>ERZ1643251.4350-NODE-4350-length-12409-cov-7.655415_pt1 | contig 12409 bp, 14 predicted proteins | sample MGYA00579261_ERZ1643251 | MGnify/ENA primary metagenome ERZ1643251 (study PRJEB29033, sample SAMEA4952267) | chicken gut metagenome | biome: Broiler Chicken; feature: Gastrointestinal Tract; material: Caecum | place: Ireland | collected 2018 | study: Broiler... | reverse complement strand
ATTATACCATGAGTTCTTTCTTTTTTTATGCATTCCGATAAATTTGGACTCTGTCTATAAAATTTGTGATTTGTCATTTTCTTAAATTTGTGATAGAATATAGCCTAAGGTGCAGGGGTTATGAAAAAAAGTATTTTATTAGATATAGTTAGTAGTTTAATTGTTGTAGTCTTAGTAGTTCTAGGCTTTAAGTTATATGATAATAAAGTTAATGCCGAAGAAAATACTAAAACATATGCTTTATCGACATATAACATAGATATACCAAACTTTTCTTATATAAATAGTGTAATTGCTAACAACAAAGCATATATATTATATAATAATGATGACTATTATTTATTAAAAGAAATAGATAATATAACTAACAAAGAAAATACCTATTCTTACAATATTTCTAGTGTATGTAAATTACAAAACGAAAATAATTATCCTTATATATATTGTTCAAACAATGATTTTATCAGTATTTATAATACTAGATTTAAAAAAATATTAAATCAAAATATAAATAGCAATTATAATTATGCTATCAACACTAATAGTGAAAATTTAAACTTTAAAATAATTGATAATACCAACAGTTATGAATATATCAATGGATATTATAAACAAACTAACAACGAATATATATCTTTAGATACTCCATATGTTAAAGATGCTTATTGTACTGATAAGTGTTTACTTGTAAGATACAATGATATAACTGAAATGATTTCTTTATATGAAGAATCAGAGTTATTAGAAACCAATATTGCCGCATATCAAAAATATGAAAATGGTATATATACTTACAATAATAGCAAAATAAAAATATATAATTTTCAAACTGATGAATATAAAGAATTCAATAGCCCAATAAATGACTTATTATCAACAGAATTTACTCTTGGGGCCAATGATTATTACTTATATGTTTTAAATGATAATAAAATTAATGTTTATAATTTGTATAATTCTGAAAACTTTACAAATATAAATGCTTACAAAGTAGAAGAAGAAATTAAAGACCTAGTGGTAGATAATAATTACATTTATTTATATGGTACTAATACTTTATATATTTATGATATTAGTGATATTGAATCAAATTTAGATTCATCTGCAAATTATGAAAATGATTTAATTAAAAGTAAAATAGATTATTATCAAGAAAATTATAATGTTACTATTAATTTAACTGATAATCCAACATATTTGAGTAGTAACTATAACATAACAACATTAAACAATTATAATGAAATTATTGATGCCCTAGAAGATTTAGAAAGATATTTTTTGGTATTTAATAAAGAATTTTTCTCGAGATTTTCTAATTATGGCATGGACGGCTTAGAAATCTACTTAGTAGATAGTATAACCAATAATACTAGAAGTAACATGGGTAATTCTAGTGTAGTTGGTTTATATATTAATAAGAATAATAAATATAATATTGTTATCAGTGTTGATAGTGAGGAAAATATAACAACAATTGCGTATCATGAAACCATGCATGCTATCGAAGATTATTTACAAGGTCAAGGAGTTACATTTAGTAATTGGAATAATTTAAATCCTGATGATTTTACATATTCTAATGTATACTATACTAATCAAACATTTACAGATACTTTAAATAATAATAAATATTCTAATGCCATTTATTTTGTAGATAATTATGCTCGTAGTAATGCTTTAGAAGATCGCGCAAGAATGTTTGAGTATTTATGTCAGGGAGAAGATTTTAGTGAATATCGCCATTTAAATAACAAAATAAATTATATAAAAAGAACACTTCTAAATAATTTCCCAGAATTATATAGTTCTAGTTATTTTGTTTAAACATAAATAATTATTAGTGATATTTATGTTTAAAAGAAAGCTTTATGAAAAAGAAAATATTAAGTATTACCGAAGAGGATTTTTAGATGGCATAACATTTACAACAGAATTTTTGAAACACACTAATTATGATGAAACATTACTATTTTTAAATAATACTTTAAATAATTTAGATTACTATGCTAAAAAATATCAAATGAATAAACGGGATTTAAAGAAAAATACTGAAGTACTAATACGTAATCTTCAGTATTTTTATAATGAATAACATATATCACTTAAAGTCACATTGAAAAATTTAGCCAACTCATATAAATTAGGTAATGATATTTTAGTTATTCCTTTGTCCCATCTTACGATACAGGCTTGTGTTACTTTCATTTTATTCGCTAAATAACTTTGTGAATAATTATTTTTTATTCGCAATTTTCTTATGTTCTCTCCCAATATTTTATAACTAAATTCTTTATTTATATTACATTTCCTATTATTACTTAATCCTAGTACATAATCTATACTATATCCAAAGTAATTAGCAAAATTACATAATTGTTCAACACAGTGGGAGACCAACGAGTTGGGAAGGGTATGTAGGATTAATGTATCCAAGTGACTTTGGATATGGAGTTTTGAAAAGTAATTGTAGAAGAAGCACATTTTTAAGTTCATATGATAATCAAAATTGCGTTGGAGAAAATTGGCTTTATGACGAAGGTAATGAATGGACAATTACTCCCTCTTCAATAAATAATAATTACGTATTTGCTAGTTTTTTTTATGGCAACTATGGATCTAAGTATTCAACAACAAAATCATATATGAGTAGTGTTGCCCGTCCTGTCTTGTATCTAGATCCTAATGTCTATGTTCTCGATGGCGATGGCTCAATCTCAGATCCATACATCATAGGGATGTGAAAAACATTCCTTTTTTATTGTTTCTATGGTAAAATAAGGGTGGAGTTGAGAATTATGAAAGTTAGAACGCGTTATGCACCTAGTCCAACTGGGTATATGCACATTGGAAATTTAAGAACAGCAATATTTGAATATTTGCTAGCTAGAAAATATGATGGATCATTTATTCTTCGTATTGAAGATACTGATCAAGAACGTCAAGTCGAGGGTGCAATTGATTTTATCTATAAAACTTTGGAACTATGTAACATTACTATTGATGAAGGACCAAATAATGATAAAGGATATGGACCATATATTCAAAGTGAACGTAAAGACATTTACAAAAAATATGCCGAAGAATTAGTAGAAAAGGGTAAAGCCTATTATTGTTTTTGTAGCGAAGAAGAACTAACAGCGATGCGTGAAAGAGCAAATGCTCGCAAAAAACCATTTTTATATGATGGCAGATGTTCTCGTTTAAGCAAAGAAAAAATCGCTGAAAATTTAGCTAATGGTGTTCCATACGTTATTAGACAAAAGATGCCTAAGACAGGAGTTACCATAGTTGATGATATTCTTTATGGTAAAATAAAAATTGATAATAGCATTTTAGATGACCAAATTCTTCTAAAAAGTGATGGCTTTCCAACTTATAATTTTGCTAATGTAATTGATGACCATCTTATGGAAATTACCCATGTAATTCGTGGTAAAGAATACTTAGATCAAACTGCAAAATATAATTTATTATATGAAGCATTCGGCTGGGAAAAACCAATTTATGCTCATGTTGCCATGGTTTTAGGTGAAGATGGTAATAAATTATCTAAACGTAATGGTGATGCCTCATTTATGGATCTTTATAATACTGGATATTTGCCAGAAGCAATTGTTAACTATTTGAGTTTACTTGGCTGGAGTCCAACTAATAATCAAGAAATATTTAGCATAGATGAATTAATTCAAAACTTTGATGAAACAAGAATTAGTAAATCATCAAGTCAATATGATGTAAAGAAACTTAGATGGTTTAATGCACAATATATTAAAAAAATGCCAGATGAAGAATATTTAACTTGGGTACGTAAATATTTTACCAGAGATGTATCAAATAAAACTGAAGAATGGATAGATAAATTATTGCTTATATATAAAGATCATTTAAATTATGGAGAAGAAATAAATGAACTTACAGCTAACTTCTTTGTTGATAATATTTCACTTGATGATGAAGCAAAAGAATTTATGAAAAGTGATTCAATTACTAAAGATGTAACTGATTGTTTCTGTAAAGAAATAGAAAATATTACTGATTGGAATGTTGATGCTATCAATAATGCCATTAATAATGTCAAAAATACTTTAGGGGTGAAAGGAAAATTACTATATATGCCAATTCGTATTAAAGCAAGTGGGTTTATGCATGGACCAGAACTTGCCGATACAATTTATTTAATTGGTAAAGATACGGTAATAGCAAGATTAAAATGAAAAAAGCGATAAGAATAATAACGGGGTTAATAATTGTTGGTTTATTAGTATTTGGAGTTTATAAAATATTTATTGATTGTGAAAGAACGAATACTTTTTACGATAAATATTTTACATTAGATGAAATGGATTATGCGGTTATTGAAGATGAACTAATAGTTAAGTTATTAGATATTAAAGATGATCGTTGCTTAGAAGAGAGTTGTGAACGTGAAGGTCAATTCTTAGTTAGATTAGTTGTGTTAAATGATGCTAAATTTGCATATGTTGAATTAGGAACATTGGAACCAGTATCTGTTAAATTAGATGAGATAAGTTTAGAATACACTCTTAATTTAATAAGAGTAGATGATAGCGGTGCTACTTTAACTGTTACTCCAAATGAAGAAGAGGAATAGGTGGATTATGAAAATATATAATACGTTATCAAGGCAAGTGGAAGAATTCGTGCCTTGGAATAAAGATGAAGTAACATTTTATACTTGTGGTCCAACTGTTTATCACTATGCTCACATTGGGAACATGCGCAATTATATCGGCCACGATATTTTAGATAAAACACTAAGATATTTAGGTTACAATGTCAAAAGAGTTATGAACATCACAGATGTTGGACACTTAACTAGTGATTCCGATTCCGGTGATGATAAAATGGTTAGTAGTGCCAAGAAAGAAAATAAAACAGTTATGGACATTGCTAAGTTTTATACTGATGCTTTTTTCCGTGATTTTGAACTTCTTAATAATAGAATGCCTGATATAGTTAGTCCTGCAACTGCTAATATTGATGAATATATCAAAATAATTACCAAATTATTAGAAACTGGATATGCTTATAAATCCGGAGGAAATATTTATTTTGATACTACTAAGTTAGATGATTATTATCAACTAACTAACCATAAAGCTGACGAAATGGTCGTGGGGGTACGTGAAGGTGTCGAAGAAGATCAATCGAAGAAAAACCAAAATGACTTTGTTTTATGGTTTACTAAATCTAAATTTGATTCTCAAGAGTTAAAATGGGATAGTCCATGGGGACTAGGTTATCCCGGTTGGCATATTGAATGTACGGGAATAAGCATTAAATACTTAGGAGAATACTTAGATATTCATGGTGGTGGAGTAGATAACATTTTTCCACATCACACTAATGAAATTGCTCAAAGTGAATCATATTTAGGTCATAAATGGTGCAACTATTGGTTCCATAATGAACATTTAAATGATGAATCTGGCAAAATGAGTAAAAGCCATGGTGCTATTCTTACAGTTAGTGTCCTAAAAGAAAAGGGATATAATCCACTATCTTTCAGATATATGTGCTTACTTAGTCACTATCGTCGTCAATTAGTATTTTCTTACCCCTCACTAGATGGGGCTGAAAATGCTTACAAGAAACTTTTAGGTCGTACTAGTGCTTTAAAGTTCGGTGAAAATGTTGATGAAAAAGCCTATAGCGAATGGGACAACAAATTCAAAAGTTGCCTTGAAGATGATTTAAATACTGCTAATGCTCTAACAACACTTTATGATTTATTGAAAAGTGATTTAAATGACGATACAAAATATCATTTAGTAAGTAGTTGGGATGAAGTATTAAGTTTAGACTTATTAAAAAAAGAAACAGTAAAACACGAAAAAGAAGATTATATTTTACAAAAGATTCAAGAAAGAAATGAAGCCAAGAAAAACAAAGATTATGCTACTGCTGATGCTATTCGAGAAGAATTATTGAACATGGGAGTTATTTTAAAAGATACTCGGGAAGGAACAACCTACGAATTAAAATAATGAAGAAATTAGCATATTTAATAATTCTTCTTCTTTTTGTTCCTACCATTGTTTTTGCATCTAGTTTTGATATTACCGCCGATAAAGTAATCCTTTACAATTTAAATGATGATACTATCCTTTATGAACAAAATAGTAATGAACAAACAAACATTGCTAGTCTAACTAAGATTATGACTGCTCTTGTTGCTATTGAAAATATTGATGATTATGATGAGTATGTGACCATAACTGCTAAGGATTTTGAAGGGACTAATGGATACTCGAAAGCGGGATTTAGCATCGGAGACCAAGTTACTTATCGTGATTTACTTTATGGCATATTACTTCCTAGTGGGGCAGATGCCGTTAATGCTATTGTCAATAATACTTTAGGTTATGATGCTTTTATTGATGCCATGAATAATAAAGCCCAAGAAATTGGCCTTGAAAATACATCTTTTTCTAATCCTGTTGGTAAAGATGCTACTGATAATTATTCAACTGCTAGTGATATAGCCAAGTTACTGAAGTATGCTCTGCAAAATGAATTGTTTAAAGAGATATTTACTACTAAAGAATACATTACATCTAATGGTATAAATTTAGAATGTACTTTATATCCTTATAAAGATATTTTAGATATCGATATGATTGATGGCTCAAAAAGTGGCTTTACTCGGGGGGCAGGTCGTTGTCTTGCCTCAATTACCACATTAAATGGGGTAGATTATTTATTAGTTGTAATTCATTCAACAACTGATCAAAATTATAGTGCAGTATTAGATTCAATAACTATTTATGATTATTATAATGATAATTATAGTTATCAAACAATTTTAACAACTAATGATGTTATCAAAACTATTCCTGTTAAATGGAGTAAAGTGAGTACATATAATATAACTAGTCCAGAAAATGTCGAACTATATTTAGAAAATAATACATCTGATGACTTAGTAATAAACTATGAAGGGGTTACTGAAATAAAAGAATTTACTAAAAAAGGAACTAAACTTGGAACAATTACCATATCTGATGGCAATGAAATATTATATACCGCTGATGTAACATTAGATTATGATATTTCTTATTATAACCCTTTTGTTTTTGGTGCAGGTATATTAATTGGCTTATTTATTTTATTTATAATATTTAAAATTATTAAAAGAAAAAGAAGACGTCGTAGAAAGAGAAGATAGTGTAAAGTAATTTACAAATAATATCTTTTCTTTTTTTCATAGTGTATAATATATAAAAAAAGGAGAAATTTTATGGTAAAAATAAATCATTTAGGAATTATTGTCGACGGCAATGGTCGCTGGGCAAAAGAAAAGGGATTGTCTAGAAGTGAAGGCCATAAGGCTGGGGCTGAAGCATTAAGAAAAATTATTTTATATTTATCTCATGAAAAACTAGTTAATTATTTAAGTCTTTATGTTTTCTCCACTGAAAATTTTGCTAGACCTGAAGAAGAAGTTAATTATCTAATGGACCTTTTCTTAAAATGGTTTACAACTGTTAAGAAAGAATATCGTAAAGAAAATATCAAGATATATTTTTCCGGACGTAAAGAATATTTAAAGCCGAATATAATCGAAGCCATGGATACTTTAGAACGTGAAACAGAAAATAATGATGGGCTAGTTGTTAACTTTTGTTTAAGTTATGGAGGACGAGCTGAAATAATTGATGCCACTAAAACAATAGTAAAAAAAGTCCAAAATAATGAAATATCATTTGATGATATCAATGAAAATTTATTTAACAAAAATTTATATCATAATCTTCCTGATGTTGATTTTCTAATTCGCACCAGTGGTGAACAAAGGATTAGTAATTTTATGCTTTGGCAAATTTCTTATGCTGAACTATATTTTCCTAAAGTTTACTTCCCAGACTTTGATCCAGATGAGTTAGAAAAAGCATTCCAAGAATATGAAAGTAGAGATCGTCGTTTTGGTAAGGTTAAATAATTATGAATTTATATAGTAAAATGTTAAATATTCAAAACATAGATACTGAAGATTTAATAAAATCTGCAATTAGTGAAGTAAAAAATGAATTACAGGGTTTATCTCCGGAAAGAATGTGTTTTGTTTTCAGTAGTTATTTATATAATGCCCTTTTAAAAAGACATTTATTAGTCCATATAGTTGATACTCATGATTTAGGTACTAGTTATCAACATCGTTTTGTTATTATTTATAACGGAATTAATTACTATCTTTGTGATTTAACTTATTCAATGTTTCAAAACTCTTTGTTTCCTGAATTATTAAGCAATGGATATATGAAATGTGATAGTAATTCGTTAAAAAGTTATTTAGAAATTATCACTAGAGAAGATGTCGATTTAAGTATAGACGAAGTATTTAATACAAATAATAACTTAGGAAGGTGAATAGATGAATAAAGTTGTAATAATTGGTTGTGGCAATGTTGGTATGAGTTATGCTTATGCTCTAGTTAATCAAAAGTGCAATGTTGATGAATTGGTTTTAATAGATATTAATAAAGAAAAAGCTAGTGGAGAAGCCGATGATTTAAATCATAGTATCCCGTATTCTCTCAATAATATGACGATTAAAGCTGGAGATTACCTAGATTGTAAAGATGCATCTATCGTTATGATTGCTGCGGGAGCTAATCAAAATGTCGGAGAATCTCGCCTTGATTTAATTCACAAAAATACAAATATTTTTAAAAGTATTATTGATAATGTTATGGCTTCTGGATTTAATAATATATTTTTGATAGCTACTAACCCAGTTGATGCTATGAGTTATATAACTTATAAACATTCTCATTTATCTGCCTCTAAAATAATTGGTACAGGAACAAGTTTAGATACAGCAAGACTACGCTATCTTTTATCACGTAAATTTGAAATATCACCAAAAAATGTCCACGCCTATGTTTTAGGAGAACATGGCGATTCTGAGTTTGTCGCTTGGAGTAGCGCTATGATTGGTTCTGTTAAAATTGATACTATGTTAAACCAAAAAGAAAAAGATGCCATCAGTGAAGAAGTTAGAAACTCTGCTTATGAGATAATTAAGAAAAAAGGTAATACTTCCTATGGTATTGGTATGTGCCTAGTTCGTATTACTAATGCCATCTTAAATGATGAAAATGCTATCATTACAGTCTCAGCTTTAGACAAGGATGCATACATTAGTAGCCCTTGTATTATCAATAAACAAGGTATTAAAAGGAGATTAAAAATCGACTTAACTGAAGAAGAACAAGAACTTTACGATAAATCCAAAGATATAATTAAAAATTCTTTAAAACGTTAATTAAATGACTATTGATGTAAATAATTATGTCAATAGTTTTTATTTTGTAGTAAAATGTAAATGGAGGATATATGAAAGTAAGTGTAATTGTACCTGTATATAATAGTGAATTATATTTAAAGGATTGCCTTGATTCTTTAGTTAATCAAACATTAAAAGATTTAGAAATAATTATTGTCGATGATGCTTCAACTGATAAAAGTTTAAAAATCATTATGGAATATAAAAACAAATATCCTAATATAATAAAAGTATTTCAAAATGAACAAAATAAAGGACAAGGAGCTAGTAGAAATGTTGGTCTTTCTTTAGCAACTGGTGAATATATAGGGTTTTTAGATAGTGATGATTATGTTATTCCAACAATGTATGAAGAACTTTATGCCGCTACTAAAAAATATGATAATCCGGATGTTGTATCAACTAGACTTACTTTTGTTAAAGATAACGGTTTTTTAGGAAAAACATTTGAACCATACTCTAATGAGTCTTGCTATAGTCCTTTGAAAAATCCGGAACTAGTACTAGATGAATCACCTTCGGTTTGTAATAAAATATTTAAGAAAGATTCTATTAGCAATAATTTCTTAGAAAATTGTATGTGGGAAGATGTTGCTTTTACTTATGCCAGTTTATTTAATGCTAATAGAATTGTTCATCTTAATAATATGGGGTATTATTATCGTAAAAGTGCTACCTCCGGAGTATCGGCGAAAGGTTTCAAATATAATCCAAATTTATTAGATACATTTAAAGTTGCTGATAGATTAGAAAATGATACATTAAAAACTGGACGTTTTGAAAAGTTAAAAGAAAGTATTAGATATATGCAGATAGTAACAACTCTCCAAAGAGTAGCAGAAGTACTTAATTGGGACGAACCAGAGGATAGGAAAGAAGCATTAATATATGCTATGCATAGGTTAATAATTTGTAATTATGGTGACTGGCGAAACATGGATTTAGCTTCCCTTTCTATGCGGGTAGGAATCCTTGAATTAGATAAAATAAGAAGTATTGTAGAAAAATATGAAGCAAAATTGGTAGAACCTAACTTAGAGATGCCGTTCTTACTTTCTGATGAACCAAATAATTTTCCACCCAAAAGATAAAACACTTGACTTAGAGTAAGGTCTATCTGCTATTATTAACTTATGGTGATGAAATGAAGATAAGTGAAGTAAGTGAAAAATATAATATCCCTGCTGATACATTAAGATATTATGAAAAATTTGGTTTAATTGATAATGTTAGTAAAATATCTGGTGTTAGAAATTATAGTGAAGAAGATTGTTCCAGAATTGAATTTATTATCTGTATGAAACATGCTGGACTAAGTCTAGAAGATATTAAAACTTTTATTAATTTAAACAAAGAGGGAGATAAAACAATACCAGCAAGATTAAAGATATTAGAACATCAAAAGAAGATACTTGAGGATGAAATCAAAAACAAAGAAAAAACTCTGGACTATTTAAATTATAAAATTAATTTATATAAAGGAATGATAATTATGAAATCAAAAGTATATTTTATTAAGGAAATAACTCCTGAAAATATTATTAAAGCCTATGAAGCATTAGGTAAAAAACTAGAAGGTAAAGTTGCTGTTAAAATGCATTCTGGAGAACATGGCAACCAAAACTATTTAAGACCAGAATTTGTTCAAGATGTCATAAGACATGTCGGTGGTACAGTTGTAGAATGTAATACTGCTTATGAAGGTGCTAGAAATACAACTGAAAAGCATCGTGAATTAATTAAAGAACATGAATGGGAAAAATATTTTCCATTTGACTTAATGGATGCAGACGGACCAGACTTAGAATTAGATATTCCAAATGGTAAAATTTTGAAGAAAAACTATGTTGGTAAGAATTTAGCCAATTATGATTCAATGATGGTTCTATCTCACTTTAAAGGCCATGCTATGGGTGGTTATGGTGGAGCTTTAAAACAACTTTCTATTGGTTGTGCATCATCTGCTGGTAAAACACTAATTCATACTGCTGGAGTAACTGATAATCAATACGAATTATTTAATAACCTGCCAGAATAAGACCATTTCTTGGAAGCAATGGCTGATGCGGCATCAAGTGTAGTAAATCACTTTAATGGCAATATTGTATACATTAATGTTATGAAAAACATTTCTGTTGATTGCGACTGTGATGGTAATGCTTCTGCTCCATGTATGGCTGATGTGGGTATTCTTGCAAGTCTTGATCCAGTAGCAATAGATCAAGCATGCCTAGATTTAGTTTATAATAGTACTGACCCAGGTAAAGATAAGCTTATCGAAAGAATTGAATCTCTTCACGGTGTTCACACTGTTGAAGCTGCTGCTGAACTTGGTGTAGGTTCTCGTGAATATGAACTTATAACAATCGAATAAGTAATGTTAACTGTTACATTTTGTAGCAGTTTTTTATTTTGAAGTCGCAGAACAAAAAAGTAGAAAAAACAAAAATTTACATATCGAAAACGAACAAATGTTATGGTATACTGTATTTAGTTATAGGGGGTACAATATGAATAACTTAGTAAAAGATGAAATTAATATTGAAGATTTGATTTATGAAATTCGGGGAGTATAAGTAATGCTAGACAGTGATCTAGCTAATCTTTATCAAGTGGAAACCAAAAGAATTAATGAAGCAGTTAGAAATAATCCTGATAAATTTCCAGAACGTTTTAGTTTTATTTTGACAGATATGGAGACATCAAACTTGAGGTCGAAAATTTCGACTTCAAAAATGCATGGTGGAAGAAGATATGCTATAAGAGTTTTCACAGAACAAGGAGTAGCTATGCTTGCTACAATATTAAAATCAAAAGTAGCAACAAAAATAAGCATCAACATAATGGATGCATTTGTTGCAATGCGAAAATTTATTTCTAATAATTTACTTGAACAAAGATATATAAATAATTTAGTGATAGAACATGATTCGCAAATTAAATTATTACAAGATTCGTTTCAGAAATTTGAAGAGAAGAAAGAGGTTAATGAAATATATTTTGATGGTCAAATATATGATGCTTATTCCAAGATACAAGAGATATTTAAGGAAGCAAAAAGTAAGTTAGTAATAATAGATTCTTATGCTGATAATACAA
>ERZ1643251.4347-NODE-4347-length-12414-cov-4.505057_pt1 | contig 12414 bp, 10 predicted proteins | sample MGYA00579261_ERZ1643251 | MGnify/ENA primary metagenome ERZ1643251 (study PRJEB29033, sample SAMEA4952267) | chicken gut metagenome | biome: Broiler Chicken; feature: Gastrointestinal Tract; material: Caecum | place: Ireland | collected 2018 | study: Broiler... | reverse complement strand
ATGCTGAAGAACGGTGAAAACTATAATGCGGAACTTTACCGGAAATCAGATCTGCCTCCTGTTGACCGGGAAATCACGGTAGAACAGGCAATCATCATCGCAAGAAATCAAGGTTATAAGATCAAGTCAGCAACTGCATAACCTTAACTTTTCAATATTCAATTTTTAAAGCAGCCACCGAAAGATGGCTTGTTTGTCATGCGATTAAGGGAATGGATACCCTCTACTTTTCATTTTCAATCTTTCTCCTCCTTCCCGTCTAGTCAATCACCCGGAACTGTTTCCACTTTCCGCTCCGGTACCGGAGCAGAAAGCAGACGGTCCGCAGCCCCCAGTCGATGCACATGGCCAGGGCTACGCCGATAACTCCCATGTTCAGCCAGATTCCCAGGATTACGGAAAATACCATTCTGCATACAATGGTGGAGGCCAGGCTGACATACATGGTAAAACGCACATCGCCCGCTGCCCGCAGGCCGGAGGACAGCGCTCCGGAGACCGGGTAGAACAGGGTATTAAATACATTATGGATACAAATCAGCACCAGGGTCAGCCGGACCGCTTCCTCTGAAAGAGCATATCCTCTCAGCACCAGGGGCGATACCGCCAGCACCAGACCATTCCAGAGGGCGGAGGTCAGGAAGGTAATCCGCAGGAGCTTTTTCATATAATAGTCCGCCGCCTCCGTATCTTTGGCCCCCATGCACTGTCCGATAACCGTGACAAATGCCAGACCCATGGAAGTGCCCATCAGTGCCGCCACGGACCAGAAGCTCTGGGCCACGCCGTTGGCTGCTATCTGTACGGTCCCGAATAAGGCCGTAATACTGCTGAGGGCCACCTTGACCAGCTGAAAGAGGCCGTTTTCCACGCCGTTTGGCACGGCAATCCCGAGAATCCGGCGCACCATCCCTTTGTCCCAGCAGAAGAAATCCCGCCATCCGATGCGAATGATGCTGGTTTCCCGGAAGCAAAGGACGGTCATGACCACTGCCGAAAAACACCGGGCCGCCAGGGAGGGCCAGGCCACCCCTGCCACCCCCGCATGGAACACGAACACGCCCAGTGCATTCCCTGCAACGTTGATTCCATTGGCAATCAGGGCGATATACATGGTCACCCTGGTTTTCCCCATACTCCGGTACACAGCGGCTCCCGCTTCGTAAAGGGCAATCGCCGGGTAGGAATACGCGGAAATCCGCAGATAGGTCAGGCAGGCCGTCATCACGTCCGGTTCCACTTCCCCGAACAGAAGGCGCAGAAGCGGGCGCTGACACAGCAGCACCGCGGCCATCACAGTCACCGAAAACAGCGCGGATATCATCAGAAGCTGCCCGCCGGAAAAACCGGCGTTTTTCCGGTCCCTGCTTCCGATATACTGACTGACCACCACGGCGCCTCCTGCTCCGAGAGCAGAAAACAGATAAATAAATACTGTATTGAACATATTTACAAGGGAAACACCGGAGACAGCAGCCTCCCCCGCGTAGCTTACCATAAAGGTATCTGCCACGCCCACCAGCACAGCCAGAAGCTGCTCTCCGAACAAAGGTGTAATCAGCTCCTTCAGGCTCTGGTTGGAAAACATCTGCCTTTCCCTGGGAATTCCCTGCCTGGGCTCCGCCAGACCGGCTAATCGAACATTCATCTTTTATCTTCCTCTTTTCCTTCGACTTTCATTATAGGCGCCGGTCCTTTCTATGTCCAATACTCACATTTCATAAGCTGCTATGCCCGAAAGGCATTAGAATCCCGGTCGGGGACGGGTACGGGCCGGCCCGTACCCGTCCCCGACTACAATTCCAGAACAATTCAGACAATACCAAAAAGTGCCGCAAACCACTGTTTCCAATGATTTGCGGCACTTTCCGCTGTCTCTGCTGTCTGTAATTTTTATATTTTTGTCCCGCACTGGGTGCAGAAAAGCTGTCCCTCTTCCAGGGGAGCGCCACAGTTTCTGCATACCCGCTGTGTCTCTTCCACCGGTTCCGGTATGGGGTCAGGTACGGGCTCTGGTATGGGCTGCGGTACCGGCTCTTCCACCGGCTCCGGTATGGGATCTTCCTCCACTTTTGTTCCGCAGCTGGTACAGAACAGATGTCCCTCGGGTATGGGGTTTCCGCAGTTTCGGCATACTTTTCCGGTAACCGGCTGCTCCGGGCGTCTCTGCTCAATTTTTGCCCCGCAGTTATTGCAGAACGAAGAATTCGCGGCGATTTCCGCCCCGCAGGCCGGACAGATGATAACGCCTTTTAACACCTGCAGTTTATCCTTCAGCGCTGCCTCCTGCTCCCGGCTGGCGTCGATTTCCCGGCACCAGGAAAGTACTTCTCCTGCCGCCTGGCTGCCCATCACGTGGTAGTAGTATTCCCCTATCTTCCGAAACAAGGCCTGCTGTTTTGCCTGCTCCTCCCGGATTGCCGTGCTGATTCGCATGCTCTCGGATACGTCCTTTGTCTTCTGAATGGCCCCCTGGCCAAACTGGGAAATTTTTTTGTCAAGTTCATCTAAAAATGCCATCTCTTTCTCCTCCTTCCTGGATTTGCATTAGCGTATTCTGTAACCGCACTGTCCGCAGAAAACTGCGTCTTCCCTCAGCTCGCTGCCGCACTGGGGACACCGTGCCGGTCCCTGCTCCATTTCCTTCCGCAGCGAGGTAATTTCCTCAAACAGCGGAAGCAGCTGAGGAAGCGGATCTTCAAACCCGCCCTCATAGTATGCTTTCCCAAGCTCTGCGTAAAGCCGTTCCAGGGAAGCTTCCCGGTTTTCTTTTTCCGGATTTACATATACGGTTCTGTCATCTGTCTCCATGGATTTTTCCCCCTTTCTACTGCCTGTTCAGCAGAGATGCATCGGTAACGTCTGTCATCATAACCGGATACGGATTGGAATAGTACCCTTCGTCCGCCGGAATTTCCTCTGTATAAAGTTCGGTTCTGGACACCTGGCCGTTTTCTATGGAAATATAGGAAATGGTCTGGACGCTCATGTGCCCCTGAAGCTGAATGATATACGGCTCTGTGCCTCCGTTTTCGTCCAGGTAAAACATGGTGTGCCCGCCGGGGATATCGCCCAGGAAGACGCTTCCCCCGTTCTGTATGGTGTAAACCTGGTAGACGTAATCCGCCTCGCAGGTGCCGTTCTGAACAAGCAGTTCCTGCACCCCGTTCTTATCAATGTCCACCAGGGCATAGTACATGTATTCTCCATAATCCGCATAGGCCTCCTGAAGGAAAGGCTGGTAGGCGTTCTGGTAATCCTGGGCGGTCAGCACCGCCGGGTTCTCTTCTTCCGCCTTGTTTTCTTCTGCTTCCCTTTCTTCCGTCTCCGTGTCCGCATTTTCCAGGGTAATCACGCCCCATTTTCCATCCTGTTTTACCCAGCACTGCCCTTTGTACACGGGCCGGATGGCTTCAAACACCCCGGAGGGAATGGCCGTCTTTCCGTCCGTTGTCCGCAGTTCCCATTCTCCGTCCTTTACCAGAACCACATAGCCGCCGGACGCCCCGTAGCAGAGTTCCTGATACTCCGGCGCCTCCGTCACGCTGATTCCTTCATCAAACTGATTCCAGGAAGCGTCAAACTCCAGCGGAATCACCGTCTCTCCTTCTTCGTTCACATAGCCCCACTTCCCGTTCTGCTCCACGGCAATCAGTCCGTCCGAGAGAGAACCGCAGTTATCGTAAATAAAATCCGTAACCATACTGCCGTTCTGGAAGAGGGCGTATTTTCCGTCCTGCTCTTCCATCCACTGGCCGATGGCGTTCTCATCCGGCTCGCTGTCCACTTCCATCACCGGAATCACCTCTTCCGGCATTTCCGCCTCTTCCATCGTCAGATAGCTCCATTCCAGCGTATTGTGGAGCTCACCCTGCCAGGAAAACCAGGTGCCGCAGGCGTCCAGGAATCCGGTAACCAGCCCTTTGTGCACCGTATCATCATAAAAAGCGTCATAGGTCAGGGTATCCCCGCCGTCCTGCCGTCCCATCAGGTAAAAACCCGGAGCGGAAATGGTTTCGTATGCTTCACTTGTTTTCATTACGCCGTCCATTCCGATAATCCCAAGCGCGTCTCCCTGCTGGATGACTGCGTATCCGTCCTGGAACTGTCCTCTTCGTTCATTATCCGGGGACTGCTCGCAGTTCCCGTCCCGCACATAGTAAATATCATCCGCCTGGATTTCCGGTTCCACCGCCCAGGTATAGGTCTCGGCATTTTCCCACTTGTTCACTACCTCGTCAAACTCTTCCCGGTCCTCTTCCGGTACCGCCTCCTGGGCCTGCCTTGCCGTCTCCACGGCCTTATCCGGCTCGCCCTGCTGAAGGTACAGGTCAATCAGGGCCCGGTAAGGCTCCGGGTCTTTGGGCTGAATGGAGATGGCCGCCTGGTAGGCCGCTTCTGCATTTTCATAATCCATCTCTTCCAGGTACCGGTCCCCGGAAGCCACCTGGTCCCGGTATTCCTTTTCCTGCTTCTGCCCTCTCCAGATCCAGATACCGGCTCCCGCCGCGGCCACAGCAAGCACCAGAACGGCAATGATAACAGCCGCCTTCCTGCCCCGGCCCCGCTTTTTCGGCGGTTCCTCCTCTTCCGGCTCATCCAGGCCGCTCAGTTCCTGCGTCTCTTCCAGCTCCTGCGTTTCCTCTGAAACGGTCCCGTTCAGAGGGGCCCCGCACTGTCCGCAGAAATTGGCGCCCTCTTTGTTCTCTTTCCCGCACACTGGACACTTCATAACTGTCTTCCTCCTCTGCTTTTGTCTCCCGGGCTATGCCAGTTCAAACGCCGTCTCTTTCTCCCGGATATACAGCCGGGTTCCCCGGGGGAGATAGTAATGCCTGCCCGGCCCCAGAGGCTGTCCGGAAGCCAGAAAGCAGGTGCCTTTCTCTGCCGGCGTCACACAGTACTCCTGATACTGGCGCACATAATACCCTTCAGTCAGCACTTCCGCCCCGGGACGGGCACTGAGAAATATCTGTCCCTCTTCCTGGCAGAAGTAAACCGGAACCCGGTCCTTCATAGGAAAGGCCTTCTCCTTAAAGATTCCGCCCTGGCCCACAATGGCTCCTTCAAAATCCGTCGCAGCCGGGGACACGGACGGTCCCTGACTCTGCTCCTTCTGCTGTCTTTGGGCTTCCAGTTCCTGAATCCGTTCCAGGTAGTCCTCCCTTCCCGGCACTTCCGTCAGGTCCTGATGATTCTCCCAGGGATTCCCCCTGCGCTGAAAGCTTTCCGGCAGGATGTCATCCGTAAAAGAAATATCCCGTTTTTTCTCCGCGCTTCGCAGTCCCAGAATGCTGCATACCAGAATCAGTACATAGACCGCCATCCACAGTATCAGCCAGCCCGTCCGCAGTTCCACCATGTCCGCCAGGCCGAAAAAGGCCAGGCCGTCCCGTATCTCAGATACCCGGGAATACAGAGTCCCCGTCAGGGCGCCCAGGCAGACAGCCAGGATAACCGCCCCGACAGCCGCCAGGCGGAGCGCATGCTCTCCTTTCAGCACTGCCGTCAGCAGGGCGAATACCAGAATCGCCGCCAGAAATCCTGCAATCATAAGCGAGTACGGGCGGATATACTCCCGCAGAATACTTTCCATCTGCCCTCCAAGTCCGGTCTCTTCTCCTCCGGAAAATCCCAGCCCCATAAGGTCGGTCAGGGACAGGCTGAGTGTGGATATCCGGAAGATACCCACAAAATTCAGGCAGAAGGAAACCGCAAACAGTACCACCGCCAGTATTTTTCCTCTCTTTTCCATCCTATTCACCTTCTATCTCTTCCAGTAATCTTTCTCTCTGTTTCCGGAAAATCCGTCTGGTCAGAAGCAGGGCCGCCAGGCATCCCGCGAATCCTGCCACACTGATTCCCGTAAGAATCCATCCAACTGTCAGTTCCATTATGACAACCACCCTCCTGCCAGTACCTGCTGGTATGCGTTTTCCAGAAGCTGCATCTGCGGGTCGGTGTCGTTGCCCTCCAGCTGCGCGTAGTACATCTGGCTGGCTTTTTCGTAATATGAGGCAAACGTCTTGTAGTCCCGTTCCCGGTTGGGAAGAAGCTCCTGCCGGTCAATCTCCAGAAATGCATACCGCATGTAAATGTTATAGTCTTCTCCGTATTTTTCCAGCATCTGGTCCAGGTATCCGGCCGCCTGGTCCAGGTTCCCCAGCTGTTCGTTCAGAACTGCCAGGTTGTTGTATGTATCATAGGTGTCCCACCCCTGGGCGATGACCTCCTCCAGAAGGCTGACCGCCTCCTGTCTGCTGGCGGAATCCCCGGTTCTGTCCGCCTGGTCGATGTCCGCCTGGATAAGCTTCTGGATGAGCGCCATCTGATTTTCCACCGGCAGCGCCTGCCGGGCTTCCAGCAGGACTTCCCGCTGGCTCTGGTCATAACCCTGGGTTTCGTAGATATCGCTGAGCTGGAGATAAGCACGCTCTTTCAGGCTGTCGCTGTCCGTCCGGCTGATACAGGCCCGGAAATCCTGAATGGCGCCGTCGTATTCCTGCCGGGCCTTTTTGATTTCTCCCCGGGCGTAGTAGACAGAGTCCTCTGTCAGCCCCAGTTCCACTGCCTCGTCCAGCACTTCCTGCCCCTTCTCCGTCTGCCCGTCAAAAGCCAGGGCAATGGCGTAATCCCGGTAGTATTCCGCCTGATAACCGCCGGTTCGGAACAGTTTTTCAAAAGTACGGACCGCTTCTTCGTAATCTTCCAGGGCAAAATGGCTCTCTGCCTCCAGATAATAAAGGTCGCCCATCCGTTCCCTCCGGGTGTCCAGTTTTTCATTCTGCTCCACATCGTAATCCACAAAATCAATGCAGGCCTGGTACTCCTGCTGTTCATAGAGGGCCAGGGCGCTCTGATAGTAGCTTTCCAGGGAAGAGGGCAGAACCTTTACCGCCTCTTCGTGGGTCTTTTCTGCCTGGTCATAATCCCCGGCCTCCCGGTAGTCTTTCTGCTCCTCCACCAGCTGGTTGTACCGGTCCACCCGTTCCTGACGGATGGTGTGGACGCCATAACCTCCCAGCAGGATAAACCCTGCCATTGCGGCCACCAGGACGCCGCGAATCAGATGCTGTCTTCTCACCAGAGCCCGGTACCGGGCGTCCTTTCTGGAAAGTCCCTGAAAGGCCCGGAACATTTCCAGGGCGCTCTGGAACCGTTTGTCCGGCTCCGTCTCCATGGCCTTCTGGATAATCTCACTGAAGGCCTGGCTGGTACATTCCGCCAGATACGCCTTATCGATGGGCTCCCGGTAATCTTTTACTTTTTTCCCCGTGGCCAGGTGGTAAAACGTGGCTCCCACACTGTAAATGTCCGTCCGCTCGTCGATGGCCGCATACCGCCCCACCCGGCTTCCGGAGCCGCCGTCCAGCACCACAATATACTGTTCCGGCGACGTGTAGCCGCTGGTATACCCCAGCACCGCATTTCCTTCTTTCAGGAAGAAGGAAATGTTAAAATCTATCAGACAGATATTTCCCTGGGGCGTCAGCATAATATTGGCCGGTTTGATGTCGCTGTGGATAATGGGCGGCTTCTGGCTGTGCAGATAATTCAGGGCGCTGCAAAGCTGCATGCCCCAGCGCACCAGCTGCCCCATGGTGAAGGGGTAGTGTTCCCGCAGAAGCTGCTGAAAGGATTTCCCGGGGATATAACTCATGACCGTATATACCCGGTCCCCGTCCCTTAAAAAATCAAATACCTGGGGAAGATACATGTGGTGCAGATTTTTCAGGATATCCGCCTCCTGCCGGTCCACTGCCGCAGACAGGCTTTTCCCTTTCATCTCCTTGATGACCACTTCTTTTTTCAGCCTCTTGTGGTATGCCTTATAGACAATCCCGCCGCTTCCTTCTCCCAGTTTTCCCAGAACTTCGTATGTATCGGAAAATTTATCCAGTATTCCCATGGCTGTCTACCTGATTTCTATAATAAATTCAAAGGTTTCATCGGACAGTGTAAACCGGCTTTCGTGAATCAGCCGTACGGCTCCGGTTACCTGCTCTTCCCCCAGGAAGGTGTGGTTTAAGGACTGCATATCCTCCAGAAGATATCCTTCCGGCGTTTTCCGGATCCGGGCATGGTGCCGGCTGACCGTGGGATTTCCCTCTATCTGCCATTCGCAGTCCGCCCCTTTCCCCAGAACCATTTCGTCCCCGGTAAATTCCTTTGTCTCCCCGGTTTTCAGCCGTTTCACAAAAACATGCATTTCCGGCTCTCTTCGCAACAGTACCGTAGCCTCTTCGTCCTCCTCCGGTTCTTGGGGAGGCCGGGAAGCCAGCGGCTCCACATGTTCCCGGATAATCACCGGTTCCGCGAAGCCTTTTTGTTCCACCGGCGGAATGTCCACATCCCGGACATCCACCCAGCCTTCCAGGTAATCTCGCATTTGTCTTTCCTCCTATCGTCTGTCTTTTGCTATTCCCCGAAGCAGTACCATGGCCAGCAGCAGAAAGGCCGCCGTCATTCCGGCCAGAATTCCCCAGTCCGTCAGCACATGCGGCCGGGAAGCCCGGAAAAAGGATTCTGCCTCATGTTCCAGCATGGGATATTCCTCCTGCATCCGAAGGGCCCGACTGTTCAGCCTGGCCGAGCTTCCCAGCGCCTCCACGGACCATCTGCTGACAGTCACACAGGAAATCGCCTCTCCCGCTCCTTCCAGGGTAAACAGAATCCCGGAAAAAAGGAGCTGGATAATCAGGAGAAAGGGGGCCACTGTCATCCCTTTGTCCCCCGTCTTTACTACGGCGGATACCGTAAGCCCCAGCGCCACGGAGGCCAGCACGGTAAGCCACACCGTCAGCATCATCTCCGGAATAAAACTGTCCAGGAAGACGCCCCGGGGATTTTTCCCCACCAGTGCCAGAAAGATTCCGGTCAGAAGCAGGGACTGCACTGCTCCCAGCACCGCCTGGAACACGAACTTGGAAAGGACGTATCCGGGCAGCTTCAGGTTTGCCATATATTCTCTTTTTACAATCACCCGCTCCTTGCAGATTTCCTGGATGGAATTGAAAAGGCCAATCCAGATGCCGGAACAGCTCAGGGCAAAGAGCATGGATTTGGTACTCTCGTAAATATCAAAAATGTCTTTATCCGCCACTATCCAGAGCAGCAGGGCGATAAAGCAGGGCTGAAGCAGAAGCACCAGCAGCCTGGGCCGGTCGTTTGTCATCAGCTCTGCATACCGGGCGCACAGTACGCCAAACTGCCGCCAGGCGGAGGGCCCGGACTTTTTCCGGCTCTTTTCCGGAACCGGCTTTTCCTCCTCCGGCCTTTGTCCGGACCGGGCATACGCGCGGAATTCTTTCTGCCAGAACTGCGGACGGGCCGCGATTTTATTGTAGATATCGACCAGTTCCCTGGTCTGGAAAAAGGCTTTTGCCTCTTCCACACTCCCGCAGAAGCAGAGTCTTCCTCCCGGCCCCATAAATACAATTTTATCACAAAGATGCAGGCTGGCGGTCGTATGCGTGACCATAATAATCGTCTTGCCATGGGTTCTCGCCAGCGTCTTTAAGTTCATCATCAGATTCTTTTCGGTTCCCGGGTCCAGGCCGGAAGTGGGCTCGTCCAGGAAGAAAAGGCTGGGGTCCGCCAGAAGCTCCACGGCGATGCTGGCTCTTTTTTTCTGTCCTCCGGAAAGCTTCCGGATGCAGGAATCCTTCTGTTCCCCCAGTTCCACCATGTCCAGCACTTCCCGGATTCTTTTGTCCCGCTCACTTTTCTGCGTGTCGTCGGGCATCCGGATTTTCGCCGCGTAGTACAGCATTCTCTCCAGCGTCAGATTCTCGTAGATAATATCCTGCTGGGGGACAAAACCGATACTGTTCTTCAGCATCTGGAAGTTTTCTTTCATATCCATGCCATTGCAGTAGACATGACCCTCAAATTCCGGTTCAAATCCGCTGATGGCGTTCATCAGGGTCGTTTTTCCGGCTCCGGAGCCCCCGATAATGGCTACAAACTCGTTTCCGCCGATATCCAGGCTCACCTGGTCCAGAATCCGTTTTTTCCCGTTTCCCTTTCCTACCGTTTTGCTGACGCCTGCCACCTGGAGGGAGATTCCGCTCCCTTTTGCCTGGTAGTATATCCCGCCATTGCTGAAAAGTAGCTGCAGGCCCAGTATCTGGATAACGTCCTTGTCATTTAAAACAACGGATTCCCGGGCAGGCGCTCCGTTTACCGCCACCCCGTTGGTGCTGTGCAGATCTTCCAGCACGAAAAGTTCCTCGCTTCTGGTTATCCGGCAGTGCCGCGCCGATACCAGGGGATGGGGCAGGCAGATTTCGCAGGAAGGATTTCTTCCGATATACATTTCTTTTTCTGTCAGCGCCCGGTACTGCCATACGGTCCGGTCTTCCCCGGAAGAGTACAGCAGAAGCACCATCTCTTCCGCATGTCCCGGATGTCCGATACACAGAATATCTTTCTCGAAGACGGGCACAAAGCCGTCCGCCTTTCCCAGCAGTCTTCTGTCCCTTCCCATGCCCAGAAAGGTTCCGTTCCGGCTGTCCTCATCCCGGTAGGAAAGCCGGCCCTCCTCCAGAAGAAAAGTCCCCTGGATTTTTGACACAATCCGGTCCGGAATGACAAAATCGCACCGGCTGTCGTCCCGTCCCAGAACCAGGGTATGATTCCCGGAAGGGGGAAGTTCTTCTTCCCACAGCCGGCCTTGTGTATCAAGGATAGTCAGTATCTGTTTTCTCATCGTTTCCCGCCCCTGCTTAAAACATTCCTTTTCGTTTCCCGCTTCCAGCCGCTTCTAGTCCGCAGGCTCCTCCTTTTTCTGGCCTCTCCATACCCGGAAGAAAAGCGCCAGGCCAAAGGCCACGATAAAAATGGAGATGAACTGGGAGGTGGAAAGACTGCCCACGCTTCCCCGTATCAGGTCTCCCCGGAAAAATTCTATGACAAACCGGCCGATTCCGTAAAAAATCAGGTAAAGGGCGCTGGTCAGGCCGTCCCCTTTATTTTTCCTGGAAATTACATACAGCACGGCAAAATTTGCAAAGTCAAACAAGCCGGAAAAAATCTGGGTCGGCACAAGGGGCACCCCGTTTGGCGCGAATTCCGAATTCGTAAAAGTGACAGCGCACCAGCTGTCCGTCTCCATCCCGTAGCAGCATCCTGCCAGGAAACAGCCGATTCGTCCGAAGCCCTGGGCCAGAGCGATGGAAGGAGTGGCGCAGTCCAGATAGGCCAGAAATTTTATCTTTTTCACCCGGCATACGGCCCAGCCGGACAGAATGCCGCCGATAATTCCGCCGTAGACCACAAACCCGTCCCCAATATTCAGAAGCACGGAAGGGTCTTCGAGTATCTGGTCCAGCGTGGTAATCCAGTACAGAATCTTGGCTCCGACCAGTCCGCCCAGCACGCCGAAAACAAGCAGGGAGAAAACCGGGTCCGGATCCATGCCCTTTTTCCTGGCCAGATGTTCTGTCATCAGATAGGCGGCGATGATACCGATTCCTATCATCAGGCCGTAGCCGTGGATGGTAAAGTTTCCAATCGTAAGTATGTCGTTATACATAGGGTGTTTCCTTTCTGTCTATAAAAAGTAAGCTTCTATTCCATTTACAATCCCCTGCACCATCTGTGTCCGGAACTGGGGATCTGCCATTCTCAGGTCGTCGTTCTGGTTCGTCATAAAGCCCATTTCCAGAATCACGACGGGAATCTGGCTCCAGTTGATGCCGGTCATGGTGTCGTTTGTCTGAATGCCCTGGTTCGCAAAACCGGTGGCCTGGCAGTAGGAATTCAGAATGCATTCGGCCAGATAGGCGCTGGGCTCGTAGAGATTTCCCACCCAGGGATTCTCTGCCGAGGGAATCAGCGCCAGAGCCCCGGAGGCAGAGGGATTTTCGCTTCCGTTGGCATGAATCCGCACGGCGATGTCTGCTCCTGCCTCATTGGCCAGCTGGGCGCGCTGGGCATTGCTGATGGCGGTCTGGTTGTCCTCCCTTGTCATCACGACTTCATAGCCTCTGGCTTCCAGTTCGTCCCGCACCATCCGCGCGATATCCAGGTTCAGTTCATATTCTCCAATGCCGGAATAACTGCCGGTGGTTCCGCCGGTGGCCTGGGTTTTCATCTCCTGGGAGCCGGGCGCGTTGGGCTCGGTTCCGCTCATGTCCACTTCCGGCGCCTGGTGACCCGGGTCCAGAGCCACAAGGATTCCGTTGGACGCCGGATTCCCGGCTGTTCCTGTCTCTTCTGTCCCGGCCTCTGCCGTTCCGGTTCCTTCTGCTTCTTTTGCTTCTGTTTCCTCCCGCGCCTTCTGAACCGCTTCCGTGTCTGCCAGTGTCCGGCCTTCTGCCGCGGCGGCCCGGGTTTCCCCGGCCCGGCTCTGACAGCCCGCAAGGCCTGCCGCAAGTGCAAATGCAGTCAGTATGCAGATTCCCCGTTTCA
>ERZ1643251.4343-NODE-4343-length-12421-cov-7.196992_pt1 | contig 12421 bp, 14 predicted proteins | sample MGYA00579261_ERZ1643251 | MGnify/ENA primary metagenome ERZ1643251 (study PRJEB29033, sample SAMEA4952267) | chicken gut metagenome | biome: Broiler Chicken; feature: Gastrointestinal Tract; material: Caecum | place: Ireland | collected 2018 | study: Broiler... | reverse complement strand
GGTGACCCGTACGGGATTTGAACCCATGAATGCATGCGTGAAAGGCATGTGTGTTAAACCGCTTCACCAACGGGCCATGTGTACTTTTACAGCACAGGTATAATTCTATCATAAGAATTAGTTTTTGTGAATACTTTTTTTATATTTTTTATTAAAACTAAATAATTATTTAGTAATAAACACAATGGTGGGCTTGGGGGGACTTGAACCTCCGACCTCACGCTTATCAGGCGTGCGCTCTAACCAGCTGAGCTACAAGCCCATTGAAGAAACTAAATACATTTTATAATATTTATTTCATTTTTGCAAGTATTTTTTATACTTTTTGCAAATACATATAGATTATACTATAATTTATATTTCTTGTAAACAACTAAATTTCAATTTCTTCAACATAATTAATTATTATGTCCATTGGTCCATACCAATTCCATTTAGCATTAATAACATAACTATTAGTTATTCCAATGTTAACTATTTCTCCACCAGATGTTTCGCATTCTTTATAGACTCCATTATTAATTCTAGCATCACAAGATATATCTTTTAATAAACGATATCTTCCCATATCAAGATTTGGCAGGCTTAAAGTTAGTGTTTTAAAATCACGCAAATTAACAAAATTAATTAAGGATTTATTTTGAGAATTAACTAAAGAAAAAGTTGTGTTTTCTTTAAAAGTTGAACTAAAGTTAAATAATAAGGTATTTTGTTTAGACAAATTACTTGGTGGTTGCATCTCATCATTTCCTAAGCCTAAAACTATGCCGCTATTTATTAAAAAGTCACCAGAAACATTAAAAGCATCTTTTTGGGCTATAATATAAAGATTAATGTCATTTATAATTAAATCACTATTGTTTACAGTAATACCATTACCATTATTAGCATATAAAAGTAAACTCCCCTCTCCTTCTAAAAATAAGTTTCCAATAGATTTTATGACCGATAAGGAATTAGTGCCATCACTTAAAATGTTATTAGATTTTTTTTCTAAGTTTATTATAACTTTTGGAGATTTTCTATTATCAATAATGCTTGTATTTTCATTTACAATAGTTATCCCATTTAGATTAAGTGTAACTTCCTCATTTGTATCAATATAAATTGTGCCATTGTGAAGGATTCCAGTTAATTCATATGTTCCTCCAGAATTAATATAAATATTGTTATCAGATACTTTGGCCTTATCACTGCTGATTTTAGAAATAACTCCTAGGTCTATATAAGTAATCTGTTCTTCTTCTATATCTTTAGAGTCATTCATTTCTAAAATTACTGGCTTTAATCCAATCAAAACTAAGAAAATAATGATTAGAATAATTATTATAATTAATAGTATGTTCCTTATTAATTTCATCTTTCCACCAACACTCTATATTTATTTTTATTATAAACCGCTTGTAAAATAATTTCTAGTGTTTTTTATATAGCTTGACAAAATTAAAGTTAGATTTTTTATATAATAAAAAGCCCATTAAAATGGACTTGATGTTTAAAAATTGGTGTCCCCTTAGAGATTCGAACTCTAGACCCACTGATTAAGAGTCAGTTGCTCTACCAACTGAGCTAAGGAGACAAATCAAATTACTTGTTAAGTATAACACATATTAGAACAAAAGAAAAGCCTTTTTTTTCTTTGGAGGTGCAAAATAGCTTTGTGCTTGTTAAAAATAGGACTAGACGAAACAATAACTTCATGGTACACTTATGCACGGAGGTAAAAAATGACACATTTTAAAAAATTTGGTTTAGGGCTACTAATTATTGGAGTTTTATTCCTAACAGGATGTTCTGCTAAAGAAGAAAATATTGAAGGTTCTTTAGAAGAAATAATGGATAAATTATATGAAGGAATAAGTGAAGATGAGTTACCAATGGGCTTATCAAATATCGAAATTATTAGTGAAAATGTCGAAGGATATTTAGGAACAAGTGATATTGAATTTGAAAGTGCTTTGGCTTCAGAATCAATGGTTGGTTCAATTGCACACTCTATTATTTTAGTTCGTGCTAAAGAAAATCAAGATATTGAAGCTCTAAAAAAACAAATTGAAGATAGCATTAATCCAAATAAGTGGGTTTGTGTTACTGCTGAAAATGTTGTTGTCAAAAATAAAGGAGATTTAATTCTTGTTATTATGACAAACGAGTTGGCTCCAAAAATTGAAGAAAATTTTGACAAATTATCATAAGCCTATCAAGGCTTTTTTTTAAAGGAGGTTTTTTATGGTATTTTCCAGCATTGCATTTATCTATTATTTTTTACCATTATGTATTTTGTGTTACTTTTTGGTTCCAACAAGATTTCGAAATAAAATATTATTAATATTTAGTTTATTTTTCTATTTTTATGGTGAATCAAAATACATTATTGTATTAATTTTTTCTTGTATATTCAATTATTATTCAGGAAATTTTATTTTAAAATATCCTCGAAAGAAAAAACTTATATTAATAGCCAATTTAATTATTAATTTTGGATGTCTATTTTATTTTAAATACTTTAACTTTTTTATAACAAATATAAATAATTTGTTAAATACTGAACTTCCAATACTTCAGATAATTATGCCAATTGGAATAAGTTTCTTTACATTTCAAGCTGCAAGTTATGTAATAGATATCTATAAAGGGAAAGTAAAGCCGGCGAAAAATGTTTTCGATTTTGCAACATATTTGACTCTATTTCCTCAGTTAATTGCTGGGCCAATAGTTCGTTATGAAACAGTTGCAGAAGAAATGGAAAATAGAACTACTAATGTTCAAATGATTTCAGCAGGATTAAAAAAGTTTATTATTGGTCTTGGTAAAAAAGTGTTAATTGCCAATCTTTTAGGTGCTTTTGCTACGAGCTTAGAGGCTTTAACGGCACCGACGGTATTAAGTTTTTGGTTAAAGGCTCTAGCATATACATTCCAAATTTATTATGACTTTTCGGGATATAGTGATATGGCGATTGGAATTGGCTTAGTTTTTGGTTTTCACTTCTTGGAAAATTTCAATTATCCATTGATTGCCAAAAGTATAACTGATTTTTGGAGACGTTGGCATATTTCTTTATCAAGTTGGTTTAAAGATTATGTCTATATCCCACTTGGAGGTAACCGTTTAGGAATTAAAAAACAAATAAGAAATATTTTAATTGTTTGGTTAATAACAGGATTTTGGCATGGAGCAAGCTGGAATTTTGTTATATGGGGACTATATTTTGCTATTCTTTTAATTTTAGAAAAATTTATTTGGCAAAAATTCTTAGATAAACACAAAGTATTTGCTCATATATCTACGTTCATATTAATTTTATTTAGCTTTATTATTTTTCAAACCGAGTCATTAAATGATATTTTTCTAACTTTCCAAAACATGTTTAATTTTGATCTACCTTTTACTAATGTAGAAACAAACTTTTACTTAAGTAATTATGTTGTTATCTTAATTTTGGCATTTGTTGGTATGGGACCTTGGTTAAAAAAATTATACTCAAAAATAGCGGATTCCAAGATTGGAAAAAAAGTTTTAGTAGTTGTTGAACCGATTGCTTTGATGGCGTTACTTTTGGTTATAACTAGTTTTATTATCGATGACTCATACAATCCATTTTTATATTTTAGATTTTAGGAGGTACACATGAAAGATAAATTAACTATTCTTTGTATTTTGGGACCGATGTTTTTATTCTGTACTTTAGGAATACTTAAACCGGCGGATGAACTTTCTAAAGAAGAAAGAAGAAAATTAGAACAAATGCCCGAATTTTCTACTGCTAGTATTTTAGATAATACCTATTTTTCAAAATGGAATGATTATTTAACTGATCAATTTCCTTATCGAACAGAATTTAGAAGATTAAAAGGAATGATATCTTTAAATTTATTTCAAAAAAAAGAAGAAAATAATGTTATTCAAGTAGATGATAGTTTATATGAATTAAATACAAAAATAGATCAAAAATCTGTAGATCATTTTACAGAACTACTTCAAAAAACTATTGAGACATATAATAAATCAGCAAATATATATTATAGTATTATTCCTGATAAAACTTATTATTTAGATGATGCTATCATTCCTAAATTAGATTATGAAAAGCTAGTATCACAAATAAATGAAGAATTTAGGGAATATACTTATATTTCTTTATTTGAAGAATTAACAAAGGAAAGCTATTATCAAACTGATATTCATTGGAAGCAACCTGAATTAAAAGAGGTTCTAGAAAAACTAAAAAAAGAAATGGGATTATCAGATACAACATATACTTGGACTAAAGAAGAAGTATCTCCTTTTTACGGGGCATTAAAATCACGGATACCTAATAATATTGATGGTGAAGTAATAACATATTATACAAATGATATAATTGAACAAGCTTCAGTATATAATTATGAAAAACAATGGGTAGAAAAAGTTTATCAAAAGGAAAACATCAACAATTTAGATGGTTATGATGTATTCTTAAGTGGAGCAAGTCCTTTGCTCTTTATCGAAAATAAAAATGCCACAACTGATAAAGAACTAATTGTCTTTAGAGATTCGTTTGCTAGTTCCCTTGTTCCTTTGTTAATTCCGGAATATCAAAAAATAACTTTAATTGATCTTCGTTACATCAGCAGTGATTATTTAAAAAAAGTTTTAGAAATCGATTGGCAAAATACAACTGATATTTTACTACTTTATAGTATTCCAGTTATTAATAGTAGTTATGCTTTAAAATAACAAAATGAGATTGAACTATTTAAATTCAATCTCATTTTTTATCTTTCTAATTCTGCGAAGTCATAAACTTCTTCTTCACTAGGTCTTTCATTAAATTCTATTTTTTGGACTTTTGATACACTTTTACCAACGGCATCTGTAGCTGTATATTGTATCCAGTATTGATCTTTACCAGTCTCTGAGTTTACTTCGTGATAAACTTTATGAGTAACTGTAACTCCTGGTTTATCATCTTCTACTTCTAAATGATCATATGTAATTTCATCAATACTATTAACGTAATATACTGTATCAAAAAATTTTAGTGTTGGAGCAGAAATATCTTCTGGATTATTTATATCATCTAAGTAATCAGAACTATTAGAATTAAATATCCAGCCATATTTATCTTTTTCATACTCTATTTTATACCATTGAGTATTACCAACTGTTTCGACTTCAATGACCTTATAAACCTCTCCCTTTTTAACTTCTCCTAGAATATCAGAAGTAGCACTTGCCTCTTTACGAATATTGATATAATCATTTTCGACCTCAATATGCCAACCTTTTTTTATTTCTTCAATATTTCTTTCTTCCATTTTTCCTGAAAAAATATAATAAGCACCAAAACACCCACCTATAACTGCTAAAATAAGTACAATTATTAATAACTTCTTCATTCCCTACTCCTTAAAAATATTTTATCAAATATTAATACAAAAAACAATTACTTAAGAAGGTAAAATTCTATTTAAACTAACTTCCTTTGCTTCACTAAATTCCTCCAAATAATAAAGGCCATTTACTTTAAACTTAGCAATCTTTTTATCTTCTGACAAAACTAAGGGCGAAACAAACACATCTGGTGATACAACACCATAAAAGCTGTCAAAAACTAGTAAAAAAGATTCCAATAATTTTGGCCAAATCATCTCTAAATCTGAAGAAAAAGCTTGCAAATCCGAGCGCACTACATAATAATCATGATTTTTATCATTCTTATATATAGCATAATCCTCCAATTGAAACACAAATCCTATATCATCATATGAATCAATACTATAATTACCATTATACAAATAATATCTCAAATTATAATCTTTTATATTTCCTTTAAATGTAACCTGAGCTATTCCTTCATAACATTCATTTTCAATCAAATCAGGATTAGAAAATGGGCAAATAACTCTCCCTGTAATGTCTTTTATTTCTAAATCCCTTTCTTGAGCTGAAAACGTTTCATTAAAAAAAGCAAAAAAAGGTGTTTGAAATACCAACTTTGAATTAAGTTTAATTCGATATTTTAATATAATTCTTCTCATAATATCCCCCTAAATTTATTCTATCACAAAATCCATTTTTATGGTAGAATATATTTAGGTGATTATCTATGGAAAAAAATAAATATCAAAGAGCTACTAAAGAAGAAAAGAAAAAAGCTCGTGAAGCCCTATTTAAAACTCCTTTCGGAGCCGATTTAAAAAAAAGATTAAATAGACTAATAATTTACAGTATATTACTATTCGCTTGTGGAATTTACCTAATAATTGATAACATTCTAAATGAAAATACTATATCAACTTATGTCTTTGTAGGATTCTTATTCATATTTGCTATAATTTTTATAATTGGAAGACATTATGTAATCGTCAAGAATGCTAATGATTATATGATTAAAAATAAATGGAAAAAATAAATTAAAACCTCTGATCTAAGCATAAACTTTATTATGGATATATTAAATCGTTTAAAAATGCTTAGAACAGAGGATTTTATTTGGATTACTTATTTTTTTATCGCCACTTTTGCTATATTTTCCAATGCCTTTGAAAGAGACTATGTTAAAACTAATAATATTTCATCTTATAAAAAAAGCAAAACGATTAATATTATTATTTTTTTCGTCGCTTTTTTTATTTATCTTTATTTTGTTTTATTATTTACTACTGAGTTAAATAACATGGAAAAAAATTTTAATAACAAAAAGTATCGCAATACTTTTCTTCAATTAATTGCAGCCATCCTCTTTTTAATTGGTGGAGCAATATATTTGTTTCAAGAAATATCATCTTATGACGTCGATGAAATAGGTTTTATTTAGCAAAATATCGATATGTTTTATGGGCTTCTAAATCTGTATTAAAATGCTCTGCTAATTCTGAGACTGTAACTACTTGATAACCTTCTACATATAAATATGGTAATATTTTTTCAATTGCATCAACACTAGATGCATGAATGTCATGAAACAAAACGATATACCCTTCACTTATATTCTCTAAAGTATAGTTTAACAAATATTCTGGATCTTTATGTCTCCAATCTTCAGTATCGACATTCCAAAGAATAAATGAAGCATCTATTGCATTTTTAATATCTGCATTAATTGATCCATATGGAGGTCTAATAAGAGAAAAAGTAGTTCCTGTAATACTTTTTAGAATCTCATTACTCGTAGCAAATTCACTTTTTATTGTTTCTAAATCTTGTCTTTTGAAATTAGCATGAGCATAAGAATGATACCCTATTTCATTGCCACTATTATAAACATTTAATACTGTACTACGATAATTTTCCAAATTCTTTCCTAACATAAAGAACGTAGCATTAACTTTATTAGAATTTAAAATATCTACTAATCTATCAGTATATGGCCCTGGTCCATCATCAAAGGTTATCGCAATAAGTTTTTTGCTTGCATTAATAACAGAACCATCTTCATTTGTATACTCACTATCTAAATCAACAGTTATGTTTAAATAATCTTTTATTTCATTATAATTTACTACTAAAAACAAATCTTCTTTCGGTGCTGGTTCAATAACATAATTATAATAGTAAATCACTAATTCGTTATCCTTCAAAAAATAAACATTTTCCGCATTATTAAGACTAATAACATCAGCAATAAAATCCGGATACTTCAAATATACTAATTCCGTTATTTTATTCCAAAACTCTTCCTTTTTATCTTCTTTAATTAAATCTTCAATATTTATTTCTTCTCCAGTTTCATAATTAAAGATATGAGATTGATATTTATTATCTTCAGTAGTAAGTATTGATGTTATTTCCTTTTTAATATCGACTTCTTCTACCAAATCCTGAGTTTCAATATTCTTTATATATTCATCTATTTTAGGACTTCTCACAATATTTTTATCAGCTTTTATCACATTTGCTGAATTTTGTTTTACCCCATCATCCATTTTTTTCATATAAAAGGATGAAGAAGCCGCCAAAACAATAGAAACCACTAATATTAAAACAACAAACATATTTACTACTATTTTTCTATTCTTTAATTTGTACTTCATTACTAACACCTTCAACTAAACATTTTTAATATCTTTGTGAATAAATACAATAAATGTAACAAGCAACATAATTATTAAATATGTCAAACATATCATTCCTGAAAATCCAATTGAAAGTCCAAATGGTGACTGACCTCCGAACAAATAAACAGTAAAGTCCCAATTAGTTGTTACGAAATAATTAAGTAATTTTATTTCATAAGCATAAGCAAAACTATTTATAATTTGTGATCCAATCAAACCACAGAAAGTAAGAGTAATAGCAAATGCTGTACTATTTATAATAACTGAACAAGCAAATGCTAAAGTTGCTAATAAGATTATTTGCGGTAAATTTGCTAAGAAATTAATAAAGAAATAACTAAATACATTTAATACTTCCATATTACCTGTAGTCATATTATATCCAACTGCTGGAATGCTTAAAGAATCAAATCCTAAAAGTATACCTCCGATTAATAGTTCACCTAATAATAAGAAAACTACAATAAATAATATACTTAACAATACAGTTATATATTTAGCCCACAATATACTAGCTCTTTCATGTGGCACAGTAAGCAAGTTTTTAATAGTACCTTTACTAAATTCATCACTTACTATTCCCCCAGCTAACATAATAACAAACACTAATATCAAAAATGAATATTCACTAAAAAAATTAATTAATACACTTCTTAATGTATTACTATCTTTAGTATCTATTTTTTCTTCTAATATATACTTATTTTCATGATAATCTTTTACTACACTTTCATATTCACTTTCATCTATATCATCATTATAGTAATATTCTGCAATCGCATAAAGGTTGTTTTCAATGTCACTTATCGCCTGATTTAAATAGTCATTTCCATAAGCAACATCTTTTTCTAAACGGTAATTAACTAATTCTAACTTTTCTGAATTTACAAAAAGCATTTTTTGATATTCAATAGTATCTGCCTCACTCAAATTAGACTCCTCAAGAATTTCTTTAGTTGCAGTAATTTCTTCTTCTAAATATTCTTTTTCACTTGTAGCAAAATATTTCCAATTATCATTATATACTGCTTGTAAAATAGCTAACATATTAGCATTTAATTCATCAATTTTATCTTCATTTCTATTATCTGAATGCACTTCCAAATAGTATTCTATATCTAATTCTAAATATTTGCTCATAAAAATATCATATTGCCATGAATCAACTGCATAATCTTGGGTTAAACTATAACAATCCAAAAGAGCCAAATTATAAGCATAATCTTCTAAACTATCAACACTAGAATCATAATTATTGATAAACTCATTAACTGAGTCTATATCGATTTCTCCATAACTCATATAAGTATAAGTATCTGAATCATAATTTCGATAAATAACATTAGTTATAATAATAAATAAAATAGCAATTATCAAAATAATATATGTACTAATCCTATGAAACATTTTAAATAATTCATTTTTTATTAAATTAATCATGTTTACCCCCAGTCTTTTTCAAGAAAGCCTCTTCCAAAGTAAGTTCATCTTTTCTAACTTCATAAATATCAATTTTATTTTTAACCAATTTTTTAATTATTTTAGCAACAGCATCCGGAGTAGCATTTACCACAAAACTATTTTTCTTTATTTCTTTAGCTTCCTTAATTTCTAAATTACTTGTATCACTTACCACAAATATTACTCTATTTTCATTCTTTTTAAATTCTTTTACTTCACTAGCTTCAACTATAACTCCCGAATTAATAATACATACTTTATTACAAAAACTATCTAATTCTGCTAAATTATGACTAGATATTAAAATTCCCATCCCATCACTAGCAAGTTTTTTTAACAAATCTCGCAAATCACGTATTCCTTCTGGATCAAGCCCATTCGTCGGCTCATCTAAAATTAAAATATTAGGTTTATTTATTAATGCTCTAGCAATACCTAATCTCTGACGCATTCCCAAAGAGTATTTACTTACTTTATCATTAATCCTGTTTTCCAAACCAACATATTTAACAATTTCTCTTATCTGTTCATCTGTAATATGTTTATAGCAATTTGCAACCATCCGCAAATTTTGCCAACCAGTAAGATACATATAAGAATCTGGATTTTCAACAATTGAACCAACCTTTTCAATTGCTTTAACATATTCCATTGTTATATCATGTCCATTAATTAATACTGAACCCGAATCGATTCTTTGCAATCCTAATATAAGTTTAATGGTTGTTGTTTTACCACTACCATTTGGACCTATAAAAGCTAAAATATCTCCTTCAGCTATACTAAAAGAAACATCCCTTAATATTTGTTTTTTTCCAAAACTCTTACATAAATTTTTACATTCTAAAATATTTTCCATAATAACCTCAATCTAATTATATCACATAAAGCTTAAAGTTAACTTCAAACTAAACTTTACTTGACATAACATTACCTCCATAATTATATACCCCAAAAATTCTCTATTTCCTTTTTATCTATTAAAAGTTTTTAAATAAACTTCTTTCAAACGTTCATTTGATACATGCGTATATATCCCTGTAGTATTTAAACTAGCATGCCCTAAAAGTTCTTGAACACTTTTAATATCTGCCCCATTATTAAGTAAATGAGTGGCAAATGTATGCCGCAGCGTATGTGGTGTCACATGTGTTTTAAGAGCTAAATCTTTGACAATATATCTGATAATTACTTCAACATCCTGAACACTCATAGCATCTTTCTTATCATTTAAAAACAAATATTTACTATCTTTATTAAACTCAGTTTCCAAATACATATTCAAATAAATTTGAGCATAATCACCATAATAAACAATCCGCTCTTTACTTCCTTTACCCATTATCCTAATTGATTTATTAGTAAAATTAATATCACTCATTTTTATATTTATAAGTTCACTAACCCGACATCCAGTTGCATAAAACATCTCAATTAATAATCTATTTCTTATACCTGTTGGTGTACTTATATCGATACTATCTAAAATATCTCCCAATTCTTCATAACTCAAATAATTAGGTAACTTTTTTTCTAATTTAGGATTTCTAATACTATTAAATATATTATTAGAAATAATTCCCATACTAAGTAAATAATTATAAAAACTTCTTATAGCACTTATTCTCCGCGCAATCGTACTATTTTTAAGTTTCAATTCATCCAAGTACTTTAAATACGCTCTTACATCATATCGATTAATACTCAAATAGTCTATACCTTGTCTATTTACAAAGCAAAAAAAGTCAGCTAAATCTTTACGATAGCTGTCTATTGTATTTTTTGAAAAATTCAATTCCTTATCTAAATATTCTAAATATTTAACGATTTCTAGTTCCATATTCTTCATTTATAACTTTAACACTTTCTAATATTTGCTCTTTTTCCTTTTTAAATCTTTCAATAATTCGCATTATAGCAACATTATCACTTCTAAGTTCTGTTATTTCTTGATGAAATGTCCGAGGATCATCCATCTTAGCATCATTAAAAGCAATCTCATCTTGAAAATCACTAATTATCTTACTAATTTCATCCAATCTATAAACCGCAAAAAGCTTATAAACTTCTGGTGATACTGGACACATTAACGCTACTTCTTCATCAGTTAAATCATTAATTTCTGGATGACTCAACCGATATTCACTAACCAAAGCTTTCAAAGTCATATCATAGATACGACGATAACCATCACTATCAATATAATTTCTATCCATAACACCCTCACTAACTTGCCATTTCTACTCGAAGAGTTCCATTAAAAGTTTTTCCCATATTAGCACCTTGATCACTAGCTAAATTGACAAATGTCACATCGACATTCCAAACTTGTTCAACTTCTCTATTAGTACTTATTAATTGATTTTGCACAATATAATAGTCTCCCAATCCAGTAGTTATATCAAAACCACTTATCATCTCACCATCTCCATTAGTAACAGTTACATATTTAAGTCCTGGAATACTTGTAACTTCATTACCTTCCGGATTTTTCACGGTAAGAAGCAATTCTGCCGTATTACCTGATGTTGTATATTCAAAATCATTATTTGCAATATTTAAAACTACATTATACCTATAACTTACCACTGTATCACTATTAGTAACTCTAAGTAAAGCACTACCAAATGTAGAACCGCTCAAATCTCCCATGCCTTCTCCAAAATTACGGTCATTAGCATTAATATAAATCGGATCACCTACATTAAATATTAACCAATCTGTAGTTGCAGTACTCGTCTGTACCTGTGGTGAAACATTTGAAACTTCAATAATTGCAAAATAAGCAAATGTTGCACTAGCTCCAACTGCAACTAAAGCTAGAACATAAACAACTAATAATATTCTTTTTAATCTCTTATCCATTATTTATTCCCCATTACCTTTTATATTCTCTATTCTAAGAATAACATTATTAT
>ERZ1643251.4340-NODE-4340-length-12428-cov-25.210458_pt1 | contig 12428 bp, 12 predicted proteins | sample MGYA00579261_ERZ1643251 | MGnify/ENA primary metagenome ERZ1643251 (study PRJEB29033, sample SAMEA4952267) | chicken gut metagenome | biome: Broiler Chicken; feature: Gastrointestinal Tract; material: Caecum | place: Ireland | collected 2018 | study: Broiler... | reverse complement strand
TAGTATAATTGTATCATACACTTTGGCTTAATTCAACTAACTTGGAGAAGAACCAGCATAGTGTGTAAATTTTTTCTAAAAATTTCAAAATGATTTAAGTTGTCAAAGATCAAATAATTAATTTTGTTAATTAATATTTAAATATTTGGTATATCTTTCTCCAAATAATTCAATTAGTTGTTGTTGTATAATTTTAAAGTTTTAAGGCTCTAGTATTTCTAGTGTGAAGTAAATTATATGTCATATAAGATGAATTTATAAGGTATTCTAATATATTTAGATGATTGATAAGCAAGATGAAATAAAGTTAAACCAGTGTTAAATAAAGACATGATTCTGATTTTTTGCCTTTATTTTGATATAGACTCCGTTTCTTGGACAAAGAAAAGAGGTTCATATCAGTTGTGATGTTTTTTATGACAAATATATATTAAATATCATATAAAATCAAAAGATTATGCAGGTTTGATTATAAATAGAGGTTAAAACATATTAGACAATTATTAGACCTATCTGAAAATAAGAATTCTAATACTTTTTCCCTTTACTTTTTTAGTTGTTCTCATCTTAATTTTTTTATAACATCGATGATTCTTACTGTCATCAATACTAAGAATACTAAGTAATGTAAATGTTAATATAAAGCTTAAGAAAATGTAAAATTCAAACTATATTTTCTATTCCGTTATGGAAGCTTTTTCATAAATTTTAATTAAATATACGTTATACTTTTGCTGTATTTGCCTATACCGTCAAATCATTTTAAACTTTTTTAAAAGAATAATATTTTATTGAGCTTGATATTCTATAATATATATTTATGTATGTACTAGGCGCGTGATTGGTAAGAATTTTTCTTTTATTGTCTTGCTTAGATTATTTTTTTTATGATATAATTTTTTTGGTTGGGAGGATCACTATGGATAATAGAGAAGTTAAAGGAGTTGTAAAAAAAGCTGTCTTTAAAGATAAAAATGGTGGTAAAGATTTAGATAGTTGTATTAAAGATGGTGAAAAATGTTATTTATATGTTGATTATTTTGATGAAAATCGTAATTTGCATACAATTGTGTTAGAAAATGTTTATTATAGTGTGGGCAGTGCTATAAATATAAAATTTGTTGATGGTAAATGGCACTTAGCAAATGAAATAAATCGAGTAGATGCTATTAATTTTCCCGAATATGATTTTTGCTATTGTGATAAATTTTATCGACATAGTGATAAAGAACGCATGATATTTGCTTATACTTCCGCTCGAGAATTAAGATGCTTTTTAAACGAATTAGTGGCAATTAATAAAAAATATGGTGGATTTACAGATATAGAAAAATATAAAGCACTAGAAGAGAGTTTTTATCTCATAGCGGATAGCGAAAATATTGATTTTGATAAACTTGAATTTATTAGAATGTTAAATAATTTGGACTTCCAGATACGTGAATTAGCTACAGCTGCTATCAAAGATTTTCGCTTTCTTTTACGGAGAATTAGTTTGATAGGAAAAGAAACAGATTTAAATACATGGATTGCTTTAGCTGGGATTATTTTTGAGGCTTTAAAATACGCAAGTATTTTACATGAACGGGGAGAATATGAAAAAAAATATGCAGAAGAATCTGAAAAATATCAAGATTTATGCAATTTATTAGATGCAATTTTATATTTATTGAAGGTTAATGTTATTGATTCTAATTTGCCAATTTATTCTCAGATGAAAGAGGAATTAACTCAAAATCAGTTAGTTTTAGAGCGCAGATTAAAAGAGTATTACAAGGATGTATAGGGGTGATAAAATATGTGTTTAGGAATTGTGAGAAAAGTAATATTTATAAATTCTAATTATGGGAGATATAAAATGGCAGAACATTTTGATGATTATTCCAGTTTTGGTGGATTTGAAAAAGCCGTTAAAATTAATTGCTATTTGTATGTTGATTTTTGTAATCAAGTTGGTAAATTACAAACTGTTATGTTTAAAAACCAGTATTATTATAAAGATTTCACATTTGTAATTTTAGAAAATAATGATAATCAATATTCTATAACTAAAGCACTTGATTTTAAGGAATTAGAGATGCAGTCAGATGATTTAAGATTTTTATTAGAAAAGGAAAAACAAAGGTTGGCAGAAGAAAGAAAAATAATTAATGAACAGTATGGAGAATTAGAATCAGAAATATATGATAGTGCAAGAGAAGATATTATAAATTATATAGAAAAGATAATATGTGGTGATCTAAAAAATTTAAGACTTAAACTTTTAAATCTTGCAAAATATTTAATAGAAAATGCTGATAAAATTACGCCAGAACAACATAAAAGATATAATTTGCTATTGATGGACTTGTCTAATAATTTTGAAAAAATAAATAGTCAATTAGCTTATATTGGTGAAAAAGAAATTGAACTTCAAATTATATATGATATAGATAATATACTTTCATATATTGTAAAATGCTATTCTCCTACTTGGTTTACTTATCCAATATCATGTGAGCTAAGTAAATTGGAAATAAAACAACTTATTAGAACTAAAAGATTAAGAGACAATGAATTAAAAGAAAAATATGGGGCACTAAATATTTGATGTTTTACGTTTTTCTTATATATTTATTTTAATGTTAAAATATGTTAAGTTGGTCTTTACTTTCTTATTTTTTGATTATATAATTTTATTATAAAGGGTTGATCATATGAGAATTGTATATAAAAGAAGTTTAACTTTTATTGCTTTATTAATTGCTTTAGTTGGATGTATTGGGATTGGTTATTTATTTTATGATAAAGTAATTAGTCCTGAGACATTAGTAGTAGTAAGTGATGAATTATCGATTAATTATTTAGATAGTTCAACTATTATTGGTAATGGGGAATATAGGTTTTCGGTTACTAATAGTGGGGTTAATGATGTATATTATGAGATAAGACTTACCGATATTAGTGGTTTTAGTAGTGATGTTACCTACAGACTTAGCAGTACTGATGCTTCTATACAAGTAGAAGAAGTACATTTGAGTAGCGAAGATAATATGGTTATGGATAATATTTTGATTGGTTCGGGGGAAACTCAGAATTTTACCTTAGCTGTAACTAATAATAGTAATACTTCTTTTAAGATTGAAGTTGAGAAGATAGAAGATGTGGAAGAATATTTTTATATGACTATTTTGAATCAAAATGAAATTAGTACTAGTGAAGATGGATTATTTGAAAGTGAAGATGATGATGGGGCAACTTATTATTTTAGAGGGGAAGTAGAAAATAATTATGTACAATTTGCAGGTCTATCTTGGAGAATGGTTAGGATTAATGGGAATGGTACAGTTAAACTTGTTTTAGATGGTGTAGATGATACTGTTGTTAGATATAATGAAGAGGCAACTGGATATGAAGATTTTAAGGAAACTGATGTATATGATGCTTTAGTTAGTTATTATGATAATCATTTAAATAATTATGATAAATATATTGCAAATAATAGATATTGTAGTGAATCAGGTAAGAGCGATGATACTTATAATGCTTATACAAGAATAGTTACCAATGAAATACCAACATTTAATTGTTTAGGGAAAAGATTTACTAGTAAGATAGGATTACTTACTGCTGATGAAGTAGTATATGCTGGTGGAGTGTATGATGAAGAGAATACTGCCTATTATTTATACAATAGTGAAATAGAGTCTGCTTGGTGGGTTAGTTCTTTATCTAATAGTGATGGAGATGATTATTATCCATTTGTTGTAGGAAGTAATGGGGATCTGAATGATGATGCTAGCGGTACTTTATATAGATCTTTAAGACCTGTTATTAGTTTAAATAGAACTGTTAAAGTTACAGGTACTGGTACTAGTACAGATCCATATGTGGTAAGTTAGTGTAAAGTGTTTGGGAAATGAATGTAAATATTAAAATGCCTCTTTATTAATTGGCATTTTTTTGATAGAATATAGTTGTGGTGATATTATTATGCAAGTTATTAATGACATGGTAAGCTTTATAAAAACATTATCGTTTGTAGATGTAGTTTTCTTTTTCGCAGTTTTAGCCCTTATGTTATTAGTAATTGTCCTTATTTATTTTATTCGAGAAAACCGTGAAGATGAAGATAATAATAATATCACTCTCAAACAAGATTTTCAAAATAAAAAGATAGATGATAGTATTAATGAAATTACTAGTTTAAAAGAGATTACAGAGGCTTTAGAAAATGCTGAGCCAACTAATATTAATTTAAATAAATATGAAGAGGAACAGGAAGAAAAAGCAATTATTAGTTATGATGAATTGTTAAAGAGAAAGAATGATTTTGCAATTAATTATTCTGAGGAAGAAAGTTTTGATGATGATTTAACAGTTAAAAAAGTTAATTTAGATAATTTGGTTAATAAAGATGTTGTAGTTAAACCAGAAATTAAAGTATCTGTTATTTCTTATGAGAAAGAAGAAGCTTTTTTAGAAGCTTTAAAACAATTACAACAAAAGTTAAACTAGTTTCTGTGATAGTGTGAAAAGTTTTATGGAAAATTAGTAACACTAGATGAAAAAGATATTAAGATGAAAATCTTGATATAAATCTATCAACAAATGATAGAAAAATTGATCTTTGACAACAAAATTAATAAAAAAGGCATGATAAAAACAAGTTAAGAAGAGTATTTTTAAAAAATATAACTTAACAATAAATATCAGAATATTTATAACCAAGATTTAAAAGTTCAATCCACTTATTAGGCATGTTAGAAATACTTTTAAGTTCATCAAGCTCAACAGGAGTATGCCAATTAAGGGCTTTATTAGGTCTTAAGAAATTGTTATAAGTAGAAAATAAGACCATATAGGAATTGGCATTATCAAGAGAAGAAAAACCACCTTTAGGACGATAATAATATTTAAGGGTGCGATTAAAACGTTCAATAATTTGTTTATCGGAACGATATTCTTTAGAGATATCATCTTGATTTGTAAGCCCAATAACCTGATAGAGTTTAAAGGGCATGCCATGCTCTTTCCAATACTCTACAGCAACATTGTAAATAGGATTGCCATCAGAAATCACTTTAAGTGATTGGGGTAGAGAATCATATTTAATTAATGTTGAATAAGCGGCCTTGATGGAAGATAAAGAATCACGTTTAGCAAATACACGGTAAGAGGTAACAATCTTTTTGATGGCATCAAACCAAAAGAAGATATAAGCGGTTTTACCAAGAACACTAATATAAGTTTCATCGGCAGCGATAGTATCAGAAAGAATATAAGGATAGAATTCTAATAAAGGATGAACAACAGAAGAAGCAGCCTTGCAGTAATTTTCGACTGTTTTATAAGAAATATAAACTTCATGAATGTCTTGTAAAATAGAAGCGGTTTGACGATAAGAAAGACCATAATTAACATGATAAGTAAGACAAAGGCCAATGATATATTGAGAAGAATAAGCTTTGGATAAATCAATAGGAGATTGAATAAATTCTCTATAATCCTTTTGTAAAGATGGGAAATCAATGTTAAATTTACGATAGATGTAACGAAGTTTGATTTTTTCAGGATGTTCCTTATACATTTTTTTATCATGAGCGTTTAAAGAAGCTTTATTTTTAAGATAATAAGGACATTTATCGTTTTTGCAACGATAAACATCGAAATCTTCCCGATGATGATAAAGATAAAGTTGGTATTTACAATGAGGACATTTTAAAATAACATTTTTTTCATTATTAGGATTAGTAGAGAAGATAAAGGAACAAACTTTACATTCAAACTGATTTTGTTTACCAGTATTATCATAAAGATAATCTTTAGGAGCACCACAGCATGGACAATAAACATCAATAGTGATTTTCTTGCCATTACGACGTTTAATTGGTTTAATGTTATTGTCTTTGATCAGTTGCTTATAATCCTTATGTTCAATTTTAACAAAAGGCTCAATAATTGCGGGAACATCAACATGAAATAGACGATATTTAACATCTTGAGGTTTATCAGAAAGATATTTAATTTCATCAATTTTGACAAATTTGGAAAGAAAAATGATAAAATTCCAAATAATTTTATTAATTTTGTTTAAAAAAAGAATAATATGTGATATGATTTTAGACATGACAGATACCTCATTTCGTGATTATGTTTCTAAAATCATTATACAGGTATCTGTCATTTTTTGATAGATGAAAATAATCATTTCTATATAAAAAGTACTTCAAAAAATAGAGGGGTACAGTAAAAATATAGAAAAATATAGATAAATAAAGAGAAAAATGGGTAGAAGTTGCAAAAACTTTGCACACTACCGTTTCTGTTTAGGGGGATTTCTATGAAATTTATGATTGTTACTTTGGGATGTAAAGTAAATGCTTATGAAAGTGAATTTATGCTGGAGAGTATGCTTAGCTCTGGCTATTTTTATAATGAAGAAAATCCAGATATCGTGATTATTAATACTTGTAGTGTTACGAATATTGCTGATCGTAAATCTAGAAAATTAGTTAGAAGAGCAAGAAGAGAACATAGTGATGCAGTACTTGTTGTAGTTGGCTGTAGTACTCAAAATAATTGGGAGGAATACTCTAATATGGGTATAGATATACTTCTTGGAAATAGGAAGAAAAGTGAAATTGCTTCATTAATTGGGGAGTATTTGAAAACAAAAGAACCTTATGCTTATTATACAAAAAATAGAGTTTTAGATTTTGAAGATATGAATGTAGATAAGTTTACTACGCATACTAGAGCTTTTGTTAAAATAGAGGATGGTTGTGATAATTTTTGCTCTTATTGCATTATTCCTTTTACAAGAGGAAGTATTCGGTCTAAGGAGTTTTTAAAAGTAATAGAGGAAGTAAAAATACTTGTTGCTAATGGTCATAAAGAAATTGTTTTAACAGGTATTCATACGGGTAGTTATTCTTCTGATGGTCATGATTTAAGTGATCTTATTTTAGAACTTAGTAAAATTGATGGATTAGAGCGAATACGTATTTCGAGTATAGAAATTACTGAATTAAATGATAAGTTTTTAGATTTATTAAAACATAATGGGAAGATTGCTAATCACTTGCATATTCCTCTTCAAAGTGGTAGTGATACTGTTTTAGGAAAGATGAATCGGAAATATGATACAGAGTATTTTAGAGAGAAAATAAAGAAAATAAGAGCAATTAGACCATCAATTTCTATTACAACCGATTGTATTGTGGGGCATCCTTATGAGAATGATGAGTGCTTTAATGAGTATTATGATTTTTGTAAAGAAATAAATTTTAGTAAGTTACATGTATTTCCGTATTCCATTAGAAATGGTACTGCTGCCGCAAGTATGCCCCAAGTGGATGATGAAATAAAAAAAATAAGAGTGCATAAGCTTCTTAAATTATCTGATGAGTTAGAATTAGAATATTACTCTAAGTTTTTAGGGGAAGAGTTAGATGTGTTAACTGAGGAATATGAAGGAGAGTATACAGTTGGATTTACTTCTAATTATATTAAAGTGTATTTAAAGGGAGAATATAAGTTAAATCAAATATATACTTGTAAGTTGGAAAAAATAAATAAAATGGGTGTTTATGCTAGTGTAGTATCTTGTTTAAAAGTGGAAAGTAAGATATAATAAAGGTGGTGAAGAAAAAATGGAAAAGAGATTTTTTAATTGGGAAGATGACGATGAATTAAGTACACGTGCAAAAGTAGTTAATATGCCTATGTCTAGTGATGAAAAAACAAAAAAGGATTTTGATGCTTTAGAAAAAGGATTTTCTTATAGTGATAAAGGAATGCTAGAAAAAAAGGTAGATTTACCAAATAAAGAAGTGGTAACGTATTATAATCCTGATGATTTATTAGAAGACAGTGAAGGTAGAAGTTATTTTGTTCAAGATGGAGTTAAGAAATATACAGATAATTTAAGTAATGTTTATTATGTTAAAGAAGAAAATAATGAAGTAATAGAATATATGTATTTAGATGATGGAGATATTATGGTATTTAAAAATCCTGAGCATACTTTAGGGGTTACTAGTGATGGGACTGTATATCAATATGATGAGGCAAGTGGGGTTTATGTGTATAGTCCAGAAATTACTATTTTTCCATCATCTCGTCGATAATTTAGGAGTAGTACTATGAATTACATCAAAGGAAAAGTCAGAAATATTATTTATCAAAATAAAGATAATGGCTACGTTGTAGCTGTTTTTCGCGTTAAAGAAACTAATGATAGTAAAATGGAAGATTATGTAGGAAAAACTGTTACTGTTACAGGTATTTTTTTGGATATTAATAGTGAGGAGACTTTTATTTTGTATGGACAGGCAACACGCCATGAAAGATTTGGTTTTCAATATCAAGTAAAGTCATATGAAAAAGAGAAAATTAGTAGTGAGGATGCATTAGTAGAGTTTTTATCTAGTTCCTTAATTAAAGGATGTGGAGAGAAAACAGCAGAGAAAATTGTAGAAGTTTTAGGAATGGATGCTGTTGAGAAAATAAAGAGGGATGAACACGCTTTAGATGTTATTCCAGGGTTAAGTGAGGCAAAGAAAAAAACTATTCGTGATTCTTTACTTGAATATTCTGATGCTGATGATGCTTTGATTAAATTAAATGAGATTGGTTTTACTATTCCTGAGGCAACTAAAATATACAAGAAGTATGGACCTTCTACTAAGTATATTATTGAATCTAACTTATATGTTTTAACAGAAATGATGGATTTTAATAAAATAGATACAATTTATAAAAGTACCCATGAAGATATGGATACAGTTAGACTTAAAGCTTGTATCATTGAGGCGATGAGGCGGCTTAGTAATAATCATGGGGATACTTATAATTTAGAAGAAGAGATTAAAGATGCTTTAAAAAAAGAATTTGATTTACTTTTAGATGATGTTGTATTTGAGGAGAATATATATAGTTTGGAAGAAGAAAATAAAATTGTTATAGAAGGTGGTCTTTATTATTTAACAGAATATTATGAAGCAGAAAAAGATATTGCTGATAATCTTTATGAGTTAAATGTGAGTAATGTTACGCCTTTTTATGATTTTGATAAAGAACTTTCCTTGCTAGAAGAAGAAAATCATGTAAGTTATAATGAAGATCAGAAAAATGCGATTAAAAGAGCTTTAGAAAATAAGATTACCATTATATCTGGTGGTCCTGGTACTGGTAAAACAACAATTATTAATGCTATTGTGAAATTGTATATTAAAATGCATGATTTCTCACCTATGGAAGTGCTACAAAATATAGCTTTACTTGCTCCAACAGGAAGAGCTAGTAAAAAGATGAGTTCATCAACGGGACTTCCTGCTATGACAATTCACAGGTTCTTAAAATGGAATAAAGATACTAATAATTTTGGTGTTAATGAATATCATAAAGCTCAGGAGAATTTGATTATTGTTGATGAGATGAGTATGATTGATGTAATGCTTTTTGATGCTTTATTAAAAGGAATTAAAAGTAATGTCCAACTAATTATGGTTGGAGATGTATTTCAGCTTCCTTCAGTTGGCCCAGGACTTATTTTACATGATTTGATTGAGTCTGATTTATTTACTTTTTGTCCTTTAGAGAAGATTTATCGTCAAAGTGAGAATTCTTATATTCCTTATTTAGCATTAGAAATTAAAAATAAAGATTTATCTGAAGATTTCTTAAGTCAAAAAGATGATTATAATTTTTTAAGTGTAGAAGGAAAATATATAAGAGAAATGATTCGAAAGATTTGTCTTATGAGTAAAGAAAAGGGACTTAATGAAGAGGACATTCAGATTTTAGCTCCTATGTATAAAGGAGAAAATGGAATTGATCATTTAAACATCCTTCTTCAAGAATTATTTAATCCACCTGCTTCTAATAAAGAAGAGATCCGTTTTGGGGAAGTCATTTACCGCGAAGGAGATAAAGTATTACAACTTCAAAATAATCCTGATAGTAATGTTTTTAATGGTGATATTGGGTATATTAGGAAAATTATACCAAAAAGTGGTAAAAATAAAGATTTAATTGTTATTGATTTTGAAGGAGTAAAAGTAGAATATCCCAAAGAAGAATTAATCCAAATTAAACATGCTTATGCAATTACTATTCATAAAAGTCAAGGAAGTGAATTTCCTCACGTAATTATGCCTGTTACTCGAAGCTATTACAAAATGCTTTATAATAAGCTTATTTATACAGGTGTGTCACGGGCTAAAAAGAGTTTGGTAATTATTGGCGAGGCTGAAGCATTTATGATGGCTGTAAATAATGATTATGCTTCTTTAAGAAAAACTATGTTAAAAGAGAAGTTAATGAATAAATTTCTTACTATTCGTCCATAATAGTAATGAGGTGTTAGAAGGATGAAAAAGTTAATGGTTGGTAGTGTTATTGCTATGGCAGCAGGAGCTGGTATAATGGCTTATGCTTTAAATAATAAAAGTACAAAGAAGAAAGCTTCAAAGCTCGTGAATAATGCCATGGATATGGCCAATAACAAACTTAACACTTTAAAATAGAGATTCGTCTCTATTTTTCTTTTAACAAAAATTAGTAAGAAAAGAGGGGATATTGATGAATAATTATTTGGCTATGGATTATCAATTTGTTTATTTGGAGGATTATCAAGATTTTTTAGATCAATTTATAGAAGAAGAACAAAATATATTTTTAGGAGAAATAAAATTAGATAATGAGAAGGGAAGCACTTATCGAATCTCTTATGATGTTTATTTTTATCATGATATAGCTTCAATTCATTTTGTTTTATATACTTATCAGGGTGGTGCTCATGATATACGGTATGATAAAGTCGTTTATTATGGGTTGGATGATCATAAGAAAAAAACGCTTGATGATATTATTTCAAATAAACAAGAGTTTTTAGAAAAAATTAGTATACTTGCTAAACATCAATTATTAAATGAAAAAAAGGAACTTATTTATGAAGATTCCTATTTGTTTCAAGATGGACTTGATCCTATTGATAAAAATTATCAATATTTAGTCTTTGATCAAGATTCTTTAAAGATTATCTTTCCACCTTATCAGGTTGGGCCTTGGAGTAGTGGAGAAATTAATGCTACTATTCCTTATTTAGATATAGCAAGTTTAATGAAACTATGATAAAATAATACTGTTCACTCGTTAGAAAGGATAGCATGAAGTTAAATCATAAAGAATTAATTACCGTTTATGGCGGTAACTGTATTATTTGCTCTATTATTAATGGTTTGAAACGTATTTTACAAGCGATTAATATTAGACATTTAATGAATCATTTATTTGTAGATTAAGTAGAGCTAGCTTTGGCTAGCTTTTTCTGTAATCTTTATGATTTATTTGTCGACTTTGTTTTATGGAAGAACAATATTATACAGAAATTAAGAATTTAATTGAAAATTATGAAGTAAATGCAAGAGTCAGAATGCTCCAAGATAATAGTGAAAAATTACAAATGAATTGGAATATTGGACGATTGTTAGTAGAAGCCCAGGGTGGTAGTAAAAGAGCAAAATATGGAGATAATTTAATCAATAAATGGGGGAATAGGTTGTTTTTAATTTATGGTAAATCATATGGTAAAGAACTTTTAAGACGATGTCGCCTTTATTATTTATATTTTCCAAAAAGCTCTACAATGTCGAGCATTTCTTGGTCGCATATAGTTGAGCTTCTTTTCTTAAAAAATGAGAATGAAAGAACCTACTATATCAATCAAGTGGTCTTAAATCATTTATCAGTGAGGGAGTTAAGAGAATTAATTAAAAGTAAAGCTTATGATAGATTATCTTATGCTGATAAGGAGAATATAAAATTAATTGATAGTGATTCTACTTTAACTATTGAAGATATGATAAAGGATCCCATATTGATTAAAACAGATAAAGAAATAAATAAATTAGATGAGAAAACACTACATAAATACATTATTAGTATGTTAGAGACTAGATTTTTGGAATTAGGCACAGGATTTGCTCTTATTGGACATGAATATAAAATTAAAATAGGAAATCATGTATTTAAAATAGATTTATTATTTTTTAATTATGAATTAAATTGTTTTATTGTAGTAGAGTTAAAAGTAAAAGAGTATCATCCAAAAGATATAGGCCAATTACAGCTTTATGTAAATTATGTTAATCAAAATATTAAAAAGCCTTATCATAAAAATACGATAGGATTATTAATTGTAAAAAAGAAGGATAAATACGTGATAGAGTATACAACTAGTAGGGATATATTTATTACTACTTATCAGCTTATGGAGGCTATATAATTAAAGAGAATGGATGAGATAATTCTTTTGAGTTTTTAAGTTTTAGCCAACAATGTCGGCCAAAATAAATTGGTCACGTAAAATAAAAGGCTATCTGTTAATTTGATATGAACCCCGTTTCTTGGACATAGAAACGAGGTTTTATATGAGTAAATTG
>ERZ1643251.4337-NODE-4337-length-12430-cov-5.036040_pt1 | contig 12430 bp, 11 predicted proteins | sample MGYA00579261_ERZ1643251 | MGnify/ENA primary metagenome ERZ1643251 (study PRJEB29033, sample SAMEA4952267) | chicken gut metagenome | biome: Broiler Chicken; feature: Gastrointestinal Tract; material: Caecum | place: Ireland | collected 2018 | study: Broiler... | reverse complement strand
AATATGTATTCGCAGTATAATGGAGCAAACTTACAAAAATTTAGAGATTATTATAGTAAATGATGGAACTACTGATAAATCTATAGATATTTGCAAAAGATTACAAGAGGAAGATAATAGAATTATCATTATCAATCAAGAAAATATGGGAGTTTCAAAAGCTAGAAATACTGGTTTAAAAAATGCTACGGGTGATTATATTGGATTTGTAGATTCTGATGATTTTTTAGAACCTGATATGTATGAAATAATGTATAATCACCTTGAAAAAGAAAATGCAGATTTGTGTAGAATAAAAGCATTCATATATAATAGAGAAGGTGGAATTGAAGAAATAGCAAAAGAAAGAAATACCTTTATATATAGCTCTGAATTAGAAATAATGAATGCTTATTTAAAAAATGAATTAAAAATAGCAGTATGGGATAAGTTATTCAAAGCTGAAACTGTTAAAGATTTATTGTTTGATGATAAGTTGTTTAATGAAGATGCTGCTTATGTTTGGGAGGCTTGTTTAAATTCAAAAAAAGTGGTGATGGACACAAAGCAATTATATCATCATATCAAAAGACCAGTTAATTCTTTAACAAGTGCGCCTTTTGGAGAACATAATTTAACATTATTTAAGTATAGTAAAGATAATTTTAATAAATTAATTAAAGAAAGACCTGAACTGGAAGAACAAGCATATTTATTTTACTTTAATGGATTATTTCATTTATTAAAAGTTTACAAAAGAGATTGGGATAACAATAATTTAACTGATTTATATAAGGAAGAAATATTAAATATTATTAATGAACTAAATTATATAATTAATAATTATTCTAAATATATTGAAAAGATGGATTTAATACATTCAAAAGATATAGTAGAGATATTAACAAATAGGTTAAGTAAATAAAAATTATTATATAAAGGGGGAGTTTTATGATAATTGGTATAACAGGGCAAACAGCTTCTGGAAAATCAACTGTTTCAAGATTTTTAAAAGATAAATATAATTTTAAATATATAGAAGTAGATAAAATTGTAGAAAAAATTATGAAACAAGGTGGCATTAATAGAATCAAAAATTATTTATATTCAGAACATCAAGTTGATTCAAAGAGTCCAGAAGAAATAGGAGATTCATTTTTCTCTTATGATATTAATAGTTATATAATGGATCTTAACTTTAAAAGAGAAATAGATAATGAAATTTTAAAAGAAATTAGAAAATATGATAAAGATGATGTAATTATAGTAGATTGGATGATGCTTGAAGATTCATTTGTATTCAATAAGTGCGATTTACTAATCAAAACAGAAATAGACTATGAATTAAGAAAAAGAAGATATATTGAACGAGGAGATAATTTTAATATATCAAAATATTGTTGTATTGATAATATACATCATCCTTATAATGATTCTAGATATCATTATAAAGTAGATACTACTGATAATTGGGAAAAGGATTTATCTAATTTTATAGATTCTAGTATTTTAGGTAAAAAGCTAGTATCCATAATAGTACCAGTTTATAATGTTGAACAATATTTAATGAGATGCGTAGATAGTATATTAAATCAAAGCTATAAAAATATTGAAGTGATTTTAGTTAATGATGGTTCAACTGATAATTCTTTAGAGGTATGTAAAGTTTTAGAAAAAAAGGATAAGAGAATAAAAGTTATTAGTCAACAGAATTTAGGTTTATCAGAAGCTAGAAATACTGGTTTAAAAAATGCTACTGGTGATTATATTGGATTTGTAGATTCTGATGATTATATAGAAAGTAGAATGATTGAAAATCTATTATTAAATGCAGAACAGAATAATGCGGATATTTCCTGTGGACGTGCGTTTATTCATTCAAGAAATGGAATAGTTAGACACCCTAATAATAATCCTAAAGAGATTACTACTATATCTAATAAAGAAGAATTAATTAAAGCATATTTAGATGGACCTATAACTATGGCCGCTTGGGATAAATTATACAAGAGAGAAGCCTTAAATGGTATATATTTTGATAAAAATACATTTAATGAAGATGCTGATTTCATTTTAAAATTATGTTTAGCAAATAAAAGATTTGTTTGTGATAGTAGAAAATACTATCACTATGTAAAACGAAATGAAGGTTCTTTAACAGGGAGTAAATTTAATGAAAGATGTTTTTTAACCCAAATATGGGGCAAGAAAGCTTATAGTCAAATATTGTCTTTAGGTAAAGAATATCAAGATGATGCTGAAAGATGTTTGTTTAATAGTTTAGCTCATGTATTAAAAATGTATATGAAAGATTATACAAATGGAAAATTAAATAATTATGAATATAAAGAAGAAATACAAACAGTTGCAAACGATATAATAAATTTATTATTAAATACGAAGAATGTGAAAAAATTTAGAGATTTAGATAATGTGTTATCAATAATTAATAAATTAATTGATGATGATATTTTAGATAAAGATAAAATGCCTACAATCAATATTCCCTGTATAGGCATTCTATGGAATTCTTTAGATAGAGATATGATGGAAGAAGCCATTAGAATGCTTAGTAGTGAATCAATTATAAAAGATTGTATATTTGTAGATTTAGATAAAGATTATAGAAAATTTATTGAAGAAATATATTTATATAATAATGAGAAAGTGGGAATTCCTGTATTTAAATCAAGTATATTAATTGACAAGTATGATTCAAATAATATTGCGGTAATTAATATGATTATTAGAGTATCTAATTATATATTCTATAATGATAAAAAAGGTTATTTATTTAAAGAAATATCTGAATTAAAAGAATACATAAGAAAATTCTTTAAGGATAAGATTAAAGATTATGCTTATGATAATATATTTCATTTAACAGTAGATCAATCTGAATATGAATATACTGATGAAGTATGTAAAAAGTATCTTAAAGAATATAGAGGGAATAAACATGAACAAGGATAATTATTCTTACTCTAAAAATTTTCAATCTGATTTAATTATTAAAAAAATTTATGAAAAAAATTTCAACAAATCAGGTGAAGGTATCATTATTACTTCTTTAACTGGAGGTACAAAAAGTGCAGTTTATTTAATACAAGATTTAGAAGAAAAGATAGTTTTAAAGATTTCTACAAAACAACAAGATAAATTGTTAAGCTTTGAAAAAAATACAATTTGGTGGGAATCAAAAATGTTAAAGTTAATGGAATTGAAGAACATTCCAGCGCCTAGATTATATAAATATGATGATAGTTGCGAAGTATGTGATTCACCTTACATACTTATGAGTTATATTGAAGGTAAAACATTTGAAGCATGTAAAAAGAATTTAACAGAAAAAGAAATAAATGATATAGAATATCAAATAGGACAAATATGCTCTAATATATGCGAAATAAAAGGAACTGATTTCTATTTACCTTCAATGCCAAAAAACAAATATAATAATAATTTTGAATTTATATTAAATTTATTTAATATGCTTTTGGAAGATGCAAAATCAAAAAAAATAAAAATAGGACTTTTAAATTATAATGAAATTATAGAATTAATTACTAAATATGAAGAAGTCTTAAATAATATCAATAATTTATGTTTAGTACATTCTGATATATGGGATGGGAACATAATAATTAAGGATGGTAAGATTTCAGGAATAGTGGATTTTGCAGATATATATTTTTGCGATGAATTAATGACTTTTTATTTTCACACTATTAAACCAGAAACAAGTAAAAAATTTTTAGAAGGTTTTGGGAAAGAAAAATTAACTTTTGAAGAAAATGTCCGTATTAGTATTTATAGACTTTTAGTATTATTAAAGATGCATATTGAAAGTAATTATAAAAATTTTGAAAATAATGATTGGATTATAGATAAAATTTATAATGAGATTTCTAAATTGCAGGATATGGATAAGAAGTTAAAATTAGTATAGGGGGTATTTATGAAAAATTATATATTCGGGACAGGTGCTTTTGCAGCTGAAGTAGCAAAAAGATTAGATAAGTTTGGAATAGAGATAGAAAGTTTTATTAATATAAGAGATAAAAATAAAGAAATACCTAATACTGTGTACAATAATATTCCAGCTTATTATGTGGAGAATGTAGAACAAATAGATAAAAATAACAGTAATATAATAATTGCTAAAAAACCTATGTTTATGGGGAGTGCTATAGATTATTTAAGAAAAAATGATTTTAAAAATGTATATGCTGTAAATGAAGAAATGTTCTTTTCAGAACAAGAAACAAAAGATGATTTGTTAAAGTATTTTGATAGAATTAATTTGGAAAAGCCATTTTTAAATTATCTTGAAATTAATATAGTAGATCAATGTAATTTAAATTGTAAAGGATGCGCTCATTTTTCAAATATATGTGATAATAAATTTGTAAATTTAGAAAATTATAAACGCGATTTGGAAATGATAGCTGAAAAATTCTACTTATACAACTTCAGATTATTAGGGGGAGAACCATTACTTCATCCTAAATTACCAGAATTAGTAGAAATTACAAGAAACATACTTCCTAATTCAAGAATAATAATTGTCACTAATGGATTATTAATAAATAAATTAAGTGAAACTGCTTTAAAAAAATTATCTGAAAATAATGTAATTGTTTCTATTTCATTGTATGAACCAACTTTTCAAATGTTGGATAGTATAATAAATACTTTAAATCAGTATAATATAAATTATTTAATTAATGATGATTACTTTAAAAAGACAGAAGTAATAGAAAAATTCCACACTAGATTATCACAAACTAGAAGTGAAGAAGGATATTTAGCAAATCAAAGATGTTCTGGTAGATTTTGTATATTTTTAAGAGATGGTAAAATTTCAAAATGCTATTACCCATTATTAATAGAATTATTAAATAAAAAATCAGGAATGAATTTTGAAGTTAGTAAAGAAGATTATATAGAACTTAAAGATATAGTAAATGGATGGAATGCTATAGAAAAAATGAATGGTGATATACCTTTCTGTGAATATTGTAGAGAATATTTAGATGAATTTAATTGGGAAGCTCATCATAAAAATGATAATGATTATTCTAGCTATGTATTAAAAAAGAGAATGTGATATAATATATTTTATAAGATAGAAGGGATGATATAATGAAACAATTTAAACATTTAGGGGCTTATGGATTAATAATAAAAGATGGAAAAATAGTTTTGATAAAAAAGGTAGGAGGACCATATAATGGCAAATTAGATCTTCCTGGTGGAACTATTGAATGGGGTGAAACTCCAGAGCAAACTTTAATTAGAGAATTAAATGAAGAAGTAGGAATAGATGTAATTAAATATGAATTATTTGATGCTAATTCAATTATCTTTGAATGGATGCATAAAGAAGAATTAGAGAGAGGGCATCATTTAGGAATTTTTTATAAAGTATTAGATTATAATAATGAATTATTAGAAGATATTAAAATAGATGAAAAAAATGATGATTCACTAGGAGCTAAATTTTATGAAATAAATAAATTAAAGAAAAGTGAATTATCAGACATAGCAAATTTAGAACTAGAAAAATTAGGTTATAAATTAGGAAATTAAAATTAGGAGGTTTTATGGATTTTATATTTATTTTAGCGCAAATATTAGCATTTGTTGCGTGTGGACTTAATGTAATAAGTATGCAATGTAAAAAAAGAAAACAAATATTGTATTTCTTAATATTAGGTAATGTTGTTGGGGCTATAGGTTTAGTATTATTAAAAGCTTATGCAGGAGCGTTAATTCAATTTGTTTTTGGATTACAAACATTGATTAACTATATTTTAGAGGTAAAAAATAAAAAGAATACACCTTCGTTAGTTGCATTTTACATTATATTATCAATAATTGTATCTGCTATCACGTTTAAGAGTTGGATTGATATTATACCATTAGTAAGTGCTGTTTTACATACAATTACAATAATACAAGAAAAAGAGAAAAGAATAAGAATTATTAATTTAAGTAGTTTAGTTTTATGGATCCCTTATTATATTGCTTTCTCTGCTTGGGCAAACTTAATTACTTGTTTATGTATTGTTGTATCTAATGTTGTTTCAATAATAAGATATGATATTAAAAAGAGTTAATTTTGATTAACTTTTTTAATTGACTTATTATATTAACTATTGTAAAATTATAAGGGAATTTAAGGTTTGTAAGATATATAAAGGAGGGCAAAATGAGTGAAGAATTAGAGTATTTAGAATATACGATTGATAAATACAATGAAGTAATTGATGATTCTAATTTGAAATTAAATAATCTACGAGAATTATATAAATATGATTATGATGCTATGTTAGAAGAAAAATTTAGACTGGAAGCAGAAATTAATTCTATTGAAAAAGCAAAACTAAATCCTTATTTTGCTAGAATTGACTTTAAAAATAAGAATCATTTTGATAAATGCTATATTGGTAAAAAAGGTGTTTCTGATTATGATAATAATGTTATTACTGTAGATTGGAGAGCACCTATTTCATCCTTATATTATGATTCTAATATAGGGGATTGTGAGTATATTGCACCCGAGGGAATTATAAAAGGTGAGCTTTTATTAAAAAGACAATATACAATAGAGAATAGTAAATTAATAAATTTTAACGACGTTGATACTGTTAGTAATGATGAATTACTAAAACCTTATTTAAGTGTTTCTGCAGATAATAGACTTAAAAATATTGTTTCAACAATACAAAGGGAACAGAATAAGATAATAAGAGAATCAATGGGAAAAAATTTAGTCATACAAGGAGTTGCTGGTTCCGGAAAGACTACAGTAGCACTTCATAGAATAGCTTATTTAGTTTACAATAATAGAGAATTATTTAAACCTAGTGATTATATGGTAATAGGACCAAATAAATTTTTTGTTAGTTATATTTCTAATATACTACCAGATTTAGATGTTAATGGAGTATCACAAAATACTTTAGATGAGTTGTTTTTATATTATATGAAAGAGGATTATAGTATTTTAAATTCACTTGATATTATAAAGGAATATGATAATATATCTCGTTATAAAGTATCTATGAATATGAAAAAAGATATTGACGATTATTTCAAAAATCTAGAAATTCTACCAAACGAAGATTTCGTAGTAGAAGGTATTAAAGTTTTAGATAAAAATTATATTAAAAATGTTTATGATGAAATTAATAAGAATACTTTTAAAAGTATAAAATCAAGAATTAATAGATTGATTTTACTATTAGATAAATATATAAATGACAATTTTTCTAACATATTGATAGTTTTAAAAATAACATTAGTAGTTATCTAAAAAAGTATTTTGTTATTGTTAATAAAAAATCAAAATCAATCTATATGGATATTTTAAAAAACAAAGGATTTGATTATTCTTCCATTAATAAAAATCAAGTTAATATGGAAGACATACCATCTTTGTTATATATAAAATATAAATTAACAGGAAGCAGCGATTTTGATAATTACAAACATATAGTAATAGATGAGGCACAAGATTATGGTGAGTTTACCTTTTATTCATTAAACAAATTATTTAAAAATGCTAGTTTTAGTATATATGGTGATCTTGCGCAAAGTTTATATTCATATAGAAGTATAGATAATTGGGAGTGTTTAGAAAAAATATTTAAAAATTTTGAAATCTTGAGATTAAATAAGAGTTATCGTACAACTATAGAAATCATGAATGAAGCAAACAAGATAAATGAATTGTTAAGTTTAGACAAAGCAATACCGGTTATTAGGCATGGTGATGAAGTGTTATATTCTGATAAAGGAGTATTAGAACTTATAAATACGTTAAAGGAAAATTATAATACTATTGCTATTATAACTAAAACCCAAGAAGAAGCTAATAATATATATGAAAATCTAAAAAATAAAATTGAAATAAATTTAATTAATTCAAATAATTTAAATTATAACTCTAATATTAGTGTATTACCTAGCTACTTGTCAAAGGGTTTAGAATTTGATTCTGTTATAATATTAGGTAGAGATAATTTTAATAAAGATAATAAGTTAGATATGAAATTGTTGTATGTTTCTATGACTAGAGCTTTACACAAATTAATAATTAAATAGTTAAAAAGAAGTTTTAAAATTTAAATTTCTTTTTTATTTTTTTCTATTCTATTATTTGATAAAGAATAAAAATATATTTTTTATATAAGGCATCACCTTACATATTTTGCAAATGATAAGTTTTAAAATAATGTTAGGTGGTAGTAATGACAGAGATAGAATTTGATTTAAATATATATGATACTATTAGAAAAAACATAAAAAAATATAGATTGGAGAAAAATATGACATCATCAGAACTAGCAGATTTAGTAGGTTTATCACATGAATTTATTAGACAAATTCAAAGTGAAAAAATTGCGTATAATTTTTCAGTAGATACATTTTATAGAATTGCTGTTGTATTAGGTGTTTCTTTAGATGATTTAATACAAAAAACAGATTTAGAGAAATTACCTGTAGTAGAATAGCGATATTAGGTATGAAGTGTTTTTTAATGCAAATAAATTATTTGCAAAATAAGGTTTAATTTTTATATTAAAATTATAATATAAGGGTGTGGTAGCTATGATTGATGGAATTGTTATTATTTTTCCTGTAAAAAAAAATCACTATCAATGTAAGGTACTGCACTGCAATAGATAAATTAATAGATTTTGAAATTTTTATAATTAAAAAAATTGTTATGGACTTTTGCGCCGTATATATTAGAATTTCTAATATATGCGGCGTTTTTTTTGTATTTACACATTTAATTAGAGGACCACCTTTCTATCAATTTAGATTGAAAGATTTAGATTGATAGGAGGTATAAAGAATGAATAAACATTCTAAAAGAAATAAAAGTAAAGATAATCCATATACATTAGGTTACGATGAAAATAAAAAAATATATATAGTAGAATTTAAGGATAGTAAAAAGTTAAAACAAAGAATAGAAATAAATAAAGAAATATATGAAGCTTTTGATAAATTTGAATTAGAAGATATATCACAAATACATAAAGAGAGAAAACATATAGAACATTCAGAAGTATTTGATTATACATTATACAAAAAGGCTATAAAAAAAGAAAAAAGAGTAGATGAAGTAGTTGAAGAAAATATTATGAATGAAACGTTGAAAGATGCAATAAACAAATTAACTGATGTTCAGAAAAGACGAATAAAAATGTATTATTTTGAAGATATGACTTTGAATCAAATTGCTCAAATAGAAAATTGTTCTATTATTTCTGTAAAAGAGAGTATTGATACAGCTATAAAAAAATTACAAAAAAATTTAAAACATTAAAATTTATACCCTAAAAAAATGCGTTTAAAGTGCCAAACAAGTGAGAGATATAAAAATCTACTCACTTGTTTCTTTTTTGAAACAATGTTCTTTGTAAATCTATTAAATCATCTATTAAATACATTCCTATTATTATAAGCACATTAACGAGTACGCTTGACGGTAAATACTTGGTTATAAATATTAAATAGCTATTAATATTGCGATGATTAATAATAGGGTTAAAGATACTTTTGCATAGCCACAGACTCAATCAATGGGTGCAACTTTATAAGAACTATAAAGAGGAGAAGATCCTATGGAACTATTTAGCTGATAGTCGTTTAGTAGATCCTTGTGTTAAGGGGATGTGAATAATATTAACACGAATGGAAATGAAAAAATTAGAGGGATTAATAAGTCCCTCTTTACATTTAGAAAGGATAGAAAATGAGAAAGTATAATGTTAATGTTAATTTATCTGTTAATATGGATTTTGAAGTTAAAGCAATCAGTAAAAAAAGAGCAAAAGAAATGGTAAAGGAAATAATTGAAAAAACAAATATTCTTGAATTAGAAATGCCTAATTTAAGTCAAAGAAGCCTAATATTTCAAGTTAATAAAAAAAAATAAAAAAGTCAAGTGTGCAAAAAAATTAATTGCATAATTGTTATTTTTTTTATTAATTAATATCATGAGTGCGTTAATGCAAAACATAACTTTTATATATAATTCATAAAGTTATTGTGGAGGTATTAATATTGAAAGAAGAAAAAATAGTATTATCAAAAAACATTCAGATAAGGATGTTAAAGTTTTTTTGGAAAACTTCAATCCCTAGAATGGTTAAAGGTAATTGATTTTAGGAGGCATTTATGATTAAAAAAGTTTTTAATGCAGGAATATATCCTCGTGTTTCAACAATGAGACAAGTAAGAGAAGGATTCTCTTTAGAAGCTCAAAGAAAAAATCTAACATATTTTGTTGAAAATCAAGGCTGGAAGGTTTGTGGAGATTATGGGGATGAGGGAATAAGTGGTAAAAATGTAAAAGATAGACCTGGTGTAAAAAGGTTAATTGCTGATATTAAAAGTGGAAAAATTGATGCAGTTGTATTATATAAATTTGATAGACTTACGCGTGATTCCAGAGATACTGAAGATTTTATTGAATTAATACAAGAATATAATATAGCAGTTTATGCTTTATCTGGTGGTTTAGTAGATGTATCGACTCCTAGTGGAAGATTCAATACTAGAATATTAGGTGCAGCAGCTCAATTTGAAAGAGAAACTACTATAGATAGAGTTATTGATGGTTTTATAGGTAAAGTTAAAAAAGGATTTACTTTATGTAGTTCTACTTGTTCTTATGGTTATGATAGACCAAAACATCAAGAAGTTCAAACTATAAATGAAAAAGAAGCAGTTGTAGTAAAAAGAATCTTCAATCTTTATTTACACGGTAAAACTTTTACAGAAATTGCAGATATGTTAAATTCTGAAAATATTAGGCCTAAAAATTATGGGTTAGTTAGAAAGAAAAGAAATAGTGATGAATATTACACAGTAAAGAGTGTATTTCAACCTAAAACAATAAGAATGATTTTATCAAACGAAAATTATGTTGGTAATGTAAGATACGGAATTAATAGGGAACAAGTCACTTTAGAAGAAGCTAACGAGTATTCTAATAGAAAAAAGGGATTTATTGCTCCTGGAGTACACGAGCCAATAATTGACAAAAAAACTTTTGAACAGGTTGCCGAGAAGCTAAAAAAAATAAAATCTACCCATAAAAAAAATGATTTTAGAGATCAAACTTATTTTTTAGGTACTTTAGAATGTGGATTTTGTGGTCATGTATTAACTACAAACAGAACAAATAAAATAAAAAAAGATGGTACAAGACACGTTTTTTTAGGATATAGATGTATTAATAGAGAAAAACATTTATGTCAAGCAATAGGTATGAGTCAAGAAAAAGTTGAAAAAGTTTTTTTGGACTATATGGATAAAATAGCTGATTTTGAAAATGTTGATAAGATTGACTATTCTGAAGAACAGAGGGATACTTCAATTTTAAACGCATTAAAAAAACAACTCTTACAAAAAACAAATAAATTGAAAGAAATTATGGATTTATTTATGGATGATAAATTGAATTATACAGAATACCAAGAAATGAAAGGTAGTTTAGAAGATACTATAGAAAAATTAAAACGGGATGTAAAAAAAGAAGAAAAAAGAATAGAGCCAAAGAAAGATTTGATTGACAAAACAAAGATTGCAAAAAGTATAAAGGAACATTGGCTAAATCTCACGAAGGATGAAAAAAAAGATTTTTTAAATGAATTTGTGGAAAAAATTATCATTGTTAATAAAAGTAAGGATAAAGCTAAAGGTATGCCAGAAATTTTGGATGTTAAATTTTATGAGGATTAAAAATATAAAATTTTTAATTATTTTTTAAAATAAAAATAGTCACACATAATTTGTATATAGCTTCAGCAATATCATGTGTTACCATAATAGCAGATTTTTTTTCTTTTTTTATAATATTATAAACATCATCAGATACTTTTAATCTTGTCTGGTAATCTAATGCACTAAATGGTTCATCTAACAATAAAATATCGGGTTTAGTAGCAAGTGTTCTAATTAAAGCAACTCTATGAATACAGTAAAGACACTAATACCTTATCAAAACCTTGAAAAATAAGGCTTTTTAAAATTTCGTTTTTTTATGTTTAACTTGTATTTTTAAGATTTATTATTACTTTCCGACAAATTGTCGGGAACAGAGTTATTTATTTTCTATTTGTTTTTTATCATCTATATATTGATAGTTTAAAGCATTTTGATTTGATATAGCTGATTTTTTAGTTGCTTTTTCGTAAGACTTTCTAGCATCGTTAGCAACTTGTCCACCTATACGAGCAACTTTCATATTTTCTTTAAATCCTTGTGGATGTTCTGATTTCGCTATGTCACGAGTAGCGATTTCTCCTAAATCAGTAAGTAGAACTCCTATATCAGTCATATTATCTCTTAAAGATTCTTTTCTAATACCTTTATATGCTTTATATTCACTTGCTTTCATTCCTGACCAACCTTTATATATTTC
>ERZ1643251.4336-NODE-4336-length-12437-cov-6.697060_pt1 | contig 12437 bp, 12 predicted proteins | sample MGYA00579261_ERZ1643251 | MGnify/ENA primary metagenome ERZ1643251 (study PRJEB29033, sample SAMEA4952267) | chicken gut metagenome | biome: Broiler Chicken; feature: Gastrointestinal Tract; material: Caecum | place: Ireland | collected 2018 | study: Broiler... | reverse complement strand
CAACTTTGATTCCTCCGGCACGCTGAAAACCCAGATTCAGGAGGGAGCCGTCTGCGACGTCTTCCTCTCGGCGGCGCCCAAGCAGATGGACCAGCTGGACGCCGCAGCCGCCCCCGCCGTCAACACCGAGGGACTGGACTTTGTGGACGATGCCACCCGGCTGGACCTTTTGGAAAACCGGGTGAGCCTCTGTGTGCCGTCGGGCAACCCCGCGGGCATCGAGAGCTTTGACGACCTGGCCCGGAAGCTGACCGACGGCGGCATCCTGATGGCCATGGGCAACAGCGACGTGCCGGTGGGCCAGTACACCCAGAAAATCCTGGCCTATTACGGGCTGGATGAGCAGACCCTGGCCAACGCCGGGGTGCTGAGCTACGGCACCAACGTCAAGGAAGTGACCACCCAGATCGCCGAGGGCAGCGTGGACTGCGGTGTGGTGTATGCCTCCGACGCCTGCAGCGCCGGGCTGACCGTGGTGGACACCGCCACCGAGGCGCTGTGCGGCCGGGTCATTTACCCCGCCGCCGTGCTCAAGACTTCCGCCCACCCGCAGGAGGCCCGGGCCTTCCTGGACTATCTGTCCACGCCCCAGGCCATGGCGGTCTTTGAGGCGGTGGGCTTTACGGCACCGTAAGGGGGCGCGGCATGGACTGGTTTCCCCTTTTCAACTCGCTGCGCATCGCCTTGCTGGCCACCGGGCTGGTGTTTTTCCTGGGCATCGGGGCGGCTTACTACGCCGCCCGGCTGCCCCGGCTGGCCAAGGGCCTGCTGGACGCTGTGCTGACGCTGCCCATGGTGCTGCCCCCCACCGTGGTGGGGTATCTGCTGCTGTTGCTCTTTGGCAACCGGCGGCCGCTGGGACAGCTGCTGGCCCAGTGGGATGTGCGCTTTGTCATGACCTGGTACGGCGGCGTGCTGGCCGCCACGGTGGTGGCCTTTCCGCTGATGTACCGCACGGCCCGGGGCGCCTTTGAAAGTTTTGACGTCACGCTGGCCCAGGCCGGGCAGACACTGGGCCTTTCTGACACCTTTGTGTTCTGGCGCGTCCGGATGCCCGCCTGCCGCCAGGGCATTCTGGCCGGGGTGGTGCTGGCCTTTGCCCGCGCCCTGGGCGAGTACGGCGCCACCAGCATGCTCATCGGCTACACGCCGGGGCGCACGGCCACCATCTCCACCACGGTCTACCAGCTGTGGCGCACCGGGGACGACGCCGGGGCCCTCTTTTGGGTGGGGGTCAACCTGGCCATCTCGGCGGCGGTGCTGCTCACCGTCAATCTGCTGGAACGCCCGGCGAAAGGAGGCCGCCCGTGAGCCTGTCTGTGGACATTGAGAAGAAGCTGGGCGGGTTTTCGCTGCGGGTGCAGCTGGACACCGACGACGCCATCACCGGCCTGCTGGGGGCGTCCGGCTGCGGCAAAAGTCTGACCCTCCAGTGCATCGCGGGCATCCAGCGGCCCGACCGCGGGCGCATCGTGCTGGACGGCACCGTGCTGTTTGACAGCGAGCACCGCATCGACCTGCCGCCCCAGCAGCGGCGGGTGGGGTTTCTGTTCCAGCAGTACGCCCTCTTTCCCACCATGACGGTGGTCCAGAACATCCGCTGCGGCGCCCACACGCTGCCCAAGGCGGAGCGGGAGTCTGTCACCCGGGAAATGATCGCCCTGCTCCACTTGGAAGGGCTGGAATCCCTGCGCCCGGCCCAGCTTTCCGGCGGGCAGGCCCAGCGGGTGGCCCTGGCCCGGATGCTGGCCGCCCGGCCCCGGCTGCTGTTGCTGGACGAACCGTTCTCGGCGCTGGACGCCCACCTGCGGGACCAGCTGCAGCCCCAGCTGCGGACCCTGCTGCAGCAGGTGGGCCGCCAGACGGTACTGGTGACCCACAGCCGGGACGAGGCCTACCGGCTGTGCAGCAGGCTGTGCATCCTGGAGGGCGGCACCGCGGTGCGCACCGGCCCCACCAAGGCGGTGTTCGCCGACCCGCAGAGCGTGGCGGCCGCCCGGCTGACCGGCTGCAAGAACCTGGCCGAAGCCCGCCGCCTGGACGAGAACACCGTGGAGGTTCCCGCCTGGGGCATCCGGCTGCAGACCGCCGTTCCCGTGCCGGAAACCCTTTGCGCCGTGGGCCTGCGGGCCCATTACTTCCACCCCCGCACCGCCGCCAACCGGTTTGCGGTGCAGCCGGCGGGCAGCATGGAGGAGCCCTTTGAGTGGTGCCTGCTGTTCCGCTACGCCGGGCAGGACCCCGGCAGCGAGGCCCTGTGGTGGCGGATGCCCAAGGAGAAAAAGCCCGCGCAGATGCCCGCCGAGCTGGGCATTGCGCCCCAGAACGTCCTGCTGCTGACCCGCCCCTGAAAGGAGAATGTCCCATGGATACATCGGTACTGACCGCCGCCCGGGCGGCCCTGGCCGCCGAACGCCGCCCCTGGCTGGTGACGGTGGCGGCTTCCACCGGGTCCACCCCCCAGCGCCCCGGCGCCTGGATGGCGGCCGACGAGACCGGCCTGCTGGCGGGCACCATCGGCGGCGGCAAGCTGGAATTTGTCTGCACCGGGCTGGTGCAGCGCGGCGAAGCCCGTCCGGGGCTGCGGCATTTTTCGCTGAACAACCGCGAGGCCGGCGCCGTGGGAATGATCTGCGGCGGCAACACTGACCTGCTGTTCACCCCACTGACGGACGACGCCCCGCTGGACGACGCCCTGGCCCTGCTGGACACCCGGCAGCAGGCGGTCTTCTGCCTGCCCGCCGACGGGGGCCTGCCCGCGGTGCGCCGCTGTGACGCCCCGCCGCCCGAAGCCGCCTTTGTGACCCAGGGCACACCCGCCCGGCTGGAGCTGGCGCTGCTGGACGCCCGCCGGGTGTTTGTGGTGGGCGGCGGCCATGTGGGGCGGGAGGTTTCCCGCCTGCTGGGGCAGCTGGGCTACCGCCACTGGGTGGTGGACGACCGCCCCGACTTTGCCGCCCCTGCCCGCTTCCCCGATGCCGAGCGGGTGGTCTGCACCCCCTTTACGACGCTGGACACCCTGCCGGCCCCCACCGAAGGGGACGCCGTCTGCATCATGACCCGCGGCCACGAGGGGGACGCCGCCGCCGTGCGGTGGGCCCTGGGCACCGGGGCCGGGTACATCGGCCTGATGGGCAGCCGCCGCAAACGGGAGAAACTCTTTGCGGACCTGGCCGCTGCCGGCTATGCCGACGCCCCTGCCCGCATCACCACCCCCATCGGCCTTGCCATCGGCGCCGAAACCCCTGCCGAAATCGCCGTGTCGGTCTGCGCCCAGCTCGTTGCGTTTTTCCACCAAAGCCAATAAAAAATGCGGGCACCGCCTTTGCGGGGTCCGCTTTTCTGTTTGGGGTTACTGTACCTTCTGCACGGCCGCACACGGGGGCAAATATCGCGCAGCCGTGCCAGCAGCTTCCGGCGGGGCAGCCCCATTCCGGCAGGGCAAAGTGAATGCGGTTTTTCAGGGTCAGGCCGCCGTAATCCACGGGGCTGCCAAGGGTTTCGCACATGGCGAGTCCTTCCCGGCGAAGCCCTGGAAGATGTAGACGGTGAAAAAGCTCAAAAACATCAGCGGGGTGGCCAGGATGCGCACCCGCAGGAAGTCGGTGGCCAGCGCCACCGTGGCCCCGTCCGAGATGAAGACCCGGACAATCCAGGGGGTGAACAGTTCGTACAGGATGATGCTGGCCGCAGCCACCACCAGGCCGGTGGCCACCGAAAGCCGGATGACCCGGTTCATGCGGGGGGCGTTGCCGGCGGCGCAGTTGTAGGCCACCAGCGGCACCATGCCCTGGCAGATGCCGATGCCCACGTTGAGGGGCAGACGCTCCACCTTGAGCACGATGCCGATGGCCGCCAGGGCCACCTCGCTGTAGCCCACCATCAGTTTGTCGATGACCACGTAGTCCAGATCGAACAGCAGGCTGGCCACCGCCGAAGGAACGCCCACCCCAAAGACGGCCGTCATGTTCCGGGGCTGGGGCAGACCGGTGCGCGGGTCGGGGGTGAGCACCGAGGTTTGCCGGATACGCCACAGCACAACCAGGAAATACCCGCAGGCCACACAGTTGGACAACAGGGTGGCGACGCCCACCCCCAATACCTGCTGGCCGTCGGGCAAAAGCAGGTACATGAAGACGGGATCCAGGGCGATGTTGAGCACCGCTCCCAGTGTGATGCCGAACCCGGCTTCCCGGGACATGCCCACGCTGCGCACCAGATGGGCCAGCACGTTGGACAGCACGGTGGGCACCGCCCCCAGCACAATGACGCAGAAGGCATACTGCCGGGCGTAGAGGAAGATGTTTTCCCCCGCCCCCAGGAAGGTCAGCGCCGGGGTCATTCCCACGCCCAGCCCCACCGAGAAGGCCAGCGACAGCGCCACGGCCAACCAGAAGCTGAAGGCGCTGACCTTGCGGGCTTCCGCCTGCTGCCCGGCACCCAGCAGCCGGGAGATCAGCGTACCGCCGCCGATGCCCGCCAGCGACGACAGGCAGAGCAGCATGTTGAAGACCGGCAGAATCAGCGACGCGCCGGCCAGCATATAGGGGTTGTTGGTGCGGCCGATGTAGAAGGTGTCGGCCATGTTGTAGATCAGCACGATGATCTGGCTGATCGCCGCCGGCACGATCATCCGCCGCAGCGCCACCGGCACCGGCAGCGTTTCAAACAGCTCATTCTGGGATATGGCCTGTGCCATCCCGTTCGCCTCCCTCAGGGGTTTCCCTCCTCATATTCCGCCTGCTGCACCAGCACTTCCACCACCGCGTGGATGCGGCGGCGTTCCCGTTGCGGCAGCCGGCCGATCTGTTCGGCCAGCAGCGATTCCTTGACGGTGTAGCCGCTTTCCACCACCTCGGTGAGCACCATGTCCGCCGAGATGTGCAGCGCGTTGAGCAGCGCCACCAGCGTTTCCAGCGAGGGGATCTTCTCCCCCCGTTCCACCATACCGATGTAGTTGCCGCTGACCCCCGCGGCCCGGGCCAGATCCTCCTGGCGCAGACCGCTTTCCCGGCGGTAGATGCGCAGATTCCGGCCGATGGACGACCAATCCATGGGCAAACACTCCTTTCCCTTGTTCCACACGAATTCTGTCCTTTGATGATACCCCCACCGTTCCCCAAAAGTCAACCGTTGCCGACACCGGAAAGGCCTCGCCGTGATTTTTCAGCCGTCGGACTGTACAGCGGGCCGGCGGCGATGTATAATCAAAAAAAGGAGGAGGAGTCCCTTATGTTGCAAACCCGGCAATTGATGGAAAACTTGTATTGCTTTGAGGACGGCCATGTGCGGCAGTTCCTGATCACCGCCCCCGACAAAGCCCTGCTGCTGGATGCGGGGTATGCGGACAGTCACCTGCGGGAGGCTGTGCAGGCGGTGACCGACGCCCCCGTACAGTTGCTGCTGACCCACGGCGACCCCGACCATGCCGGCGGGATGGCGGATTTTCCCGAGGTCTGGCTCCACCAGGCGGACTGGCCGCTGGTGAAGAACCAGGCCGGGCTGCATCCCCTGCAGGAGGGGGATCTGTTCGCCTGCGGCGACTATCTGCTGGAGGTCATCGGGGTGCCCGGCCACACCCACGGCAGCGTGGCCTTTGCCGACCGGGAAAAGCGGCTGCTCTTTGTGGGCGACACCGTCCAGAAGGGCGGGCCCATCTACCAGTTCGGCACCCACCGCAGCCTGCGGGAATACCTGCGCAGCCTGTACAAGCTGCAGGGTATGGCCAACCAGTTCGACACGCTGTTCCCCTGCCACTACGACTGCCCCATCGGGCCGGAGTACATCGAGCACACGCTGCAGGATGCGCTGTCCCTGTGGGGCAACCAGCTGCCCAGCACCGACACCCCCGACAAGCCCTGCCGCACCTACCAGGGCCGCTGGACCGCCTTTTATTGCACCGAGGAGGACCGCCAGCGCTGAACCTTGCCCAATCACACCAAAGCCGGACCCCTGGCGGGGTCCGGCTTGTTTTGCGTTCGGGGCATCCGGCAGCGGATTGAGCCGGGCCGGCCCGGCTTTTGACAGGGTGCCGGGGGCATGGTATAGTGAAAGGAACGGCCGGTCACACCCGGCTGAAGGAGACCGCCACCAGATAGATGGTGTCAAAGGCCAGCGCCGCCCACAGCACCGGGCTGCGCCACGCCCCCGCGGCAGGGCGGGCCGTGACGGGGGCGGGGTCCTGCCGGCGACGGCGCAGGGCCAGCCGGATGCCCCCCACCAGGGCGATGAGCACCGGCGCGGCCACCAGCGCCAGGGTGAGCAGCGCCCCCGCGGTGCCGGCCTGGCGCAGCAGCGGCAGCACCACCGCCACGCTGTTGCCGATGATGTGCAGGACGATGGACGCCCCCATCCCGTAGCGCCAGGCGGCCCAACCGTAGACCAGCCCGCACCAGAAGGCGGACAGCCCCTGGTAGAGGTCGTGGTGCATGAGCCCGAAGCAGAGCGCCGACAGCAGAATGGCGGTCCGGGCGCCGGCGGGACGCAGCCGTTCCATGACCACCCCGCGGTAGAGCAGTTCCTCCAGCACGGGACCCGCCAGGCAGATGTACACGGCCAGCAACGGGGTGACGGTATCGTCGCCCCCCGCCTGGGCCAGCGCCGTCAGGCCGAAACCCTTCCACAGCTGCTCCAGCAGCGGGGTGGCCACCATGACGGCCAGGTTGCCCGTGAGGGCCACCCCCATCAGAAAGACCACCTTCCAGGGACTGGGCCGGGCATCGGCCGGGCGGAACATCCTGCCGGGATTGCCGGCCACCGCCAGGGCCACCCCGGTGGCCGCCAGGGCGCAGAGGAGCAGCAGCCCCCCTTCCGGCAGGCCCAGGGGTTTGAGCAGCCGGGTCTGCAGCAGGGCAAACACCACGCTGTAGCTGATGAGCCCCAGCCACAGGCGGTGCAAAGCGGACGGTGCAAGGGTGTGGGACATGGGAAAAACCTCCTGATGCGGCCGGTTCCGGCCCGCGGATTTGTTTTATTGTAACATATTGACGGTAGACCGTGTGTGAATAAACTGGAAATTTCCCCCATCTGGAAGAGGAGGCTTCCCATGGAAGAATACATTCTGCAACAGGCGGCGGCCTACGCCCGGGACTGCCGGGAGGAACAGCGGGCGCTTTTGTGCACCCTGGCCCGGCTGCCCGCCCCCACCGGGGCCGAGGAGGCCCGGGCGGTCTTTTGCCGGGACTGGCTGCATGCCCAGGGCATGCCCCAGGCCCGCATTGACGAGGCGGGCAACGTGGTGTGTCTGCTGGGGGACCCCGACGCCCGGGACCTGGCGGTCTTTGCCGCCCACACCGACGTGGTATTCGACGACCGCACCCCGCTGCCCCTGCGGGAGGAGGGCGGCCGCCTGTGGGCCCCCGGCATCGGGGACGACACGGCCAACCTGGTAAACCTGCTGCTGGCGGGACGGTATCTGGCCCGGCACCGCCCCGCCCTGCCCTGGGGCGTGCTGCTGGTGGCCGACACCGGTGAGGAGGGGCTGGGCAACCTGCGGGGCACCCGGGCGGTGTTTGATGCCTACGGGGACCGCATCCGGGCCTTTTACTCCTTCGACCTCTACCTGCCCACCTGCTGCTGCACCGCCGTGGGCTCCTACCGCTACCGGGTGACCTGCACCACCCGGGGCGGGCATTCCTACCACGATTTCGGCGCCCCCAGTGCCATCCACCAGCTCTGCGGGCTGGTCACCGACCTGTGTGCCCTGCAGCCCCCCGCCGGCACCACCTACAACGTGGGCCGCATCGAGGGCGGCACCACCGTCAACGCCATCGCCCAGCAGGCCGAAATGCTCTACGAGTTCCGCGCCACCGACCAGCCCTCCCTGGAGGCGATGGACGCCCTGTTCCACCGGACGCTGGACCGCTGGCGGGACAAAGGCGGTACCCTGACGGCGGAGCGGCTGGGGGTGCGTCCCGGCAACGGGCCGGTGGATGCCGGGGCGCTGGCCCGGTTCACCGCCCACAGCGCCGCCCTGATCCGGGCCTGCACCGGCCGGGAGGCTGACACCGCCCCCGCCTCCACCGACAGCAACATTCCCCTTTCCCAGGGCATTGTGGCCAACACCATCGGCACCGTGACGGGGGGCGGCCTGCACACCCGGCAGGAGTGGATTGACCCCGAAAGCCTGCCCACCGGCCTGCAGCTGGCCCTGGCCCTGATGCTGGACCCGCCTGCCCTGTAAATGACAACACCGCCCGCAGCACAGCGCTGCGGGCGGTGTTTGTTTGCCTACACCAAAAGCCCCGGGCGGAAATACCGCCCGGGGCCGGATGGATGGTTACAGGTACCGCAGGAAGAACAGCCAGATCACGGCGAAAAACACCCCCATGACCACCAGCAGCGCCGGCACAAACACCGCCAGCGCGGCCAGAATCATGGCCAGTCGGTCGTTTTTCTCCAGGGGCAGCTCCTCCCGCTCCTTCTGGAAGCGCTCTTCGGCCTGCTGCTGGTTGGTCAGCACACGGCCGAGCTTTTTGCGGAAAAACATGGGAACGCTCCTTTCCCGGGCGGCCCCATCAGGCCGCAAACCCGGTTATTCCACCACTTCGCCGGTGGGCAGGTTGTTTTCGTGCAGGGGGAAATGGCAGGCCACAAAGTGCCCCGGGGTGATTTCCCGCCATTCGGGGGCCTCGTGCTTGCACTTTTCCTGGCAGTAACGGCACCGGGTGTGGAACTTGCAGCCCTCCGGCGGGTTCACCGGGCTGGGGATGTCGCCCTCCAGCAGGATGCGCTGGCGGCCGCCGTTGTTTTCCTCGGTGGTGGGAATGGCCGAGAGCAGCGCCTCGGTGTAGGGGTGCAGCGTGTCGCTGAAGAGCTCTTCGGCGTCGGCCAGCTCCACCAGGTTGCCCAGGTACATGACGGCGATGCGGTCGCTGATGTACTTGACCACGCTCAGGTCGTGGGTGATGAACAGGTAGGTCAGGTGCTGCTTTTCCTTCAGATCGGACAGCAGGTTGAGGATCTGGGACTGGATGGACACGTCCAGGGCGGAAACCGCCTCGTCACAGACCACGAACCGGGGACGCAGCGCCAGGCTGCGGGCAATGCCGATACGCTGCCGCTGACCGCCCGAGAACTGGTGGGGGTAGCGGTTGAACATATAGGTGGCCAGGCCGCACTCTTCCATGACCTGGAAGATGTACTCCTTCATGGCGGGGTCGTTCTTTTTATAGATCCCGTGGGAGGTCAATCCCTCGCCGATGATCTGGCCCACCGTCATGCGGGGGTTCAGCGAGGAGTACGGGTCCTGGAAGATCAGCTGCAGATCCTTGCGCAGCACCCGCATCTGTTCGGCGCTCTGTTTTTTCAGGTCGATGACTTCGTCGTCCCGATGGTACAGGATGTCGCCGTGGGTCTGGGGGTACAGCTGCAGGATGGTACGGCCCAGGGTGGACTTGCCGCAGCCAGACTCACCCACCAGGCCCAGGGTTTCGCCCTCGTAGATGTCCAGGGTGATGCCGTCGTTGGCGCGCACATAGCGCTGTTTTTCACGGAACTTGGTCTTTTTGACCGGGAAATACTGCTTCACATCACGGATTTCCAGCAGTACCTTGCGCTTCTTGTTTTCATTTTGCATTCTGCTGTCTCACCGCCTTTTCCGCATAGAAGCAACGTACCAGATGGTTGGGGCCCACCTCGCTCAGGGGCGGCTCCTCCTCCAGGCATTTCTGGGTGCAGTACTTGCAGCGGGGCGCAAACTTGCAGCCCTTGGGCAGGTACAGGGGGTTGGGCACCGCACCGGGAATGGCATCCAGGCGCTTGCCCTTGGGGGTGTTCAGCCGCGGGATGGAGATCATCAGCCCCTCGGTATAGGGGTGAGAGTAAACCGACTTATGGAAAATCTCCTTGGCGTCGGCCTTCTCGACGATCTGGCCGCAGTACATCACCGCCACCTCGTCGGCCATCTCGTGGATGACGCCCAGGTCGTGGGTGATGAAGAGGATGGAGGTGCCGGTCTGGTACTTCAGCTCGTTCATCAGCTTGAGGATCTGGGCCTGGATGGTCACATCCAGGGCGGTGGTGGGTTCGTCGGCGATGAGCAGCTTGGGCTTGCAGGCCAGGGCCATGGCGATCATGACGCGCTGGCGCATACCGCCCGACAGCTGGAAGGGATACTGCTTGGCCACCCGCTCGGGGTTGGGGATCTTGACGTCCGCCAGCAGCGAGGCCGCCTTGGCGTAAGCCTGCTTTTTGGACATGTTCTGGTGAATCTGCAGCACCTCGCCGATCTGCCGCTCGATGGTGAACACCGGGTTCAGACTGGTCATGGGCTCCTGGAAGATCACCGAGATCTCGTTGCCGCGGATGTGGTACATCTCTTTTTCGGTGCAGTGCAGGATGTCCCGGCCGTTGAAGGTGACGCTGCCGCTGTCAATCCAGCCGTTGCCGTCCAACAGCTTGATGATGCTCATGGCAGAGACACTCTTGCCGGAACCGGACTCGCCCACGATGCCCAGCGTCTTGCCCTCGTCCAGGGTGTAGGTGACGTCGTTGACCGCTTTGACGATGCCCTTTTTGGTCTTGAAATAGGTATGAAGATTTTTAACCTCCAGCAAACTCATAGGTCGGATCACCTCTCCTTCGATTTGGGGTCAATGGCATCGCGCAGACCGTCGCCCACACAGTTGATGCTGATGGTGCAGATGCCGAACGCAATGGACGGGAAGAGCCAGCGCCACCAGTAGTTTTCGATGACCTGGCCGTTCTGGGCGCCGTTGAGCATGTTGCCCCAGGTGGCGTTGGGCTCGGTGACACCGAAGCCGATGAAGGACAGGCTGGACTCGGTCAGCATGCAGGTGGCAAAGTCCAGCGTGGCGTTGACGATGATGACCGTGATGATGTTGGGCAGGATGTGGCGCAGGATGATGCCGAACTCCTTGACGCCCAGGGCTTTGGCGGCGGTGACGAACTCCTGTTCCCGCTCGGCCAGCACGCTGCCGCGCACCAGACGGGCGATGCCGGGCCAGGACAGAAGGCCCAGAATGAACATGATCAGCACAATGCGCTGGGTTTCGTCGATGCTGTTGCCGAGAATGCTGGACAGGATAATACAGAAAGGCAGGAAAGGAATGGAGGAGACAATCTCGGTCAGACGCATGAGCAGGTTGTCGATCTTGCCGCCCTTGTAGCCCGACACACCACCCACCAGCACGCCGATGAAGGTGGAGATGATGACCGCGATGAAGCCCACGGTCATGGTCATGCGGCCGCCCACCAGCAGCCGGCGGAAGACGTCGCGGCCCAGCTGGTCGGTGCCCATCAGGTAGCCGTCCAGGCCCCAGCCCTTGGCTTGGCCGTTCTCGTCGATGGCATAGCTGGCGTAGTAGCCCGCCGTCACGTCGGTGACGGCGCCCGAGAAGCTGGGCGCATCGGTCTGGCCGAAGTTGTCGTTGCCCCAGGTGCAGACGGTGCCGTCGTCCAGAATGGCGGTGAAGTGATACCGGCCGCCCTCGATGGCGGTGACATGGCCCTGGATTTCCTCGGGCACATTCATGGAACCGTAGACATTGTTGCCCCAGGTGTACACCTGGCCGTCCTTGGTCAGGGCGGCGGCGCTCTCGTCGGACAGGGCGATGTCCACAGCGTTGCCCTGCACGCCCTCGGGGATGTTGGTGTAGGAGTTGGTGGAGCTGGTCAGCGGCACCACATCGCCGTCCTTGGTCAGGGCCATGACGATGTTGGGGTTGTCGTCAAACTGGGCGATGTTGCCCTGCACGCCCTCGGGAATGGAGATGCTCAGCAGGTAGGTGCTGCCCCAGTTGAAGAGCTTGCCGCTCTCGGTGAGGGCCAGCGAGATCTGGTAGCCTGCCGAGATCTGCTTGATGGGCGAGGTATTGGTCTTGAGCTCAATGGGAATGCTGGCAAGGCCCATGCGGTCGTTGCCCCAGGTGAAGACCTGGTTGTTCTCATTGACGGCCACCACGTGGTCCAGACCTGCAGAGATCATGGTCAGTTTGCCCATCTCGGCGCTGGAGGGCAGCTTTTTGAGTTTTTCGGTAGGGAAGGTGCCCCACTCGTAGACATTGCCGTTTTTGTCAATGCCCACCGAGAAGGTGCTGCCCGCGGCGATGTCCTGGGCGTTGTCCTTCAGGGCGGAAGGGATGTTCAGCATGCCGAAGCCCGGGGCCACGTTGGCCTGGGTGACATCCTGGTAGTTCATCTGGATGGGGAAGAAGAAGGGCAGGATCATGCAGCACAGGAAGATGATGATGAAGGCGCACAGGCCCGCCATGGCGATCTTGTCCCGGAGGAAGCTGGTGACAACCATCCGCACCGGGCTCTGCATGAGTTCTTCGTCCTGTTCCTCCTGGGGCATACCGCCCATGACCATCCGCTCAGCCGCTGCGGCCGCCGTGGATTTCCTGCCGGCGTCTTTCTTTTTCTTTGCCATAGTCAGGAACCTCCTTAGTTTTCAAGCCGGACCCGCGGGTCGACGA
>ERZ1643251.4335-NODE-4335-length-12437-cov-40.747133_pt1 | contig 12437 bp, 12 predicted proteins | sample MGYA00579261_ERZ1643251 | MGnify/ENA primary metagenome ERZ1643251 (study PRJEB29033, sample SAMEA4952267) | chicken gut metagenome | biome: Broiler Chicken; feature: Gastrointestinal Tract; material: Caecum | place: Ireland | collected 2018 | study: Broiler... | reverse complement strand
ACTTTTTTTTAAAAGTTTTAAATTCCTATTGACTTTTAATAGTTAGTCACCTAATGGTATTATATCATATCTTTTTAAAATATTCTTCTAATGTTAAATTATTTTCATAAATATATTTAGCTATATCATTTCCAACATAACGATAATGCCATGGTTCATACTTAAAACCTGTTATATTTTCTTTTCCTTTAGGATATCTTAAAATAAAACCATATTTATGGGCATTATCTTTCATCCAAATAAATTCTTTGGAATTTTCAAAATTATCATAATCTTTGTTAGATCCTTCAACATCTAAAGCTAAACCTGTTTGATGTTCAGAATGCCCTGGTTTTGCTGAACATTCTAAAGCATAATTTAAACCTTTTTCTTTAACATAATAATTAAATAATTCATTTTGATAATTGTAATCACGATAAGCAGAAACAGCTACAATTCGATAACCTAATTTAGATGCGTCTTCACTTAATTTTTCAAAAGCTATTTTAGCTTCTTTTTTTAAGTATTTATCTTTATTAGCGTATTTTAAAGAAATGCTTTCTAAATTTTTGGGAATATAACTACTTAACAATTGATTATTTTTATTAACTAAAACTAATACATCGTCAGGATTTTCAATTAATTTAATATTTTTATAAAATCCTTCTTCATCTTTATTAAAAAACAATAAAATTAAAATACCAATAATTATATAATAAGCTTTTTTTAAATTTTTTTCCATGATATTCACCTATAATAATTATATGCAATTGGGTAAATATGGTATATGATTTACTAAATTTATGGTATAATGATTTTGGTGAATATAAATGAAAAAATACATATTAATTATTCTAGCAGTTGCTTTTATAACGATGTTACCACTTTTTACTAGTGATTATAAATCAAGTCATGATACTAAATTTCATTTGACTAATATTGATAGTTTAACAGAACAAATAGAAAAAGATTTTTTTAATCCGAGCAAAATAGTGGGGAATATTGGTAATGATTTTGGTTATGGCACAAATTTATTTTATCCTCCTTTAAGTCATTATGTAGCATCTTATATAAACGTTGTTATAGATAATCCTGTTATTAGTGTGGAGATAGTTTATTTTATAAGTTTATTTTTATCAGGTATTAGTATGTTCTTATTATCTAAAGCATTATCTAAAAATGATTATATTGGATTAATATCAGCAATAATTTATATGCTTTTTCCATATCATTTATCTGATATTTATATAAGAGATGCAATAGGTGAAAGTTTACTTTTTATATTTTTACCTTTAATTTTATTGGGATTATATGAATTATTTAATGATAATAATAAGAAATTTTATATATTTTTTGTAATAGGATATGTCGGTGGTATATTATCACATTTAACAATGATGACATATTTTACTGCTTTAATTTTAATATTTTTAATTTTTAAATACAAAAAAAGTATTAAATATATAAAACAATTTGTAATAGCATCAATATTTATTTTAGCTATTACTTCACCATTTTTAGTTACTTTATTACAACAAAAATTATTAGGTAATTATAATGTATTTGTAGAAGGCGTTATGGTTCAAGGAACTTGGGGTAATGCTTTAAATATTTTAAAATATATTATGATAGGAGATAAATGGGGAACAGGTGAAACAAGATTTTATATTGATTTAATTGTTTTAATTCTATTATTTTTAACGTTAAAAAAATATAAACAATATAATAATAAATATTATAATTATATTTTAATATTTGGTATTATTAGTTTAATTTTATCAAGCAAATTATTTCCTTGGGATTTATTACCTAAATCACTTAGAATAATTCAATTTCCATGGCGATTTGTAACATTTGTTTCATTATCAATTAGTGTTTTAGCGCCTCTTTGTATAAGTAAATTTAATGATAAAAAAATGTTAAGTATTATTTTAATTATATTTATGGTGTTACTTGCTCAACCTAATTTAAAACAAGCAACTAATGAAGTTATTGATATTAATAATTTAGAGTATTGGTATGGTTTAGGATACCAAAAAGAATATCTACCAGTTAATACAGCTAATAATTTAGACTATTATGATAATCGAAATCATGATATAATAATTAAAGAAGGAGAAACTAATATTGAAATAATTGATAATGATGTTCCATATTTAGAATTTAAAGTTGATAATAATGTAACAGTTGAATTACCTAGAATATATTATATTGGTTATACATTATTAGATGAAAATAATAATAAAATTAGTTTTTATGAAAATGAATATGGTTTTATTGAAACAAAATTAGGAAGTGGAACTTATAAATTAGATTTTACTGGAACCAAATATGATGAATTAGCAAAAATTGTTTCAATAATTAGTATTGTAGGATTTGGAGTGTTTGTATGGAGAAAAAAATAAGTGTTATAGTACCTTGTTACAATGAAGAAGAATCATTACCAATTTTTTATGAAGAAATAAATAAAGTAATGAATGAAATGAAAAAAGTTAAATTTGAATTAATATTTATTAATGATGGTTCAAAAGATAGAACTTTAGAAATATTAAGACAATTAGCTAAAAAAGATAAACATGTAAGATATATATCTTTTTCAAGAAATTTTGGTAAAGAAGCAGGTATTTTAGCTGGATTAGAAGCATCAGTTGGTGATTATGTTTGTATGATGGATGTTGATTTGCAAGATCCACCGCATTTATTAATTGAAATGTATGAAACTTTAGAAAATAGTGATTATGATTGTGTTGCCACTCGTAGTGTTTCAAGAAATGGATATTCATTTTTTAGAAAACTATTTACAAAATGGTATTATAAAATAATTAATAAAATATCTAAAACAGAAATAGTAGATGGAGCAAGAGATTTTAGATTGATGTCTAGACAAATGGTTGATGCAATTTTATCTTTAAAAGAATATAATAGATATTCTAAAGGTATATTTAGTTGGGTAGGATTTAAAACTAAATGGCTAACATTTGAAAATACGGAAAGAGTAGCAGGAACTACTAAATGGAATTTTTGGAAGTTATTTGCTTATTCAATAGAAAGTATCGTCGGTTTTTCAACTGTTCCTTTATTAATTTCTTCAATAGCAGGAATATTATTTTGTATCATTTCATTTATAATGATTTTAGTTATTATTTTTAAAACTTTAATGTTTGGTGATCCAGTATCAGGTTGGCCTAGTTTAGTATGTATTATATTTTTTGTAAGTGGTGTTCAATTATTTTGTTTAGGAATAATGGGACAGTATTTAGCTAAAACTTATTTAGAAGTTAAAAATAGACCGGTATATATAATTAAGGAGACCGAAAAAGATGTTTAATAAATTATTTGATTTATACAAAAAATATAAAGAAATAATTAATTATTTAATATTTGGTGGATTAACTACTTTAATTTCAATTATTACTTATGCTTTATTTGCTAAAGTATTTCATATTGATTATTTAATAAGCAATGTATTATCATGGATAATTGCTGTCCTATTTGCTTATATAACTAATAAAATATTTGTATTTGAAAGTAAGTCTAAAAAAAATATTAAAGAAATAACTAGTTTTTTCTTCTTTAGAGTTGTTTCATTAATTATGGAAATGGTTATATTGTATGTATTTGTTGATATGTTACATATTGATGATTTGGTAACAAAAATAATTGCTCAAGTAATTGTTATTGTTTCAAATTACGTATTTAGTAAATTATTTGTTTTTAAGAAAAATTAATATATTAGATTATTCTAATATATTTTTGTTTGATAAAAAATATAAATACATAAATTTATCAAATTTTTAATATTTTACTTATATTGTAAAATATAGTATAATTATATAGGTGATTTTAATGTATAAAAAGCTATTTATATTTGGTATAATATTTTTATTAATTGATCAATTATCAAAGGGATTAATTAATATATATATAAATGTAAATGAAAGTATAAAAATATTTGATTTTTTATCTTTAACATATGTTCATAATATGGGAGCAGCATTTAGTATGCTAAGTGGAGCTAGATGGTTATTTATTATTTTAGCTATTATTGCTTTAAATATAATTTATATATATTTTATTAAAGATAAAAATTTAAGTAATTTTGAAATTGTTACTTATGCTTTATTATTAAGTGGCATAATAGGTAATTTAATTGATAGAATTTTATATGGATATGTAATTGATTTTATTGATGTTACGATATTTGATTTTGCTATCTTTAATTTAGCTGATTCATTTATTGTAATTTCAGTTATATTATTATTGTTGGGGGTGAAAAAATGGAGCACAAAGTAGAAAATGGTAATGTTAGAGTTGATATTTATTTATCTAAATTATTAGATGTAAGTAGAAGTAAGATAAGTAAATCAAATATAATTGTAAATGGTAAAGAAGTTAAAAGTAGTTATATAGTAAAAGAAAATGATATAATTGAAATACCTGAATTAATAGAAGAAGAGATTAAAGCTGAACCAGAAAAAATGGATTTAGATATTGTTTATGAAGATGATGATGTTATAGTAGTTAATAAACCAAATGGTATGGTTGTTCATCCGGCTATTGGGAATACTAAACATACTTTAGTTAATGGTTTATTATACCATTCAAAAGAATTGAGTAAAAACAATGGTGAATTTAGGCCTGGTATTGTTCATCGAATTGATGCTTATACTACAGGGCTATTAATGGTAGCTAAAAATGATAAAGCTCATGATTTTTTAGCTAAGCAATTAAGTGAGAAAACTACTCATCGAAAATATATTGCTTTAGTTTGGGGAGTTATTAATAATGATACAGGTACTATTGATGCTCCAATTGGAAGAGATATAAATGATAGAAAAAAAATGAGTATTACAGCTAATGGTAAAGAAGCAATTACGCATTTTAAAGTTTTAAAAAGATATAAAGATGCTACATTGATTGAATTAAAATTGGAAACAGGAAGAACTCATCAAATAAGAGTTCATATGAATTATATTGGTCATCCTGTAGTAAATGATCCTGTTTATGGTAAAAGAAAATTAATTGATAACACAGGACAGTGCCTACATGCTAAAGAATTAGGCTTTATTCATCCAAAAACAAAAAAATATATGGAATTTAGTTCAGAATTACCACAATGTTTTATTAATATATTAAATAAATTTGAGGAGGAATTATGAATTATCTAGAGCAAAGTGAAGAGATAATAGTAAAGTTATTACATTATTTTATAACTGACAAGAATTATAATCCAGTAATATTACATGGAGCAAAAAATGAAATATGGTTAGAAAATTTAGATAATGAATATAAGATAATAAGAATAGTTTCTAACTATATTCATAATGATGAACAGTTAGAATATGATGTTTTAAGAACTAAACAAATAATGAAATCAATTAAGAAAAAAACTTTATCTTTAAAAGTTCCTACTTTAAGTATTTTTGTTAATTTAGGAGAAAATGTTCATTTAGATAAAGAAAAAAGTGTTGATAATATTACATGTTTAAAAGTAACTAATTTAGATGATGTTGTTAAAAATAATACTATTTTAGAGTTTTTTCCTGATATCAATAAAACATTAGATTATAAAGAAGAAGGAATGAATTTATTTTTAAAATTAACTTCTGAAATTAATAAAAAAACAGAAAAAGATGCTAAAGAAGCAGAAAAAATATTTGGTCCTAAAAAGCCGATTGTTACTTATACTTTAATATTTATAAATATTTTAATTTTTATGGCAATGTATTTATTTGGTAATGGAAGTGAAGACAGTTTAACTTTATTAACGTTTGGGGCAAATTATAGACCTTTAATATTAGAATTTAATCAATATTATCGTTTAATTACATCTAGTTTTTTACACATTGGAATATTACATTTATTATTTAATATGTATGCTTTATATATTATTGGAGCTCAAATAGAAAATTTTTATGGTAAAGTTAAATATATAATAATTTATTTGGGAAGTGCAATATTTGGTAGTTTATTATCAATTTGTTTCCATGATGGTATATCAGCAGGAGCAAGTGGGGCAATATTTGGATTATTAGGAGCTATGTTATATTTTGGATATCATTATAGATTATATTTAGGTAATGTGTTACAGTCGCAAATAATTCCAATTATTATATTAAATTTATTTTTAGGTTTTATTACACCTGGTATTGATAATGCTTGCCATGTTGGTGGATTAATTAGTGGTATATTTTTAGCAATGGCTTGTGGTATAAATAAAGATAGGAAAATGGAAAAAATAAATGGAGTTATTTTAACTATTATTTTCTTAATATTTATATTGTTTTTAATAAAAAATATTAATTTTTAAAATTAATATTTTTTTATTTCATATTACAAATACGATTATTTAGATTTTAATTCAAAATCTCATTTGTTTTCTTTTTTCTTGACTTAAATAACTAAAAATTATATAATTTTGTAAGAATAGGAGATATGAATATGAATAGAAAGGCATTTACATTAATAGAATTGTTAGCAGTAATTATAATATTAGCTATAGTAGCTTTAATAGCCACACCAATAATATTAGACGTGGTAGATGCAGCAAGAAAATCAGCAGGATTATCAGAGTCAAATATGATATATAGTAGTATAAATAATTATTGTGCATCAATGGAAATGAAAAAACAAATGGGGACATTAGGTAGTGAAGATGTAGATTGTTCAAGTAAAACATCATTTACAACTGCAGAAATAAGTAAAATGGTTAATTTAGGAAAAGCTACAGTAGAATCAAATAGTTATGCAAATGGTAAATTAACAAATTTAGTTGTTATAAGCCACAAAAATAGATATGTATTATGCTCAAATGGAAGAATGGCATTAGAATCAGATGGGTGTGAAGTAAATAAACCAGATTTAACATATAAAGATAATAGTGGAGCAAATAGTCCGGAATTGTTAGATAATATGGTACCAGTATATTATGATGGGACAGATTGGATATATGCTGATATATATAAAGAATGGTATGATTATGATAAAAAAGAATGGGCAAATGCCGTAGTGTTAAATAAAAATGTTACTAGAAATGTTGGAGATAAAATAACAGAAGATGAAATAGCATTATGGTATGTATGGATACCAAGATATACCTATACAATATTTAATGGAAATAATGCAAGTGTAGCGGAACAAGAAATAAAAATAAAATTTGAAAATGGAACTAATAGTAGTGGAACAGTTGAATGTGTTGATGCAGTAAGTGGAAGTGGTAAAAGTAGTGAAAACTGTACTGATTCAACAAATGGAAGTATATTAAATGGAACAAGCACATATACGCATCCAGCATTTACATTTGGAGAACAAGAGTTAACCGGATTTTGGGTAGGAAAATTTGAAATAAGTGGAAATACTGACGAAATAACAATAAAACCAAACATGATAAGTTTAAGAGAACAAACAGTATCATCGTTTTTTACAGCAATTCAAAATATGAGTGATCAATATAGTTTAAATGGTGATAGTCATATGATGAAGAATATGGAATGGGGAGCAGTAGCATATCTATCACATAGCAAATATGGAACATGTACTGATGGAAAATGCATAGAAATAGGAATAAATAATAATAGTAATTATATAACTGGATGTGGAGCAACACTAGATAGTTTACAATCAAGTATTTGTAATGAATATAATACTACAACTGGAATGTTAGCAAGTACAACACAAAATATCTATGGTGTGTACGATATGAGTGGTGGAGCTATGGAATATATTATGGGTAATGTTGCTGATAATACCGGAATGTTTTGTTCAAGATATGCTGGATTTAATGAAAATCCAAGTCCCCAATATTATGATATTTATAGTTATGATGAATCTATAAATACAACTCATGGACGAGGTAAATTAGGCGATGCTACTAAAGAAACTATGGTAATGTTTGGAAGCACTTCTGGCAGTTGGTATAATGATATTTCACTATTTCCATACTCGTTTGTTCCTTGGTTTTTAAGAGGCGGTAGTTTTAATTCAAATTCGGGAGCTGGTGTGTTTGAATTTGGTGGAAATAATGGTGATATCAGTTATAATAATTCTACCCGTACCATATTATCTGCTAGTAATTAGTATTTTAAAAAGCAGAACGTTTAAGTGCTGCTTTTTAAATAAAATAATATTAAATATTGACAAATTTTAGAAAAAATTATATAACTATATAGTGAATTGGAGGAGTAGTATGCAAACAACTTATATATTTGGCCATAAAAGACCTGATACTGATTCAATATGTGCGAGTATCAGTTTATCATATTTAAAAAATAAATTAGGATTAAAAACTGAACCAATGACTTTAGGAGAAATAAACAAAGAAACAAGATTTGCTTTAGATTATTTTAGAATAAAACAACCTAAATATTTGAATGATGTTAAATTACAAATTAAAGATATTGAATATAAAAAGAATTGTTATATTAATAATAAATCATCAATTAATAAAACTTTTAATTATATGAATGAACATGAATTAACAGGATTACCTATTGTTGATGATGATAAGAAATTATGTGGTTTAGTTACTTTAAAAGAAATGGCTAAAGAATTAATAAAAGGTGATTTTACAAAATTAAATACTTCTTATGATAATTTAATTGAAACATTAGAAGGTAAAGAAGTATTAAGATTTGATGAAGAAATAAATGGTAATATTATGGCTGGTGCTTTTAGAAGTACAACATTTATTCAAAATATAAAAATTACTAATGATGATATTTTAATAATTGGTGATCGTAATAATATTTTAGAGTATGCAATTAATTGTAAAGTTAAGTTAATTATTTTAGTGGGTAATGGTGAATTATCTGAGCATAATTATGAACTAGCTAAAGAAAATAAAGTTAATGTTATTCAAACACATTATGACACTTATCATACAACTAAGTTAATTGGTTTAAGCAATTATATTTTAAATGTTGCTTTTTCATCTCCTACTTGTATAGAAGATACAGATTATTATTCTTATTTTAAAGAAATAAGCGCTAAAACAAAACATACCAATTATCCTGTAATTAATAAAAAGGGTGAGTGTTTAGGGTTGTTTCCTTTAACTTTATCTAGTTTAAAAAATCCTAAAAAAGTTATTTTGGTTGATCATAATGAAAAAGAACAAAGTGTTGATGGATTAGATGAAGCTACAATAATTGAGGTAGTAGATCATCATAAGTTAGGTACAGTTGCAACTAATCAACCTATTAATTTTAGAAATATGGCAGTAGGAAGTTCTAATACAATAATTTATAATTTGTTTAAAGAAAATAAAGTAATAATCCCTTCTAATATAGCTGGTGTTATGTTATCTGGTATTTTATCTGATACTTTAATTTTAAAATCACCAACAACAACAAAATTAGATGTTGAAGCTGTTAATGAATTATCTTTGTTGGCTAACATTAATTACCAAGAATATGGTTATGAAATGTTTAAAGCTGGATCTTCATTAGAAGGAATAGATAAAGAAGATATAATATATCAAGATTTTAAAAACTTTAATTATAATAATGATAAAATAGGAGTAGGCCAAGTATTTACAACTGATGTTGATTACATTTTAAATAATAAAGAAGAATACATTGATTTAATTAATAAAATAGCTGTAGATAAAGATTACAAAATAGTTTTATTATTTATAACTGATATTATTAAAAATGGTTCTTATGTTTTATATAATGATGCAGCTCAAGATATTGTAATGGAAAGTTATGATTTAGATAGAATTAAACAAGGACATTACTTAAAAGATGTTGTATCAAGAAAAAAACAAATGATACCACCTATTTTAGAAACATTAGAAAAAATGTCATAAACTATACTTAATTGTATAGTTTTTTTGACATTTTATTTAGTTCTAAAGTGTTATAATCATTAATATATTAAAGTGGGTGAATAAATATGTCAAAAATGAAATTAAAGAAGAAAAAAAGTTTAGCATTTTTAAAATACCCGTTGTTTATAATTATTTTAATAGTTATCATCAAAATTATATTTACCGATATAAAATTAAGTAGTAATGAAGATTTTATTAATCAAATTTTATATCAATCTAATAGTCATTTAACTGATGAAAAATATAATATATTTAGTTTTATGGATAAAATTAAAATAAAGGAACCAATTACTATATTAGATCAAGTTTTTGCTTATGAAAAACAAAATAATGTTCAAGCATTTGCTTATATTCAAAATAATGTGGTTGATAATCCTAGAGTATATATTTATAGTACACATCCTACGGAAAAATATTTAGGTGATAAATTAGAAAAATATGAAATAGATAATACTGTTGTTTTAGCTTCAGTTATTTTACAAGAAAAATTGAATGCTTTAGGAATAGAAACTTTAGTAGAAGAAAGAAGCGCTAGTGAATATATTAAAGAAAATAATTTATCTTATGAAAAAAGTTATCTTGCGACCCGTTCATTTTTAAAAGATAAGTTAGATAAATATGACTTTGATTTAATTATTGATTTGCATAGGGATGCAGTAGCAAAAGATAAGACAACAACTACTATTGATGGTAAAGATTATGCTAAAGTTATGTTTGTAGCTAATGTTAATTATAAAGATAATATAGCTTTAGCTAATAAATTAAATAATATAATAAGTAATAAATATGAATCATTATCAAGAGGAATTTATAATAAATATGTTGATAATTTTAATCAAGATTTAAATAAAAATGTTTTATTGTTAGAGTTAGGAGGTAATTATAATACAATTGACGAAGTGTTAAATACGATTGATGCATTAGCTTTATCAATAAAGGAGCTACTATATGAAGGAAATTAAATTAAGAACTAAAATATTTAGAATTACATTTACTATTTTATTTGCTATTTTTTTAACAATGTTTATAAGTAACAAATACGGATATTATGAATATAAAAAGACTGAACAAGTTACTTTAACTCAGGAACAAATAAAACAATTTGAAGAAGATGTTAAAAATGGTGTTAATATTGATTTAGAAAATTATTTAGAAAAAACTAATAAAAATTATCAAACTAAATTTTCTCAAATCGGATTAAATATTTCTAATTCTGTGGCTGATATAGTTAAAAATGGCGTTGATGGAATGTTTAAATATATTAGTAAATATATGGTTGAGTCTTAAAAGCGAAAAAACATTCGCTTTTTTATTTACTTTAATTTTGATTAATGATAAAATTTTTATAGGTGGTATTATGGAAAAAATTATTTTTCATATTGATGTTAATAACGCATTTTTATCATGGACAGCAATTGAATTATTAAATAATGGTTATAAGTATGATATTAGAAATTCTTATGCTGTAATAGGAGGAGATCCTAAAATGCGAAAAGGAATAGTTTTAGCTAAATCTACTCCTTGTAAAAAATTAGGAATCTATACTTCAATGAACTTATATGAAGCTAAAAAAAAGTGTAGTGTTTTGAAAGTATATCCACCTAATTATAAATTTTATAGTGAAATGAGTAATAAATTATTTAATTTGTTAAATAAATATACACCTGATATCGAAATAGCTAGTATTGATGAATGTTATTTAGATTATGGTAAAGTTAAAAATATATATGGTGATCAATATTTATTTGCGCAAAAATTACAAAAAGAAATATATGATACTTTAGGTTTTACTGTTAATATTGGAATAGCTAATAATAAATTATGTGCTAAGATGGCTAGTGATTTTAGTAAACCAAATAAAATTCATACATTATATGATTTTGAAATAGAATCTAAAATGTATCCATTACCTATTAATGAATTATTTATGATTGGTAAAAAAACTAGTGAAAAATTAATTAATTTAGATATAAATACAATTGGTGATTTAGCTAATTTCCCTTATGAAAAGTTATATATTTATTTTAAAAATCAAGCTAGTTTTTTAGTAAATCAAGCTAAAGGAATAGATTATAGTATTGTTGATAGTTCTACTTCTATTCCTAAAGGAATAAGTAATGAAATTACTTTAGATAGGGATATTGTAAGAAAAGAAGATTTGTATCAGTATTTATTAAATTTATGTGAAACAGTAAGTATCAGATTAAGAAAACAAAATAAATATACAACTGTTATTTGTGTTATTTTAAAAGATAATTATTTTAAAAGAAAATCTCATCAAAAAAAATTAGATAATGCAACTAATGTTACTAATGAAATATATAAATATGCTAAAGAAATATTAGATGAAATGTGGAATGATGATAGAATAATATTAATTGGAGTTAGATTAGATAAATTAGTTGATAATGTTAATTATCAAGGTTCATTATTTGAAAGTGAGAATATTAAAGATTCTAAAGTAGATATTGTAATTGACAATTTAAAAGAAAAGTATGGTAATAAAATAATAACTAAAGCTAGTTTAAAAAATAATCAAAAACAATTTAAAGGATTATAAAATAATATTTTTGATTCGTGAATTGAAAAAGTAAATTCCAGTTTCATAATGTGAAATTAAAATGTAAGA
>ERZ1643251.4331-NODE-4331-length-12441-cov-6.558049_pt1 | contig 12441 bp, 12 predicted proteins | sample MGYA00579261_ERZ1643251 | MGnify/ENA primary metagenome ERZ1643251 (study PRJEB29033, sample SAMEA4952267) | chicken gut metagenome | biome: Broiler Chicken; feature: Gastrointestinal Tract; material: Caecum | place: Ireland | collected 2018 | study: Broiler... | reverse complement strand
TATATTGCTTATAAATGTGGCTTAAAAATAATAGATTGCTATATCGTGTATCACGCAAAACGGAAAGTACAGCGCAAAATACGCTTTATCCGAGATATTATATTGCGGAGAGTGCGGCAGTCCGTATCGCCGTAGGACGTGGAAGGACAGAGAGGGCAATCTTAACGGTGTTTGGATTTGTCTCAACAGGTCGGAGAAGGGAACAAAGGTGTGTCCGCATTCCGTTAATCTGTATGAAGAGCAGTTGCAGGAAGCAATTTGCATAGGACTACGAAACGCTTGCGCAAGTGCGGAAGAAATTAAAGAGTTGATCGTGTCGGCAATGGCGTATCACTACACGCAACAGGATGAGGTGTTAGATCTTTACGCGATAAAAAAGCAAATTGAAGAATACGATAAGCGGTTCGACGAGGTGGTCATTTTACAGGAGCGGACATCGGGAGATAAGTCAAAGTACGAAGCGGAGTTAAAGAAATTGTCTTCGCAAATGTTAGCGCTCAAAGACAGATTGAAAGCAGCCGAAGAAATGGCAAAAGTGAATACTGCCACGAATTATCAGCTTGAAAGGATAAGAGAATTGTTTGCGGGCGAGGATAACTTTGCAGAGTATAACGATAAGGTTGTCAGAATTCTTGTCGAGAATATCCGAGTAATGAGTGATCGGAGTATTATAATCGTTTTGAAAGGCGGGTATACAATAAGAGAACATGTAGAAGATAGACCGAGGAAAGAGAGAAATATCTCCGCATAACATAAATAAGATAGCCAAGAACGTCAAGATTTTGAGGAATTAATAAAACCTCTTCTTCGGCGTTCTTCTTTCTGGTAAAGATGAAAAAGTTTTACGCATTGGTGCAAGGTCGGAGAAATAAGGTTGTCGTGGTTATGGTATCTCGATGAATGATTTACGCCTCAAGGGATTGTCGTATATATATTGACTTTTCTCTCGTTTTTTGCTATAATAATAAAAAAGTTTCCCAAAAGAGAGCAACACAATGGTAACGAGAAAAGAAGATACGGCAAGGAGACAATCCCGTAGAAAATATGAAGAAAAAAATAAGGAGCAGCGTAAGGAAGCGAACGGCAATTTCCAAACGATGATCCCTCGTGAATTATATGAAGAGATTACTGCGTACTTAAAGGGCATTGGAATGACAAAAGTGCAGTTTTTAAAAGAGTCATATGAGCTGATTAAAGAAAGACACAAGAAGTAAATAGTAGCTGTTGACTTGAGAGGACGCAAATGATTAAAATATGGAAGCTTGAATTTATTTTCTTCTAATGGGGACTACTATTGAAATAATTGCAAAAAGGTAAATAATATACTACAAGAGAGGCGAGATAAATGGAACAAATCGGGGTCCCACAAATACATATTGTACCATTTGATTTAGGTATTGTTTTTTATGATGTATTAAGAATTGATAACACTAAGAACATATGTTTTGCAGAATTATTTTGCAAAGAATTAGAAACCAAAGTAAAACAATATCAATGGAAACTCACAAGACTCTTTGAGGTTGTCGGCGAGAAAGATAGAAGAACTTTGCTCAAAATAAAGTTTGCTTATAGTGATTTTGCTGATCAAGTAATCTGTAAAGTGGAATTAAGAGATAATTTATTTTGCTACGTATTATCAAGCGGAGTTTGTGTTTTTTTCTTTGCAGATTTATTATGCGATGCAATGAAAAACACAAATGAAAAGATTTCATTATATAGTAAAGCACTTATAGCGAATTACCAAAAAAAGCTTACACAATCAACAATACTTAATAAGGCAAGCTTTTCGGATGTTTGTCCAGATACTGAAAAAATTATGCTTCAATTTAGAGAGATTTGCTGGGATATTGTATATGATGGCGTTAAGCATAAAAGAATTGATCATTTGAGAGAGTATTCTGGAAATAGGAAATACAAATCAGATGGACTTTCTTATGTGTTGACTATATATCTTTTTGAGAGAGGCGAAATTAGTGACAAAGAGATGAAACACTTATTATGTTCATCTATGTTTGCAAAAATTATAGATCCTAATAAATGGGAGCTTATCGATAACGACATAAAAAATTCCGAACCCAAAGAATCCCCGTTAATTCTTGATTGCGGAAGTGTGACTGTATATTCTTCATGGTCGGCAGTTGCTGTTGTCACAAATAAAAAAATAACCAAGCTTGATGATTTGCGCGACAATGAAATCCTCACGCACTTGTTGAAAGTTGAAGCCTATGTTCAATCACGCTGGTTTATTGCAGATAATTCTATGGATAATGTAAATAAAAACTCGACAGCAACAATGGAGAGCTTACAAAGAACTGCAAGTTTAATGGAGTTTTATCAGGCGGAACTGGATAATGAGATTAGCGCTAATATGAATACGCTACAAAAAAACTTATTAAAACAAATCGTAGAAACGTCATCTGTTAAGCATTTGTACAAATCTGTGTTGACACAAATCAAGATGCAATTGACGATAAAGGAGGCACATTATCAAGATAAAAAAAGTAAAAATCGACTTATAGCAGATTTGTTTTTAGCTGTTTTTTCAGCATCCTCTCTCTATAAAACAATCTTAGATTTGGCTACGGGTTCATTTGGTTGGTGGAACTGGGTGCTATTTATAGCAATGATGTTTGTTGCTGTTGGTACAATAGTATTTAATTATAAAAATAGGTAGGTAAATATGAAAAACATTCTTATAGTTGTCGATATGCAGAACGGATTTAATAGATACGAGCAAACTCAAATTTTGGCTGATAAGATCATCAAATTAACAAACGACAAGCTTTTTGATAAAATCATTGCAACGAGATTTTTAAATAAGGAGGGAAGCCAATATACCAAGTTCCTAAATTGGCATCGTTTAATGTGTAGCCCGGATATTGATTTGATAGAAGGGATAAGATATGATTACGTCATTGATAAATGGGTATATACATGCGTTAATGAGGATTTTATGAATTTTTTATGTAATATAAATGAGGGAGAGCTTCCTAAACATATATTTATATGTGGAGCAGATACAGACTGTTGTGTGTTAAAAATAGCAACGGACTTATTTGAAAAAGATGTTATGCCAATTGTATTAACAAATTACTGTGACTCAAATGGTGGGAAAAGTTCACATGAATCAGGAATCCATGTCATGGAACGTTTAATTGGCCGGAAGTCGCTTGTGCCAGATGAGATTTTAAATCATAGCCAAATTGATAATATTCTTAATGAAAGGCAATATAGTTAAAATTTAATATTGTGTTTTTGAAGGCATTGAATGAAGAAATTCCGCATATTTTAACGATCGTTTTTCCATTGGATAATTTGTAAAAGGGAATGACAGCTTTTTTGAATAGACCTTGAAATATGAACCATAGTTGTTCAGTTTCAAGGTCTTTTCTTTTGCAAAAATGGCGATTTTCTCTGTAAAACACTGAATTTTCGTCTATATTTTTGCAATGTAGGAATTTCTTCCAAACTGAACACCATTTTAGAAAAAATTCAAATTCCGGTGCAAGAACAGATGAACCTTTTCATTTTCGAACCGTCATTGTTCAGTTTGAAAATCCGGATTTCTTTTATATGCCCGAAGAGACCGAAACGTTTGCAGGTGAATCGCAAGCGAGTGTTTCGTTCCGTCCCAAGCAAATTGTAAGCGTGAGGATTTCAGATGTCTGAACTTGACTATGTATTTACAGGGATGGGCTCGCTCAACGACAGACGTTTTTCCAACGGAAACGTCTATCCCGTGACAGCGCTTCCCTTCGGAATGGCAAATTTTACCCTGCAGACGGACGGCGGGGCGGGGAACTGGTTTTACAGTCCGCTTGCGCATTCCTTTGAGGGGATCCGACTGACCCATCAGCCCAGTCCGTGGGTGGGCGATTACGGACATATGCTCTTTTTCCCGTTTTCGGGGGAACTCCCCGAGCGGGAGCGCTGGTCGAGCTTCCGTCCCGAAAAGACTTCCCTTTGTCCGCACGAAATGGACGTGTATCTCCAGCGCTTCCGTCTGCGGGCAAGACTTGCGCCCAGCGAACGCGGCGCCGTAATCTCGCTTTCCCAACGCGACGGCGCGGGAACGGGATTGGCATTGCTTCCTTTTGCGGAGTCCTGTTTTTCCGTCAGCGGAAACACGGTCACGGGATATACGGACAGTCAGTCTATCTGGAATTTCAAGCGAATCAGGGAGTACTTCTATATCTCCCTTTCCAAGGTGCCGAAGTGCGTACAGCAGCTCGAAAAGGGCGGACTTGCGCTTTACTTTGAAGGGGATGCCGACATTTTTGTCGCGACGAGTTTTGTCAGTGAGGAACAGGCAAAGCGCAATTTCTGTCTTGAGCTGGAAGGAAGAGAGCTTGAAAAAGTCCGCGCGCTTGCCAAAGAGTGCTGGGAGGGGTATCTCTCCCGCATTCAGGTATCTGGCGAGAATGCTTCGCGCAAGAGAACTTTCTATTCCTGTTTTTATCGTGCGTTGCTCTATCCGCGCAAGTTCTACGAGTATGACGAAGCGGGAATGCCCGTGCACTTCAATGCGGATACAGGCAGAACAGAACAGGGCGTGTTCTATACAGACAACGGCTTTTGGGATACCTACCGCACGGTGTATCCGTTTTTGTCCATCATCGCGCCCGAACTCGTGCGCGAGATGGTGGAGGGATTTGTCAATTACAGCGAGGAGACGGGATGGCTTCCGCGCTGGCTGAGCCCGGGTGAGATCGGACTCATGCCTGGGACGCTCATCGAGGCGGTGATCGCGGATGCCTGCGTCAAGGGAATCGTGGCGGGCGATCTGAGAAAGCGCGCCTATCGTGCCATGCTTCGCAATGCCTTCGAGGAGGGCGAGGGGCGGCATGGTCGGCTGGGCGTGAAGGAATATGCCGCGCTCGGCTATCTTCCCTGTGACTTCAAAGAGAGCGTCAACCATACCTGCGACTGCGCCTACGGAGATTTTTGTATCTCCCGCGTTGCACTGCTGGAAGGGGATCAAAAGACGGCAGAAATATTGTCGGCGCGCAGCGAAAACTGGAAAAATCTTTTCGATCCTGTAATCGGGTTCCTGCGCGGAAAGGACCGCGAGGGGAATTTCCGTACGCCTTTCGATCCCTATGAATGGGGCGGAGACAACTGCGAGGGCAGCAGCTGGCAGAACAGTTTTGCCGTGTATCACGACATTGCGGGACTTGCAAAGGCATACGGCTCGGAGCAGGCACTTTTAAGCCGTCTTGACGAGCTGTTTGCGGCGGAGCCGAAGTTTACAGTCGGGGCGTACGGGCAGGAGATTCACGAGATGAGTGAGATGGCGAGCGTGGATTTCGGCCAGTGCGCGATCTCCAATCAGCCGAGTTTTCACCTGCCGTGGATGTTTTGCGCACTCGGTGCGCGCGAAAAGACGCAACATTGGGTCAGAAAGCTCGCGGATGAGGCATTTTTCTGTACGGCGGACGGCTTCCCGGGCGACGAGGATAACGGTACCACGGCTTGCTGGTATCTGTTTGCCTGCCTCGGGTTTTACCCGCTCTGCCCGGGCAAAGCGGAGTATGTCGCGTCCGAGCCGCTGTTTGAGACCATCACGGTCTGCGGAAAGAAGATCGGAAGATCGAAGCAGGATGTGATCGCACACAAAGACATCGTGTGTGAGGAGAGATCATGAAAAAGACAATCGGAATCGCGGGCAATATCCTTCTTGATGTCGTGAAAAAAATCGAGTGCTGGCCCGAGCGCGGGATGCTTGTGAATATCAACAGCGTCTCGCACGCGATCGGCGGATGCGTCGGCAATACGGCGATCGATCTCAAGCGGCTGGATCCCGCACTTGACGTCAAAGTGTTCGGCAGGGTGGGACAGGACGAATACGGCGACTTTGTTCTTCGCACCATGCGCGAAGAGGGTTTGGATGTTTCTGCCGTCGTGCGTTCGGAACTGCCGACATCCTTCACGGATGTCATGACACTGCCTGGCGGCGAGAGAACGTTCTTTCATGCGCGCGGCGCAAACGCGCAATTCTCGGATGCGGACGTGGGTGAGGAGACGTGCGATCTCTTTCATCTGGGGTACCTTCTGCTTTTGGACGAACTGGATAAAGAAGATGCCGAGTACGGCACAAAGGCGGCGCGTCTGCTCGCTCGGATGCAAGCGCGGGGTGCAGAGACGAGCATCGATCTCGTGAGTGCGCAGACGGGCAGATTCCGCAGCGTCGTGACGCCCGCGCTTTCCTACTGCGATCACGTGGTGATCAACGAGATTGAGGGCGGACTGCTCACGGACACGCCTGCGCGCGATGAAAACGGAAAACCGATCAGAGAAAATTTTGAAAAGATCTGCGAGCGGCTGTTCGGGCTTGGGGTCAAAAAGAGCGTCGTCATCCACTGTCCCGAGCTGAGCTGCGCGATGGATGCGGAGGGGGCATTTCGTCTGCTTCCTTCGCTCAATCTGCCCAAAGAATATATCGTGGGTTCTGTGGGCGCGGGAGATGCGTTCTGTGCGGGTATGCTGTATGCGTTTGCCCGCGGCCTGTCACTGGATGCAGGGATGCGGATCGCCTCGTGCGCCGCGGCGTGCAATTTATCGGTGGCGGATTCGGTGAGCGGGGCGCGCGTCCTCGCTGACACGCTTGCATTGGAAGAAGTATTCGGAAGGAGGAGTTTATCATGCTGACAAAGGAAGAATACCGCGCAGGAGCGCAATATACACTGGACGCATTTCGAAGAGCGGGGATTGCCGTCACAAAAGAGGAAGAGCAAAAAATCGAGGTGGCGGACTTCGGACTCGGAATGGTGGAAGAAGTCGGGCTTCAGATTCTCACCTATGTGAACACGCAGCGCTGCTGCGCTAAAGAGATGGTCTTGCGTCCCTTCCAGACCTGTCCCGAGCATATGCACGTTTCGGGTACGGAAAACGGAGTAGCGTATGAAGCAAAAGAGGAAACTTTCCGCGTCCGTGCCGGGGAGTGCCTGCTCTATGTGTCGGGCGAAGGCAGGGCGGAGGACATCCGCGCGCGCATGCCCAAGACAAAGGTGACCGTCTTTCATGAGATCGTCTTAAAACCCGGGGAGCAGTACACCATTTATCCCGGCACGCGTCATTGGTTCCAGGCGGGTGCAGAGGGCGCAATTATCAGTGAGTTTTCCACGCGCAGCAGAGACGAGAGCGATGTGTTCGAGGATGAGCGCATTCGCAGAATTCCGGAGGTAAAATAAATGCTTGTCAACTTAAAAGAAATTCTTGAAATCGCCGAGCAGGAAAAGAACGCAGTCGGCATGTTCAATGCGACGGGTTTTGACAGCCTGCAGGCAGTCATCGGCGCGGCGGAAGAACTCAACCGTCCCGTGGTGATCGCGCATGCGGAAGTACATAATGTCTACAACGATATCGACATGGTGGGTCCTGCGATGCTCGCAGTCGCAAAAAATGCAAAGGTGCCCGTATGCGTCCATCTCGATCATGGTACCTCCATGTCCATGGTCTGGCGGGCGCTCCGTATCGGGTTTACCTCGGTCATGATCGACGCCTCGGCGCTTCCGTATGAGCGCAATCTTCTTTGCACGAAGGAGATCACGCAGGCGGCGCACGCCATGGGCGTGAGCGTAGAGGCGGAATTGGGACGGCTTGCAACGGGGGAATCGGGAGAAGCGGAGGAAGGCGTGAGCCGTGCAGAGGACTTCTACACCGATCCCGAACAGGCGAAGGAATTTTGCGAACAGACGGGTATCGATGCGCTCGCGATTGCATTTGGTACGGCGCACGGATTCTATAAGGCGCAGCCCAAACTTGATTTCGGCGTCGTGGAGCGCTGTGCGGCGTCCACGGGTCTTCCGCTCGTCATGCACGGCGGAAGCGGCGTGAGCGAAGAGGGATTCCGCAAGGCGATCGCAAGCGGGATCCGCAAGATCAACTATTATTCCTATATGTCCAAGGCGGGCTATATGGCGGCGAAGGACTTCATTGCAAGCGGAAAGAGCAATTATCTGCATGACGTGGAATATGCCGCCATGCAGGCGATGAAAGAGGACGTCAAGCGCGCCATGCGCATTTTCTCGGAGGTATAAGATGATTCTTTCCGTCGGCGAGCTCCTTGCGGATATGATCGGGGAAGCGGATGGGGACAGCCTTCGTTTTCAGGCATTTTGCGGCGGTGCGCCCTTTAACCTTGCGGTCAATGCAAGACAGGCGGGCGCGAAAGTCGGATTTCTCGGCAGAGTCGGCTGCGATCCCGTCGGGAAATTCCTGATCGGCTTTGCGCAGAAGGCGGGGCTCGATCAGCTCATCATTCAGCAGGACGAGGTGCGCAATACGACGCTCGCCTTTGTGACGCTTTCCGAAGGAGAACGCGATTTTGCCTTTTACCGTCACGATACGGCAGACTTCCATATCGACGCAGAGCAAGTAGATTTCGGCGCTTTTGAAGATCTGAAGATCGTGCATCTCGGCTCGCTCATGCTGTCCGAGCCGTGCGGAAGGGAGCTTGCGGATATTATCGTGCAAAAGACGCAAAAGGCAGGCGCATTGCTCTCCTTTGACGTCAACTTCCGAAAGGATATCTTCGGCAGTTTCGACAGCGCCCGCGCCGCCTATCTTCCCTATGTGAAGAGGGCGGATATCCTCAAATTCTCCGAGGACGAACTGTATGAATTTACGGGGATCTCGGACATGGGCAGGGCAGTTGCGTCTCTTGAGAAGAAAAACAGTCTCGTCGTTGTTACGCTCGGCAAGCGCGGCTGTGCGTATTTTTACGGCGATATGTGCGGGGAAGTTCCCACCGTTCCCGCGCAGAAGATCGTGGATACGACGGGCGCAGGGGATTCCTTTTTCGGGACCATGCTCGCACATCTCGAGGGAAAACCGTTTACAAAGGAGAACATCGAGCGCGCGATCGCAAGAGGGAACGAGGCGGGCGCACGCACGGTCGGCTTTAAGGGCGCAATCAGACTTTGACGGAGGCACACGATGAATCTTGATCAGATGGTAAGACAGCCTGTCTTTTTTGAGCGCAACAGAGTATATCGCATTTATCTCGGGGGCATGCCGTATCAGGAGATTTTTCAGGACGGCTATGACGACGGAACAGACAATATGTTCCCCGAAGAATGGGTGGCGAGCAAAGTTAAGGCGATCAATCCAAAGTACTTCGGAAAGCGGGACGGTGTTTCCGTCGTACGCGGTACGGATATTTTCTTTGACGATCTTTTGCGGGAGTACCCCGACGAACTGCTCGGCGGGCGCAAGTACGACTGTCTCGTAAAATTTTTGGACAGTGCGATCCGACTTCCGTTCCAGGTGCACCCCACCAAGGAATTTTCAAGAGAGAACTTCCACAGCGAGTACGGCAAGACGGAAGCGTGGCTGGTTGTGGCGACCCGTCCCGGGGCAAAGCTATATTTCGGATTTAAGGACAAGATCACCAAGGAAGAGCTCTCTGCACTGGAAGAGCGCAGCGAGACGGAAAAGGACATCATGGGAAAGCTCCTGTGCGGCGTAGACGCCAAGCCCGGAGATATCTGGCTCATCAAGGCGGGACTGATCCACGCCATCGGCGCGGGGTGCACCATTATCGAGGTGCAGGAGCCGACCGATTTCACCATTCAGCCCGAGCGCTGGTGCGGCGACTACCACATCAGCTATGAAGAGGAGTACATCGGTCTCAAAAAGGACGTTGCACTCGATGCGATCAACTATGACATTTACGGAGATAAAGCGCAGGCATACGCGCGTGTAACACCGAGCGTCACTGTCGATACGCCGCAGTACAAGAAGGAGGCGCTCATCACCTATGCGGATACGCCTTGTTTTGCGGAAAATCGCCACACGCTCACGGGCGGCGGTTCTTTCGTGATGGAGTACGCTCCCTGTGTCTATATCTGTCTCGAGGGCGAGGCGCAGATCAGAGGGGACGACTACTGCAAGAACATCAGACGGGGCGATTATTTCTATCTTCCCTATGCCGCGCAGGGGAAGTTTGAAGTATACGCAAAAGACAGAGCAGTCCTGGTGGAGTGCCTTCCGAGCAAACAATGAACGCCAAAATCAACAATCCCGCACAGCTGTGTTCGGTGCGGCAGATGTGTTTTTCGGGCGGCAGAGAGGGAAACGAGCGCGTTCTGCTTGTAGAGAACGGACGTCTTTCCTTTACCGTGCTTGCGGACAGGGCGCTGGATATCTACGATCTGCGCTATCGCGGAGAAAACATCTCGTTTTTGTCCAAAAACGGACTTTGCGCGTTCGGCGGAGCCTTTGAAAACGTCTTTCCGGGCGGATTTTTATATACCTGCGGACTTGAAAAAGTGGGCGGCGGCGATCTGCCCGTGCACGGAAGTCTGCACAGTCTTCCTGCACAGCTCTCCGTTGTGCAGTGCAATGAAGACGGCATTTTGATCAACGGTTCGGTGCGCCAGAGCGCTCTTTTTGGCGGAAATCTCGTCATGCGCCGCACCATCTCCTGCGGCTATGACAGCGGAAAACTCACGATCGTGAGCGAGATCGTCAACGAAGGTGCGCGTGAGGACGCGTATTGCCTGCTCTTTCATATGAATCTCGGGTATCCCTTCCTCGACGAAGGAACGCATATTTCGGCACCCGTCACGAATACCGTGGCAAGGACGGAGTGGGCAGAGCGCAACCGCAGAGATTGCCTCAAAATCTCTGCGCCCGTGCAGACAGAGGAACAGGTCTTCTATCATACGCTCGAGCGGGGCGAAGTCTCGGTTACAGATGCACAAGAGCGGCGCAGAGTGAAATTTTCGTATGACGCCGAACAGCTGCCTCATCTCATTGAGTGGAAGAGCATGATCGCGGGCGACTATGCGCTCGGCATTGAACCCTCCACTACGCGGCTGGACGGCGCAATGACAAAGAAAAAGATCGCGTCGGGCGAAGTCCATCGCTATGAAATTTGTGTTGAAATCGAAGAGTTGTAATGCAGATATTTGAAATGCAAATGACTGCGGGAGCCTATCGCAGACAGTGCCGTCTTTCGGAAGAAGTGCATTCCGCGGACTGATTACAATCATACAGATGATCGAAACAGAACAGAAAAAATGCCGCGTGCGGGGATTGCACGCGGCATTTTGATAGAATTTGAAATGATTTCAGAAGGTTGCCTTGACGAGCGTATAGCGCAGGGTACCCATCGAATTGAGAACGGGGGCCTCCATGCGCAGGAGCGCGCAGCGGTAGATGTTGTTGTTGGCATCCGTCACGCCTGCATAGGTGTATTTCTGGCTTGCGCCGGGATTGGTCCCGCCGTAGCCGAGCGAGAAGGTGTAAGTTGTGATCTCACGTTCCGCCGTTTCGCCGTTCATCTCAAAAGTGAGCTTTTCGGCGGCAGAAGTGGGGGTTTCCGTCATGCCGACGGTTTCCACGGCCTTCTTTGCGGGGTTAATGGAGCGGAAAGAGGAGGTAGACGACATATTCACGCCGCGCAGGGCGAACAAGATCTGTTCATTGTCGAGGTATGTTCCGCTGCCGCTCAGCTCGATCGCCTGCGTGATCGGGTCGGTTTCGGGCTGGGTGTAGGTTGCCGTGGTATCGGCATTTGTCAGATCCGCGTTGTATGTGACCGTGTAGGTATACTCGTAGGTCGTGTAGAGACTGTCGACGGAGGAAGGCGCCGATGACTGCATGGGCGTATGCGAAAGCACATATTTTTCGCTCTTGACGGGCTGAAGGGAGTGTTTCGCATCGCGGAACCAGACATCCGAACGCACCGCATCGTCAAAGGATTTTGTCTCTTCGCCCAGCGTGTAAGTGACGGGGATGGAGAGCTCGGTGTGGAAACGGTAGCACATCTCCGTTGAACCGTCGGCAAGCGTTATGGTCTCTGCGGAAAGGACGGTCTTGTAAGTGCCCTCTCCGTAGGTGAGGGTGGTGTTGGTCGACGAGGGCTCAAAGGAGACCGAATATTCCAGCGTTTCGTTTGCGTTTGAAATGTAGTCGTCGCCCGTATTGAGGAACCAGTTGGGCGAAATGGCAAGGCTGGCAGTTCCCGCCGTGCACGCCGTCATTGCCAGAAAGGGCACGGCAAACGCAAGGCAGGCAAGATTTCTCTTTTTCATGATCTGCTCCGTGGAGAAGTTGTTTTTCCCATTATAGCATAATTTTTTTTGTTTGTAAAAAATAATCGCTGAAATTAGTCGAAAATTTTATGAAAAGTATGGTATAATGAAAGAAAAAATGCAAAAGGAGGGCAGAGCATGACGCACATCATCGGGGCGCCGACGCTTGACGACGCGCTTGCGGCGCTTTCGCGGCGTGTTGTTCAGACGGAGGCGCGCAGGGAAAAGACGCTTGTCTTTTGCGAGGATTCGCTGACTCTGCTTGCCGAGCGGGCAGTCCTCAAAGAGAGCGGCGCGACCTTCCTCACTGAAGTCACGACGTTTGCGCGGTTCCTTTCGGATGAGCGGCGCGTGCTCTCCAAACAGGGCTCCGTTGCGGCGGTCTCCGCGATTTTGTCGG
>ERZ1643251.4324-NODE-4324-length-12456-cov-4.537537_pt1 | contig 12456 bp, 12 predicted proteins | sample MGYA00579261_ERZ1643251 | MGnify/ENA primary metagenome ERZ1643251 (study PRJEB29033, sample SAMEA4952267) | chicken gut metagenome | biome: Broiler Chicken; feature: Gastrointestinal Tract; material: Caecum | place: Ireland | collected 2018 | study: Broiler... | reverse complement strand
CACCGTGCCATCCTTAATCTCCGTCACCTCAGATTCAAACAGCCTTTTTACCAGCTCCGGATGAGTACGGCTTACATTGATGCGGGGACCCTTGGGAGTGTTTTTCACTTCCAGAATATATACCTTAATTCGCTCGGTGGGCTTAAACACCTCTCCCTTCACCTGCTCGCTTTCATTGAGCATGGCGTCCGCCTTTCCCAAATTAATGCTGATATTCCTTCCGATATAACGCTGCACTACACCGGTTACAATATCCTTTTCCTTCTCATAATATTGGTTGTAGATCACGCTTCGTTCTTCCTCACGGATCTTCTGGAGAATCACATTCTTGGCATTCTGAGTGGCGATACGGCCAAATTCCTTGGACTGTATTTCCACATTCAGAACGTCTCCCACCTGTGCCTTCTGGGAAATCTGACTGGCGTCCTCCAGACAAATCTGAAGGCAGCTGTCAATCACATCCTCTTTTTCAGGGACTACCTCCTTTTCCGCATATACCAGAAAGTCACAGGTGTCGCGGTTGATTTCCACCTTTATATTGTCCGCCTTTCCAAAATGGTTTTTGCAGGCTGTCATAAGAGAATTCTCAATTGCATCAAACAGCGTATCCTTGCTGATTTCTTTCTCCTTTTCCAAAATATCCAGTGCTTCCATCAATTCCTTATTCATCATTTCCTCCATTCCGGCTTACCGCCATCGTCCGTTCGTGAGCGTTTCTGCTTTAAAAATCAAGAGCAAGACGTATCAATGCTATATCTGATCGGGCAAAGGTTCTCAAAGAGTCCCCCTCAAGTATGGTAATATGCTCCTGGTCAAAACCTTCCAGCACCCCTGCAAATTCCTTGCATTTGTCAACAGGTTTAAAAAGCTTGATTTCCACTTCCCGGCCCAGGCTCTTTTTCAGGTGCTTATCCTTTTTAAGAGTCCTGCCAAGACCCGGGCTGCTGACCTCCAAAATATAAGCGTCGGGAATAAAGTCCTCCTGATCCAGCGCTTCCGACAGCGCGCGGCTGACATTCTCGCAGTCAAGGATATTCACTCCGCCTTCTTTATCAATATAGGCCCGCAGATAATAATCGCCGCCCTCTTTCACATATTCCACATCATAGATTTCCACTTCGTTTGCCTGTGCGATGGGCTTTAACAGCTCCTCCGTTCTGGCCTCATAGGTTTCCCTTCGGGACATCTGCCTCCTCCTTTTTCATTCTGCACAAAGAAGAAAGAGTGGCGCGCGTCCACTCTTACTCTAGTAATCATTGTATTTAACCGTAGTATAGTCCCCTTTCAGGGAAATGTCAACACTTTTTGTCATTCATTTTAAGGATGCGGATTTACGGCATATATTGCAGTATCAGACATATCGGATCTCCAGCGCTCCAAAAGCCACCTCTCCCTGAATCTGCAGGATGTCCGTCCCCATTGGATTACAGCTTCCCTTCTCCTCCACACCTCCAAAGACTGCGCTTGTGTTCACTACTACCTTCCAATCCTCAGGTACATACAGCACAATGCTGCCAAAAGAGCATTCCACATAGATGTCAGCCTTGCCCTCCTTGAGGGACGCGCCGTCCAAATAGACCTCCAGACTTCCAAAAGCGCATTCCATCTCCCCACGGCTGAGACTCTTGCTTGTGACATACTTTACAGCCTGGCCGAAGCTGCAGTCAAACGCAACATGCTCTCCGTCCATGCTTTCCTGAAATTTATAACTGTCACTTTTCACCGTTTTTTTATAAATATGTCCCTTTCCCAAAAAGGCTCCCCTGGCTCCTTTTTTCGGAAAAATAATCCCCAGTCCAATGGTTCCAAGCAACGCTGCCCCCAGTACCGGCCAAGGCGTAATCGCTTCAATCCCAAGAAGCTCATCGTACAAAATCGCCAGAAAAGCCAGAGAAAACAATATGGTTCCAAAACCTCTGCGGAAAATGCCATCAATCAACAAGCCCAGCAAACAGATGGTGAACAGAATCGTCCAAAACCCAAAGCCCTCCAGATACCCGAGCTTTCCCACAATCAGGGCAAGGGCTCCCAGAATAAATAAAATTCCCCAAAATAATTTTTTTCCTCTTTTCATCCTTACACCTCCCTGCCCACTTTGGCGGGCATCCATTCACATATTGTTATTCATCCTTTGAGCCGACCCAGCCTTCTCACACGCAGGCTCTCAATCAGCGCTTTGTAATATCCTCTGGACACCATGACTCTTTTACTGCTGCCTGCAAATTCCACTGCGCTGGATGCCGTCAGGTTTCTTGTGATGGAATAGATATGATCCAAATTTACGATGGTCGATTTGGATATTCTCATAAAGCCTCCCGGCAAAAGCGCTTCCAACTCATAAAGCTTAAAGGCCGCCGTAAAAATTTTGTCCGCCGTGTGCGCGGTAATATCCCTGCCATCTGTTTCAAAAAAATAAACGTCCTTTACCGGCACATAATATTCCGTTTCTCCCTTATAAAGCGAAATACATTGCTTGACATCACTCTTCCCTGCAATATAGCTCTGCAGACTTATAATGGAATCATCCAGTTCCTTGCAGCGGATAATCACCTCGTCCTCTTCCAGCGCTTCGTCTATCTCTATTTTTACCTTCATAACGCCCCTTCCTCTGTGTGCAAAGAACACCGGTGTGTCATCTCCTGCTACAAATCCAGTATATCTGAAATTCTATTTCTGTAAACAGCTTCTGCGCAAGAGGTCATTTTACCCAAGTAAGTGGTAAAAGATGCGCCATGGCAGTCCCAATGCCGCCTCTTTCAGGCGCCAAAAAAGCGCAGGAATGATACCTCCTGCGCACATGGCATGGGGACGGCTTTCCGGCTCTGCCGCTTTTACGATTACGACTGCTCTATTATAGAATACTGCATCCATTCGTAAAGCAGTCTGGTTCCCTCCCCAATTTCCGGAGGCAAAAGGGCTCTTGCCACCAGCTTAAGCTCTCCTTCGGCTTGCTCCTCCTGATCCGTACGCCTCAAATGGGCGTAATCTCCGTCAATTTCCTCCACAATATACTCAAAGCGGTTCACTGTATATCCTCCTTTCCCATTAAAATTCCAGCAGGATGCCGTACATCAATGACTCCCATTATTTTTTATCCAATCCTGTTTTATTCTCCAAAGAACACTTTCAGATCATCTTTCACCGTACCAATACCTGTGATCCCGAAATTGTCCACCAGCACCTTGGCTACATTGGGGCTTAGGAAAGCCGGAAGCGTAGGGCCCAGATGGACATTCTTGACTCCCAAATACAGCAGAGCCAGCAGGACGATAACCGCCTTCTGCTCGTACCATGCGATGTTGTAAACAATTGGCAGATCGTTGATGTCGTCAAGTCCAAAAACTTCTTTTAGCTTCAGGGCGATGACCGCCAGAGAATAGGAATCATTGCACTGCCCTGCGTCCATCACACGGGGAATGCCGCCTATATTGCCCAAATCCAGCTTGTTATATTTATACTTAGCGCATCCTGCGGTAAGTATGACCGTATCTTTTGGCAGCGCCTTGGCAAATTCCGTATAATAATTGCGGGATTTCGCACGCCCATCGCAGCCAGCCATAACCACGAACTTTTTGATCGCACCGGATTTGACTGCTTCCACAACCTTATCTGCCAAGGCCAGCACCTGTGCGTGGGCGAATCCGCCCACTATCTCTCCCTGCTCCAGCTCCTGCGGCGCGGCACAGCCTTTGGCGTGAGCGATTAATTCGGAAAAGTCTTTTTTCTCCCCAATATCCCCGGGAATATGCTTACATCCGGGATATCCCGCTGCACCCGTAGTATAAAGTCGATCCTTATAACTGTCCTTGGGCGGTACAATACAGTTGGTTGTCATCAGAATGGGGCCGTTGAAGGATTCAAATTCCTCTTTCTGCTTCCACCATGCATTTCCATAGTTACCCACAAAGTTAGAGTATTTCTTGAAAGCGGGGTAATAATGGGCGGGGAGCATCTCCGAATGGGTATACACATCCACCCCTGTTCCCTGCGTCTGCTTAAGCAGCATTTCCAGATCCCTCAAATCATGGCCGGATATCAAAATACCAGGATTTTTGCCCACACCGATATTGACCTTTGTAATCTCAGGATTGCCATATGCTTCTGTATTGGCCTTGTCCAAAAGCGCCATGACATTGACGCCATATTTTCCGGTTTCCAGCGCCAGAGCCACCAAATCATCGGCACCCAGACTGTCATCCAGCGTGGAAGCCAGCGCCCTCTGGAGGAAAGCATCCGTCTCATCATCATCCTTAAGCAGCGCGTTGGCATGCTTGGAATAGGCAGACAGCCCTTTCAGCCCGTAAGTGATTAACTCCCGCAGGGAACGGATATCCTCATTCTCTGTGGACAATACCCCTACCTGCGCGGCTTTTCCGGCAAATTCATCCTCGCTCCCATTCCATACGGCAGCTTCAGGAAGCCCGGAGACATCCTTAACTTTCATAAGAAGCTCCTGCTTAACCGCCAAGGTCTCCCTGATTCGCTCCACGATTGCCTCCCTGTCAAAATTGGCATTGGTAATGGTAACAAACAGATTCAGCGTAATCTTATGATTTATCTCCGGCGTTACCTCCGTTCCTTCGCCGCGGAGCAGCGTTGTCACCACGGAAAGGCCCTTGGTCAAATAGACCAGCAAGTCCTGCATGGCAGCTACATCCGGTTTCTTTCCACATACGCCCGCCTGTGTACAGCCGGTGCAGCCTGCGGTCTCCTGACATTGATAGCAAAACATCTTATTTTCCATTCTAAATTCCTCCTGTCTTTCCGTATCCAACGCTATGTCACTTCATAGCATCTTGATCTTTTAGATACATTATATTACAATGAAAAAAACATTTCCGTTCGTATACGAACAAAAGGAGGGAATATGGAGATACAGGAGCTTACGAAAACAGTATTGTTTCACAGTACGGAGCCGGAAGAAATAAGAGCTATGCTCACTTGTCTAAAGGCAGAACAGAAAAAATTTGCAAAGGGGCAGATGATATACCGCATCGGAGACGTGGTTTCTTCCCTCGGAATCGTTCTGTGCGGCAGTGTGATGGTTGAGGCGGATGATTTCTGGGGGCGGACAACGGTTTTCGACAAAATTGAACCCGGTCAGATTTTTGCTGAAGCCTATGCCTGTGCGTCAGGAGAACCGCTGATGGTCAATGTCATCGCCGCGGAAAATACAACTGTACTTTTTTTGAGCGCGAACCATGTCTTGCGCACCTGTTCCCGCTCCTGCGAGTATCATGGGAAGCTGATCCGGAACCTGCTATCCCTTTCTTCCCGGAAAAACCTGAATTTATCCAGAAAGATTTTCCATACTTCCCCTAAATCCATACGAGGAAGGCTTCTGTCCTATCTTTCGGACCAGGCTGTCCGCAACGGCTGCCGCAGCTTTTTCATCCCGCTCAACCGTCAGCAGCTGGCCGACTACCTGAACGTCGGACGCAGCGCAATGTCAAACGAGTTGAGTAAAATGCAAAACGAAGGACTGATCCGGGTTCAGAGGGATCATTTCGAGCTTCTGGATATGTATCCTGATTTATAGCAGCCGTGGATATATTGAGATTTACTGTTTTCTTTCCACTTCCAGACAGGCTCGGAATCTTCACACTTTAAAAGACGTACTCCCCTGGGTTCACTATTCAGAAAGCGCCGACATGTAAATGCCGACGCTTTCTGCCTGATTCTTATATCATCTTTGGGAAGCAGCTTACATCATGCCGCCCATTCCGCCTGCCCCCGCAGGCATTGCAGGAGTCTCTTCCTTTATATTAGCCACTACGCTTTCAGTAGTAAGCAAGGTGCTTGCAACGCTGGTTGCATTCTGCAGAGCGCTTCTGGTAACCTTTGCAGGATCAAGAATGCCTGCCTTCACCATATCTACGTACTCTTCCTTCAGAGCATCAAAGCCCATTCCCACCTCAGACTCTTTTACTCGGTTTATGATTACGCTACCCTCCAAACCTGCATTTGCAACAATGTGATACAGGGGAGCCTCCAGAGCCTTAAGCACAATTCCTGCACCGGTCTTCTCATCACCCTCCAGGGTGTTTGCAAGCTTCTCAACCTCTTTGGAGGCATGAACGTACGCAGAGCCGCCACCGCAGATAATTCCTTCCTCCACTGCCGCTCTGGTTGCTGCAAGAGCATCCTCCAGACGCAGCTTCGCTTCCTTCATCTCTGTCTCCGTAGCAGCGCCCACACGGATCACTGCAACGCCGCCCGCAAGCTTTGCCAGTCTCTCCTGAAGCTTCTCTCTGTCAAAGTCAGAGGTGGTTTCCTCGATCTGATTCTTAATCTGTGCAATTCTTGACTGAATAGCTGACTTCTCGCCCTCGCCGTCAACAATCACTGTATTTTCCTTCTGAACCTTCACAGATTTTGCACGTCCCAGCATATCCATGGTGGTATCCTTCAGCTCATATCCAAGCTCAGAGCTGATTACCTGACCTCCTGTCAGGATTGCGATATCCTCCAGCATAGCCTTTCTCCTGTCGCCGTAGCCGGGCGCCTTCACGGCCACAACGTTAAAGGTGCCGCGCAGCTTGTTTACAATCAGAGTTGTAAGAGCTTCACCCTCTACATCCTCAGCGATAATAAGCAGTTTTGCGCCAGACTGTACGATCTGCTCCAGAAGAGGCAGAATCTCCTGGATATTGGCAATCTTCTTATCCGTAATCAGGATATAAGGATTGTCAAGCACAGCTTCCATCTTATCCATGTCCGTTGCCATGTATGCGGAAATATACCCTCTGTCAAACTGCATTCCTTCCACCAAGTCAAGTTCAGTCTGCATGGTCTTGGATTCCTCGATGGTAATCACGCCGTCCCCGCTTACCTTTTCCATAGCATCTGCCACGAGCTGGCCTACTTCGTCATCTCCTGCGGAGATAGCCGCTACTCTGGCGATATGATTCTTTCCGTCTACCTTCTGGCTCATTTTCGCAATGGCCTCCACCGCGCGCTCGGTAGCCTTCTTCATGCCTTTTCTCAGAATAATGGGATTTGCTCCCGCAGCCAAATTCTTCATGCCTGCATTTACCATAGCCTGTGCAAGGACGGTTGCGGTAGTGGTTCCATCTCCTGCAACATCATTTGTTTTAGTAGCAACCTCTTTTACAAGCTGAGCGCCCATGTTCTCAAACGCGTCGGTCAGCTCAATCTCCTTGGCGATGGTAACGCCGTCGTTCGTAATCAGAGGTGATCCGAAGGATTTATCCAGAACTACATTTCTTCCCTTCGGTCCCAATGTCACTCTCACAGTATCAGCCAGCTGGTTTACGCCGGACTCAAGTGCCTTACGGGCTTCCGCACCGTACTTTATTTCCTTTGCCATTTTAATACGCCTCCATTATTATATTATGATTAGTTTTGAACCACTGCCAGAATATCATTCTGTCTTACAATGATATATTCCTCTTCGCCGACCTTCACTTCATTCCCAGCATATTTGGAATAAATAACCTGGTCTCCGGTCTTCACTTCCATTTTCACTTCCTTGCCGTCTACCACACCCCCGGGGCCTACGGCAACCACCTCAGCCTGCTGGGGCTTTTCCTTGCTCTGGCCGGGAAGCACGATGCCGGATTTGGTCGTCTCCTCTGCTTCTAATTGTTTTAATACCACTCTGTCGCCTAAAGGTACTAACTTCATTATAACTGCCTCCTTTTCATATTCCCATATTCACTTGTTAGCACTCAAAACAAATGAGTGCTAATCACTAAGACATATATTAATTTTATATGTATGTGTTTGCAAACGCATTCAAGGTTATTTATTTTTTATTATCTCAATTTTTCTTTGTTTTTCTTTATTATTCTTTGATTCTCTTATTTTATCCTCAAAAATATGATTTAATACTTTTTTTCTGAATTGTTTTGAATCTTTTTACCAACTCCTGGTCAGAACAGCAAAAGCCACCCGCTCACGAACGGATGGCCCCGACGGCACTGCGCTAGCATTTAATCTCCAGATACCCCAGAAGCTTGCTCATATCGTACTCCTCCAATACTCCCAGGGTGGAATCATAATACTTTCCATCATAGTGAATCAGGTAATGGCAGTAGCGCCCCATTTTCTCCATCATAATACAGCATTTGGGGAGAACCGCATCCCTTCCCTCAGTATATACAATAATCTCAGTGTGATCAATTCCATAATAATTCAGCGCCGAAATTACCCGGCCCATTGTTGCCTGCCATTCCCGACAGTCCATTACGCTGATTACCTCCGCAATGGTGACATCTGCCAGCATGGCCACACATGCCTGGCCGCAGAGGCCGTCATCCGGCTGGATAATCACCTTCATGCTGTCTATCCTGCGGATAGGGTGTTCGAAGCTGTAAGGACTGTTCTGATCCATCCGGATCAGAGAATTATTGATATGAAGCAGAATCTTGTGAGGAACCCCCAACTCCACGCTCACAGCATCCTCATCCTCTATGTGAATCTCATAATTGCCCTTCTCCTTCGGAAGCAATTCGCAGTCGATGATTTTATTGTCCAGAACCACCTCTCCCTGTATCACATCCCGCTGCCTGCATACCTCCCATACATTAAAAGGAATTTGAATCATATAGCCCTTTGCTTTTTTTTCGATTTTGGATTCAAAAAAATATCTCATGCTACCTCCATTCCGATGCCTGCGCATCCGTTACCTTCCTGTAATCGCTTACAAATACTCTCCGGTACGATTGTAGCAAATTCTCCAATCCTTGAAAACCGTTTTCAGTCAAGTATTGAAAAAAAAACATACTGATAAAAAACTGTCAAAGCCTCCCGGCGGACTACGCCTTTTTCTTGGCCTGAGAGGGAGAAATCCCATAGCGCTTTTTAAACAGCTTACTGAAATGATAAGCATCGTCATAGCCAACAGAGGCCGCCACCTCCTGTATGCTTCCTCCCTTTCCTCCCTCCAGAAGCTCCTTTGCTTTTTCCAGACGAATATTGATTAAATGACGGATGGGAGTGTCTCCCGTCTCGCTCTTAAAAATCTTGGAAATGTAAAAGGGACTCAGGTACATGTTCTCCGCAATATGATCCAGAGAAATTTTCTCATGATAATGATCCTCGAAATAGCTGACAATCTGCTCCACCACATATTTCTTGTTGACCGATTCAAAGGCATATCCTCCGTGCACCACCATGGGTTCGCATTGCTCCCGGATCACCAGCAGCAACATCTGCACAAGGTAAGACTTCAGCATGAAATACCTGCCCTGGCGGCATACGGCGTTTTCCGCCTCCATGGATGAACAGATGCGGAACAGCTTCTGACGCAGCTCTCCCCCGGTATGGATTATGTATTCTCCGCAGGGAGCCGGAAAATGGTTGCGGGGCATATCCTTTATCTGTATATCGCTGAATCCCACAAAAAATTCCGTTGTAGGAAATTCATCGTCAGGCTCCGACACCGATTGATGTCTTACTCCCGGGTTAAAAATCAGAAGATCCCCCTCTCTGATTTCATAAAGTCTGCCTTCTATCTTATATCTTCCCACACCTGACAGCACAAAGGCAATTTCCGGAAAGTCATGACTGTGATACTGATCCCGATCCCCTTTTCTGGTTCCCTTCCAGGTAAATAAAAAAGTGGGATCAAGCTCTTCAATGACAATGTTCCTTTTTTCTTCGGCAATGTTATTTTTCTCTGCTGTCATTTCTCTTCTGCCTCCGTATATACTGGATTTTGTCCATTACCTATTCTAACCTTTTCCGGTCCAAAAGTAAAATGTATTTTTACAAAATCATACATGTTTGTTGCAAGATACTCCATTTCTTTTTCCATCCTCTCACCTAAAATGAAGGTATCAATCAGCATTGTATATGCCCGGGGCAAAAAGCCTCCGGAGCATAGGAAGGAGCATCCTATGACGCCTATGAAATGGTTTTTTTCCTTTCTCAAAAAGTACCGGGGACTGATGATTCTGGGAATAGCGCTCACCACTGTTATTTCGGCGCTGTCCATCGTAAATCCCTACATCTCCGGTATCATTGTGGATGATGTGGTTCAGGCAGGCAATTACAGTCTTCTGCCTGTTCTGGTTGGCTGCCTTTTGGGCGTTACCTTCTTAAACGGCATTCTACGCTTTCTCTATCAGGTGGTGTTTGAGACCGCTTCCCAGGGAACACTTTACGATATGCGCGATAAGGTGTACCGCAAGCTGCTTCAGGAGGATTTTGCTTTTTACAATAAGAAGAGAACCGGAGATCTGATGAGCCGCCAGACAGGCGATATGGACGCCATCCGACATTTTGTGGCTTATGTAATTTATGTGGTTTACCAAAATGTCCTTCTCTTTTTCTTTGCGCTTCTTATGGTGTTTACAGTTAGCACCAGGCTTGCCCTGTGTATGCTGCTGGTGCTGCCTTTTACGGCCATTGCCACCTGGAAGCAATCCAAGGAGGTGAAGCCCGCCTTTCAGAGAAACCGCGACTGCTTCTCATCCCTGAACGCCTTCGTACAGGAAAATGTCAGCGGTAATCGGGTAGTGCGCGCCTTCGCCAAGGAGGACTACGAGATCGAAAAATTCCAGAAGGAAAATGACAAATTTCGTGATTCCCAGATAAACGCCTCGAAAATATGGATGAAGTACGTACCTGTTTTTGAAATCCTCTCCTACGCTTTGACTATTATTCTAATGGTATACGGCGGGTTCATGGTTATCCAGGGAGAAATTACTCTGGGCGATCTGGTAAAGGTAAACGGGTATCTCTGGATGCTGAATACCCCACTGCGCATGGCAGGCTGGTGGATCAATGACATTCAGAATTTTGTCACCTCCGTGGAGAAAATATACGCAACCTACAGCGAGGAGCCCAATGTAAAAACCCCTGAGCGAGGCGGCATACATAAAAAAATTCGGGGGGACGTGGAATTTAAAAATGTATCCTATCGGGCTGATGACGAGGATATTGTCATGGACATTCATTTCAGGGTACGGGCGGGACAGACTGTGGGCATAATCGGCTCTACCGGAGCTGGCAAATCCACCCTGATGAATCTGCTGTGTCGTTTTTATGATGCCACCTCCGGCGAGGTTTTGGTGGATGGAAAGAATGTACGGCAAATGGATCTGTATAATTTGCGGGACAATATCGGCATGGCTATGCAGGACGTATTCCTGTTTTCCGATACCATAGAGGGAAACATCGCCTACGGCAGGCCCAACTGCAGCTTTGAAGAGGTGAAAAAAGCCGCTATTATGGCCGACGCCAATCACTTTATTTCAGCGCTGCCCGAAGGCTATGACACAATTGTGGGAGAACGGGGCGTAGGGCTCTCCGGAGGGCAGAAGCAGAGAATCTCCCTGGCAAGGGCGTTGCTCAAGAATCCTTCCATTTTAATTCTGGACGACACTACCTCGGCAGTGGATATGGAAACGGAAAGCTACATACAAAAACAATTAAAAACCATTCAGCAGACTTCCGACTGCACCGTGTTTGTAATTGCTTACCGGATCTCTTCCATTAAAGACGCCGACCTGATTCTGGTTATGGATCATGGCCGGATCATTGAGAGAGGAACCCACGATTCTCTTTTGGCTCAGGGAGGTTATTACGCAAAGGCCTTCCACAATCAATATGGTGAAATTCCTTATGATCTTTTGGAGGAAGAAAAAAAGATTGACGGGAAAGTGAGGTAATTAGAAATGGCCAGAAACAGATATGATGTGGACGAGATTTTAGAGGAAAGCTTCGACATAAGCCAGCTGAAGCGGCTGGCAGGCTATATTGCTCCCTACAGGAAAAAAATGGCGGGGATTATATTTCTGATGCTCTCCTCCTCTGCCTTGACAATGGTAATTCCCATATTTTTTCAGCGGATTATGGATATTTATATCCCCTCAAAGGATATGCGCAAAATCATCCTGGTCAGCGTGCTTACCCTTATCATTGCCGTTTACTCCGCAGTCAGCCTCAGATGCAAGATAAAAACCATGAGCATTATCGGACAGAATATCGTACACGCCCTCCGAAGCGATATTTTCTGTCATCTTCAGGAGCTTCCTTTCTCCTATTATGACGACCGTCCTCACGGTAAAATACAGGTCCGGGTGGTAAATTATGTAAATAGTCTAAGCGACCTTTTAAGCAACGGCATTGTAAACACCATCACAGATCTGTGCAACCTTTTTTTCATTATAATATTTATGTTCTTCTGCGATGTGCGGCTTACAGCCGTCTGCCTGTGCGGTCTGCCTCTTCTTTCTCTGGTTGTGATCTTTATTAAAAAGAAGCAGCGAAAGGCATGGCAGATTCAGTCCAACAAACAGAGCAACCTAAACGCCTACATTGCAGAAAGCATCAACGGCATACGGGTCACACAGTCCTTTGTGCGGGAAAATGAGAATACGGATATTTTCAACCATCTCAGCAGGGGCTATCGGAAGTCCTGGATGAGGGCTGTCATGTTCAATTTTACCATGGGCCCCAGTGTGGACGTTATTTCCGTAATTACCA
>ERZ1643251.4323-NODE-4323-length-12456-cov-7.946698_pt1 | contig 12456 bp, 10 predicted proteins | sample MGYA00579261_ERZ1643251 | MGnify/ENA primary metagenome ERZ1643251 (study PRJEB29033, sample SAMEA4952267) | chicken gut metagenome | biome: Broiler Chicken; feature: Gastrointestinal Tract; material: Caecum | place: Ireland | collected 2018 | study: Broiler... | reverse complement strand
ACTGCTGGCCGTAGGCGTAGACATGGCTCATAACGTCGTGACGGACCACCTTTTCCCGCTCCTGAGCCACCTCGAAGTTGATGTCCTCAGCGTGGGCCTCCAGCTCCGCGATCTGCTCATCGGTAATGTTCAGGCCCAGCTGCCGCTCGGCCTTGGCCAGAGCGATCCACAGCTGCCGCCAGGTGCGGAATTTATGCTCCTCGGAAAAAAGATACTGCATCTCCCGGCTGGCGTAGCGGGTAGAGAGAGGGGAGACATAGCCGGTACGATTGGGTTCCATTGCCATCCTCCTTACTGATTCTTGTTGAAGATCCGGACGGACTCCTCGCCGGTGGCAAGGTCGATCCAGTTGATGTAGAGGGATACTTTATTATCGGCGTTGAGGCTGTCCCACACCTGGGCGGCAAAGGCCTCAGGGTCGTTCCCCACGGCCACCCGCTCCGGCTCCCCCTGGAAGGTGGGGATGACGGGATTGCCGTCGGTGACATAGGTGTGGAGGAAATGGCCCACGCCGGAAAGAGCGGGATAGCTGAAGGTGAAGCGGCTGCAGGCCGTCCCTTCGGCGTCGGCGCTCTTGAGAATGCTCATCTCATAGGTGAAATCCCCGTCTGCAAAGGTCAGCATGGCGCTGATGCGGGGGGTCCAGTTGGGGCCGTCAGGCTCAAAGCACCGGCGGGAGAGGGCCTGGGAGAAGCTCTCCCCATTGAGAAGGCCGTCCCGGACCGTGTCCGTCTGGTCGCCGTTGGTGACGATGAGCTGATTTCCCAGCCGCCGGACGGGGTGGTAGATAATCAGGCTGGGGTCCTTGAGCTTGGCGGGGTCAAAGGCCTGGGTGCGGATGCCGTCCTCGGTGGCAGCAAAGACCCGGTTGCGGCTGTTCTCACTGCGGCCCATGATGAAATAAGCCACGGCGGCAAAGCGGCCGTCGCCGCTCTTGCCCACCACGATGCCCCGGCCGGGATAGGGGTTGCCGCCCAGCAGCGCCCCCAGGTCATGCAGTGCGTAGGTATCCATGGGACAACTTCCTCCTCGTATTCGTCATTCCTTGGCAGCGGAGGCGGCCTCTGCCGCCACAACGTCCGCCGCCACCAGCTCTGCCGCCGCCGGCAGGAGCTTCCACTCCGCCTGCTCCATCACCCGGCGCTGCAGCACCTCCGCCGTGTCGCCGGGGAGGATGTCCACCGCCCGCTGGAGGATGATCTTTCCTCCGTCGGGCACCTCGTTGACATAATGGACCGTAGCGCCGGTGACCTTGACGCCATAGTCCAGGGCGGCCTGGTGTACCTTCAGGCCGTAGAACCCCTTCCCGCAGAAGGCGGGGATCAGGGAGGGGTGGATGTTGATGATGGGGCCGGGGAAGGCCTGGATGAACTCCCTGGAGAGGATCCCCAGGAATCCCGCCAGCACCACCATGTCGATTTTATAGTTGCGAAGGGCAGCGAGGACCTTTTCCTCAAAGCCCGGCTCTTTCCGGGGAATCACCGCGCAGGCCACGTCCCCCTCCCGGGCACGCTCAATGGCCCGGATCCCCGGCTTGTCGGCAATGACCAGGGCCAGGGAGCCATGGGGCAGCTCACCCCGGTCCCGGGCGTCCATCAGGGCCTGGAGGTTGGTGCCGCCGCCGGAAACCAGAACGGCAATCCGGGCGGTCAGCATAGGACCACCTTCTCCTCGCCGGCAACGATCTCGCCCAGGAGATAGGCGTCCTCACCCTGGGCCTTGAGAATGGCCAGGGCCTTGTCCGCCTCCGCCTTGGGCACCACCACGCTCATGCCCACGCCCATATTAAAGGTGTTGAACATATCCCGCTCATCAATATGGCCGGTTTTGGCGATAAGGTCGAAGATGGGCAGCACCCGGACAGCGGAGCGGTCAATCTTGGCGCACAGGCCGTCGGGGATGCTCCGGGGAATATTCTCGTAGAAGCCGCCGCCGGTGATGTGGGAGATGCCCCGGACGGACACCTCAGCCAGCAGGGCCAGAATGGATTTCACATAGATCCTGGTGGGGGTGAGAAGGGTCTCGCCCAGGCTCTTGCCTCCCAGGGCCTCCACAGGGGAGCGCAGGTCGGCGTGCTCCACATTGAACACCCGGCGCACCAGGGAGAAGCCGTTGGAGTGGACGCCGGAGGAGGGGAGGGCGATGATCACATCTCCCACCGCCATGGCGCTGTGATCCACGATCTTCTTCCGGTCCACCACGCCTACGGAGAAGCCCGCCAGGTCGTAGTCGTCCTCGGCCATCATGCCGGGATGCTCGGCGGTCTCGCCGCCGATGAGGGCGCAGCCCGCCTGGACGCAGCCCTCCGCCACGCCGCCCACAATGGCGGCGATTTTCTCGGGATAGTTCTTGCCGCAGGCAATGTAATCCAGGAAAAAGAGGGGCTTGGCGCCGCAACAGATCACGTCGTTGACGCACATGGCCACACAGTCGATGCCGATGGTGTCGTGCTTGTCCATGAGCTGGGCAATGCGCAGCTTGGTGCCCACGCCGTCGGTGCCGCTGACCAGAACAGGCTGCTCCATGGCAGCGGTATCCAGGGCGAAGAGGCCGCCGAAGCCGCCGATATCAGAGGCCACCCCGGCAGTCATCGTCCGGGCGATATGGGATTTCATCAGCTCCACCGCCTTGTAGCCGGCGGTAATATCCACGCCGGCGGCGGCGTAGGCTTCGGAGCGGGAAGAAGAGTTGGTCGTCATAACTTATTCCTTTCCTGTCCAGCAGTAGGTACAGATCTTGTCACGGTCAATGCCGATAGCCTCCAGGATACCGTCCAGGGACTGGTAGCCCAGGGAAGTAAAGCCAAACTTCTCGCAGATGGTGTGGAGCAGGCACTTGCCCCGCTCCGTGGTGCCGTCGGCGTACTCCTCCAGGTGCTCCTGGCCCTCGTCGCCCTCCAGCTCCTGGACCACCCGCCGGGCCAGCAGCTCCATGTCGGAGTTGCTGCGGGAGAAGTTGAGGTACTTGCAGCCGTACATAATGGGCGGGCAGGCCGAGCGCATATGGACTTCCTCCGCGCCGCAGCTGTACAGGAACTCCACCGTCTCCCGCAGCTGGGTGCCGCGGACAATGGAGTCATCCACAAAGAGGAGCTTTTTCCCCTCAATGAGCTCCGGCACAGGGATCTGCTTCATTTTGGCCACCTGGTTGCGGACCTCCTGGCTGTCGGGCATGAAGGACCGGGGCCAGGTGGGAGTATATTTCACAAAGGGCCGGGCAAACGCCTTGCCGCTGCGGTTGGCATAGCCGATGGCATGGGGCAGGCCGCTGTCCGGCACCCCCGCCACATAGTCTACCTTGGGCAGCATACCCCGGGTGATCTCATCCCGGGCCATGATCTCTCCGTTGCGGTAGCGCATGACCTCCACGTTGACCCCCTCATAGTTGGAGTTGGGGTAGCCGTAGTAGGTCCAGAGGAAGGCGCAGATGCGCATCTTTTCCCCCGCCGGCACCAGGGTCCGGAAGCCCTCGGCGGTGATCTCCACGATCTCCCCGGGTCCCAGCTCATAGGCGTCGGTATAGCCCAGCTTGTGGTAGGCAAAGGACTCAAAGGATACGCAGCAGCCCTCCTTGTCCTTCCCGATGAGCACCGGCAGCCGACCCAGCTTGTCCCGGGCCGCCACAATGCACTCCGGCGTCAGCACCAGGATGGTGGCAGAGCCGTTGATAACCTCCTGGGCATAGCGGATGCCCTCCGCCAGGGAGTCCTTCTGATTGATCAGCGCCGCCGTCAGCTCTGTGGAATTGATCTTGCCGGAGCTCATGGCCATAAACTGATGGCCGTGGTCGTCAAAATACTTTTCCACCAGCTCCTCAGCGTTGTTGATGATACCCACAGTGGTAATGGCATACAGCCCCAGGTGGGAACGCACCAGCAGGGGCTGAGGGTCGGTATCGCTGATGCAGCCGATACCACTGCGGCCGTGGAACTCCTTGAGGTCCCGCTCAAACTTGGTGCGGAAGGGGGTGTTTTCTATGTTGTGGATCTGGCGCTGGAAGGTGCCGTCCCCTCCATACACCACCATGCCTCCCCGCCGGGTACCCAGGTGGGAGTGGTAGTCCACGCCGAAAAAGATGTCAAGGACGCAATCCCGCTGTGAAATGGCTCCAAAAAAACCGCCCAATGCCGTATCCTCCGTCTGTTTGCCAGATTACTTGCCGAACACCCGGCGCATCATTTCCTGATAGGCTTCCTCCACGTTGCCCAGGTCCCGGCGGAAGCGGTCCTTGTCCAGCTTCTCGTTGGTCTTGGCGTCCCAGAAGCGGCAGGTGTCGGGGCTGATCTCGTCGGCCAGGACGATGGTACCGTCGGGAAGGCGGCCGAACTCCAGCTTGAAGTCGATGAGCCGCACGCCGCAGTCGGCAAAGAAGGCCTTGAGAATGTCGTTGATCTTCAGGGCCATGGAACGGATGGTCTCGATCTCCTCCTTGGTGGCCAGCTTCAGGGCCAGAGCATGGGAGGTGTTGAGGAGAGGATCATGGAGATCGTCGTTCTTATAGGAGAACTCGAAGGTGGGCTCGTCAAACACAATGCCCTCCTCCACGCCGTAGCGCTTGGCGAAGGAGCCGGCGGACACGTTGCGGATAATGACCTCCAGGGGCACGATCCGCACCTTCTTCACCACGGTCTCCCGGTCGCTGAGCTCCTCCACAAAGTGGGTGGGCACTCCAGCTTCGGAGAGCTTGCCCATGAGGAAGTTGCTCATGCGGTTGTTTACCGCGCCCTTGCCCATGATGGTGCCCCGCTTGGTGCCGTCAAAGGCGGTGGCGTCGTCCTTGTAGGAGACGATAACGTAGTTGGGATCGTCGGTGGCAAATACCTTCTTGGCCTTACCCTCGTAGAGCTGCTCCATTTTCTTGACCATGACTTTTGTCCATCCTTTCTTATCCGTTGGGTATGTTACATTTTTTTACTATATTTTTAATATGAAGCTTCTGCAGCAGGTTTCCGTTCCCCGGACCGCCTTACAGCTCCGCCTGGAGCTTACGCTCCTTCTCGGCGATCTGAGCCGCCATGTCGGCGCGGGCCTTGTCCAACTTCTCCGCCAGGGCCTTATCCTCTACCGCCAGGATCTGGGCCGCCAGCACCGCCGCGTTCTTGGCGCCGTTGAGAGCCACCGTGGCCACCGGCAGCCCCGAGGGCATCTGTACCGTGGCCAGCAGGGCGTCCAGCCCGTCCAGGGCCCCGCCCTTCATGGGAATGCCGATCACCGGCAATGTGGTGTTGGCCGCCATGGCCCCCGCCAGGTGGGCCGCCATGCCCGCCGCCGCGATAATCACACCAAAGCCCGCCTCCCGGGCTCCCTTGGCAAAGGCCGCCGCCGTCTCCGGCGTGCGGTGGGCGCTCATGATGTGGGCTTCAAAAGGGATCGAAAAGGCCTTCAGCTGCTCACAGGCGGCCTTGACCTGGGGCCAGTCGCTGTCGCTGCCCATGATCACCGCTACCTTTTTCATATACCATACCTCCCGAAAACAAATAAAAGGGCAGACCCGTCCCCACACGAGACAGGCTGCCCAGACGGTCGACATCGCTTCCGGCCCGCCTGCTCCCATGTGGTTGTCCACGGCTCCGTCAGTTACAGGTGCGCCTTTACGTTTTACATCTACTAAGCTAACATTTCACTGGGAAAAACGCAAGTCGAAATCCTCCATAATTCTGTATGAATTGTCCAGGCCCTTTCCGCGCCGCCTCTATGTAAGTTCCATAAATCCTCTTTTTTTTCACTTTTCTCCTTGACTTCTCCGCCGATCTGTGAGATAGTTTTCAAAGTAAATATTCAAAAGTATGTTAATTTTTAGACATTTTGGCCGGTATTCCCCCTATAATGTTCTAAAAAATAATTAGCGTACCTGTAAAATTTTTAGGTTTTGAAGGAGGTGTCCCGCTGTGATGACGGCTGTGCTGTGCTGGGCGGAGGACACCTGTTTCTCCTCCGCCGGACAGGGTGTTTCACCCATTGTTTTCCCCGTTCCCGGCGATACTGTTTTTTCCCGTTTCCGCAGACAACAGTCCTTTTGTCTGTACGGAGCGGGCTTTTCTTTTATATGGAAAGACCTTTTTGAAAGGAGCGCGCGCGTATGATCAGGAGCTATGACTGCAAGCTGGTGCTGGAGGACGGCAGCGAATATCGGGGCTACCGCTTCGGCGCCAAGGCCGACCGGCTGTGCGAGGTGGTGTTCAACACCTCCATGGTGGGCTATCAGGAGATCGTCTCCGACCCCTCCTACACCGACCAGGCCGTGGTAATGACCTACCCCATTATCGGCAACTACGGCGTCACCGATGAGGATTTTGAGACCAAGATCCCCACCATCGGCGGCCTGGTGGTCCGGGAATACAACGACATCCCCAGCAACTTCCGCTACACCAAGACCCTCTCCGAGATTCTGGAGGACTACGGCATCCCCGGCATGGAGGGCGTGGACACCCGAAAGCTGGCCCGCAGCATCCGGGACCACGGCAGCCGCAAGGGCCTCATCTGTGATATCAATGTGAGCACCCAGGAGGCGGTGGCCCGGCTGACGGCGGAGGAGCTGCCCCGGGACCAGGTTTCCCGTGTCAGCTGCAAAAAGCGCTGGTATGCCCGCACCAGCAACCACAAGTTCAACGTGGTGGCGGTGGACTGCGGCATCAAGCTCAACATCGTCCGCTCCCTGAACCAGCGCCACTGCAACGTCACAGTGGTGCCCTACAACACCCCGGCGGAGACCATCCTGGACATGGAGCCCGACGGACTGTTCCTCTCCAACGGCCCCGGAGACCCGGAGGATGTGACCCCCGTCATTGAGCTGGTGCAAAAGCTCCGGGGGAGAGTGCCCATCTTCGGCATCTGCCTGGGCCACCAGATGATCGCCCTGGCTTACGGCGGCAAGACCTATAAGCTGAAGTTCGGCCACCGGGGCGGCAACCACCCGGTAAAGAACCTCCTCACCGGCAAGCTGGAGATCACCAGCCAGAACCACAGCTACGCCGTGGATGAGGAATCCCTGAAGGGTACCGGCCTTACCGTCACCCATATTAACCTTCTGGACAACACCGTGGAGGGCCTCCAGTGCCGCGCCGACAAGGTGTTTTCCGTTCAGTACCACCCGGAGAGCGCCCCCGGTCCCCAGGACAGCGGGTATCTCTTTGATCAGTTTATCGCCATGATGGAGGAGGGGAAGCGCCATGCCTAAGAGAACTGATTTACATAAGATCCTGGTCATCGGCTCCGGCCCCATCGTCATCGGCCAGGCGGCGGAGTTCGACTACGCCGGCACCCAGGCCTGCCTTGCCCTCCGGGAGGAGGGCTATGAGGTGGTGCTGGCCAACTCCAACCCCGCCACTATCATGACCGACACCACCATCGCCGACAAGGTGTACATGGAGCCCCTCACTGTGGACTACCTGGCCAAGATCCTCCGCTTTGAGCGGCCTGACGCCATCGTCCCCGGCATCGGCGGCCAGACAGGCCTGAACCTGGCCATGGAGCTCCAGCGCCAGGGCATTCTGGAGGAGTGCGGCGTGGAACTTCTGGGCACCAGCTACCAGAGTATCCAGCGGGCAGAGGACCGGGAGCTCTTCAAGGAGCTGTGCCTGTCCCTGGGGGAGCCGGTGGTGCCCTCCCAGATCACCCACTCCATTGAGGAGGCCCTGGACGCCGCCAAGGAGATCGGCTACCCGGTGATCCTCCGGCCTGCCTTCACCCTGGGCGGCACCGGCGGCGGCTTTGCCGACAACGAAACCGAGCTGCGGCTGATGATGAAAAACGCCCTGGCTCTCTCTCCCGTCCACCAGGTGCTCATCGAAAAGAGCATCCGGGGCTACAAGGAGATCGAATACGAGGTCATGCGGGACGCCAACGACACCGCCATCACCGTGTGTAACATGGAGAACATCGACCCCGTGGGCATTCACACCGGCGACTCCATCGTGGTGGCCCCCAGCCAGACCCTTACCAACAAGGAGTACCACCTCCTCCGGGACAGCGCCCTGCGCCTGATCCGGGCCCTGAAGATCGAGGGGGGCTGCAACGTCCAGTTTGCCCTGGACCCCCAGTCTTTCCAGTACTACGTCATCGAGGTCAACCCCCGTGTGTCCCGTTCCTCCGCCCTGGCCTCCAAGGCCAGCGGCTACCCCATCGCCCGGGTGTCCGCCAAGATCGCCGTGGGCATGCGTCTCGACGAGATCCGCATCGCCAACACCCCTGCCTCCTTTGAGCCGGCCCTGGACTACGTGGTCACCAAGATGCCCCGCTTCCCCTTCGACAAGTTCAACTCCGCCAGCAACATCCTTTCCACCCAGATGAAGGCCACCGGCGAGGTCATGGCTGTGGGCCGCACCCTTCAGGAGAGTATCCTCAAGGCGGTGCGCTCCCTGGAGATCGGCGTGGGCCACATCTACATGAGCAAGTTCGACGACTTCAGCGAGCGCAAGCTCCTGGAGTACATCCGCCTGGGCACCGACGACCGGATCTTCGCCATCGCCGAGCTCATGAGCCGGGGCACCGACCTGGGCCAGATCGCCACCGCCACCCAGATCGATATGCTGTTCCTGGACAAGATTGCCAACATCGTCCGCTACGAGGAGGAGATCAAGGCCCGGCCCTGGGATGAGGATATGCTCCGCAAGGCCAAGCGCAAGGGCTTCTCCGACAAGGCCATCGCCTGGCTGTGGAAAACCACCGAGCGGGCGGTCTTTGACAAGCGCAAGGAGATGGGTCTCTTCCCGGTGTACAAGATGATCGATACCTGCGCCAGCGAGTTCGACAGCTACATCCCCTACTTCTACTCCACCTATGAGGAGGAGAACGAGTCCGTCGTCTCCCCCCACAAGAAGATCATCGTCCTGGGCAGCGGCCCCATCCGTATCGGCCAGGGCGTGGAGTTCGACTACTCCACCGTCCACGCCGTCCAGACCATCAAGAAGAGCGGCTACGACGCCATCATCATCAACAACAACCCTGAGACCGTATCCACCGACTACACCTGCAGCGACAAGCTCTACTTTGAGCCCCTGACGGTGGAGGACGTGATGAACATCATTGAGCTGGAGAAGCCCGAGGGGGTCATCGCCTCCCTGGGCGGCCAGACCGCCATCAACCTGGCCCAGCCCCTCCGGGACCACGGCGTGAAGATCATCGGCACCGACTGCGACGCCATTGAGCGGGCCGAGGACCGGAAGGTCTTTGAGGAGGTCCTTACCCGCCTGAACATCCCCCAGCCCCGGGGCGAGGCCGTCACCAGCGTGGAGGACGGCGTCCGGGCCGCCGCGGAGATCGGCTACCCCGTCCTGGTGCGGCCCAGCTTCGTTCTGGGCGGCCGGGCCATGGAGATCGTGGCCAACGAAGAGATGCTCCGCCGCTACCTGAAAACCGCCGTGGAGGTGGACGCCGACAAGCCCGTGCTGGTGGATAAGTACATCATCGGCAAGGAGGTGGAGGTGGACGCCATTTGTGACGGCACCGACGTGTTCGTCCCCGGCATCATGGAGCTGGTGGAGCGCACCGGCGTCCACTCCGGCGACTCCGTCAGCGTATATCCCACCTTCTCCATTTCCCAGGCGGTGAAGGACACCATCCTGGACTACACCAAGAAGCTGGGCCTGGGCATCGGCATCGTGGGTCTCTATAACATCCAGTTCATCGTGGATCGCCAGGACAAGGTGTACATCATCGAGGTGAACCCCCGCTCCTCCCGGACGGTGCCCTTCCTCTCCAAGGCCACCGGCTGGTCCCTGGCGGACATCGCCACCAACGTGATCCTGGGGGAGAGCCTGAAGGACCAGGGCATTACCCAGCTGTACCCGGCAGAGAAGCAGCGCTGGTACTGCAAGGTGCCGGTATTCTCCTTCAGTAAGCTCTCCGGCCTGGACGCCTACCTCTCCCCGGAGATGAAGTCCACCGGCGAGGCCATCGGCTACGACGAGCGGCTGCCCTACGCCCTCTATAAGGCCATGGAGGCCGCCGGCATGAAGCTTCAGGACCACGGCACCGTGCTCCTCTCCGTGTGCGAGGAGGATCTCCCCGAGGCCCTGCCCCTGGTACAGCGGTTCTACCGCCTGGGCTTCAACATCGAGGCCACCACCGGCACCGCCGAGTATCTCAAGGAGCACGGCATCCGCACCCGTGTGAAGAAGGACTACACCGAGGATCCCACCGACATCACCACCGCCATGCGCAGCGGCAAGGTGGCCTACCTCATCAACACCCGGGATCCCAACTCCGCCGCCCATGTCAACGCCGGCGTGGAGATGCGCCGCCTGGCCATTGAGAATAACCTCACTACCTTTACCTCCCTGGACACCGTCAGAGCTCTTCTGGACGTGCTGGAGGCCATCTCCAGCCGGATTTCCACCATTGACGGCTGATCCCTTCTTCCTTATTGTCAAGCAAGGCCCCGAAGGCAACTGCCTTCGGGGCCTTGTCAGCTTCCGGACCGCCAGCCTCCAGGGGACAGGCACCGCGCTGTTATACCGGGCATATGCCGGAACAGTGGCCCTTACACAGGCCCGGAAAGGAGAGGGAGTATGCTGACTTTCTTATCCCGCCTGTTTTCCGCCGGTAAAGAAGTAACATCCCTGGGTCTGGGCGGGCCGGGGCTTCCCAAGCCCGCCCGGCTGGTTTATGTGCTGCTGACCGCTTTGGGGACGGTTCTGGCGACGGCAGGAGTCCTGCTGCTGCGGAAATATTTCGGGGCGGAAGGTATTCTGGTCCTGGGGATCATCTGCGTGGCTATTTTCTGGGGCTGGGTGCTGCGCTGGCTTTACGCCGACGGGCGCATTACCTTCAGCCATATATTGGTGATCTGGCTGATGGCCTCCGGCACGGTAATGGGCGGGGCCAGCTATTACCTGGCTCTCCGGGGTATCACCGACACCCTGGAAACCCTGGCCCGCTATGTCATGGTGGAGACAGTGGCAGGCAGCGCCGGCTATTTTATCAAGAGCACCATGGAAAATATCATGAGCCGCAAAGCGGATTCCACCGGCCAGGACATATAGAATAACCGCCGCCACAGCCGCGGCCACCGGCAGGAAACAATTTTTGTGCAAAGAATTTATACTTTCGTAATATCCTATGCTGTTTTTGTTAACAACCTCTGTGTATCATAAAACTTGCAAGTGACAAGAGCTTCTTTTTCATCCAATCCTCCAATAGGAAAGCCAGGGTGCCGTTGCCGCGGCCTCCTGGTTTTTTCCTGTTTTCAGCACTTTGTCCCTTCTGTTCCGGTTTGACATCTATGACAGAGGACACTATACTGTAAAGGAAAAACAGGCGGCCCTCAAGGGACCGCCGGCAGGAGGAATCACTATGCTTCATATCGGTCTGCTGGGCGCCGGACGCATTGCCGCCGTCATGGCCCAAACCATTCGTAAAATGAACAAAAACGGCAACCATGACCTCTGCCTTTACGCCGTGGCCGCCAGGGATCTCCAGCGGGCCCGGGATTTTGCCGGGGAGCAGGACGTGGAAAAAGCCTATGGCTCCTATGAGGAGATGCTGGCAGATCCCACCGTGGATCTGGTATACATCGCTACCCCTCATTCCCACCACTACGACCACGCCATGCTCTGTCTCTCTCACGGCAAGCATGTGCTGTGTGAAAAAGCCTTCACCGTCAACGCCGCCCAGGCCCAGGAACTGACCCGCTTTGCCCGGGAGCGGGGACTGCTCATTACCGAGGCCATCTGGACCCGGTACCAGCCCATGCGGCACCTTCTGACAGATATTTTGGACTCCGGCGCCATCGGCCAGCCCAGGATGCTTACTGCCAACCTGGGCTATGCCGTCACGGACAAGGAGCGGATCATCCAGCCCCAGCTGGCCGGCGGAGCTCTGCTGGATGTAGGCGTCTATGCCCTGAACTTCGCGGAGATGGCCTTCGGCCGGGCTGCCGGCGTCCAGGCCTCCTGCCTCAAATCCGACCAGGGGGTGGATCTGGCCGACAGCATCACCCTCACCTGGCCTGACGGCCGTATGGCGGTGCTGACCGCCGCCATCCACTCCGTATCCGATCGCTTCGGCGTTATTTACGGCAGCGACGGATATCTCATGGTGGAAAACATCAACAATCCCCAGGCTATTCGGGTATACGACCGGGCCCATCGGCTGGTTTCCGAGACCCTGTGCCCGCCCCAGCTAACAGGCTATGAGTACGAGGTACAGGAGGCGGCGGAGTGCATCCGGGAGGGACGTCTGGAGTGCCCCTCCATGCCTCACGAGGAGACCATCCATATGATGGCCCTGATGGACCACATCCGTGCCCAGCTGGCCCTGCGCTATCCCTTTGAATAACGAAACGGAAGAAAGAGGCCCCGGGGCCTCTTTTTCTCCAGTGGTCCAACGCGGCGGAGCTCCCTCTGAAACTCCCCGCCGGGTCAACGCAAAAACGCGCCGCAAGCGGAAATCGCTTGCGGCGCGTTGGCGCAGAAGGAGGGATTTGAACCCTCGCGCGCTTTTTACACGCCTACTCCCT
>ERZ1643251.4321-NODE-4321-length-12457-cov-4.433720_pt1 | contig 12457 bp, 8 predicted proteins | sample MGYA00579261_ERZ1643251 | MGnify/ENA primary metagenome ERZ1643251 (study PRJEB29033, sample SAMEA4952267) | chicken gut metagenome | biome: Broiler Chicken; feature: Gastrointestinal Tract; material: Caecum | place: Ireland | collected 2018 | study: Broiler... | reverse complement strand
AGCGGTATCAGCGCATTGCTTTAGAAGCTGCCAAGCAAAGCGGCAGGGGTATGGTTCCAGTGGTGGAAATGCCCCTTTCTTACAAGGATATGTTGCAGCAGTTACAGCAGTTTGATGTTTCTCTGTTCTGCTATGAGTGTGGAGGACAGCCCCTTTCGTCCTATGTGTCCAATGCAAATAGCATTGCCATTGTCACAGGTTCGGAGGGTGGATTCAGCACAGAGGAGGCAGAACAAGCTCAACAGGCAGGGGCTAAGGTTATTGGTTTAGGCGCTCGTATTCTTCGGTGTGAAACTGCACCTTTGGCAGCACTGGCAGCAACCATGGCATGGAAAGGGCAGTTGCAATAATTTGTATTTTGTAAAAAAATCCACAACTTCATTGTACAAAATACACGATTCATAGAGAAAAACAAAAACTTTCGTAGTAAAAATTGCAATATTTGGACGATTGTGCAAATGAAAAGCAACTTTTTCTATTGGAAAATCCTTGGCAAATACGCTACAATGAAAGTAATCCGCAGGGGAGCAAGAGAAGCCCCCTGCCAACACTTTGCAGATGGGCATAAAGCCCCGATTTATTGGAGGTAACAATATCATGAAAAAGCCAATTTTGGTTGTTTTGGCAGCTGGTATGGGCAGCCGCTACGGTGGATTAAAGCAAATTGACCCCGTTGGTCCTAACGGAGAAGTTATTATTGACTATTCCATTTTCGATGCTCGTCGTGCAGGTTTTGAAACTGTTGTTTTCATCATCAAGCACGAGATTGAGGACGCTTTTAAGGCAGCCATTGGCGACCGTATGTCCAAAGTGATGGAGGTTCGCTATGCCTACCAGCAGTTGGACGACCTGCCCGCTGGTTTCACTGTTCCCGAAGGCCGTGAGAAGCCTTGGGGCACCAGCCATGCAGTATTGGCTGCACGGGATGTAATTGATGCTCCCTTTGCTGTTATCAACGCTGATGACTACTATGGCCCTGAGGCCTTCAAGGTAATCTATGACTACCTGTCCACCCATGAGGATGATGACAAGTACCGCTATGCAATGGTAGGTTACCTGCTGAAGAACACTGTTACCGAAAATGGCCATGTTGCTCGTGGCGTTTGTGTAGAGAATCCTGACCACACTTTGGCTGATGTTACCGAGCGCACCAAAATTGCTACCTATGAGGGTGGAATTCACTTCACAGAGGACGACGGCAAAACTTGGACTGACCTGCCTGGCGACACCTTGGTTTCCATGAACCTGTGGGGCTTTGGACCAAGCATTGTGCCCGAAATGCAAAACCGTTTTGCTGCTTTCCTAGAGGCTTCTTTGCCCACCAACCCCTTGAAATGTGAGTACTTCCTGCCTTTGGTTGTAAGCCAACTGATTGCAGAAAACAAGGCAACTGTACAGGTTCTGCAAAGCCACGACAAGTGGTATGGAGTAACCTACAAAGAGGACAAGCCTGATGTTGTTGCAGCCATTGCAGCAAAAATCGAAAGCGGTTTGTATCCCAAGAAACTGTGGGAGGTATAAGGAAATGAGCTTGAAACCTGCTGAAGAATTGCTGCAAGAGGCACTGTCTGCATGGGAATGGGGCGGCACTGTTGTAGGTGCTGTTCGCTATGGTGCCGGACATATCAACGATACTTTCTGTGTATATACCCAAACTGCTGAGGGCGATTGTGTTCGCTTTATTTTGCAGCGCATCAACACTAACACCTTCAAAGACCCCGCAGGTCTGATGGAGAATATCTCTGGTGTTACCAGCTTTTTGCGCAAAAAGATTGAAGAAAAGGGCGGCGATACCAGCCGTGAAACCATGAACGTAGTTGCTACCAAAGAAGGCAAAAACTTCTATGCAGATAGCAATGGTGGTGCATGGCGTGTATATACCTTTGTAGAGGGTACTGTTTGCCTACAAAAGGTAGAAAGCCCTGAGGACTTCTATGCAAGTGCTTATGCTTTCGGTCAGTTCCAGCAGTTGCTGGCAGACTATCCTGCCGCAACTTTGCACGAAACCATTGCCCGTTTCCACGACACTGCAAACCGCTATGCCAACTTTGAAAAGGCACTGGAGGCAGATGCTTGTGGCCGTGCAAAGGACGTGCAGGCAGAAATTGAGTTTGTAAAAGCTCGCAAGGCTGATTGCAGCGTAATGGTAGACCTGTTGGCACAGGGCAAGCTGCCCTTGCGTGTTACCCACAACGACACCAAGCTGAACAACATCCTGATGGACAAGACCACCCGCACCGGTATTTGTGTTATCGATTTGGACACTGTTATGCCTGGTTTGGCTGCCAATGATTACGGCGATTCTATCCGTTTTGGTGCAAATGACTGTGCCGAGGATGAAAAAGACCTCAGCAAGGTAAACTTCAGCCTGCCTTTGTTTGAAACCTACACCAAAGGATTTTTGGCTGCTGCTGGCAGTGCACTCACCGATTTGGAGAAAGAAACTCTGCCTTGGGGTGCTCGTCTGATGACCTTGGAGTGTGGTATCCGTTTCTTGACCGATTATCTGGAAGGTGACCACTACTTCCGCGTACATCGTGAGGGCCATAACCTAGACCGTTGCCGTACCCAGTTTAAGCTGGTAAGCGACATGGAAAAGGCATGGGATGAAATGATGGCTATTGTAAAGAAATATAGCTAATTCTATCCATAACATCACCCAAAGGGGCACCTGTTACAGGTGCTCCTTTTTTGTCCCCTTTTACAAAGGCAAACCCTATAAACAAGGATATGGCTTTTCTTATACTTCGTGGTATAATAAAAAAACAAATGACAACACAAAGGAGGTAGCGTATTGTACAGGCTGATGATTGTAGATGATGAAGAATCCATCCGCCAAGGCATGGCCAAAAGTGTTCCATGGTCAGAGTGGGGCTTTGAGGTAACTGCTTTGTGTGCCAATGGTCAAGAGGCGGTACAAGAAATTGAAAGAAACCCACCAGATGTGGTTTTGTCGGATGTGCGAATGCCAAAAATGGATGGGTTGGAATTGATGCAATGGCTGAACAAAAACCACCCTGAAATAAAAATTGTCATTTTGTCTGGTTACAGCGATTTTGAATACTTGAATATGTCCATCAAAAATAAAGTGACAGAATATCTGCTAAAACCTACAGATTTGGATGAGTTTGAAGAAGTGTTCCGTCGCATGAAGACTGTTATGGACAAAGAACAGCAAACCAGAAAACAGCAGAACAAAAAAGACCAGTTGTTGTTTTTTGCATGGCTAGACAAACTCCTTCGAGGTCGTGCCACTACTGCTGAAACAGAAATGTTTGTAGATAAAGCAGAAGAATACAATGTGTTTTTGGAAAACAGTGCAGTAATTGTGTTAAATTTAGACCAAAAAGACAATGACCCCAACACTTTGATACACACAAAAAATCAACTTGCACAGTTGGCTTCCCAACAAGGTGCTGTACAATTTTTTGTTAGTAGCGAAGATGCTGTTACAGGCATTTATGGAACGGATGTAGATAGCGATTTAGACTATAAGGAACTTTTTGCATGGATAAAAACGGTACAACAGCAGGTTCGCAGTCAGATGGGAGTCTCGGTTTCGGCAGGTATCAGTGAACTTTGCACCGAAATGCAGATGTTGCCCCAAGCCTATGAACAAGCAAAATGCTGTGCCCAACAGAATGTATTTTGTGGCAGTGAAAGCATTTTTCGATATAGTCAGCTTGAAGAGGAGATTCCTCAAAGGGAGGCATATTTCCGAACCGAGCAGATAGAACAAGCCCTATTAAATCAGCAAAATCAGCAGATAACCGAAGAACTTCAACGGGTGTTTTCTCTGTTTCACCAGCACCCCTTGAAAGAGTACAGGTATATTGACCAGTTGTGTTTGTCCTGCTTGTTTGAGTTATCCCGCTGGGCACTGCAATACAATGTGCGTGCAGAAAAAGTTTTGCACCGTTCTGCTATTGCTTACAGTGATATTTATAGTTGTCACAGTTTGGATGCAAAATGTATCTTTATGACAAACGTTTTGGATTGTTTGCAACAAGAACTAGAAAAACAACGTAGCTCCAACCGAAAAAGCAGCAGTGTGGCCTATCAGGTGCGGCAAATTGTGGATAGGGATTTCGACAATAATTTGATGTCTTTGGAATATGTAGCCGGAAAAGTACACAAAAGCCCTGCCTATATTTCAAAGGTATTTAAAAATGAACTAAACTGTAATTTCAGTGATTATATTACCCGCCGGCGAATGGAACACGCCGCCGAGCTGCTCAGTCATATAGACCACCCTAAAATTTATGAGATTGCTGCCCAGTGTGGTTATGCAGATGTGTCAAACTTTATTAAAGTATTTAGAAAATACCACAACGAAAGCCCCAGCGAATACAGAACAGGGTTGCTGAGAGGGCTGCAATGAAACACAAGCTGCGGAGAGAAAAAGGGTTGCTGTGGCAGATGATTGCTGCAATGGTGGCAGTGTTGGTTCCGCTGGGGTTGGTTATCAGCCTTTTATTTGCACAATCCAGCAATGTAATGAAAAAAAACTGGGACTCCACCCAAAAAAATAATACCCGCATTATCAGTGGGCGGATTGATGACTATGTGCAGGGGGTATATAGTGCCTCTGATGCCTTTGCTACTGACCCACGTATGCAAGAAAAGGTGGATACAGTGTACAAGCAGCGCAGCCAAAAGTTGTTGGCCATGCGGTATATCAAAAATAATCTCTTTGCCGGGTATAATCTTTTGCAGGACAACCCTCAAATCAGTGTAATTTACCACACAGGCAATGGACAAATATTTAATTTGCTAGACCCATCACAAGATGAAACCATTGTACGACAGGTACTGACAGAACTAGGGGTAAATGATTCGGAAAAATTGGGAAAATTTTGCTGGTACCCCTTGCAGGACAACCAGTTTCAAAGCAACCCATACTGGGAAATTCGCAAGGATAGAGTAGTGTTAGGAAGCCGACGGATTTATCAGTCTGCAAAAATGCAGTATCCCTATGTACACATTTTTGCCATCCAAGAAAAAAAGCTCTACGACCTCTATGCAGACATTGCAGCAGAAGCACAGGTAGAAGTGTATTTACTGGACGAAAATAATAACCTGTTATCCTCCACACAGGAATTTGCTGTGGCAAGTGGGCAGCCTCCAGAGTATGTGGAACAATGGGTAAACATGGATACCGACGAAAACATGATTGCCTTTGGAGATACAGCCCACACATTTTATCGCTGGAAATCCACCCTCAACGGATGGACAACTGTTCTGGTTGCTCCTCGCAGTGTCATTTTAACCCAAATGCAGGTGTTATATACCAAAGTGCTTTGGGTGTTGGCAATTGGTGTGGCAGCAGGTATCTGGTCTATTGCTCGGTTGTATTATCGCTTTACTGCTCCTTTGTCTAAGGTGGCAAAAGCAATGCAGCAGGTGGACAAAGGGGATTGGAATGCCTATGTGTCCCCCAGTGGTGGACAACAAATTTCGGATATGATGGAAACTTACAATCATATGCTAGAGAGCCTCAACCGAAACTTTGATGCTCGCTTGGAGTTGGAACGGAAAGAAAAGGAATTAGAAATGCAGGTGTTGATGACACAAATCAATCCCCATTTCCTCTACAACACTTTGGAAACTATTGTATGGAAAGCCGGAGAGGCTGGGCGGCCAGATATCGGCCGAATGGCTGCCTCTTTGGGTAAGCTCTATCGTCTTTCCATCAGCGGTGGTATGACTGTTCCCTTACGGCAGGAGCTAAGTCATCTCCAAGCCTATATGAATATCCAACAAACCCGATGCCCCAATCAAATCCAGTATGTAAAAAAGGTTTCGGAAGAATTGCTAGATAGCAGTATGATTTTGAAACTTAGCCTGCAACCAGTGGTGGAAAATAGCATTTTGTATGCTATGGACGGACTAGAACGCCCCATGACCATTCGGATAAAGGCCCATATGCGGAAAAATTGTCTGATGGTTTGGATTACAGACAATGGCAAGGGAATGGGGAAAGAACAGCTAGAGCAGTTGCGCCAACGGTTGCAATCCGCCAATCAACCTCCCCCCGACCCCCAAAAACGAAGGTGGAGCACAGGCATTGGTCTTTGGAACATTGTGCAGAGAATGAAAATGCACTTGGGCACTGAAGCTACCTTTGCTGTTTATAGCAAAGAAGGATGGGGTACCTGTATCAAAATGGTATTTCCACAAAATCCAACCATTTGATAGAGGAAAATATGCCCCCTTAAAATAGCCAAAAGAGAAAGATTTCTCTTTTTGGTCAAAGAATATTCATATAAATGTCGTCCAATTTTTAAAAACAACACAAAGAAAAGGAATATTGCACAAAAAACCTATAAGGTTATTGGGCAATATTCCTTTTTTGGTCAAAAATGAACCATAAAGAGTAAAATGCGCCTATGGTTTGTGTACGCTGTCCAGCGGTATAATAAAGTTGCAACAAACAGCCGCCCAGTAAAGCGGCTTTGAAAATATTTTTAGGAGGAGAATCCCATGAAATTTGCAAAAAAAGCAACCGCACTTAGTATGGCAGGCTTGATGGCTGCAAGTGTTCTGGTAGGCTGCGGTGGAGGAGCTTCCAGCAATAGCAACAGCACCAGTGGCAGCACCTCTGGTTCTCAAAGTTCCAGCACTCCTGCTGACCCCACCAAACCCTATGCTGGCACCGTTTTGAAGTATGCTTGTACCGATACTGCCGCAGTGGGTCCTGAGAACGTAGACCTGTTCAAGATGGTTGAGGAGAAAACTGGTATCATCATCGAGCCCATGATTATCCCCAACAACCAGACTGGTGAGCTTGACCGTACTTTGGTTTCCTTGCAGGCTGGTGAGTCCATCGACCTGATTTACAAAACCAACTCCGACCTGAGCCCCTTCTATGCAGCTGGCGTTTTGGAGCCTGTAGATGAGCTGGCAGCAAACGCAGGTTACGACATGGAAAGTGTATTTGGAAGCAGCTTGCCTGTAATGGCAGACGGCAAAACCTATGGTTTGCCCGCTTTCAACGATATCTGGTGTGTATTCTACAACAAGGCTGTATTTGATAAAGCTGGTGTTCCTTATCCCTCTGGCGATTGGACTTGGGATGAGTACATCGAAACTGCAAAGAAGCTGACCAATGTAGACGAGCAAGTATATGGCAGCTTGATGCTGGACTACGGTTCCTATGACTACATGTATGCTATCCAAAGCGGTGCAAAGCACTACAAAGAGGATGGCACCATCAACTACGATGACCCTCTGTTCCGTGAGAGTGCTGAATGGTATTACAGCTTGGGCAATGACCTGAAGATTCAGCCCAACATCACCGACTATCGCTCTGGCTTGCATGTATGGAACGGCTTTGTTTCTACCGGTGTTTCCACCGATGGCAAGTACGACAAGCCTGTATACGGTATGTGTGTTGTAGGTAGCTGGGTTGCTTCCATGCTGACCAACACCGAGAAATATCCCCGTGACTGGCAGGCAGGTATTGCACCTTTGCCCCATCCAGAAGGACAGGATGCTTCCACTCTGTCTGTAATCGGTTGCTATGCAATCCCCACCACCAGCCAGAACAAAGAGGCTGCTTTTGAGGCTTTGAAGTGCATTGCAGAGAATCAGTATTCTCTGGGTTATGGCCGTATTCCTGCTCGTATCGACCTGAGCGACACCGAGATTGACGCTTACATCAACGACAAGTTGGTTCCCACCTATAAGGAGACCGATGACATCACTGCTGAGATGTTTAAGGACGCATGGTTCTCTGATATGACCATCCTACCTGAGAAGGTTGTTGGCCCTGCTGGTTCTACCATCGAAAATCTGTGGGTTTCCGAGGGCGAGATGTACGGCACTGGTAGCCAAGACTTGGACACTATGATGAAGAACATGATTCAGAAGTCCAACGATGCTATTGCTGAGGAGAATGCTTCCAACAGCTAAAATCCCTTAAGTTTGGCGGGAAACATCTGCCAATAGCAAGAAAGACCGCCGCAGAACAAGCCTTGAAAAAGGGCTTCTCTGCGGCGATTTGTATAAACAACAATTTTTTAAGAGGAGGCAACAGGCTATGGCAAAAAAGCCAAGACACAAACTAACCCGTGCTGAGCGCAGCGAAGCAGCCGTGGGCTATGCTTTTGTGCTGCCCTACCTTGTGGCATTCGTTATTTTCACTGGTATTCCCTTTATTTCTGCTTTCTTGATGTCCTTTGTTAACATTAAGTTTATCAGTAAATTGGATAACTTAAAGTTTATGGGCATTGATAACTTTATCCGTATTTTCACCACTCAAACCGTACGCGACGCACTGTTCCGTACCTTTATTTACTCTCTCATTTATGTGCCTGTTATCATGGTAGTTAGCTTTGTGCTGGCATACTTGCTAAATAAGGGCGTATATGCGGTAAAGCCCATCCGTTCTATGGTATTTTTGCCCTATGTTTCCAACATGATTGCCGTTGCTATTGTATGGCAGATTATGCTGGGCCCCCGTGGACCTTTGTACGCTGTACAAAAGCTTTTTGGCGCAGAACAACCGCTGATTCCATTACTTAGCCCCAAATGGGCATTGCCTACTGTTGTACTTATTTCTGTTTGGAAAAGTATTGGTCTAAACTTTTTGACCTATCTGGGTGCATTGCAGGGCGTTTCTCAGGATTTGATTGAGGCTGCTGAGATTGACGGTGCAAATAAGTGGCAGCAAATCACAAACGTGGTTATTCCCAGCGTATCTCCCACCACCTTTTTCTTGTTGATTTCCTCCATTATCACCTCTTTGCAGAACTTTACTGTTATTCAAGGTCTTACCGGTGGTGGCCCCGGCGAATCCACATGGGTAATGAGCTTGAGCATTTACAACTACGCATTTACCAAGTTTGATACCAGCTTTGCTGCTGCACAGGCTTTGTTGATGTTTGCTGTGGTTATGGTGATTACCCTTATCCAGTGGCGAGGACAGAAAAAATGGGTGAACTATTAAGAAAGGAGATGGACACACTATGATGAATACCAAACAAAAAGTTACAAAATGGGTGCTTACCATTGTCTTGCTTTTGGCAGGTCTGGTTTCTATTTACCCCTTTATCTTTATGTTGTCCTCTACCTTTAAACCTTCGGGCGATGTATTGAGCACCCCTTTTCAGATTATTCCCAAAAACTTTACTTTGCTAAACTTTGAAACCATCTTTAAAAACCAGTATTTTGACTTTGTACAGTGGTATATCAACACCATTATAATGACAGTGCTGGTATTGGTTTTCAAGTATGTAATAGTTACTATGACTGCCTACGGTTTTTCCAAAGTGCGGTTCCCCGGCCGTGATGCCATCTTTTTGGTTCTGCTGGGTGCATTGATGGTTCCCAGTGACATTATGATTCTGCCCCGTTATATCATCTTTCAAAAGTTGGGTATCCTCAATACCATGTGGTCTTTGATTCTGCCCAGCGTAGTAGATGTATACTTTGTATTTTTGCTCCGTCAGGCATTTATTGCTATTCCTGAATCCATCAGTGAGGCTGCAAAAATTGACGGTTGCAACCACTTTACAATTTACTGGAAAATTATCATGCCTTTGGCAAAAGCCTCTATTTCCACCATGCTGTTGTTCAGCTTTACATGGAGCTGGAACGACTACATGGGCCCCTATCTGTACATTACCGACATTGACAAGCAAATGTTGAGCGTTGGTATCAAATTCTTCTCTACTGGTGCTGCACAAGACTATGGTGCACAGATGGCAGCAGCAACATTGGTATTGCTGCCAGTTATCGTGGCATTCTTCTTCTGCCAGCGATATTTTGTAGAGGGTGTTACCTCTGGCGCAGTAAAGGGCTAATTTGCCTACAAAGCCAAGAACCATATAGTTTTAAGGTTCTTGGCTTTTGTATTGGAAAATTTTATTGTATGATATTGGTATAGCATTGCACAAAAAGAAAGAAGGAATCTGCCATGAAAGATAGAAATTTGTTGCCATGTGAAGGACAGTTTTATAAAGCAAATCTCCACTGTCACACTGTTCTTTCTGATGGAAAATGGACAAAAGAGCAGGTGAAGGAAGAGTATAAAAAGAGAGGCTACTCTGTGGTGGCATTTACAGACCATCGCCATTATGGGTGGCATCCAGAATTGATGGACGAAGGATTTATCCCTTTGGCAGGCTTTGAAGCAGACCTAAACGATTGGTTTAAAGCCCCCGGTGATTTTAAACATGTGCGTTGCTATCACCTTCTTTTGTGGGACAAAAACCCCACAGCGCGCAAGGACTACCAAGCACAACAGCCCCCTCGCCGCTATGGGGACATTCATAGCCTAAATGAATATTTGTGTACTATGCAGGAACAGGGATTCCTTACTTGCTATAACCATCCCTATTGGTCATTGCAAAGTTATCCCGATTACGCCCACTTGTCCAACCTCAATGCAATGGAGATTTATAACCATGGCTGTGAGCATGATGGATTGTATGGATATGCACCACAGGCTTATGATGAAATGTTGCGGCAGGGCTTGCATATTGGTTGTGTAGCAACCGATGACAACCACAACAGCTATCCACCAGACCATCCTTTGAGCGATGCTTTTGGCGGATGGGTGATGCTAAAGTTGGAGTCTCTCACCTATGAAAATGTGATACATGCACTGGAAAAAGGGCACTATTATGCCTCCACAGGGCCCGAAATGCAGGAAGTATACATAAAAGATGATATCGTGCATATAAAATGTAGCCCTGTAAAGAAAATCTACGTTGCAACTGACAGCAGAAACTGTTATCATAAAGTTGCGGCACAAGGAGAGTACCTTACCGAAGCATCTTTCCCACTGAAAGGGGATGAAGGCTACATTCGTGTAGACTGTGAGGACGAGTATCGTCGCCATGCGTATTCCAACGCATATTTTTTGGACGAGCTTTAATAGCATAATGTGCGGCTTGCCATCCCAACTAGTAAATGATAAAAAGGAAGTATTGGCAGAGAAATAATTGTCTGGAAGCATCGGTATGGGTCATTCAAAAAAGGAAAGCCCTTACTGGTGAGTGTTTTCAAAATATCCAATAACAAAGGAGAAGAACCAATGGAAAACAATGTACTAAAGCGTGGCAGAGTTACCATTCCCACCGATTTGGACGTAATTCCCCAAACTTTGGAGCTGATGGAACGCTGGGGCGCAGATGCCATCCGTGACTGTGACGGCACCGACTTCCCCCAAGAATTGAAGGATGTAGATGCAAAAATCTACTCCACCTACTACACCACCCGTAAGGACAACGCATGGGCAAAGGCAAACCCCGATGAAGTACAACAGTGCTACATTATGACTGGTTTCTGCAATGCCGACAGCGATGTTCTTTCCATCGAATTGATGAAGGGTATTTCCACCGAGTTGTTGGAAGTAAACACCCGTGACGACATCAAACGTTGGTGGGAAGTTATTGACCGCACCACTGGCGAGATTGTAGACACTGCAAACTGGGATTACAATGCTGAAACCGGCTGTGTAGAGATTCGCAATGTAGAAAAATACCATGACTACACTGTTAGCTTCTTGGCATACCTAATTTGGGACCCTGTACATATGTACAATGCAGTAACCAACAACTGGCAGAACTTTGAGCATCAGATTACCTTCGATGTTCGTCAGCCCAAAACCCACAAGTTTACTATGGAGCGTCTGCGCAAGTTCATTGCCGACCATCCCTATGTAAATGTTATCCGTTACACCACCTTCTTCCACCAGTTCACCTTGGTATTCGACGAGCTGAAGCGTGAGAAGTATGTAGACTGGTACGGCTATTCTGCTTCCGTTTCTCCCTACATTTTGGAGCAGTTTGAAAAGGAAGTTGGCTACAAATTCCGTCCTGAGTTCATCATCGACCAGGGTTACTACAACAATCAGTACCGGGTACCCAGCAAGGAGTTCCGTGACTTCCAAGACTTCCAGCGTCGTGAGGTTGCTAAGCTGGCAAAAGAGATGGTAGACATCACCCACGAGTTGGGCAAAGAGGCTATGATGTTCTTGGGCGACCACTTTATTGGTACCGAGCCCTTCATGGAGGAGTTCAAGACCATCGGTTTGGATGCTGTTGTAGGTAGTGTAGGCAATGGTTCCACCCTGCGCCTGATTTCCGACATTCCCGGCGTAAAATACACCGAGGGCCGTCTGTTACCCTATTTCTTCCCCGACACCTTCCACGAGGGTGGCGACCCTGTAAAGGAAGCAAAAGTAAACTGGGTAACTGCTCGTCGTGCTATCCTGCGTAAGCCTGTAGACCGCATTGGTTACGGCGGATACTTGAAGCTGACTCTGGACTTCCCCGAGTTCTTGGACTATGTAGAGAGCGTTTGTAACGAGTTCCGTCAGTTGTACGAGAACGTAAAGGGCACCACTCCCTACTGTGTAGGTAAGGTTGCTGTGCTGAACAGCTGGGGCAAGATGCGTGCATGGGGCTGCCACATGGTTCACCATGCTCTGTATCAGAAGCAGAACTAC
>ERZ1643251.4317-NODE-4317-length-12462-cov-82.722576_pt1 | contig 12462 bp, 16 predicted proteins | sample MGYA00579261_ERZ1643251 | MGnify/ENA primary metagenome ERZ1643251 (study PRJEB29033, sample SAMEA4952267) | chicken gut metagenome | biome: Broiler Chicken; feature: Gastrointestinal Tract; material: Caecum | place: Ireland | collected 2018 | study: Broiler... | reverse complement strand
GAACGAGAGCTTCCCAAGCTCTATACGAGGGTTCGATTCCCTTCGCCCGCTCCAAACAAACATTTCTCAACGTCTACTAAAGTCCATCAAACCCACGAATATCAAGCCTTCCAGCCATTTTCATAGTTTATTAACGTCTACTCACAACTACCAGAATCTACACACAGAAGTGTATAGTAATGCGTATAGGACAAAATTTATTTTTTGGAGCTATACACATGCTGCTTTCAGACCTTGCCATCAGGCGCGCGAAGCCGAAAGAAAAGGCTTATACACTCAATGACGGTAACGGGCTTTCGTTGCTCATTGAGCCGAACGGTTCGAAAGGGTGGCGACTGCGCTACAGGTTTGCAGGAAAGCCCAAAATGTTGTCGTTGGGTGTGTACCCTGATGTGTCCCTGTCTGATGCCAGGGCGGCAAGGGATGAGGCTAAAAGGCTTCTTGCTGGTGGTATAAATCCAAGTGAGGCCAGAAAAGCCCAAAAGCGAGAACAGGCGAGCAAATTTGGCAATACTTTTGAGGGTATTGCTCGCGAATGGTACGAAAAGCGGATCGACAGGTGGTCATCGTCATACGCCGAGGAAATGATCGAGACGTTTGAAAAAGATGTTTTTCCGTACATTGGCGGTAGGCCGATCGCAGAAATTAAGCCGATGGAATTGCTGGCGGTTCTTTCCCGTCTTAATGACCGTGGTGCGACTGAAAAATTGCGTAAGGTTCGCCAGCGATGCGGCGAGGTGTTCCGGTACGCAATCATCACCGGACGCGCCGAATATAATCCAGCCCCTGATCTGGTGAGCGCATTTGCTCCACATAAAAAAGAGCATTACGCCTATTTGAAGGCCGACGAACTGCCGGAATTTTTCCGCGTTTTTAATACGTACACCGGAAGCCAGATCGTCAAACTGGCAATGCGGTTATTAATTCTGACAGGTGTCAGACCTGGGGAATTACGGCAGGCAGAATGGCAGGAGATCGATTTTGATAATCGTCTGTGGGAAGTGCCAAAAGAACGAATGAAGATGCGCCGTCCGCATTGTGTACCATTACCAGAACAGGCAATAAAAATACTGGAGCAGTTAAAAAACATGACAGGTCAGTATCAGTTTATTTTCCCTGGTCGTATTCATCACAGCAAGCCAATGAGTGAAATGGCGATAAATGTACTCGTTCGTCGTATCGGCTATGCCGGACGCGTTACTGGTCATGGATTCCGGCACACCATGAGCACGATTTTACATGAGCAGGGCTATAACACCGCGTGGATAGAAACGCAGCTTGCACACGTTGATAAGAACTCAATTCGTGGCACGTACAATCATGCGCAATATCTGGATGGGCGGCGCGAGATGCTCCAGTGGTACGCCGACTATATGGATTCGCTCGAACATGGCGGTAACGTGGTGCATGGCAAGTTCGGAAAATGTGGATGACTGGTTGCGTATACAGTAGTAGACTTTGAGCGACGAAAGAAAAGGCTGTGTCTAGGGTCGCTCCCGAAAATCCGTACACCTCGACGGACTGGTACAGCCACTACAGTAGAGGACGCTGAGGTGTGCGTATGATTGATATTCATGCCGAATTAAATGAATACAAAAAAGAGTTTATTTATTTACGTGATTTTCTTGATGATGTATTTAAAGTTGTTGATGCTGATATTTCAGACGTTATAACCTGGATACTCAAGAAAATAAAACAAGCAGGTATCACCCTGTACACAGTAAATGAATTTAATGAGGTGGAACCTTATATTAAACCGTATGAGAATAGATCTGATCTTGACGTTCTTTATGCAAAATTGGATACGGTTAGGAAGCGTGGCTGTTTACCTTGTGAGAGGGATGAGAGTGGTTTCCTGGTATCTGGTTATTGGGAAAATGCCGAATTTGAGGCAATGGGATTCAGAAGAAATGAAATTTTCGAAATTTTTCCAGAAATCCTTGACGGGTTAATGAATCTGGAAGGCGCTGACTTTTCTGAAAATGACGAGGCGCAAGGAAGTGATATTGAAGAGAAAGAGTTGCGTACAGATGATGATTTTTTATCCCGAATCGCAATGCTGGAAAAAGAAAATGAATCGTTAATGGAGCGGGTAAATCAGTTAGAAAAGGAGCGCCCGATTTTGCTAAGGGCGTATCGTGATGATGACCCATTGTATCTGGCTATCGAGATTAGAAACAGAGAGTGGGCCAATTACAACCCCAATAACGACATGGCAACCAGAGGCAATCAGGAAGCAATCAAAAAAGAGCTTCAAGAGAGAGGCTTCTCTTCCCGGCAAGCTGAGTCCATTGAGCTTGTCGCCTGTCCAATCAAGCGATGAGCCTCACCCTGAGGGTAATTTCATCATTACCCTCAGGGTGATTCGCACACGTCATAACCAGTTTTACCCTAATCCTTAGGGTAAAACCCAGCCCAATTACCATTAGGCCTGAGGGTATGAAAATATTCGTTATTTCTGTGCCATGATTACCTCGTCAAATTGAGTAGACGTTATGAGGTAAATATATGTCAAATACGCTTATTCGTTTAACGGAAGTTCAGCGTAGAACTGGATATAGCAAGGCATGGATTTATCGCCTTATGGGGCAAGGTAAATTTCCTGCATCAGTTAAAATTGGCTCGCGAGCTATTGCTTTCGTTGAGAGTGAAATTGACGAGTGGATTAATCAGCGTATTGCGGAATCACGCGGAACAGCTACCTGATTAAATGGCTACGGGGCCAGAAGCCCCCAGCTATCCACCAGCAAATAAAAGTAACTTAATTCGATAGCAGGAGTTTTTATGAAACTGCGAAAAACGCCCGTACAGGGGCAGGGCTTCATTCGGCCTGAAAACCAGAATCTGCAAAATTTCGGCGAAATTATCCCGGTTATTTCCGGCGTTATTGGCGGGAGTGAAACCACTATTGTTAGCGCCAGAGCGTTACATAAGGCGTTAGGTGTAGGGCGCGTTTTCCGTTCGTGGATCAAGGGGCGCATTGAAGAATACGGGTTCACGGAAGGCGTGGATTATGAGGTTGTTGAATATTTGAGCCGACCCGATCCGGTGAGCGCAAAATCTCGCCAGCAAACCGCTCTTGAGTACATCATCACAGTGAACATGGCGAAAGAACTGGCGATGGTCGAACGTACCGAACAGGGCCGCGCCGTTCGCCAGTACTTTATCAAATGCGAGGAGGAGCTACACAAGGTAGCGCCAGTGCGTTCCGCAGCGTTACGCCGGGAACTGAAAGCCCGTATCACCGTTGCCAGCTACTTTAAGCCAATGTGTGCCGCGCTGGAGGCGTACCGGTCTGAACTGGGTAAAAACACGTTCCAGCACCACTACACCACGGAAGCCAATATGCTGGCGCGTATCGTGCTGGGTGGCATGACTGCAAAACAGTGGGCACTGGCGAACGGCATTACAGGCGAACCACGCGACCACATGAGCACGTTGCAGCTTGAGCACCTTTCTTACCTTGAGCAGAGCAATATCACGCTGATTGAGTTAGGCCAGGACTACCACCAGCGGAAAGCTGAATTAATTCGTCTTTCGCAACGTTGGTTAGCCCGTCGCATGGAGGAAAACAGCCATGTGTAACGCTCTGACCGTTACAAAAAGAGAAAGCGCCCCGTTGCCGGAGCGCCTTTGTGAACGAATATTCTACTGCGCCATATTGCTTACTGTCTACGAGGCAGATTATAGCGTTGTGGTCGCACAGAGTGAAGGCGCAGATCACCGTTACTACAGCACACCAGAAATGCAGAATATTTTGCTGAAAAATGCCGTTAGCCACGCTGTCCGGAAAGCAAAAAATTTTGCTGATGGCGCGACTGATACGATTTTTTCTGGTAGCCCGGTGCTGATCAACTTAACCTGGACTTATGTACAACATTGCAACTATTCCTACTTTAAGCTGAATGTAACTTTACCTATATCATTAGAGGTATGGTCGCGCTTGACCTCAATTTCACCATTTTGTAGCCCTGCTACAAAAAAATATAAAAGTGTCAATGTTGCTGCAATCAGTAACCATTTTCCAAAAATATACATTCTTGATTTTACCCTTAATCGTCAACCTTTTGGCACGATGCCTCGCTGTTGTAATTCTTTGCGGAGCACTCGTTTAATCCAGGTAGCTAATGAGGTGTCGCCGTCTGCTTTGGCTGCCTCCTCAAGTTGTGCTCTAAATTCTTCTGGTAGCCGCATTTGGTATGGTGGTGATCGTTTCTCTGATGGTGTTGACATGGTAATTACCCTTAATTACTATAGTTACATGGTAATTACCATTGTACTTACCATTACGCAAAAAACAACGCCCCGCAGTGGTGGAACACATGCAGGGCGTCTAACCACCAACGATAGCAAGAGTATCGAGGTAGCTATGAGAAATCATACCACACACCCGCAAGGGCGGGACTCGCACAACCTGAATAAATATATCTGGCGTTTTATCGCCCTGAGCACAGCACAACCGCGTGTAATTCACATCGAGGCCACCAGCGAACAGGAAGCACGCCAGCAATCTCCTGATGGCTGCGTGATGGTATTCGCCGCCCGTATTCGCCAGGAGGTGCACCATGCATAACCTGTCAATTTCTGGCCTTAACAGCATTCAGTTTGACGAGAAATTTACCGGGCAGCTACTGGTCCATGTGGAGAACGGGCGCATAGTGCGTAATTACCACCTGCCGGATGGTGCAATTGCCGGAAGTGTTGAAGCATTGCTGGAACTGGCAGAGCGTGCGCGACTGATTAATCCGTCAACGTGCTATCACGATGATGATCTGCATTTTACCGGGCGTATGGTGAGCCATTATGAAAACGGTGTTGAGGTATCCCGCGAACGTATGCGTGATGATTGCTGTTTCGGCACACTGCCGGAATTTATCGAGTTGCTGACCAGTTGCGGTTATCAGGTTATTCAGGGGGTGAATTATGGATAATCAGCAAGCAACAATGACAATTACCCTGAGTGCGCCAGATGATTTCACCGGACGCATACTGGTTTACCTGGATAAAGGAAAAGTGAAATCACAATGCCGACTGAAAAGTAATGAGATTGTTGGTTCTCCTGAATTTTTTTCTGAACTTTGTATTCGTGCGGAAATAAAACCGGAACTGCTGACAGGAAAATAAAACCATGAAAAAGAAAAATTCTGGCTTTACTGCCAGCGGCCTCCCTCGGCCTGAAATCAGACACGGCGATATTTACCGCGACACCAGACGTGGGGGACGAGTGGTTATTCGTCACGTTACGCCAGGCAATATCACCTACCGCCGTGAGGCTTACGAATATGACTGCGTAATGCCGCGCCGTCAGTTTGATCGTGATTTTATTCTGGTGGAAAACAAACAACAGGCAGTGGCGAGACGTGCAGCCACGAATATTAAAAAAATCCGGGCAATGTTGGTTGCGGGAGGTAAGAAGTGAAAAACGCACCGAATTTAAAATATCAGCCGAAGGATAAATTCACTGAGGTAATCATTTTTGCCGGGACGGATGCTTACGCCCATGCTCAACACTGGATTGAAAGTGAAGGACGAAAACACGGCGATAACGTACCACCTGTTTACCTGGGGCCGAAGCAACTGGCAGACCTGGTGAATATCCGCATTGTCGACGATGAACGCCGCTTTGCGCGTGTCTATCTCGCGGGGGAGATAGAGCCAATCCAGATCAACGCTATCGCTGAAAAACTGGCGCTGGCTGGCGTACAGGAGGCGAAATTATACAAAGGCATCACCGACCGGGAACCGGAGAACTGGCGCGATTACCTGCAACGGATCCGCGAACAGGCAGAGCGCGGGGATATTCTGTCAGGAAGGACTGAGAAAAAACACAAAATCTCTCTTTCCAGAATGGCGGATAACGAGCGAGCTTCACTTTTGGCTGAATGCTTTGAGGAAATAGCTGTTCACCCGGGTAACAATTTTGCTTATGCATACTGTTCTGGAGTGTGGGAAAAAATATCTGATATGGAGTTGAGTCGTAAAATGGTATCAATTTACGAAAAAAACAAGACAAATTTCAGTAAGCGGGCAATTAGTAATGCGGTTGATGCTTTAAAAATATCTGTACCCGTAATGAGAGAACAGAGTGACACCATAATACCTTTTGAAAATGGAGTTTATGACATAACAAGTGGTAGATTTTTACCTCATTCACCAGAGCACTGGATCACTTCGCATAATGGAATTTATTATACGCCACCTGCGCCTGGTGAAAATATTCATGACCATGCGCCCCATTTTCATCGTTGGCTGTCACATGCAGCAGGATACGATTCATCAAAGATGAAGCGGATATGTGCTGCTCTGTTTATGGTTTTGGCTAATCGCTACGACTGGCAATTATTCATTGAAGCAACTGGCGAAGGTGGAAGTGGTAAAAGTATGTTTACTCAAATTGCCAGAATGTTGGCGGGTGAGCAGAACACCGCAGGCAGTGATATGAAAGCGTTAGATGATGCTGGTGGACGTGAGCAACTAGTTGGTAAAAGTCTGATTATTTTACCGGACCAACCTAAATATTTTGGTGAAGGTAATGGTATTAAAGCTATAACAGGTGGGGATCCTCTGCAAATTAACCCGAAATATGAAAAAAGATACACCACTGTCTTACGCTCAGTTGTTTTGATAACAAATAATAAACCGATGGTTTTTACAGAAAGAGCGGGAGGTATTTCACGCCGTAGGGTTATTTTTCAGTTCAATAATCCGATAGCGGAAGAAAACAAGGACACATGTTTACCCAAAAAAATTGCAGCGGAAATTCCGGTAATAGTCCGTAGGCTGTTGGTAAATTTTTCAGATCCCGAAAAAGCAAGAACATTACTGCTCGAACAACGTGATGGTGAAGAAGCAATGGAAGTAAAACGCCATACTGATCCGCTATATGCTTTTTGTAACCATATTGTCGAACTTGGTGAAGCTGTAGGAATGTTCATGGGAAACCTGAATATATATCCAAGAGCCCCTCGAATTTATCTTTACCATGCATATCTTGCATATATGGATGCTTATGGTTTCGATAAGCCATTAAATCTAACTAATTTTGGCAAAGATTTCCCAAAAGTGATGAAAGAATATGGGGCTGAGTATAAGAAGGCAAAGACCAATGTCGGAATGCGCTACAACATGGAGCTGGCTGACAGTGCTAATGAATGGTTACCCGCTGTGCCAAAAATCCATGAAAAGTGAACAGTGGTGAACAGTGGTGAACAGTAGTGTTCACCTCTAAAAGCTGCGTCATTACTGGATTCATCGACGAAATGAACGCCGTGAACAGTTTCGGCTAAAACTTTTAAAACGCATTGTAACTTGTAACAGTGAATCATTTTCACTGCAAATTAAATTCTATAGGGGGTAACTGTTCAACTGTTCACTGAAACAAAATAACCATATGATTTTAAACTAAAAAACATAGTGAACAGTTATTAAAAAACTGTTCACTAACTATTCACGACTGTTCACAATCAAAATGGAATAGTGTGAATAATTGGAATTTTTATCACGAAATTATAGAAATAGAGTTGCAAAGGGGGTTGTATGTTTCTTGAAGCTATACCCAAAAATATTTCGCCAGCGGTTCAGGGTTGGTGGGCAAAATTCAGGAATGATAATGGCAACGACTGGTATAGTCCGATTGCAGCATGGGCGATTTGTGATGTGTTTTATTCTGGTGATTCAGAAATTTATTCTGAAATATTACCGATTCTTACTGGTGAGTATGGAATGGCACCGTATCATCAGGAAGATGGTTTTTACGAATGCATGTATTTGCCAAACACAAAATTCATTCTTTCTGATGAACCTGGATCATTTGCGTGGTATCCGGTAGATGAAAGTGCCGGGCATGAAACAATCAGTAAAAACGATGGGGCAAAGCATGACTAAGCTGACCATTAACAGAAAACCGAAAGGCATTTACGGCACGCCGCAGAAAACGACGCAGGCGGCGCAGGAGCAGGATAAAACCACATCGGCGCATAAAGTGATGCCCGGTAACCAGAAAGTGCAGCAGAAGCCCACAGGGGCGACACCGTGGCGGCATATGACCAAACGCCAGCGCAAAAACCGCAGACGCATTAACCGCCTCACTGAGTTGTGGCCTGAATTATTCAGCCGGGAAGCACCGAAGCCGCTTAAGGTGGGGATATTCGACGACCTGATGCAGGATCTCGCCGTCAGGGGGCTGGCATTCGGGCCAGGGGCATTACGTGCGACGCTGGCATCTTATGCGCAGTCTCCGCGCTATTACCGCGCCTTAATGGCTGGTGGTGCACGTTACGACCTGAAAGGCCAGCCGTGCGGCGAGGTGACACCACAGGAACAACAGGACGCAGAAACGCGGCTGGTGGCGCTGAATGAGAAGCGCAAACGCCAGCGCCGGGCAGCAAAGGAGAAAACAGGCGCATGATTCACGACAGTAAAGCGGAAGCACTGGAAGCGCGTGGTCTGTACCGGAGAGCGGCGGCGCGGTGGGCTGAGGTCATCATGCTGGCGAATGGTGACAAGGCACGGGAACAGGCGGCAAAACGTCGCGCGGAATGTATCCACAAGGCAGCACGCCCACCAGCAAGGCAGGATAATTTCGGGGAGATGCGCGAAACCATCAGCCGGGCACATGCCGGGATGGGATTACATCAGCCCAATGGTAAGGCATTCAGGAAATACCCTGGATCGAAAAATTGCAGTCAGTGACGGAGGCCGGGATTTTTCCCGGCTTTTTTGTGCCAGTAAAAAGCCCGCAGCCAGAAGTGTTGCGGGCTTTGTTTTTCAGGTGATTGAAGTCAATGGGAAGAACGCGATCATCATGCGTTATTGTTTCATGAATTGCAATGATGTAGATCGTTATTTCAGTTTGTGCAATCATAATCATTGTTTTGTTCAGGAGATATGACTATGAGAAAAGCCAGCGTGAAACCCGTTTTACTCGCTCGTGATCAGATTGAAGCATTACAGCGCATCCAGGACGAGGAACGCCGCAATTCTCCGCTGGGGATTGCTCCGAGCATTCATGAGGTCGCCCGGCGTTTAATGCAGCGGGCGCTTTATCCCGTAGAACGTCCGGCCTGATGGTCGTGATTTTTGGTGAAAAAAGAGAGGTGATAAAAATGCCAGCAAGCAAAGAAGATTTGCGATTAAAACTGATGGAGGTGGTTAACGCTCTGTCAGAGTCGCAGGGCAGCACTCCGCAGGAGATTATCGAAATTCTGAATGCGATCCCCGCACAGGATTTCATAAAAGAGGATAACGCTAATCAAAACATCGTCGCGTCAGTCGAAGATGAATCCTCACTGGCAGAAGCCCAGGCTAAAGCGGATTCCGCATACAGCAATATGGGCCGTCGAGCTCCGGCCCCGTTTGCTGGTGAAAAGTCGATGGATTACCGCAAGCGTGCATTAATTGGCGCACAGAAGCTGGCTAAAAAATTCAGTGATGTGGATATTCGTTCCGTTTCAGATTCTGCAACGCTGGCGGTGCTGGAAGATCAGATTTACCAGGCTGCAAAAGACAGTGTTCAGTGGGCTGTGGAAAATACGCCGGGCTATTTGCGTAAAACCGTAAGAATGGATGAAGCCGGACGGCGGATTACTGAATATCAGGGGGATCCGAATAACTGGCTTAGTGCTTTCAAAATCCCTCCCCGTCGCCTGGTCAAAATTAACACTGCAAGCCTCGCGGGGGCATGAAAAACGTGCCGATTTCAGCCCTGCCGGATTTGGCAGGGCTTATTGCTTATAACCGGGTGACATTATGCTTTTAACAGAAATTGAGGCGGCAAAGCAGATTCGGGACGGTCAGCTACCGTCGCCTTATCAGTTTTCCAACATGTGGCTGGTTAACCTGCGTATTACAGGAACCGGTATGGCCTACCGCGCCGAAGAAAAAGAATTTGTCTGGCGTTCACCGAAAACTTATCTCAATCCGCAGTTCCTGGAACGTTGCGCCGGAGTACCCGTCATCATCGACCATCCCGAAAGCAAAACCCTTGAAGACGTGGGCGAACGGTCGCGCATTATTGGCACCGTTATGTTGCCGTATATTCGCGGTGACGAGGTGTGGGGCGTATGCCGGATTTACGGGCAGGAAATCATCGATTACATCCAGAAAGCACGGGGGGAGGTATCCACCAGCCCGTCGGTTGTGTTTTGTGGTGCGTCCGGTGGGGCAGAAGTTCCTGATGTAATGGGCGAGGACAATTTTTTCATTGAGGGTACGCCATTTCTTATCGATCACGTTGCGCTCGTACCGTTGGGCGTATGGGATAAGGGCGGGAAACCATCAGGTGTGGAAGTAACAACGCCGACAGAAGAAGAACAGCTCGCCGGAATGGTCCGCGAAGTTATTAATGCGGCCTGCAAGCCAGCCCTGGAAAAGCTGGAAGAAATATCCGGGCGGCTGGATCAACTGGAAAAAACAGAGTGAGTGAATCATGAAAATTGCTAAAAATTTAAATCTGATTATCCCCGTGCGCACTGAAAAGGGTAATGGCTGGATCCATGCCACGCCGATCAGCAAAGAGGTGTTTAAAGAACATTTCTTCATTCTGGGAAAAACCTTTTCAGCGATGTTTTCCGATGGGCTTGGCGTCGTTGCGGGGCCGCGTATCGCTTTTCTGATGCTGGAGCGGATCTCGCGTGATTCTAATGCCTGGGAAGGTGATAAAGGGGTCCGTAATACACTGGTTAATGAGGTCATTCGCCTGGCAAACCTTGTTTATCCAGTAGAGGGCAAAGGCTACGACACAATCCCTCTCGATATGGCACTGGAACGTGAAATCATTGATTTGGACGAAGTGGCGGGTGAACTCGTTTTTTTTACATGCGTCTCGTCGATAAATTCCCCGGAGCAGGCGAAAGGGACTATGGATGTGGTCAATGGAATATGGAGCACTCAATGCTCGTCCTTGAGTCTTACGGAATGGATCGCTTCATTGCCGACATTGAAGCCTGCCGTCAGTTCTGGCGCGACGGCGAACACGTCATCAGCGACATCCTCGACTACTCAGCCGGAGCCGGATTCAGAGACATCTGTGCAGATTCCGGTCTGAATGTAAAAACAGCAGCTCAGTTTCGTGAGCTGCTCAAATTCAAAAATCCCGCAGGAGTATTGTAATGTCAGGTAACCAGATGCCAGTTCTGACGCTGGACGTTAACGAAGAACAACTCAAACGGCTTGAGGCGATATTTGAAAAGTATCGCAATGGTCTGATGATTGGCCCCGCCGGAACGCCGCTGAAAATTACCAATCAGGGAGGTAACGGAACGAATACAGGAATTCCTGTTGTAGTAAATTCTGGTCGACGGGGGCCGGACGTATCCGGGAGAGTGAGGGATGAAAACGGTCGCTTTGTTGGCAGAGGAAAAACACCAGATTCGCTGGTAAGCAACTACAAGGGTCTTGGCGAAACGATGTTTGATAAGTACCTCAGCGGGCTGGGGAAAAACGCCCAACAGACGCTGAAAACTTACAAGCAGATCAATTCTACGCTACAGACGACCACTTCGAGATTAAACAACCTGTTTAAAACCACCGTATCGTGGGGGACAAAACTTGCGGTTATGGGCGTTGCCGGGCCGTTCGGCTTTGGCATGATGTCCCGTAGTGTTGTAGAGAAACAGAAAAATGCAGATGAGCTGGTGGCAACGCCGGGAGAATTAAAGGCGGCAGAGAGTACCTATTCACCTTATTTTTCCGGTGTTGGCAATGTGCTCAATACACTGGCAGCCGCGCAAAATGATCAAGAGCACCCCGCCCGCGTCGGCCTGCTTAATCTGGGGCTTAATCCTGATAAAAACGCGACTGAAAACCTGCCTGTATTCCTGAAAAAGGTTGCAGAGCTGGCAAAGGAATATCAGGGAAGTGGTCTTACCCAGAGCATGTTCAGGGGAAGAGGACTTGGATGGGTAAATTTTGGTCTTACTAACCAGTTAGTCAAATATCAGGACAAAATACCTGAACTCAATAAAGAGTTTTCGTTGCGTGCAGCACAAAATGATTCGTTACTGACTTCTGTACATACAAGTAAATATCAGAATCTTACCAGTAACCTGGAAAATAACTGGGATCGACTTACCAGTGGATTTCAGGGAGCGATGTCGGGTAATTCTGATCAACTGATCAGAATGTCTAATGGTGCCACGAATGCTGCCCTGAATTTCATGAATGGCGAGAACTTTAAAAGGATTCTGACTGATGTTGGAACGGGGCTGGATAAGCTTGGTAAGTACGTAAATGGCCCGGATTTTAATAACGACCTGAATAATTTCGCCGAAAACGTTGCAAAGGTCACCAAGGCACTTAGCGGATTTGTTGGTTTTGCGGCGGAACATCCCTGGCTTTTTGGGGCCGCAGTGCTTGCGGGGCCATCAAGAGTTGGTGCCGTGGCAGCCACAACAACCGGAGTTGCCGCTCGTGTTGTCGGTGGAAGTCTTCTTGGGGCTACTGCCGGAACAGTAGCTGGATTGG
>ERZ1643251.4316-NODE-4316-length-12464-cov-6.674510_pt1 | contig 12464 bp, 11 predicted proteins | sample MGYA00579261_ERZ1643251 | MGnify/ENA primary metagenome ERZ1643251 (study PRJEB29033, sample SAMEA4952267) | chicken gut metagenome | biome: Broiler Chicken; feature: Gastrointestinal Tract; material: Caecum | place: Ireland | collected 2018 | study: Broiler... | reverse complement strand
ATTAAATATTTGAAATTCCATTGAATGTACTCGCCTTAATTTTTACGAACACATCCTTTTCTTTCCAAACTCTCATGCTGATGCTTGTAATATAAGCATCCATTCTTTTATCTCCCTTAGCTGTTAACTCTTCTAAATAATTTGTATCTGCACTAACACTGAATTTACCATCAATTTCTACTGATACGTAGTAATTACCATTCAGTGTATTAGCAAATTCTTTAATTCTCATTTGATAATCTCACTCCTAATGCAGTCTTACAATCCCCCATTTTTGGAAGATAAATATAATCTACAGTTGCTTCTTTTAGCTTAGCATCCTTAGAACCCAACCTCAAATTCCATTTCTGTTCTTGATGAATCTCCATTAACTGCTACCTTAATTCCTAATGTATTTACCTCTTCAAAGAAGTTTCCATTATCATCATATGATATTATCACTATTTTATCAACGATTGTTTCTCCAGCAGTGAGCATCTTATCTGTATGCCTGTCTGCTGTAAATCCATTCACTGATGTATTTGTCAAGGTGACGTTTACATCATATTCATTAGTATTAGTTATCTGAAATACAAATGTTGGTCCGTATGCTCCATCAGATTCAGTTAATCCTCCAACTAATATAACTCCACCTACTTCACAAATCTCTTGAACTCCCGTTACAATATCACTGTCATTGTAAATATCATATGTTGAAACTTCACTCGTTTCATCCGCCTCAGCTGTTTCAACTCCAGTTGTCTCAATGATAATTTCACTCTCTACTGTATCTTCTTCTACCTCAACTTCAGTCGTTTCAGTAGTAACCTCACTTTCTAAGGTGTTCACTTCTGTTTCCTCTCCAGTTGCCTCAATCTCTGTCGTCTCAACCCCTGTTTCCTCAACCGAGAAACTTTCAACTGACTGTGGTTCAGATGTGATATGCTGCAAGTCTGTTGGCTGACTTCCGCATGCTGCTAAACTTATTACAATCGCTAAACTTGTGATTGCTATTGCTACTCTTCTCATTTTCCTCTCCTTATTTTAAATTATGTTGAATACTGCTTCAATTTCACCAGTATTTTCATTACTTGAAATGCTAAAATCTACAATCTCTGATTCAATAATTGATGATATCTTAACTAATGGTGTATTCTTAAATTCACTCATACTGCCTTGGAACTTTAATCTTCCTTCTTTATAAATTCTCATGTTTATATCATTTTTAGACTTACGAATAAAATCAAATATTGTCATGTTATCCTTCCTTTCAATTAAACTTGAAATCTTCTTTTACTACTCTTGTAATTTCTCCAAAGTTGTTTATTACTAATTCATCGGTTACTTTCTTTTCTATGATATGTCCCACTTGAATATCATCAAAGTCATAATCATCAACAAATATCGTTGTTTGATATCCTGTAGACGCATCTACTACTTTAAGTGGAATATATTCAACTCCAAATAACCCTCTTTTCCCAACTGGATTGTATTTCTCAATTACTCTAAATGTTCCATAAACACTCTTTTCTGGTCCGTATTTATTCCATTCATATAACCAAACCGATATAATAATCAAACATCCTATAAATGGTACTATAGACAACATATTTATTATGTAGTATAAATCCATCATGTATCTGTCTACTTGATTTATTGCTCCTGTATGTCCAGTGACATTCTGCATCATAATATTTGCTATTATAAGCGTTAAGCATATCACAATTGCTATTACACACATTGCAACTAATTTTCTATATAATTCCTTCTTTTCCCTTAAGTATGTATCCAATGTTACATTGTGCCATCTTACCATTTTCATGTCTAAATCTGTAAATGCTGTTGTCTCTTGTACAAGTACCATCTAAATCCTCCGTTCTGTTAGCAATCATAATAATGAATTGCATCCTCTTTTATATCGTTGAAATACTCCAAAACTGATGCATCAGTCTTTTCTACTAAGTCATCAAATCTCTCCATATGTCTGTAATACCAATATGCAATAGATTCTTGAATGACTTGATTGTCTCCATCAAACCTTAATAAGTCTACTATTGTTTGCTCTTCTGTTGTTACATAAACTCCTTCTTTTTCTATATAGTCTATTCCCTCAAAACTATCTACTACTTTACACTCTAAGTTGTTCTGTCTTATATTCTCTTTTGTGTAAATAGTTATATAAGGTCTATCCATATTAGCACTTGAAATCCCTAAGTAATATGCCGCTCCCTCTAGTGCCAATATGTACTCATGTCCTTGTATGCTTCTCAGTATATCTCTGATTCTATCCTGTATTGTATATATCATATTCTCATCCCCCAGAATGGCTTTGTAAACTCTTCAACTCTGCTATATACCTCTTCAAAATCTAATTCTTTCTCAGTACATTTACTCTTTTCAAATGTCTTTCTAATTTTCTCCTTGCCCTCTTTGAAATCTTCAAAGGTTCCTAATGTTGAATCATACTCTTTTGACCTTAAAACTTGATATGTCATTGAAACATACTTCTCTGGTGCTATATAGCTTAAAAGGTATAAATCAACTAAATCCTTTGCCCTTCTATAAACTGTTTTGTTTGAAATCCCACAGCACTTGTCTGCAATCATTTTATAAATGGACGCCCCATAAAAGCTGATACCATCATAAGTTCTATATACTGCATAAAAGTTATTTTTCTTAACGCTTAAATCTATCTTTGCAACTACTTCTTCTCTATATCCATTGATTATATCAAATCCTGCTGCTCGTCTTTCTTCATAATTCCTGACTGCTTTTGCATATAAACTCCCATTCACAGCTTCAATCACTTTATTTAGTAAACTCTCAAACTCTTTCATGCTTAGTGGAGTCCCTACCCAGTCAATATCTATATCATTAGTCCATCGTGTAATTTCACATGGATTATTATTTTCTAGCATAATTCTTAAGACTGTTGCACCTTTAAATACTACTGGTAAATTCCTTTTTGACATTTCTTTGATGATATCTTCTAATAAAATACTCTTTGAAATATTGTCCATTTTATTCTCCTTTTGGGTAGCACTCTTTAATTGAGTGCTACCCATTCATTACTTAAAGCAATCTAATCTTTAATCTTGTTCTTAATTCATCCAATGTGGTATCTCCACCACCAGGTGCATGTCCATTATCATCTTCTCCTGGAGTATGTTCTGTCTTACTGGTCACATCTATTTGAACTTTAACATTTACTGTTTCTTCTTTTCCAAACATGTATTCCCAGTAAACACTTGGTTGACTCACTGTTATTGTAAAGGTGTATGATTCCTTTCCAATAGATGTCTCATAACTCTTATCTGTTCCAAAGTAATTTGGTGTGAACCATTTATTACTTATGTAGTTTTGTTCTCCTATGTAGCCTCTATCCAATCCATGCTTCTGGTTCTCATCTAATGGATTATCTGCTACTGGATTTAAGTTATCATACCATGTACTACTTGCATCTCCATTGTTATAAATATCAGTTATTGAACTATCGAATTTTATAACTGTTACTGTATCATCATTAGTATTAGCTGTTCTTATACTGTAGAACCCTTGCTCACCAGGTCTGACTATAGTTTTCAAAACAACTGGTGTAGTTGTTTGATATGATTTTAAATTGTTGACCTTTAATGTATGTTGTGAACCATCCTCATATTCAAGATTTCCTAAGGTTCTTCCAACTTCTGCTGAAAGTTGTAAAACTGATTCCCAACAGGCTTTTAATGTTAAACTATCATAAAGTTTGATCTGTTTACTTCTTCCAGATGTATCATATGTAAACAAACTTACTTTATTTCCTTGAATTGTGCCATCTCTTATAGGACTATTTGAATTATCTGTTGCCCATCCTAAAAATCTTAGTATTGATTCATCTTCTGTACTGAACTTCTTATACATTGAATTTATTCCATCTGAATCAAATGCTCCATATGCATTGACCTTTAAATTTCCATCCGATGTTAATCCAAATGTATAACTGTCTGTACTATTATAAATAGTTGCTTTCAATACTATCGGGTCAGATGCTTCATTTTTATACCCTCCCGTTAAATCAAGCGTAAGTACTATAGTTTTTCTCCATATGGCATATAAATCATAATTCTTAGTTGAGCTTCCATCTATAACATTGGTTATATCTGCATTTGGTCCATATAGTCCTGAGCTGCTTCCTGGTTGCCAATTTTGATTTTGACTCCATCCAATAAACTCCCAAGGCTCTTGAATTTTATATCCGCCATCTACAACTTTATTGTCTGATGGATTTCTAGTATATGGATTATTTGGAATTTTAGTTGTTTTATCAAACTCTGTATTGATTACTACATCGCCTTTGTTATTCCAATTTCCATTACCATGTATTGTTACAGTGTATTCATTAGGCTTCCATATTGCATATAGTGTAGTTGTTATGTTACTTCCTAATTGCTCAAAGGTGACTTTTTGACCTGCCGTGAACCTTGTTCCAGTGCCATCTGATTTAGTATTCCATGAATCAAATGTGTATCCCTTCTTACTAAACCCGTTATTGGCTAATGTCATTTGGTCACCCATAACTGCTGTTGTTGAACTTGTACTGCCTGTAGCAGTTGTGCTTGTTCTATTTCCATTTATATTATAAGTTGTATCATTTTTATCATAGATTACTTCATAAATCGTATTGATTTTATATGTATAAGTCGCTCCTAAATTTCCTGCATTGTCTACAGCCGCAACATGTAAAAATAAATTTCTAAAATAATTTCCATTATTATCTCTTAGTGATTGATTCAATGTTCTACTTGTTGTAAATGTGCTATTTGTTTTAGTTACCGTTCCATTCGCATTGCTATCAAAATAATAGTAATAACCTCTTAAACCTGATGTGTATGTATTTTCTACTACAGTTGATTCAGAAACTACTTGTGATAAATTCACATCTTTATAAGAAACTACTTTATGATAAAATGTTGTTCCTCTATCTGTACTGCCTGTAAATGAAACTCTAACAGTGTCTCCAGACCTTGATTGTGAACCATTACTAGGTGTTGTAGGTGCTGCTTTATCATACAATGTAATGTCAGTAATGTAATTCTCCATTATGATGTTTGCATAAGCTTCTATACTGGCATATCCATTACCTTGTCTTTGACCTGATTGATTCTCTATTGCTATTACATCAGATGCTATATAGTTTGTACCACCCCATGCACCATAGTCACCCCAACCTTGTACCTTCTTTTTACCACCGTAGTATCCTCCACCGCCACCAGCACCTTGTCCATCTTTAGCTGATTCTGCATCTTGTCCTTTAAACTTCCCATTTTTACAATTTTCTGCTAGTGTTAAACCACCATCAGCTCCCTGAGATACCTCACCTGCCCAGTTACCAGAACCACCGCCTCCACCAGCTACCATGATTCTATTATCTATTGATGTATCATATCCATTTCCAGTGCCACCAATTCTTATATCAGTAGCACCGCCACCAGCACCTTCTCCTTTACCACCATTGCCGCCACCATTCCAACCACCTTGTGTCATTCCACCGCCATTGGAACCTGAGCTTCCTCCTTTACCACCTACATAAATGTATACTGTTTCTCCTTTTTCTAAGTAGACTTGTCCTTTTACATATCCACCAAGTCCACCTGAGTACCTATCATCTCCGCCTTGTGCTCCCCAAAGTGATACTGTGTATAATCCAGAAAATGGAGCTACATAAGTTTGAACTGCTCCTGTATAGCTGAAATTCTTATCTACATTAGACGAACCACCTTGGTCTGCATTGTCTATCTCATTCCAACTAGATTTATCCAGAGACTGGTAAACCTTAAATATCTTTGGTTGTCCATCTGGCTGTTGAAAGTCTAGCCTTAATTTATTGCCACTCTGTGAACTTGTTAATGTTAAAGGTGCTTTCCATTTTGCCCTTATTGTTGTATCTTCCATTCCAAAGGTGAATGTATTTCCTGAAATTGTTCCATCACCTAATAAGACTTCCCATCCTTGAAGTGTCCATCCATTTTTGATTTGTAGCTGCCCTAAATTTAATGTATTTGACCAATTGCCTTTTACTTGGACTTTACTGTCATTCCCGTTCCAGTATCCACCATTATCTATCTCAATGGTTAATGTAGTTTGAATTTGCCCGTTATATGTTATTCTGGCACTACCATTTCCTTTATGAACTCCTGTAGATGACCTTATATTATATAATGCATCTGTGTATCCACTACCACCGGAACCTCCACCAAATCCAGAGAACGATTGATAACCTCCATACCATCCTCCACCACCTGCTCCACCATATCCTCCACCGTATGAATCGGAATATGTAGAACAGTAATCTTGACCTTGTCCAAATGCATATCCACTTGTTTGAGTGGACTCAGTTGCAAATGTAACCCATTTTCCAGCAGTGTATTGATAGTTTGAACTTGAACCAATCGTTCCACCACCAGCACCTATAACTGCTACATTGGTTTTTCCTTGTGAACCTGCTCCACCACCGCCACCAGCTACACATAAGACGCTACTTTTATAACTGGCTAAATTCTTAAGTAAACCGCTTCTCAATGCTATGTGTGTTGCACCACCACCTGAATATGCTCCATTGTATGCTGCTCCACCACCATTATAACCACCTGCTGAGTTTCTTGCTCCTTGACCTCCAACTACTATATAGATTGTCTGCCCTTGCTTTAGATTATAATATCCAGCAGAATATCCACCCCAGCCATATGTAGACTGTGCTGTTAACCCACCAGATGCTCCATAACATTCTAAGAAGTAACTTCCGGTATATGGAGCTGTAAAACTTTGAATACCACCAGTGTATCCAAAGTTCCATGTCTCAGCCGCTTTAATTTCTATTGAGTTTAAATCTATTGAGGTGAGTATAACTATTAAAGCTATAATGCAACTTAATATCCTTTTAAGTTGCCCCCCCCTCTAGTTCTTTTTGTTGAGTTCATCAACCCTTCCTCCTATTTACTTACATAAATTCTAAGTGTCTCGCCTAATTTTACTCTGTTGTATAACTCTTTATTATTTGTATACAACTCTGTTTTATAATTATCTTTTCTTACTTGTAATGTATATTTATAGTCTAATTCATCATCTTCTATCTTATTAAGTTCCTTACTCTCTATTACTACATCACTGTAAACATCTCTTTGCTTAACCCACCTATACATTGTCTCATTCGAACTTAAACCATAATTGAAAAGAAATTCTCCTGGAAAACATCCTACAAATAGTATCGCTTCTAAAAAGGCTAAGCTTATTTCAAATCCAACTTGACAAAGTGCCAATCCCATGATTATTCCAGTTGTTAATAACCAGATAACTCCAAGTATCAATGCTATATCTCTAAATGCTGATTCAAATTTGTATATCTTCACAAGTTTCTTATCATTCCATCCAAGATAGGCTAAATCATCATCTGTGTAACTTGCTTTACCATATTTGACTACCACTACTCGTCCCTCTCTATCATCAGTTTATCCCCAACTTTTAATTTCTCATATAATTCTTTTGTGGTGTATATCACCGTTTCATACCAGTTATTTAGGTTTTCAACTAGAATTGGATATGCTGTTATATCCTCTCCGTTCTTAACTTTATGCTTCTCTTCTTTATACTTCGCAAGTACTGCTACATCACCATGTAACTTCCTTCCAGTGTGCAATGTCTTTACAACTCTTCTTTGTACTATAGCTCTAACCCAAACAGCTGCTACAAGTATTAAACAGCTTATAATCACTATTGTGTACTTGTTTACTTCGTCTACTGTATCTTTTATTACTCTGTTGACTCCGCCAGCAACAGCCGTTCCTAATAGAATGGTTACTACTAATGATACTATATCTCTAGCTGTCCCGTATCTGTTGATTATTTTGTTTGAATCATCCATCCATTTGATATGTCTTACATCTTCTAATGTGTATTCTGACTTTCCATTAACTATTACCATTCATATCACCTGTCCTTGTACTCTCTAAACTCTTTTCCTTCTTTTATAGTGTCGTATTTACTTTTTGTAACATACAGCTTAGTTTTATATCCACTGTTTATATCTTCTACCATAACTGGATAATGCTTTTTTGCATATTTGACAGTAAATATCTCAACTGGTAGTTTCTTTAATGTCCTAAACTCTGCATATGTTATGTCTTTATCATCTTCTGATTCATCATAATATTTTAATGTGATTTTATAAAATACTATTGGAATTATTCCAATTAGAATGGATATTGGCCATGCATACAAGTCTTTCTCTAATCTCCATTCACAGAGTATAATCCATATATAAGTGAACCCCCAAAATATAACCGCCCTGCTAAACACAAACAACGCTTTTAAAAATAATGCTATCTTCTCATCATCTAGTCTATGACATTCAATCCATTGAATATTTTTCTCATCTTCATTTGTTAATACTGGATTATCCTGCTCAATAATCATTGTACTTCCCCCAATAATTTTTAAATATTATTTTAATAATATAGAAGTTAATGACAAAATAAAAGGCTCAGTCTTAACAACTGAGCCTTTCTTTTAATTTAAAACTCTTATTTTTAATCTTGTTCTAAGTTCATCCAATGTTGTATCTCCACCACCAGGTGCATGTCCAGGTGAGTCTGGATTATACTCTGCTAAATCTGTTACATCAATCATGCATCTGATATTAACTATTTCCTCTCTGTTATGAACAAATTCCCAGTAGAAGCTTGGTTGTGTTATTGTCATATCAAAATAGTAATATCCCAATCCTATTGATGTTTCATAACTTTTATCTGTTCCGAAATAATTAGGTGTAAACCATTTATTTGATATGCTAGATATCTTACCTAAGTATGCTCTATCCAACCCATGTTTTTGATTCTCTTCTAATGGGTTATCCGCTACTGGATTTAATTGGTCATACCAAGGCGATGTACTGTCACCATTATTATAAATATCAGTTATTGTATCATTGAATTTAACCTGAACTATTGTATTATCATTCGCATTTGAAATCCATAACTTATATTCACCTTGTTCCCCAGGTCTTACTATGGTTCTCAATATTACATTCCCTGTTAATTGACTGGATGATAAGTTATTCACCTTCAATGCATGTGATATTGAGCTATCTTTATATGGAATATCACCTAATGTTCTATGAACTTCTGCACTTGCATATAGAACTTTTTCATATATTGCATATAACTCTTCTGAATCATAGATTCTAACTGTTTTTGACCTGTTACTGTCATAAACGTTGAAGTTGTAAACTTTACCTTGAATTGTGTCTCCACTCTTTCCTGTGTATGGTACATTGTCTGTTGATGTGTCACTCCACCCTATAAACCTTTCAACGATTCCTATTGAATCCAGTCTTGTGTAAATAGTATTTATCCCATCCAAGTTGTATGTACCATATGCATCTAGTGACAACAACCCATCGCTTGTTAATCCTATATCTGTCCAAAGTGTACTATTCCATATCGTATGACTTATCACTATATTAGAAGTGTCTCCATTTCTTCTTCCACCATTTAGGTTAAATGTTATTGATATATCTTTCTTCCATATAGCATATAAATCATACTTATCTGTATCATCTCCAGTAATTATATTGGTTATATCATCTTTATTTGGATATATCTTATCTCCCGAAGATGTTGTAGCTTCTTTATTATTACTCCACCCAACAAATTCAAATGGCTCTGTTATTTTATATCCATCTACCACTTCATTATCAGATGGTAGCCTTGTATATGGATTTTCTGGAAGTATTGTTGGCTTATCAAACTCAGTGTCTATTTCAACATCTCCATAGTTGTTCCAATCACCATTTCCATGAATAATAACCTTAAACTCATTGGGCTTCCATATTGCATATAGTGTGTTGGATATGTTTTGTAACTCATCAAAGGTTACCTTGTCTCCAGGCTTGTAAACCTTTCCTGTTCCATCTGATTTGGTATTCCATTCTTTAAATGTATACCCAACTTTCTTATACTCATTCTCTTTTAATGCTATTGGTTCACCAACCAATGCAACTGAATCTTCCATAGTTCCTGTAGCTTTTGTTGAAGTTGGATTTCCATTTATATTTACTAATGTGTCATTTTTATCATAGTGAATATAATATTGCATTGGAATGTATATATCATATGTATCACTAATGTTTCCAGCTTTATCAACTGAAGCTATGTGTACATACTTTCCCAAATCATCAAGTGTTGTTACTATCTCAGTTGATCCTACAAAATCATGCTCAGATGTTACCTCTCCAGTCGGATTCTCGTCTATATAATAGTAATATCCATCTAAACCAGATGTAATTGTATCTTCTACAATGTTACTTTCTCTTATTGGAGTTGTCATATCACCATTAATATATGTCTCAGCCTTATGATAATATGTTGTTCCAATATCAGTTGATTTTTCCCAATTTATTACTAAGTCTGTTCCATTTTCTACTGAGATTATCTCTCCGCTTGGTACTGTAGGTGCCGCTATATCAGATGCTCCAATGTTATTAGCAAAGTTCCCAGATATAAACTCTGTTTCAAGTGCTATAACTGCTTTACCCAAATCCATGTTTTGACCAGCTACACTAACTCCGCTGTCTACACCACCTATATAACCACTACCACCAGAACCACCGCAGTTCGTATCTGTTCCATCTGGGCCTGTATAAGCTGGTCCTCCATACCAGCCTCCACCGCCTCCACTTCTTCCTTCACATCCTCTGCTACCATAACTCCAAACTCTATTGGTACTCCCACCTTGACCAAAAGCATATCCACTTGTTTGTGTCGCTCTTGCTAGTGCTCTACCATTAGCAGTTGCTCCTGCTCCACCTTCTAAACCTCCGCCAACACCAGCTGAACCCCATCCACTATTTCCACCTGCTCCGCCAGCTACAATTAGTATATCATCTCTATTATTACTGTAGTTCTTTAATTGTCCGTCCCCTATCAAAGATGTTGCGATGTGTGTTGCACCACCTCCACCTGTTCCCCACGGATATTCTAGATATGAACCTCTTAGATTAAATCCGTAGTTTCCATTTCCACCACCGTTCCATCCGCCTTTCATGGAACCTACCATATCACCCATCCATGCTGCATATTCCAGATTTGCACCACCACATGCTATATACAAAATATCTTCAGTAGTTAAATTCTTATATCCTGAACTATATCCACCTGGAATTTGTATTCCATCGGCATAGAAGATGTATGCTCCAGAACCATAAACCTCTAATTTATAAAGTCCTTCTCTAGTTGGTTGAAATTCTTGCACTGAACCAGTGTATTTAAACTCTGTTACTACACCTTCTCCTTTATTTCCTTCACTGTTTACATATACATTGTACCAATTTTCACCATCTAAAGATTGATACAGCACAAATTGTTTATCTAATGTATCTGTTTGGGTTAGCTCTAAATCTATACTGCCTCTATTATCATAACCAGCTGGATTTACTTTACTTGTTAGTGTTAATGGAGCTGCCCATATTGCTCTTATCCTAACATCATTAAATCCAAATGTATATTTATCATCTATCTCTGAATCGTATTCTCCATAAACTATTTCCCATTTAACAAATTTATGCCCATCTGTACTAATTGGTTCACTAATATTTATAGTAGTACCATACTTATTTGTTATTGTAACTTCTTCTGAGTTTCCTTGATATGTACCATGCCCATTTGGGTCTATATACAAATTTGAAAATGCTTCTCCTTGATATGTAATTGTGCAACTACCATCAAAACTTTGTCCTTGAACTGTACTGGAGGTCTTAAACTTCTTTGAATCTATGTATCCACTTCCTCCGCCTCCACCAACTTCATCACAGCCCCCATGGGTACCTCCATACCAGCCACCACCGCCATATCCATTATGATAGTAATCTTTATTATAGTCCTCACCTTTTCCAAATGCATATCCACTGTTTTGTGTTCCAGCTGATGCCATTGTCTCTGGATATAAATAGTGCCCAGCAGCAGTTCCTTCTAAACCTCCACCATTTCCTGATTGGTTTAAATACTTTGTACTACTGCCTCTTCCTCCACCGCCACCAGCGACCATTAATACTTCATCTTGATAATCTTCAAAATTATATAGCTCGCCTCTATTTGTCCATGTTACAGAGGTTGCGCCACCACCTGAAGCTGTTTCATTTCCACCTGCCCCACCACCATTAAAGGTAGCTTCGCCATTTAACTCTCCATTTTCTCCAACTGCTATATAAAGTTTGGTTCCAGCTTCAAGATTTATAATACCTTGAGTATATCCACCTTTACCAGTGCTTATTTCTTCTCTTCCATTTCCACCACCAGATGCACCAGTAATTTCTATTAGATATTGCCCATCTCTTGGAGCTGTCCACTCTTCGATTTGGCCTGTATATTCATAATTCCATGTTTCTGCATTTGAATTGAATCCTAATATCATCCCTAAACCAGCAATTAAAGCAATGCTAGATATTAGTTTTCTCT
>ERZ1643251.4315-NODE-4315-length-12467-cov-9.078795_pt1 | contig 12467 bp, 12 predicted proteins | sample MGYA00579261_ERZ1643251 | MGnify/ENA primary metagenome ERZ1643251 (study PRJEB29033, sample SAMEA4952267) | chicken gut metagenome | biome: Broiler Chicken; feature: Gastrointestinal Tract; material: Caecum | place: Ireland | collected 2018 | study: Broiler... | reverse complement strand
CCCTCTCACCGCAACAATGCGAAGCATGGATTGAGCGCGTTACCGCACCCATCCAGAACCACCGCACCATGACGAACCCATACCACCAATCTCCCGGCGGGGCTGAGGGGCCTTTGGCCCTCTCACCGCAACAATGCGAAGCATGGATTGAGAACCTTACCGCACAAATTCGGCGGTACCGCACCAAATCACTCAAAAATCCAAACTTTAAAAGTTTTACTCGATTTTTTTCAAAAAATCGCAGGGGTCCAGGGGGCAGCGCCCCCGGTCGCTGGCCACAGCCAGCGAAACACCCGCGCCGCGCACGGCGCGAAATCCCCTCCCGCCGCAGCGAGCGAGCCCCCATGCCGCGCAAGGCGCGAAATCCCCCCTTTTTTCTTTCCCCTGTATTATCGATATTCGCTATAGGAGGTGACCGCCATGCCGAGAGAGAAATTCCAAACACTGACGGAGCAGATGTACTATGTTCTTCTGTGTCTGCGGGAGGAACGGTGCGGTATGGATATTATGGACTGGGTTTCGGCCTGTACGGGCGGGCGGGTGCGCATTGGGGCGGGTACCCTCTACAACCTGTTGGAGCAGTTCTGCGACGCGGGGATGATTGTGCTGACCCGCATTGAGGGGCGGCGGCGCAGCTACCGGCTGACCAGCCAGGGTGTGGAGGCCCTGCAAAAGGAATACGAGCGGTTATGTTGTCAGGCGGCGGACTTCCGGCGCGTCATGGGAGAGGAGGAAACACCATGAGAAACCACCATTTTCATATTCAGTATTTCAACTTTTACGATTTGGACGGCATGGGCCGTCATTTGGAAAAAATGGCCGCCCGTGGCTGGATGCTGGAAAAGATGACCACGTTCGGCTGGCACTACCGGCGCATGGAGCCGAAACGGCTGCGGTTTACGGTGACATACCACGACACCTTCTCCGTCTTCGACCCGGAGCAAAGCGAGGGGCAGCAGGAATATCAGGATTTGTGCCGTCAAAGCGGCTGGGAGGTGGCGGCGGCCAACGGGCCGTTACAGGCGTTTTACACCGAGGACGAGGACGCGCCGCCCATTGAGACGGACCCCCGGCTGTTTTTGGATACCGTGGAGCGATTGGCAAAAAAGACGCTGTTTCCCGATATCCTCTTGCTGGTGCTGTCGGTGCTGGAAGCCTGTATGCTGACAGGTTCCCTCCTCCATTCCCCCATTCGGCTGCTGTCCTCTACCGCCAGCCTGATCACTGCCATCTGTTGGCTGTCCATTCTGGTGGACACCTCCATCACATTGTTCTTCTACTGGCAGTGGCATCGGAAAGCCATAATCGCCGCCGCTGCGGGCAAGTTTCTCCCGGTGCGCAATCACCGCCGGTTCCGTGTCGCCCTGACACTGGCCGCCGTGGGGGTGTTCTACGTGCTCATTGCCTCCCGGCCTTCTGGCTACAGAAGTCTATGCGCTCTATATGCCGTCGGAATCCCTCTGTCGATTCCTCTTCTGCTGGGAGAATCGGATAGTGGAGCTGTGCGCCAATTGGATTCTTACAAACGAGCAGCTGGAGACCGCCGCCCGCCTCCTGGCCCCCTGACGGATTTTTCCGAAATTTCCCCCGCTCCCCCCTTGACTTCCTTGGGGAATATGATATGATGAACGCAACAACAAATAAATTTTTTGCTGTTCAAAAAATTTTTGTATCATCAGGAGTGTACTATGAAAGAGCAGATCAAATGGGTTGCCAACACGATGCCTGCCAGCGACGACAAGCAGTTGGAGATCATGTCCCTGAAGAACGTAGCCAAGGCCCGGTTCTTCCACAGCAGCTTCCCCCAGTATTCCATCACCCCTCTGGCCTGCCTGGACGGCATGGCTAAGTATCTGGGCCTGGGCGGCCTCTATGTCAAGGATGAGTCCTACCGCTTCGGCCTCAACGCCTTCAAGGTGCTGGGCGGCTCCTTTGCCATGGCCCGGTACATCGCCAGCGAGATGGGCCATGACGTGTCCGAGATGACCTACGACTACCTGACCAGCGAGGCCTTCCGCAAGGAGTTCGGCCAGGCCACCTTCTTCACCGCCACCGACGGCAACCACGGCCGCGGCGTGGCCTGGGCCGCCAACAAGCTGGGTCAAAAGGCCGTCGTTCATATGCCCAAGGGCAGCAGCAAGGCCCGCTATGACAACATCGCCAAGGAAGGCGCCACGGTCACCATCGAGGACGTCAACTACGATGAGTGCGTCCGTATGGCTGCCGCCGAAGCCGCCGAGACCAAGCTGGGCGTTGTCGTGCAGGACACCGCCTGGGAGGGTTACGAGGAAATCCCCTCCTGGATTATGCAGGGCTACGGCACCATGGCCAGCGAGGCCGCCGAGCAGCTGCGGCAGGTGGAAGTCAACCGTCCCACCCATGTGTTTATCCAGGCCGGTGTTGGTTCCCTGGCCGGCGCCGTCGTGGGCTACTTCACCAACCTGTTCCCCAACAATCCCCCCAAGTTTATCGTCATGGAAGCCCGCGCCGCCGACTGCCTGTACCAGGGCGCTCTGGCCGGTGACGGCAACCCCCGCATTGTGGAGGGCGATCTCCAGACCATCATGGCCGGTCTGGCCTGCGGCGAGCCCAACATTCTCTCCTGGGATATCCTCCGCAACCACGTTTCCGCCTTCGTCTCCTGCCCCGACTGGGTCAGCGCCCGCGGTATGCGCATGCTGGGCGTCCCCGTCAAGGGCGATCCCACCGTCATCTCCGGTGAGTCCGGCGCCGTGGGCATGGGCCTGCTGGCCGCTCTGATGGAGACCGACGAATACAAGGATCTCCGCGACGCCATCGGTCTGGACCGTTTCAGTCAGGTATTGCTGTTCTCCACCGAGGGCAACACCGATCCCCTCAAGTTCCGTAAGGTTCTGTGGGACGGCGAATACTCCACCGTGGAATAATCTTTATACACGTTCTGCCCATTCCTTTCGCGCCGCCGGTCTTCCCCCCTTTAGACCGGCGGCGCTTTTTCCCTGTCTGGGGGCATTTCAAAAGAGACTTTCCATTTTCTCCGCCCGGTGTTACAATATTTCCGATGAAACCGGCACAGGCAGGAGGGCTTTTCACATGAAATCGGGAAACAACAAACGGCTGCTGCGGATTTTTGTCTTTTTTCTCTGGGGCATCATTCTGGCGTGGGTAATCCAGGCGTATCTGTCAAAGGAGGGCTCCTCCCTGTCCATCGTCTTCCTTGCTCTGGGTGTGATTCTGGTCTTTCTGGTCCTGTGTTACCGGGTTTCTTTGACAATGCGGGCCCAACGTCTGGGAAAACAAATCGACAAGGCCGTTTTCCAGTACCAGCTGTCCCATGACGCCGACGCCTATTTGGCCCAGCTGGCCCAATGCGAAGCCCTGCCCGGCGTGGAGCGGACCACGTTCTATGAGCTGCCCGCCCGGGACTATCTGGCCGTTCTGAAAATCCGCGTGCTGCGGGAGACGGGCCGGACGGCAGAATGCCGCGCCGTTCTGGACGCCGCCATGGAGCGCACCACCAACGCTCTGGCCCGGCAATCCTTCCAGGCAGAGGAAGCGCTGCTGCAAGAACAGCCGGAACCGTGACAACACAACAAGGGGCGTGCTGCAAAATTCATTGCAGCACGCCCCTTGTTCTCAATGGCGGTAATACGAAGTACAGTATGGGGTCTGAGTTGTGCTTATCGGGCGGGACCTGCAATCCCGCCACACCAATAGATGGCCCCCGCCGTCCACCCCCCAAGGGGGCGGCGACGGGGGCCATGGCCGTTGGCCGGGGATTGCGCCATCTGTGGATGGCGCTTTGGAACGATGGGGGGATTTCGCGCCGTGCGCGGCGCGGGTATTTCGCCCGCTGCGGCGGGCGACCGGGGGCGCTGCCCCCTGGACCCCTGCGATTTTTTGAAAAAAATCGAGTAAAACTTTTATCTTTTTCCCATTCCCGCCATTCTGCAACAGTCCCCTTATTTTATATCTATTCGTTATTTCAACAGACGGTAGACGGTCACCGGCGTACCGTCCTCCAGTGTCACCGTTTCGGCGGGCGTCAGGTCCGACAGGTATCCCATATACAGGCTTGGCTGACAGTACAGCGCCGACAAATCCTTTCGCAGCAGATAATCTATAGAGCGGCCGCTGCCGTCCCGGTCCCAACAGACCATCATCCAATACTCCTCGTCCCCAAAGGTGGCTTCCCCGCTGCGGATTACCTCCGAACCGTCGGCGTCGGGGAAATCCTCATACACCACCCCGTCATAATAGAGGATGGAGTGGAGCAGGGCCAGGGCCGATTGCTCCTCATATTGCAGCAGCAGCGTCTCCCCGGTGCACGGCTCCGTGGCCGTGGTGGAATTATAGTTGGCGATGATACTGTACCGGTAGACCAGATACACCTGGAATTCCGGCATCTGCTTCTGATACCACGACTCCTGAGAAATGGTTTCCAGTTCATCCCCCAAGGCCTGGACAAAGTCCTCGCCCCCGTGCATAGGCATCTGGAACACAAACAGCGACGGCGGCGAACCGCCCGACGCGCCCTCGCCCTCGTGGTCCGTCTGCTCCACATTGAAGCTCAGCGGATACTCCGGCCACTGGGCCGCAAACTCCCGCAGCCGCCAGAACAGACGGACATTGGGATAATTGGTATCGTACCCCAGCTTCCCCGCTTCCACGTCCCGGCCGCCCCGGTAGATGGCCTGGAAGCAAATTTCCGGGTTGTCCTCCAGCCAGTAGAGATATCGCAGCTCTTCCCGCTTGTTGTTCTGGGGCGACGAGACCAGCTCCACCCCCCAGTCCTCCTCCATCTGCCGCAGGATGGTCTTGGGATATGTATTTTGTTGCACCCGTTCCACCATGCCCGGCAGCACCGCCGGGCCCACCAGCAAAACCAGTATCAGTACCGCAAGCACCAGCACCACTTTGTCTAAACGGCGCTTTCTCCGATGGCGGCCCCATACGGTCTCATATTCCTCCGCCTGATGGGGCAGGTCCTCCGGCGGCGGCCGGTCCTCCGGTTCGTCCTCCTCCAGCAGCTCCTCAAAATCCCAGTCCTCAGTCTGCTCCTTCTCTTCCTCCTCCGTATCCTCCAGAGCGGAAAAGTCCAGGTCCTCCGATTCGGCTTCCTCCGGCGGTTCCTCCTCCGCATCCTCCAGGGCGGAAAAATCCAGGTCCTCCGATTCGGCAGGCGTCTCCTGAGGCTCCGGTCGGACCTCCGGCGACTGGAACGACGGTCTCCGTGGCTGCCGGTCCGTGGCCATGCGCCGGGCCATCTGATAGGCCCGGTGGAGCGCCTGGAACCCCTCCGGGTCCTCCTCCGGATGCACCTCCTTAATCCGCTGGGCATAGGCCCGCTTGATGGTCTCCGTATCCGATGGACCCGGCAGCCCCAATTCTCTCCATGGACTGTTCACGGTACACCTCCTGTATCCATACAAGAATTTCCTCCATTGTACCACAGCCGGCGGCCCCTGTACATCGGGACTTTTCGCCCCTCCCTTGACGGCGGCCCATTCCCCCTGTTAAGATAGTACAAGATACATTGGAAATGGGGTATGGTTATGGCAATCATCGGCATCGATTTGGGGACCACCAACAGTCTGGCCGCCGTCTGGAAGGACGGCCGCTGTCAGCTGATTCCCAATGCTTCCGGCGCCTATCTGACGCCCAGCGTGGTCAGCGTGGAGGAGGACGGTTCCATTCTGGTGGGACAGGCCGCCAAGGAGCGGCTGATTTCCCATCCTGACCGGACCATCTCCCGCTTTAAGCGCCACATGGGCACCCGGCAAGTCTTCACCCTGGGAAAAAAACAATTCTATCCCGAAGAGCTGTCGGCCCTGGTGCTGCGGCGTCTGCGGGAGGATGCGGAGTGTTTTCTGGGCGAACCGGTCACCGAAGCCGTCATCAGTGTGCCCGCCTATTTCACCGAGGCCCAGCGGGCCGCCACCAAGCGGGCCGGAACATTGGCCGGTCTGGTGGTGGAACGGCTGGTCAACGAGCCCTCCGCCGCTGCCCTGTCGGCCCACATCCAGGAGGGCGCCGATGACCGGGTCTGTCTCGTCTTCGACCTGGGCGGCGGCACCCTGGACGTGTCCCTGGTGGAGCGGTTTGAAAACGTGGTCAGCGTCACCGCCGTCAGCGGCGACAACCGGTTGGGCGGCTCCGACTTTGATTTGGCCATGGCCCAGGCCTTTTGTCAGGAGACCGGCATGGACTTTAACCATCTGACAACGGGACAACAAGAGCTGTTAATTCGCCAGGCGGAGACGTGCAAAATCGCCCTGACCACCCAGCCCATGGCCATGATGGTGGTGTCCTTTGACGACGTTCACGCCTCTCTGACCATCACCAATGAATGGCTTATCCGCAAATGCGGCCGGTTGTTCAAACGGATGACGGCCCCCATTCAGCAGGTCTTGCGGGACGCGGGTCTGTCGCCCCAGGCGTTGGACGAGCTGGTGCTGGTGGGCGGCTCCAGCCATATGCCCTCGGTCCGGCAGTACATCTCGAAGACGCTGGGCATGGAGCCGTGCCAGAACAGCCGCCCCGACACGGCCATTGCCCTGGGCGCCGGTATCTGTGCCGGTATGAAGGCCCGGTGCGCCGACATCCGGGAGCTGGTGCTGACGGACGTCTGCCCCTTTACCCTGGGCGTGGCGGTGTTCAACCCGGAGCAGCCCCGCCGTCACCGCATGTGCCCCATCATTGAGCGGAACAGCGTCCTGCCCTCCAGTAAGGAAAATGTCTTCTGGACCATCCGCGACCGGCAGCGCCGGGTGGATATTGAGGTCTATCAGGGCGAACAGCCCTATTGTCAGGACAATACCCTGTTGGGGAAACTGTCCGTGCCGGTGCCCCAGGGTCCGGCCGGGACCCAGCAGGTCCGCGTTCGGTTCAGCTACGATATCAACGGTCTCCTGGAGGTGGAATGCCGCACGGCCATCAAGGAAGAATCGGCCATTCTGCTGCAAAATCAGGAGATGACACCGGCGGAAGTGGAAAAACGGCTGCAAGCCCTGTCGGCATTAAAGCTGCATCCACGGGAACAGGAGGTTCCCCGTGCCCTGCTGGCACGGGCTGAGCGGCTGTATGCCTCGTCTCTCGGGGAAACCCGCGCCGCCCTGGACCAGGCCCTTTCCTGGTATCAGCGGGAGCTGTCCTCTCAGGAATCGCTCCGGGTGGCCAAGGCATCCCGGCGGATGGAGCAGATGTTGGACTCAGTGGAAGCCTATCTGGGACGGGACCCCTTCGCGGATGGCTTCCCCCAGTGGGATGACCCGGAGTAATCCCCTTGACAGGGGATGGTCTTCCCTGTATAATCGATACATACCAATCGTATGTTTTTAAGGAGGCGGGTCCATGGCGCGGAATAAGTACCCGGAGGTTACGGAGGAACGGATTCTCGACGTGGCGCAGCGTCTCTTTTTGGAAAAGGGCTATGAAAACACCACGATTCAGGACATTGTGGACCAGCTGGACGGGTTGACCAAGGGAGCCGTGTACCACCACTTCAAATCGAAAGAGGACATTCTGGACGCGGTGGGCGACCGGATGTTTCTTCGCAATAACCCTTTTGAAGCGGTCCGGGGCCGCGACGATCTCAGCGGCCTGGAAAAGCTGCGGGAGGTCGTCCGGCTCAACCAGGCCGACGCAGCCCGCACCAGTCTGACGGTCCAGTCCATTCCCCTGACCCATAATCCCCGCATTCTGGTGGGCATGATCGACGCCAACCGGCGTATTCTCACCCCCTATTTTCTGGAGCTGCTGGAGGAGGGCAACCGGGACGGTTCCCTCCACACGGCCTATGCCCGGGAAATCGCGGAACTGCTGCCCCTGCTCACCAGTTTGTGGCTGCTGCCGTCAGTGTTCCCGGCCACCAAGGCGGAGCTGCGGCGAAAGTTCCAGTTTCTTGAGGAAATGATGGAAAAGATGGGCGTTCCCCTGTTTGACGATTCCATTCGCCGTCTGGTGGACGCATTCTTTGCACAAATTCCCGAACTAAAATAAAATTGCCCAAGGGCAATTTTATTTTGGAATAATACATTCATTCGGTAGGTATGTTTTATAGTGTACCGCGCAGCGGTTTTTTTCTTTTGGATATTACATACCATCCGAAGGTATGAAAGGAGTCCTTTTTATGAACCGATTACACAGCCCCGCCGGTGGGCGGCCCCGCTCCACCCTTCCTGTCACTCCCCTGCCGGTGCTCCACTGGCCGCGCCGTGGACGGCGAATGGAGGGTTAGGCCATGGTCCCGCAAAAACTGTTTACCCGCAATTTCACCCTGCTGCTGTTGGGGCAAATCAGCTCTTTGCTGGGCAACTATACGTTGAAATTCGCCCTGTCCATGTATGTGCTGGATAAAACGGGGTCTGCGTCGATTTTTGCGTCTCTGCTGGCGGCGGCGCTGCTGCCTACCATTCTGCTGTCACCCTTGGGGGGAATTCTGGCGGACCGGGCCGACCGGCGGCGCTCCATGGTGACGCTGGACGTACTCTCCGGCGCGTCCGTGGCCGTCGCCGGGCTGCTGCTGCCCCTGGGGCAGGAAATCGGCGTCATCGCCGGACTGCTGGTGGTCCTTTCGGTACTGGCTGCCTTTGAATCCCCCACGGTTCAGGCCTGCATTCCTCAGATGCTTCCGCCGGACCAGCTGATGAAAGGAAACGCGGCTGTCAATCAGGTGCAGGCCATTGCCGGACTGATAACCCCGTTTCTGGGCAGCGTCGTGTATACGGCCTTCGGTCTGATGCCAGTGCTGTGGGGGACGGTGGTCTGTTTCTGGCTGACGGCGGCTCTGGAATGCGGGCTCCATCTGGAACGGCCCCACAAGGCGGCTCCGCTTCCCCTTCGGACCGTTCTGCGGGAGGAGTTTTCCGCCGGATTCCACTTTCTGCGGCGGGAACGGCCGGAAATTGTCCAGCTGCTTCTGCTGGCGGCGCTGGCCAGTTTGTTTGTAGCTGGTACTGTGGTGGTGGGCTTCCCCTTTCTGGTCCGTACAGTCCTGGGGCTTCCGGCAGGGTATTACGGCGCGGCGGAAAGCGCCATGGGCGTGGCCGCCGTGCTGGGCAGTCTCTTTGTGGGTCTGATGGCCCAGCGGTTCCGTCTGCGTTGGCTGGCCCTGGTGTTTGTGGGATTGGGGCTCTGTCTACTTCCGGCGGGGTTGGTATTCCGATTGCCTTTGAACACGCTGGGCGTCTATTTAGTACTGCTGCTGGCCTTCTGCGCCGGTCAGTTCGGGTGCAGTCTCTTCTCCACCTGCGCCGTCTCCGTCATCCAGGCCCGCACGCCGGACCATCTGATGGGCAAGGTCATGGCCTGTGTTTTTACCCTCTCCATGTGTGCCCAGCCCGTGGGCCAAATCGTCTATGGCGCCCTGTTTGACTGGTTCGCCCGCAGCCCCGGATGGGTTCTAATCCCCAGCGGCCTGCTGGTCTGCGCCATTGGCTGTCTGTCCGCCCGGTTCTTTCTGCGCTTGGAGTCGCACTGATACTGTCTATTCCAAAGAAGGTAGAACGATGGTATAATGGTAAACAAGCAATCCAGCAGTCAGGTGCGTTATATGAAAAAATTTGCAAAAAGTCTGGTACGTTTCCTGATTACCATGGTCATCGTGACGGTTTTCATCATAGGAATCCAGATTGTCCGGCAAGGGATGTGGCTTTGGGGGCTTCCCGATTTAGACGAGATTCAATAACGCGGCGGGATAGCAAAGCTATCCTGCCGCTTGGTATTTTGAGATGAGAGACCGTCCCCGCCGCTGCAATGTTTCCACTAGTTCCATTCGTGGCTGAGTATGCGCATCATAATAAAATCGCTGTACTCGTTATTGTAGTAATAGGCCTCTTCCAGAATTCCTTCCTGCTTGAAGCCGATTTTTTTGTAGAATTCCAGAGCATTGGTATTTAATCCCACTACTCCGATTGAAACACGGTGCATTTGATACTCATGGAACGCCATATCCAGCAGCATACGAATGGCTTCTGTACCGTATCCTTTCTGCTGCATCTTGGGGTCGGGAATGATAATGGTAAGGTCGGTCTGGTGCCATGCAGGAAACATACGCAGCAGCCCCGCCTCACCGATAAGATTGCCGTCGAAATCTGTAATCGTAAACCAGACCGCATCTTTCGATTGCCGGTTGGCGGCAATGCTCGTTTTTATCTCTTCTTCGTTGGTGGGCTTCTCAAAGCCACATTGAAACATAACGTTGGGTTGACTGAACCAATAGGCAAAAAAAGGCGCGTCCGCTTCTCTTTGCTCCCGTAAAATAACCCGTTTTCCTCTGATTTCTTTCTTCATACGCTTTTATAACCCTTTCTTTTCTCCCGATGAATCTCGATTTACCGGTTATTTAAGATAGTATAGCACAAAACGGTAATGCGTTCCACCTGACAGCAGGAAATGCTCTGTTGGATATATGGCAAAACCCCGCAAAGCATAAGCTTTACGGGGTTAACAGCTGGTGCGCGAGGCGGGACTTGAACCCGCACGTGCGTAATGCACACTAGAACCTGAATCTAGCGAGTCTGCCAATTCCACCACTCGCGCGTACAATATGAAGTTTGACAAAGATGGTGCGCGAGGCGGGACTTGAACCCGCACGTGCGTAATGCACACTAGAACCTGAATCTAGCGAGTCTGCCAATTCCACCACTCGCGCATCTATGTCACATGCTCGCTGAGCACAGGAAGCATTTTACCACATAGATTCCATCTTGTCAATCCCTTTTCCGGTTTTTTGTCAAAAATCAGTGGTTCAGCACCCGGACCCGAATCATACCGGGAATGGCCCGCAGTTCATCGGCCACATCGTCCTTAATCCGGCTGTTGACATCCACCAGCGTATAGGCGTATTCCTTCTTGGACTTGTTGGTGAGGTTTTCCACGTTGACGCCCTCATCAGACAGAATGGTGGTAATCTGGGTCAGCATGGCCGGGACATTTTTATGAATCAGGCACAGACGGCAAATCCCGCTCCACTCCTGGACCACATTGGGCAGGTTGACAGAATTCCGGATGTTACCGTTGACCAGGTATTCTTTCAGCTGATCGGCGGCCATCCGGGCGCAGTTCTCCTCGCTCTCCGGTGTGGACGCCCCCAGATGGGGCATGGCAATGACATTCTTCCCCCGGCAGATCTTCTCATCCGGAAAATCGGTGACATACCGGGCCACCCGGCCCGAATCCAGCGCCTCCAACATGTCGTCGTCATTGACCAGACCGCCGCGGGCCAGATTCAAAATGCGGACATGGCCCTTCATTTTGGCAATGGTATCGGCGTTGATAAAGTCTTTCGTATCGCTGGTATAGGGCACATGAATGGTGATGTAATCGGAAACTTTATAGAGCTCCTCCACATCCTGGACCACATGGACATGGCGGTCCAGCCGCAGGGCCGCCCCCACCGACAGGAACGGGTCATAGCCGTAAACGTCCATACCCAGCTCCAAAGCCACGTTGCACACCAGCGCGCCGATGGCGCCCAGGCCAATGACGCCCAAGGTCTTGTGGTACAGCTCGGGACCGGCAAAGGCTGCTTTCCCCTTTTCCACCACGTCTTCCACTTTCACACTGTCGTCGGCCACCTGCTCCCGAACCCAGTTGCAGCCGCCCACAATGTCGCGGGACGCCAGCAGCAGCGCTGCAATGACCAGCTCCTTGACGGCGTTGGCATTGGCGCCGGGGGTATTGAAGACCACAATGCCGTTTTCCGAGCACCGGTCAATGGGGATGTTATTGGTACCGGCACCGGCCCGTGCAATGGCCCGCAGGGCGTCGGGGAACACATAGTCGTGCATGGCCGCCGAACGGACCAGAATGCCGTCCTCATTCTCCACGTCCCCGCCTACCTGGAATCGGGTCTGATCCAGCAGATTGAGCCCCGCCGCCGAGATCTTGTTGAGCGTTTTGATACGATACATAAAAAACAACCTCGAATCTCTGTGATTTGACGCCCCTTGCGTAGTTGTACTTTATTATAGTAGTGAAAAATAGAGGTGTCAAGACACCGGCCGGACAAAAAGTGTCCGCCGGTGGTGGATTTCTGTCCAATTGTCACAAATACCCGGTGCGGCCCCCAAGCCGCGCCGGACGCCATCTTGCAAACAGAGCGCCAGTATAGTATGTTCATCTCCCTGGTCCGCAAATACACCCGCGCCCGCAAGCTGACGCCCCGGATGCTGAACGAGCTCATCGAGAAAATCGAGGTGTTCAACGCCGAGAAGATTGACGGGGTATGGGAGCAGCGGCTCCGTATCCACTATAACTGCGTAGGGGTCATTGAGATCCCGGAGTTGATCCCGCTGCCCGCCCCGGAGGTGTCCGTAAACACAAGAAAGGGCGTAGTCGTCAACTACGCCCCATCCACCATCGCCGGATGAAAACAAAAGAAAAAAGACGAGTGTTCTTACAGCGTTTCAAATGCTATAAGAACACTCGCCATGGTGCGCGAGGCGGGACTTGAACCCGCACGTGCGTAATGCACACTAGAACCT
>ERZ1643251.4313-NODE-4313-length-12474-cov-8.482728_pt1 | contig 12474 bp, 11 predicted proteins | sample MGYA00579261_ERZ1643251 | MGnify/ENA primary metagenome ERZ1643251 (study PRJEB29033, sample SAMEA4952267) | chicken gut metagenome | biome: Broiler Chicken; feature: Gastrointestinal Tract; material: Caecum | place: Ireland | collected 2018 | study: Broiler... | reverse complement strand
TCATCGGTAAACCTCTTTTCAACCACGCGACTATCGCGTGGTTTTCGTTATACAACAAGAGCCTCGTTCGTTAAGAACGAGACTCTTGTACTATTATAACGATTTCTTTTCTATCTCGAAATCTGACCCGATTTGTTTTGCATTCTTCCATAGCTGTATCATTTCCAGTCATTCCGTGTATGCCGTTCTATCTCCGTATTCGAATCAATCGCCATCATGCGGAGAAGATTGCTTCCGATAAATCCTGATTTGGCGGAGCTGCTGGCAATTAAAGAAACAAAAACGTTTGTAATGTTTATGGGTCAACACTCTATAAAAGCGCACGCCCCTCTGCACCGACGTATTCTGCAAGCATCCGAATACACCCTTTCAGCCAACTATGATATCGCACAGAGCGTGCAGCGTTTCTGTGCGAGCATTACAGAGAATACGTGGACGATTCCCTGTATATATCCAAACACAGCAAAAACATCTCGACAAAGGTAGAGTGCTACCTGATCGTACCAAGAATTCTGTGCGAAAATACCGTTTCAGCCAGAAATATATAGGTCTCGACTCGCCTTCATTATATCCTTTCTACTCCAACGCGGATATGCGCCCTTTTGAATAACAGTAAAGGCGCCACAAATATTACCTTGCCTTAATACACGGCTCAAATCTGTTACCCCATCATGCATTGCCGCAAGCACTCCTGCAAAAAAAGCATCCCCAGCCCCCGTCGTATCGAAAGCCTTAACCGAAACAGATGGCGCATAATAAATTTTACCATTCGCACAGGCCATGCTACCCTCCGCACCCAAAGTGAGAAACACAGTCTTATTATTCCCCGCCAATAAACAAAGTCCTTCCTCCAATGTCTTTTCTCCTGTAAAAAGAGGCAGTTCCTCTTCCGACAACTTTACTATATCTGCCAGCATAATATATTTAGAAAGAATATTAACAGCCTCCTCCTTATTCGTAAAAATATCTTCGCGGTAGTTTACATCAAAACTGACAAGCTTCCCTTTTACATGCGCAGCAGAAATCAAACGGTCGGCAAAGCCAAGCCCTCTTTTTTCGGAAAGAAGTAACGAACCGATATGTACAATGTCCGCTTGTTCCGCTATCCCTTGAACAGCAACGTGCGGAAGACAATAATCGGCGGTATGTTTTCGGTAAAAGCTAAACCTCCTTTCTCCTGTATACGCCAGTTCCACGAATGCCAGTGTGGTATTATATTGCGTTTTACGCCCAATATATAAATATTCGAATTGCTGTTTCTCAGCAAATTCTTTCAAAAAATCGCCGATAATATCAGCCCCGACACTTCCGCAAAAACCGCAAGATATTCCTAATTTTTTAAGCCCGCACGCCACATTGAAAGGAGCGCCCCCGGCATATCGTTCGTAACAGACTGTACCGTTTTCCTCCCTGCCGATCATATCGGCAAGAATCTCTCCAACGCAGATGATCATTGTTACCCTCACTTGTCTGCCGCCGCGTAGCATACGACGGCCTTTTTAATTTCCCTTTTTCTACTCGTTATCACAACGCTCCAACAAAAGTATGAAAGGATTTTCCTCCATAATCTCGTTCAAACGCTGCGAAGAATACTCTTTATCCGTATTAAGAACAGCATTGTATACTGTTCCGTTCTTTTTCCGTTCGATGGTGAGGCTGTTGAAATGTTCCGCCGCAAACAATTCTTTCACCCTTTCACTTTCCGCATTTTCCTGCACGAAACAAACTCTCAGCGAATAAAAGTGCTTTGTTTGAAAAAACTTGCATTTCAAGTGAAACAGACACTGTGTGGCGATAAGAGTGACTGTGGCTCCAACCGCCACAATATACATTCCGGAGCCTGCTGCCATGCCCACACCTGCCGTTGCCCATACGCCTGCGGCCGTGGTAAGGCCATGAATTTCATGTCGACGATAAACAATAATGCCCGCGCCAAGAAACCCGATGCCCGACACGATCTGCGCAGCCACGCGTGCCGCATCCGCTTCGGCAGAATCGCCAAACCCGTACTTTGATACCACCATAATGAGCGCCGAGCCAACGCAAACGATTGTATGAGTACGGATACCTGCTTCTTTGAACCTTAGTTTTCTTTCGTATCCAATAGCAAATCCCAATACGACCGCAACCAATATGCTTATTAAATAGCGCAACTCATTCAAAAAAATTTCCACCTCTTTATTCTACTCCGGCGACCGACTCTGTTTTCTAAATGGTTACTTTTTATGACCTATGTATTGCTCTTTCGCGGCGAAACGATATCATACACATCACAAATGTTATGGATAACGACATCTGCCAAATCAAATTTCTGTTGATATTTCGGATCTGATACAGCATCAAAACCAATACAGAACAAGCCCGCAGCTTTTGCCGCCCTGATTCCTGTATCTGAATCTTCTATGGCCACAGTATCTGCCGCCAACGCATCGCACTGTTTCATAGCATGCAAATACACATCGGGAGCAGGCTTAGCCAACTGCACTTCATTGCCGCATGAAACTACGGAAAAATATTTTTTAAGTCCCGTTATATCCAGAACGGTTTGCACATACAGACTGTCCGATGAAGATGCTACCGCCAATATATATTTTTCATTATACAATTTTTCTAAAGTTTCACGCAATCCAACCGTTGGCTGTAAATTACTTTCTTTAATGATTTTAATTAACAACTCAAATTCCCGACACGTCAAAGCCCCCGCTGAATAAGGCAATTTATTTTGCGTTACTACTTCTCCCCAAAATTCGCGTTTGCTTCGAGCATATGCTTTAGGTAATATTTTATCAACGTTTAAATTTAGTTCTTCTAATAACATGCGGCAGGAAGCAGTATGTAAAGGTTCAGTATCCGCAATTACTCCGTCCATATCAAATATTACATATGATGCCATAGCTTCCTCCTATTGAATATGAACGACGGCTTTAACAATTTTTGACTTTTCTTGTATACTCATGTCCATTGCGCGTTGAATATCGTCCAGTTCAAACACATCGGTAACAATACTTTTAAGATTGATTTTTCCCTCCGACACTGCCCGAATCGCAATAGGATAGACATGACGATAACGAAAAACTGTTTTGAAAGTAATTTCTTTATCCAATGCCAAACTGATGTTCAAATTCATTTTGCCGCTGCAACTGTACCCAACAAGTACAATGTTTGCACCCTTTTTTACACATTCCATGGCGCCGTTGACCGCACTTTCGTTCCCGGAAGTATCGATGGCTAAATCTGCGCCCTCGCCGTTTGTAAATTCTAAAATCCTTTTATATAATCTTTCATCCTTGCTGTTGATAACTGCATCTGCACCAATTTCCAAAGCCTTTTGCAAACGCGAATCAAGAACATCGCTCACATAGACCTCTGAAACGCCCATTGCTTTCAGCGCCATAGTTGTCACCAGTCCAATACAGCCAGCTCCAAAAACAAGCGCTCTCTGCCCAAATTTCGCCTCTCCCTGCCCGGCCGCATGAAAACCAACGGATAGAGGTTCAATTAGTGCACCTTCCAACGTAGAAACGTTATCAGGCAGTTTAAAGCAAAGATCGGCAACGTGCGCGACATATTCCTGAAACACCCCGTCAATCGGCGGCGTGGCAAAAAATACTACATCCGGGCAAAGATTATATTTCCCTTGTTTGCAATATTCGCAAGATCCACAAGTCTTTCCCGGCTCCAATGCAACGCGATCTCCGATTTTTAAATGACTGACAGCTTTACCTACTTCTACAACGGTGCCTCCGGCCTCATGCCCCAATACAAAAGGCGGTTTGACAATATAATTACCGATTTTACCATCTGCATAATAATGAAGATCCGAGCCGCATATGCCTACGTATTCAAGTTTTACTAGTACCTCGTTATCCTTGGGGATAGGTATCGGGCGCGTTTCAAAGCCCATTTTGCCTATATCCTTCATCACTGCAACCTTCATAGTTTTTTCCATATTGACTCCTTAAAATCACACAACTCCCAGAGTAAAGCGAGAGAATGTTTCCCGTTGAAAATTTTCCGTATCTCACCCTGACTTAGTATCCGAACGATATATACGCTAATCTGTTCCTTTGCTATGTTCCCTCTTTTTACTTTATCGATGTTTTTCCAGAGGAGTTCTCTGCATTATGCAAATCAGCATACCAATCGACTCGGATGTTTCATCATGACCGTTTCTGCGTTTTTGAATTTAGCAATTAAAACCTCGTTTTACACTTCCGCATTCGCATCCGAATAAACAAATGCGCCGTAGCCCCAGCCGGATTTTTTGCCTGATTTAACGTAATCTATATATTTTTTTCGCAAAGAAGTATTTTGCGGCAACTTGTCAATGTCTTGCTCTTTCGTATCATAGAGCCGCCACGCCCAAGAAAAAAAGTCGTCATAATATCCGCTATCCATCAATTCGTAATCCGATATAAATGCAAATAAATTGGATTGAGGCGAAAGCATTTGCTTTACGGCGGGGAACAAAAGCCAGGATTCACATGTAAAAACGATTTTATCGTCGCCGAAAAACGGCTTGAAAAAATCTGCCGCCAACCGATAAGATTCAACCTGTTCGTCACGTTCAAGCCGTGCGCCCGTCCGAGGTATATGAACTCTTAATAACTTGTCGCCTTTTTTCAGTGTTATTTTATTACCTGCGTAATCGATCGGTGAGTTTGAAACGTCGAACTGCAACCTGCCAAGCGCAAATCGCGTCAGATGATAAAATCCCCCGAACCAGTCCGCAAATACTCCCCATATCCCATACACTAAACGACATTCTATACACTTATAGAGCAAATCTTTCATCGAGTTTTCCCATACGTCAAGCGGCAAACCTTTTTCCTCGTACCGCCCTTTCAAATACTTTGACATAAGTATCAGCATTATCAGCGCGCGCGTGAATGGATGTACGGCATTTGTCCAAGACAAGCTTTTTACGTCGTTTATCATTTATAATACGTCGGTGTTTATATCCTGCCGATAACGATCGACGATTCCCATCAATTCATTATAACACTCCTCGTCTGCCTGAATCTGCTCGTAAAAAACTATTAAATCCCGAACAGCCGCATTCGGAAAGTTAAATTTATTCAAAAACCAAATGTAATATTCCTTCATTCCACATTCATTCCCGAAACAAATTATAAAAGGCTTCTTATATCGATAACTTTCCCCTCTTTCATCGACTTATCGGCAGCGTAAACGCATAAATGCCCGTTGACGGAATCGGTCAGTTCCGTTCTGCTGATCGATGTGCCGTTGTCTTGTATAAAATCTATAAAATCTTTCGCCAATAACGCGTCGCCGCCGAAATGCCCGCCTGTTTCGCTTTGATCGTTGCTACTGAAATCGAATATCTCTTCCTTGCCTATATCGATATTCGCTCTGTTCTCTTCGTCGAACGTTCTCAAATGCAGTTTTCCCGAACCGACCCAGCCCTCCAACTCGCCTTTCGTTCCCAATATATATAAATCTCTACCCGCTCTTTGCGCTGACGGATACAGCCCGTGAGAAGCCGTCGATCCGTTTTCGAATTGAAGAATTACCGTTTGATGATCTACAATATCCGCATTGGTTTTCCAAGCGCATACGCCGTGCAGATTATTTGTTTTTAAGGATTCTTCTTTTTCTTCTTTGGTCAGTTCGAAGTATTCTTTCCCCGTACATTGCCAAGGATACGATACCAAATAATCGTTTTCAAGCAACATTAACTTTGCGCTGTACTGACAACTATCCACAAGCGGACAATCCACAAGGCATCTCGTACCCGATTCCTTCGGGGCCTTTTCGGGAATGATAAAATTTCGCCCGCCAAAACTCGAAACTCTTACGGGTTTGACGGCATTATTCAGCCAACATATAATATCTATATCATGGCAACACTTAGCGAGCATAAACGAAGAACCGCATTCTTCTTCGTTATTCCATTTCCCCCTTATAAAAGAAATACAGTTATGCGCAACGCCGACCCTTTCGTTAGTCTGAATATGTACGATTTCTCCGATTTTTCCGCTATTGATAATTTCTTTCGCTTTTCTATAAAAAGGCGAATAGCGCAAAACGTGGCAGATCATAACTTTGTTGTGATGCTCGTCCGCCACTTTTTTTAACCTCATCAAATCTTGCGCGTTATTTGTGATCGGTTTTTCCAAAAGCATATCGTAACCTTGTTCTAAAAACGGTATGGAAGTTGAAACATGCAACTTATCCATCGTACCGTTAATCACGCAATCGGCGTTCTTTCCTAATTTTAAAACCTCATCGATATTCTTAAACCGCATATTTCCCGGTACGCGATATTTATCCGCATACAAGTTCAGTATATGTTCGTCAGGATCTACGATACCGACAATCTCAAAATCTTTTGAAATATTCATTGCGTTTTCGGCATACAACCTCGACCTATGCCCGCAACCGACTATTAAACATTTAATTTTTTTCATTTCTCTACCCTCATATCTTTGTTTTGAAAGTTATTATTAGTTTTTATCGTCTAAAAAAAACAGTATACGGAGCCAACTTGTCATCAATTGCATAGCCCGGCTTCTTCCCTGCGTTTCTTACGTAAAATACCGCTCTGTCCTTAAATACCTCAAGCACAAGATATTGAGCGAACAGCGGTGTTCCCGTATGCGGATAATACTGCTTTTCTTTTAATCCTCCGTACCCCGTCAGTCCGTCCGTATCGAAATTTTCAACGTCAAACGGACGCAGTCCGCACATATGAACTAAGGAATAGCAATATTCCTTTCCCCTCGAATCGTCTTGCCCGAAATTATTGCTTAAAGGATTATCGTTTTCGTCGAAATGCAACACGGCGCAAGACGAGTAATCTTTGTATTCCACACGTTCGCCGTGGACGTGTCCGTACAGATAAAACGCGTTTTTATGCCCTCTGAATACGCCGTAAAACTTTTTAACGTTTCCGTTAGTCATCGTTTCCGATATTTCCGTACCGTAATAATAACACTTCGCAGATAAATGGCCCACCAAAAATACCGGTTTAATACCGTTCGGATCAATTTCGTTCAGTTTGTTTCTTACCCATTCCAACGTTTCGTCGGTATAAAAACCCTCATGCGTGTTAAAAGCCGTATCGGGATCTATATTTATACCTATAAAATCCACTCCGTTTACAACGTAATGGAAGGCGTCCCAATATTTTTCTTTCGGTTTATGAATCGACTTCACCTCTAATTTTTCGGTTTCGGGAAGTTTACCGAACGATTTTTCCATACAATCGTAAAAATCGGTAGTATTGTACGGTTCGTTTTCAACCGTACCTATATCGCCCAGAATAAAATCGTTGTTTCCCGCAACGTATAAAACTTTTCCGCTTTTCGTTGTATTTTCCGCAACGGCGTTGAGTTTATACTTCAAGTCCAAAAAGTTCTTTTTGGGCAAAGCGCAGGATTTATCCCACTCGGGATAATCAGAAACGTTATCTCCGCCGATAATCGTAAGGTCCGCTTTGCCGAATTCTTTAACGGCGTTTTCCGCCGCCGTTAAATATGATTTTCTTAATACGGTCGGATAATCGAGCATTGCCTGCTGATCATGTATATCTGTAAAACAAAATGCCGTTAAAACAGGCTTTTCCATTGTTCTTAAAACTCCCGATATTTCCAATGTTTAATCTTAATTACGCAATTTTTCGTAAAACACGCGACAAGCGGCGTTATCCAAATAAAAATGTTTTAGTCTTTAATTTCAAAATCTACATAAATCGCATAGTGATCTGACGCATAGCCGCTTTCTTCTTTTTTAGCGTGAATTTTATATCTTTTAACATCAATTTCTTTTGATCCCATAATATAATCGATAGGATCTTTGCTCGCATCAAACGGTATTCTTCCATAACCGTGAAAAGTATTGCCGGACATACTATCCGTAGCCTTATATTTTAAATCATTCAAGAAACTCGTCGCTATTTTATAGGTAGGGGTATTTTCATTCGTATTAAAATCTCCCGATAATAACATTGCCCCGACGTTTTGTTTCATTCTGTTAATCATCAATTTAATACCTTCTTGTCTAGCTACTTCTCCGGTATTATCAAGATGAGAATTAAAATATGAAAAGGTTTTTCCTGTCTTTTTGTCTTTCAAATAAACATTAGAAGCCACTCTCGGCCATTCCGCATCCCAATCCGTTCCCGGAGTATCGGGATGAGAATTTAAATAATAGCTACCATTGCCTAACAATTCAAACCTATCTTTTCTATAAAATATCGGCGTGCCTTCGGCTTCTGACCCGTCTCGCGGTAAATACTCATAATCGTAACCGCGCAAAAATTCAGCTATATCTTTAAATTGATGTAATTTCAGTTCCTGAAATCCGTAAAGATCGGCATTTATTGCTCTTAATTGACTGCAAATTCTCGGAAGCCTGTTTTTCCACTTGTTTTCTTCTGCTTCTCCGTCAAAATCAACTCTTAAATTAAAACAGCATAATCTCATAATTTTACCCCTTATTTGTTATTTTTTCGTTCTATCTTTTGATATTTACAACTTTTAATTTTGTTTTCGCAATTCTTCGTAAGAAGTTTCAAATTTCTTCACAAAAGGTTTGTACACCTTAAAATCTCTGAAAAAAATCTTGCTTGCATTGCCCTTCGCCATAGCGGACACAATCCACAACTTTTCCTTCTACGTAAAAATGTTCCAAGATGCTTTCAAAATTTAATTCAGCACTCATTCTTCCTCTCCTTCTTTCGCATCGTGAAGAAAAACAACCTTACCGCTTTTTCTCGACTGCTCGGCGGCAAGAGCCAAAAGGTGGCTCTCCACCGAACGTTCAAGGGCAGTATCCGACAGACCCACGCCCGTCAGAATTTTATAAAATGCCTGAATGAGCCCGTAATCACCCCCGCCGTGTCCGAAAGAGGACATCTCCTCGACAAGATCGGAGATCCTAATGTCCTCTCTCGGATGCCCGAACGGCATGACGCAAAGAAGATCCCTATCCTCGTCCAACCTGATCTCCCCCGCAGTCCCATGGAAAGTATACTTTCTGCCGCTTTCATAAGTGAACGCGGTCATCGTGAGATTAGCCTGCACGCCGTTGCGGAATACCACGGACACAGACTGATGATCGACGACATCGTTGTCGCAAGCGAAGACGCATCTGCCGTATGAACCGTTTTCATAGGCAACGCGCAGTTTTTCCTCTGTGAGCGGCGCCATTGCGACGACATTGTATGGCCAAGCGTCTAAAGGGCACCCCGCATCCTTCCACCGTGCAACATACACTCGCTCAGCGCTGTACGGGCAACTTTCGATAAGCGGACAGTCCTTGCAACGCGTTGCCGCGTTCCTTGGCATGTTTGCGAGCGTAAAGAAAGTAAGACTGCCCGCGGAATATACTGTCTCCGCAGTAGAGTCGGCATAGTATTGCAGGAGATCCAAATCGTGACAGCACTTCTGCATGATCATGGGTGAAGTTTCTTTTTCGCAGCGCCAGTTTCCTCGTACAAAGCTGTGCGCCTGATGCCAATAGGAAACCTGTTCCAAGGCGTCAATCATGACAAGCCTGCCGATAACGCCTTGCTCCAGCAACTCTTTGACCTTGCGAAACGCAGGAGCATACCGCAGGACATGACAGACAACGACATTATGAGGATATTTATTATGCGTAGCCAAGAGATCAAACAGCTCCTCTTTCATGGGCGAAACGGGCTTTTCCAATAAAATTTCGTATCCAAGTTCCAACGCTCTTTTGCACATGCGAACATGGTCGCGATCTTGCGTGGCGATAACCAACACATCGCTGCGCTTCTTCATGAAGAACGCCTCTTCGCTGTCAAACAAGAGGTTTTCCTCCACTTGAAAGAGCGCACCGTAATGCATAAGGCGTTCGCGATTAATATCGCAAAGAGACACGATGCGAAAAAAATCTTTCTCTCTGTACATGAGTTGACCGAAGGCATCGCCTCCACGGGAACCACACCCGATAATAGAGACTGTAAATTGTTTATTCATAACTTCCTCCGATAATCTGTCCGTCATTTTTCCGCTTATAAAAAATATTTTTCATTTATTTTCGTCGAATATTTTTTTCAGTTTCTGCACACCGGCTTTGGGCTTGCGCTCCGCAGTCAAAAGTCCGTTCACTTCCTGCTGGACGTCGCAAAGCTGCGTATAACAATATCCTTGGAAATTGCAGGAATATACGCCTTGCATGATGGATCCGAGCTGTTTTAAGAACTCTTCTTCATTCGCCGCCGCGCCGCTGTACCCCCACGCCTCGCCCTGCGCGTCCGCCTGAAACGCTCTTCCGCCAAACTCCGTCAACAGCGCCGGCTGTCCTTCATACTTCTCCCCCTCCGCATACAGAGCGAACCCTTGCGGGTGCATGCCCTCATATTTTTCGCCTGCATATTTTTGGAAGTCTTCCGCCTTGCCCGCATCGTAATCGTGTACCCCGACAATATCCGTAGGATTTACGATTTCAAACCCGTCGTTCGTGGAGATGAGTCGCGTAGGATCGAGCGTTTTCGTCAAATAATATAGCGAACGCGCAAAAGCCTTCTGCCTTTCGTCCGTCGCGATCTCCCGCGCGCCCCAACTCTCGTTTAGCGGAACGTAGCACACGTTGCTCGTACTGTTCCTCCCCGCTTTGACGATCTCCTGCCACTCCTTCGTGATGGCGGTGACCTCCTCCGTGCTGAAACGATAGGCAGACGGCATTTCGCACCACGTCAGAAAACCAAGCTCCTCCGCGTAATAGCTGTAATACGGATCTTCCAACTTCTGATGTTTCCGCGCCCCGTTGAAACCCATCGCCTTCGCCAGTTCGATGTCCTTTCTGAGTGCCTCCGCAGAGGGCGGCGTGAGCCCGCTCTCCTGCCAATACCCCTGATCGAGCACCAACCGCTGATAGTACGGTCGATTGTTCAGGCAAATTTTTCCGTACTCGTCTACGGAAATTTTGCGCATGCCGATGCGGGTATGCGCGAGGTCGGCCTGTTTTCCGCGTTTATATATGGCAAAGTCCACATACAGCAGCCGCGGATTTTCGGGCGACCACGAATAGTCGTCCGTATAGTCCCTGGGCAACGCAAAACGGAACTTGTTGTGCCTGCCGCGGAGGGTGAGCCGTTCCCGTTTGATGAGTTTCCCGTCAAACGCGACGGCAATTTCCGCCTCGTCTGCCGAACCGTATAATGTGGTCAGTTCGCCGTACAGCTCCGTTCTGTCGTAATCGCAAAGCAGCGAATGTTCCGCGATGCAGTCCTCGCCGAAAAACTCCAGCCACACGCTCTGCCAGATGCCCGTATTCGGGACATAGAAACAGGAGAACGGACTGCCCGTCCAGCTCTGTTTGCCCCGCGGCACGGCATCGTTGAGCGTATCTTCACACCGCACGACGATCACGTTTCCGCCTTTTTTGAGAAAATCAGTGATATCCGCCGAAAAGGGCGTAAACCCGCCCGTATGCGTGAGGATATGCACGCCGTTTAACCATACATCCGTTTGATAGTCGGCGGCATTGAAACAGAGCAGCGCGCGCCTGCCTCTGTTCTCTTCGGCGATCGCAAACGTGCGGCGGTACCACACGACGTCGTGCTGCGCCAGATCCCCGACGCCGCTCGCGGGGTACTGATAGGAAAACGGCACACGGATCTTCAGCGGCAGCGCCTTCTTCCCCTGCCACAAACCGCTTTTTACGCCGTCGTTTTTATCGTCGAAAGCGAACTCCCATTCGCCGTTCAGACTCTGCCAATTCTCCCGCCGGAACTGCGGACGCGGATTTTCGCTGCGTTCAAATTTCATATATTTTCTCCTTTTTAGCTCTCGTCCCTCATTCAAGCGATTTGATGAACGGATTTTCCGCCATGATCTCCTTCTCTTTATAGAACGGCTATCTTTCCGTTTTCGATAGCGATCCTCCCCGTAAGCCGTATATCCTGCGACGACGCGCCGACGAATATTTCATATACGCCGTCCGTAATTTCCCATCGATCTTCCGCAACCGACCAATGCGCAAACGCACTGCCGTTAAGCCGAAACGCAAATTGTTTAGCCTTTCCCGCTCCGATCTCGGACTTGGAAAATGCTTTCAGTTCCTTATTCGGGCGGTATACGAGCGGCGCGCACTCGCGCACATACACCTGCACGGTCTCCTTTCCGTCACAAGCCGAAGCGTTCTCAACGGAACACGAAACGCGCAGCCCGTCTTCCTCCGCGGTAAGCCGCATCTCCTTATATACAAATTCCGAATAGCTTAGCCCGTAACCGAACGGATAGAGCACCGGAACATCATAAGCATCGAAATACCGATACCCGACATCCAACCCTTCCTGATACCTTGTGACCCCGGCAACGCGATAGGCATTCACGGCAGGCACCGATTCTACGGAAAGCGGGAACGTTTCCGAGAGCTTTCCGCTCGGGTTGACTGCGCCCGTTAAAATGTCCGCCACCACTTCGTCGCCGCCCATACCGGGGAAACCTGCAAACAAGACCGCCTTGACCCGATCCGCCC
>ERZ1643251.4311-NODE-4311-length-12476-cov-31.150229_pt1 | contig 12476 bp, 13 predicted proteins | sample MGYA00579261_ERZ1643251 | MGnify/ENA primary metagenome ERZ1643251 (study PRJEB29033, sample SAMEA4952267) | chicken gut metagenome | biome: Broiler Chicken; feature: Gastrointestinal Tract; material: Caecum | place: Ireland | collected 2018 | study: Broiler... | reverse complement strand
TCGTGGTATAATATTAATATAAATTTAGTGTTGACAAAACTTAGATAGTCAATTTATAGGGTAAAGATAATAGGAGCCGAAAGGCTCTTATTTTTGTGCCTTTAAATCCTATTCACTTACAAAACTTTTCTTATTATATATGTTAAATTGTATTCACTCTAAAAAGTTTGTTGTATTAAGAATGGTGTCGTGATAGATCCTTGTTGTGGTACTGCTGGATTTTTAGTATCTGCAATGCATTATATGTTAAAGAAAGCCTCTAATGAACAAGAAAGAACCTCAATTAAAAGAAATCAATTACATGGTTATGAATTACAACCTTATATGTTTACAATTGCAACTACAAATATGATTCTTCGTGGAAACGGGAAAAGTAATCTAACATGTGATGATTTTCTAGCACAAGATGCAAATAAATTACAATTAAAAGGTGCAACAGTAGGAATGATGAATCCACCTTATTCAATGGGCAAAGTAAGTCCAGAAAAATGTGAACTTAATTTTACTGAACATTTATTTGATAGTTTAGTTGTAGGTGGGAAAGCAATTGTGATTGTTCCTCAGAGTTCTATGACTGGTAAAAACAAATATGAACAAAATATTAAAGAAAGTATTTTGAAACATCACACATTGGAGGGTGTTATCACATTAAATTTAAACACATTTTATGGAGTTGGTACAAATCCTTGTATAGCTGTTTTTACTGCTGGAATACCACATCCAAAAGATAAAAAATGTAAATTTATTGATTTTATAGATGATGGATATAAAGTATCACCTCATAGAGGATTAATTGAAACTGAAAGTGCAAAGGACAAAAAGCAACATTTATTAGACGTATGGTTTGATAGGATAGAGTCTGAAACTAAATTTTGTGTTAAATCAACAATAAAACCAGATGATGAATGGTTACATTCTTTCTACTATTTTAACGATGACCTTCCAGTTGAAAAGGATTTTGAAGAATCAATATCTGATTATTTAGCATTTCAATTTGATATGATTATGAAAAAAAGAGATTATCTTTTTGATTTTAATAAAATTAAACTAAGTAATTTTCAATATAAAGAAATTCCCAAATTATCTTCTAAGGGATGGTGTGAAATAAAACTAGATTCACTAATTGATGAAGTTAATCGTGGAAATGTAGGAAATTTAGGAAAAATAAAAAAAGGAAACTGTCCGATTGTTACCGCAGCATCATCGAATCAAGGTGTAGCATTTTTGGGGGATATTGCTTATGCTTATACAGATGGTATAACAATTTCACTTAATGGTGTTGGCACTAGATATTCTGCTTATCATGATTATCCCTTTAATTTGAATTCTGATTGCGGAAAAATAAAATTTAAAATTAATCTAAATAAGTTTGTTCTAATATTTATTTCTACCGCTATAAATAAAAATCAGGAAAAATTTACTTATGCCTATAAAGCTAATGAAACTCGTATAAAAAGACAAACAATATTATTACCTTGTGTTGATGGAAAAATAGATTATGAATATATGGAACAATATATAAAAAATATTATGTATAAGCAATATAAAAGATATTTAGATGTTTTGGAAGGTTAATAGAAAAAATTTGTAAAATGAGTAATAAAATATTTAATTTCAAGCAAAAAAATAATAATATTTTTTTTCCAACATGAAAAAAACATAATGTAACATGAATTAGACATGAAATGAACTTGACTCAGTTTTGTCAAGTGCTATAATATAGTAAAATATCAATAAATTATGTGGAGAGGAACTTGGTTCTTCTCTTTTTTCTTTGAAAGAAGGTGTTATATAAAATAAAACTAAAGGAAGCACATATTTTTAATGGATTAGTAATAAGTGGTCACTATTTATAAAAGTAGTAGCCACTTTTTTTTGTTGGTATTAAAAGAACTTTTATATATGAGTAGCCACTTATACTTATAAAAGTAGTCATTTTTGCAAGTGCAAAAATAGTAAGACACCATTACTTCATCCTTATTTTATCAAGGATAAATAAATTTATGGTGTCGTTCTTCTTATGCCCATTAAAAATATGCAGTATTTTTACTATAAAAAACACATCAAAAATAGCAAAAGTGACTACTCATAATTTTAAGAAAGGAAAAATAAATATGATATTTAGGACTAATAAAATTACAAATTATACGAAGATTGATAATAGATATTTAGAAGATAAAAGTATTTCTTTAAAAGCTAAAGGGCTATTAACTTTAATGTTATCTTTACCAAATGATTGGAAGTTTAATATTAATGGTTTATGCCTTTTATGCAAAGAAAGTAAAAATGCAGTTAATAGCGCAATAAAAGAATTAAAGGATAATAAATATTTAGAGGTAGAAAAAACTTATGATGAAAGTGGGAGATTTATTTATGAATATATCATTTATGAATATCCAGATAACCCAACAGGGAATCTCGATTTACCATAACTGGATAATTAGATACTATTAATAACTAATATATTAATAAATTAAAAATAAATAGATAAAGTTGATAAAACTAAATTAAAATTTTTTTGTAAAAACCTCTTGCAAATTTCATCTTTTTAAGTGATTAATATTAAAACAAAAAAATCAGCTTAATGATAATTAATTTAACTTATGAGAGGTTTTAACATCATTCATAATCAGTTATCAGCATAAAAAATTAAAACCTCTCAAAATGGCTTAAATTAAAAATGAGAGGATGTGTTTAATATGTATTTAAAAAATGCAGCTAATGAGGTTAAAGAGATAACAGAAAAGATAAATGAACTGGATATGGAAAATAAACTTAAATTTATCAGTTATGTTTTAAACTTATGGGATAATAATCAAATTAATAGTTTAAATGAAACTAACCCTGATTTATTAGATGATAGTATTTGTATTGATATATTTAATCCAAGTAGTATTGATTACCATTATTTAGTAATTAAACTAAATGAATATTGGAATTATAAATATAAACTTTATCAGCTTTATCGAAAAGAATATAAAAGTGTAATAACTTTATTTGAAAAGTTATCTTTTAAAGAAAAGATAGATGTACTTGCAGAAATATTTTTAATTTTAGAACATGATAAATTACTACCAGATAATGTTGATGGCTATGAAATTGCTAGAATGATTACAAAATATTAAATATTGAAAAACTAAATTGTTATTTGAAAACTTAATATTTTCGGATAATAATTTAGTCTAATTTTGTCCTTATAAGGTATTAAGTTTTCAATTTTTGTAGAACTTATTACCTTAAGTTCTTTTTTAGTTTTTATAAAAATAAACTTAAAAGAAAGGACAGAGTATATGGAAATTACAAATAAAATTCCATCAAGAATAATTGAATTAGAAACAAGTATTAAACTCCTTGAATACTTAAAAAGAAAAAGTGTTATAGATGATGGGATGTATAACTTTTGTATTAATAAATTAATGAATAAACTTACTTTAGAAAAGAGTAAGATAGATGATGATTATATAAGTAATACCAGTAATTACAAAATATTAACTTAGGAGGTAACTCATGGACTTATATACAGTTAGGAATAATATTATGAAAGGTGTTCCTTTGCAAGAATTAAAATTAAGAGTATGTTTTTATGCCAGAGTATCAACAGATAAAGATGAGCAGTTGCACTCCCTATCTGCTCAAATATCTTTTTTTAATGATTATATAAATAAAGTTCCTAACTGGCAGTTTATAGGTTCATATATTGATGAAGGTATTAGTGGAACATCAGTTAATAAACGTGAAGAATTTTTAAGAATGATCGAAGATGCTAAAAAGCATAAATTTGATTTAATATTAACGAAAGAAATATCCAGGTTTTCAAGAAGTACTTTAGATAGTATCAAATATACCCAGGAGTTACTGCAAGATGGTGTTGGTGTTTATTTTTTAAACGATAATATTAATACCATATTACCTGACTCTGAACTTAGACTAACTATCATGTCATCGATTGCCCAAGATGAAGTTAGAAAACTATCAGAAAGAGTATCTTTTGGCATGAAAAGAAGTATTGATAGTGGTACTGTGCTAGGTTGTTCTAATATCTATGGTTATGTAAAAGATAAAGGAAAATTAGTGATTGATGAAAAAGAGGCAGAAATGATTAAAATTATATTTGATAGATATGCCAATACTACAGATGGTTTATCTAAAGTATCAAAGTATTTATATGAATTAGGTTACAAAAATAAAAAAGGTAAAAGAATAGATACAACAATACTAACTAGAATTATTGAAAACCCTAAATATAAAGGATACTATTGTGGCCATAAAACGAAAGTGTTAGATTACCGTACAAAAAAGAAGAAAAAATTAAATGAATCAGATTGGATTATTTATAAAGATTTTGAAAATGTCCCACCGATTGTATCAGAAGAACTATGGGATAGAGCTAACAAAAAATTAAAGGAAAGGCAAGATAGTTTTACAAACAGAGCCGTAAATAAAAAAGTATTTCAAAATAGATATACATATTCCGGTAAAATTTATTGTGGGACTCACAACTTAACTTATCATAGATCATCGGCTGGTAAAAGAAAAAATAATCCAGTATGGGAGTGCCAAGTATATAGAAAAGAAAGTTTAAAGGGTTGCTCTAATCCTAGAGTATTTGAGTATGAATTAGATATAGTTTTTAAAGATATGTTTAAAAAATTATTGAAACGAAGAAAGCATATTTTTGATGATATATTAAATGACTGTAAAAATTATTTAGAAACAAATAATAATGAGTCTGAAATAAAAAATATAGAATCCAAAATTTTAATGTTTAATAATAAAAAAGATAAATTACTAGAACTTGTTATGGAGGAGTATTTATCTAAAGAGGACTATAAAAAACAGGTAGATTTAATTAATGAAGAAATAATTACTAATCAAAACAGATTAAATGAATTACAAAATAACAAGCAAGATAAAAATTATATAGAAAATAAAATTAATGAATTAAAAAAGATGTTAGATAATTGTTTGACTGATGATGAGTGTTTCAGTGATGTTTTTAATGAACTAATTGATAGAATTTATGTTTATAAAGAAGAGAATAAAAAGATAAAACTAGATATTTATATAAAAACAGGAGAAAGCATAAATATATTCTCTGATAACTTGGGTAGAAAGTTTCATTTAATAGACGACGTTACAACAAGTTGTAGCAGTTTCGGCTGCTATCAATGGCGGAACATTATATAAACCATACATTGTAAAAAGAATAGTCGAACATGAAACTGATCAAATAATAAAAGAAGTTGATCCTGAAATAGTAAGAGAAGGGATTATTACCAAAGAGACAAGTGAACAAGTTCGTTTGACATTAGAATCAGTTGTTTCATTAGGTACAGGGAGAAATGCTTATATTGATGGATATCGAGTTGGGGGAAAAACAGGAACGGCCCAAAAGGTTAATAATGGTGTTTATATGCAAGGAAATTATATTGTATCATTTATTGGTTTTCTGCCAGCAAATGATCCTCAGATAGTAGTTTATTTAGCTATTGATAATCCTAAAGGTGTAACTCAATATGGCGGAACTGTATCGGCCCCAATTGTTAAAAATATTATGGAAGACGCTATTGTTGCTTTAGGTATAGAAAAACAAGAGGGAGGTACGGACAAAAAATATCAATGGTACGATAAAAAATATTATACTGTTGAAAATGTAGTTGGACTTACCAAAAAGGAAGCATCTGGCATTTTAAGAAATTTTATCGTTGAATATAGTGGTAGTGGAAATACTATTATCAACCAGTCACCAGAAGCAGGAACCCGAATTGCTGAAGGGTCTACAGTAAGAGTTTATCTTGGATAAAATGCTTTTTTATATTTATTTACTATAAAAAATATGTTAAAATAAGATCAGGTGATTCTTATGCGGATTAAAATTTCAACAGGAAATGAAATTCTACCAGAACCAGTTGGGAAACAACCTAAATATTGGTTTAAAGCTAATGGAAATAGTTATTTATTCAAATTAGCTACTTTAAAAAATGATGGTACTCCTATTTATAACGATGTTTCAGAATGTATGGCTGCAGACATGGCAAGATTTATTGGCGTTCCCACAGCGACATATTATCTGTGTGATAATGACGGACAATTAGGAGTCATTACTAAAGATTTTTTAAATAATGATTTAGAAGGTCCCAAGAGAGAAGAATTTTTTGATGGTGTTTTTTTGATTAGTCAAATCGATCCGGGTTTTAAGAATACCAGCTTAATTAATCCCCAAACCCATCAGTATTATACTGTAGATTTGATTTTAAGATCAGTAGAAAAATACGGCATTAGAAAAGATGTTTTAAATATGCTTGTATTTGATTCTTTGATTGGAAATCGTGATAGAAATCCTTCAAACTATGGAATAATCATCAATCATGAAGATAATACCGTTAGGTTTGCCCCTCTTTATGATAGTGGGACATCGCTAGGCATATCAATGGTAGGGCATAGACTAGAAAAATGTTTTGATAAAAATGGATTAGTAGTTGATGTTGAGCAATTGTATGATGTGATTCATAAACAAAATTTAGGAAAAGTTACATTAGATAGATTTTTACAATATCAAGATAAGAGGGTATGGGATAGAGAAGAAGAAAAAAGAATTTTAACATTAATTGAAGAAAAGAGAAAAGAGTTACTTCCAAAAGTCGAAAGAGAAGAATTAACTAGGAAGGCCTATCATCGTGAACTGCATAAAATTGGGAATAAGTATCGTAAATTTGACGTATCGACTTTGCAATATCAAACTTTGATTAGTTATTTGACACTTAATTATTCTGACGATCTTGAAGAAATTATGAATAATATAAGAAGAATTAACGAAGATGTTATTAATGAAATATTTGATCGTTACAAGGATGAACTTTCAGTAGAGAGGTTAAATATGGCTAAACAAATGGTTTTAGAAAGAGCAAAATGGATGATCCAATTTTATTATGCTAATAAAAAAGAAAGTAGAGGTAAAATAATATGAGTAATAAAATTAATTTGTTTTGGGAGCCATATCTAGATCCAACATATAATATTAAGAAAAAGTTATTGATAGCTAGTTTGGAAAGAAAAAATAATGGAAGTTATATATTTAAGTATGAAAAAGAAGTTATTGAAGCATTAAGATTAGGATGTATTTTACCTGTTGCGGTTCCTGAATTCATTATTGGAAAAGAATTTAGCTTTACGTCATTACCAGATTTTTTTGCACGAAGGATTATGCCGCCAATTTCTTTTGATGGTGGTATTAGATCGGAAGATAACCCGTCATCTTGTGATGAACTTTCTCGTTTAATTGCATCTGAAGGTAGAGTTCATGGCGATAACTATTCTATTGGCGAGGAAGAAAAGAAGATTCAAGTTCGAAAATAACTATTCTAAAAATATAAACTACTTAATATATTATAAGTGAATGAATAATCTTTACATTACGATGTAAAATAAGATATAATTACTATTTATTTAAAAATTTGTATGATATAATATATCTAGAAATGGAGTGAAATAATGCTTACATTAACTAAATCACTATTTGCCCTGATGCTAGGTTTTATTGGAGCAACAATTTTTGGTTTAATAGCTATACCATTTTTAAAAAAGTTAAAAGCAGGGCAAAGAATAAATGTATATGTTGAAGCACATAAAGGAAAGGCTGGAACTCCCACGATGGGAGGAATAATTTTTATAATCCCAACTTTTGCTATAACTTTATTTTTATTATTGACTGGTAGAATAGAATATTCAGTTAATTTAGTAATAGCATTATTTGTTTTTATTGCTTATGGATTAATTGGATTTTTAGATGATTTTATAAGTTTAAAAAAGAAAACAAACAAAGGATTAACACAATTTCAAAAGTTATTGTTGCAGTTGATAGTAGCGCTTGTTTTTTATATTCTTTTTCGGCAGTTTACTGATGGCGATTCATATTTAAGAATATCTGCACTTGGAATTGAATGGAATCTAGGATGGTTTTATGGGGTCTTTATTTTATTTCTTTTAGTGGGAACTTCTAATGCTGTTAATCTAACAGATGGTTTAGATGGACTTGCTGGTGGATTATCCGCAATTGCCTTTTTAGCTTTTGGACTTATCGCTATGGGAAGTTGGTGGATTGAAGGAAATGCTGATATGGGAATATTTTGCTTTGTTCTGGTAGGATCTATTATCGGTTTTCTTGTCTATAATACAAACCCTGCAAAAGTTTTTATGGGAGATACGGGCAGTTTAACGCTTGGTGCAACTATGGCGACTATCGCTATTCTTACTTCTCATGAATTATCACTAGCTTTAGTTGGGGGAGTATTTGTTATAGAAACTCTTACAGTTATTATTCAAATAACTTCAGTAGTTTTATTTAAAAGAAAGGTTTTTCTAATGACACCTATTCATCATCACTTTGAAAGACTAGGATGGCGTGAAAATGATATTGTAAAACTCTTTTGGATTATAGGTTTTATTCTTAGTTTATGTGCTCTAATATATGGTGTATGGTTATAAATAATATGCTCGATTATTCTTATAAGTAACTTTTTGTCATCGAAGATTACATTCTTAAGATTTAAGAAATAATCTTCTTTTTTTATTGTCATATATTAGTTTTTAGAACATAATTAAAAATAAATTTCTTACTTATAGGTGATTTTAACCTTCTATTTAATTAATAATAAATATTTAAAATACTTCGTTTCACAATCTACAAAACGAAGTATTTAATATGTTTTATTTGAATTAAAATGATCTCAAACCAAATTTTATTTTTGATTATTAATAAATAATCCTTTGTAATATTTCCAAGCCAGAGTACGAAATACCATTTTATCAATTTGTTTTTCATTTATCTGACCAGAATTTAAAGCTTCTTTTATTATATTAATATCATTTTCATAATCTGTAGTAATAATCAAATCATTGCCAGCTTGAATAGCTTTAACAATGGCATTATCAATCGAAGATGTTGCTCCCATTGCTAAATCATCTGTAATAATGATCCCCGTAAAACCTAATTCGTCACGAAGAAGATCGTGAACGTTTGCTGATAGTGAAGCGGGATTAGAAGCATCAATACTATTAACAATATTATGACTTATTAATATAGCTTCTGCTTTGGCATTAATTCCGGATATAAATGGTGGTAAATCATTCGTTTTTATTTCTTCTAAAGTTCTTGTGTCTGTAGACGACTGGGTATGTGTATCAGAATTGTCACTATAACCTGGAAAATGTTTTAATGTGTAGGAAACACTAGTTCCCTTACTTGCTTCAATTACTGTTTTAGCATATTCACTAGTAATTTGAGTATTCTGACCAATAGTTCTATTATACATATAAGAAGAAGGATTAGTAGCTACATCAACAACTGGTGCTAGATTGACATTGATACCTAATTTATTTAACAAAGTACTTTTTTCTTTAGTATCTTCTTTTATTGCGTTCAGTCCACCAAGATCGTATAATTCTTTAGGAGATGCAAATTTCTTGGATGCTAGTTTAGGATTACTACTTATTCTCACTACTTGGCCACCTTCTTCATCAACGGCCGTTAAAAGAGGAATACTGCTAGCTTGTTGTAATGTATCTATCATCTTTTGAACTTCGCTAGTAGTTTTATTTTTAAAATCTTTTTCAAAGAGAACAAAACCCGCAAACTTATATTTTTGAAGTGCATCTAACTGATTATTATCTGGATATCTTACGAGAAGAATTTGTCCTATTTTATCATCTAATGATAATTCTTGTAATTTTCTATAGGCAAGAATATAATAATTACTAAAGATGCCATTATCTTCATATTCTGAAGGTACTATATTACTAGATATGTGATTACTTACATCATAATTAATGATGGTAATATCTTGGATATCTTTTCTTTTATCTAATATTCCTGTATATTTTACAATTATATTATCACCGCTATCTACATCCATATTAGCATCACTAATTTGATATCTAATATTTTGTGCATCTTCAATAGTAATTATTGAGTCGCTGACAGAAACTACAGTTGCTGTTAATTCTTTTATATCTAAATTCTCATTCTCTTCCTTAGAAGCAAAATAAATAGCTATAGCTAGTATGATCAAGAGAAAAAATATACCAATTCCATAAATTAACAATTCTTTCTTTAAAATTTTTTTCAAAATATCATTTCCTTTCCTTGATAACAGTATATTTTTTTGAATATGTATTATGCACTTTAGTATTTTAGTTAATTATATTACTTATTTTAAAATGATGTCAAGTAAGATATAAGAATTATTTGATATTCTTATCAATTATTTTTCTTAATATTTAGCAATATTCCCATACTACATAGTGTAATTAATAAACTACTTCCACCATAAGAAAGAAAGGGAAGTGTAACTCCGGTTACAGGAATTAATCCTACTACTACCATCAAATTGAGTAATGTTTGAAAAGCTAAACCAAAGACAATTCCGAAAGCAAGATATTTTCCAAACAAATCCTCACATTTCATAGCTATTTTAAATCCTTCAACGATAATAGTTATGAACAAAAAAGAAACAATTAACACTCCCATAAATCCAAATTCTTCACTTATAATAGAAAAAATAAAGTCTGTTTGTGGTTCAGGTAAATAAAAATGTTTTTGAATAGAGTTGCCAAATCCTAATCCTAACAATCCACCTGGACCTATAGCATAGAGTGATTGAATTATTTGAAAACCACTTCCTAAAGGATCCGTCCAAGGATTTAAAAACGATACAATTCTTTTTATACGATAAGGAGCTATTAAAATAAGAGCGGCTATCCCAAGTAGTCCTATTAGACCTAATTTAATAAAAAAATTCATTTTGACACCGCTGATAAAAAGTAAGACGACTATAGTCATTACTATGACGATGCCTGTTCCAAAATCTGGTTGAAGCATAATAAGAGCAAATACTAATAAGAGTACTCCAAAAATAGGAAGTACTCCTTTTTTTATATCACGTATTTCTTTTTGATTATTAGATAAATATTTAGAAACAAAAATAATAAGACCCAGTTTAGTAAATTCAGACGGTTGAATTCCTAAACTCCCAATTCCAAACCAACTTCGGCTTCCATTTCTGATACTTCCTATACCAGGAATCAATACAAGTATTAATAAAATTAGGCAAATCCCAAAAATAATATTAGCCTTTTTTTTATATTTATGATAATTAAATTTTGAAACGATATACATAATTATATATCCTATTATTAAAAATAATCCTTGCGTTTTTAAGTATTTGTAGGGATCATTAAATTTATATTCAGCCCATACATAAGAAGCTGAATAGATCATTATAACTCCAAAAATACTTAATATTATTATAGCAATTAATAATATTGGTCTATCTTTTTTCATAGCTATCACCTACTAATTCATTTTATTAATAGAGTAGTAGAATATCACCAAAAATCATTATGAAAATAACATTATTTAACCATAAAAGTAAGCTTAATATATAATAAATATACAGAAATTAAAAATAGAAAGAGAAGTAAAATGTCCTCTGTCGAACATATTACTTCTCTCAACATTTAGTGTCAATCTTTTCTAATTAGCTTTTTCTCTATATAATTTACAATTAAATACATGAGATAAGAAACTATCATCAAAATAATAATACCTGAAATTACAAGATCTAAATTAAATACTTGTGATCCATACATAATTAAATAACCAATACCTTCTTTTGATACGAGAAATTCTCCCATTATTACACCAATAATAGACATAGTGCGAGAGAAAAGCATTTAAGGTCTTTTAGGGAACAAACTTATAGTATTTTAAAGGAGTTTGTGAATTATGGGAAAAACACTTACTTGTCCTTTTTGTAATAATAAAGATACTTTAAAAGTTGTTTATTGTTATAGAGGATATAAAAGAAAAAAAGATGATTTGAGCAATTTAGTAAAAGATGGTACTATATATAGAAATGAAAAACCTAGATTTGAAAAATACGATTTTGATGGCGAAAAAATAACTGCAACTTTATATAATAAATATTGTCCTAATTGTCAAACTTACTTTCATTCTATTGGAAAGATGGCAGTAATAGATATAAATTTAATAACACTTATCTATGAAGTTAATAAGCAAAGATATAGATTTGATTTTGATTTTTCTAATAATCAACAAGCAAAAAATACTTGTAAATGTGATTATATAACTATTGATAAGGATGTTATTTTAAGCAGCGAAGATAGATATAATATTTTAAAAGGTGTTAAAGAATCAAAAATGAATTTTTGGAATAAAGAATATAATTATAATGAAAGTTATAATTATCGTTGGATAATTAAGTTAGAATATTTTAATGGTTTAAGTGAGTGCTTTTATGGGTACGATCAAGTATCTAATAACCGGAATACTTTTATTAAAGGTTTTAAAAATACTATATATAAATATGATGAAAAGCAAATAATTAATAATATTATATAAAAGGAGTGTGTCCTAAATTCTGTGTAAATGGAAACTTTCCATGATGAGGAACTTATGA
>ERZ1643251.4309-NODE-4309-length-12480-cov-5.606197_pt1 | contig 12480 bp, 9 predicted proteins | sample MGYA00579261_ERZ1643251 | MGnify/ENA primary metagenome ERZ1643251 (study PRJEB29033, sample SAMEA4952267) | chicken gut metagenome | biome: Broiler Chicken; feature: Gastrointestinal Tract; material: Caecum | place: Ireland | collected 2018 | study: Broiler... | reverse complement strand
CTTGCCCGGCTCGTCGGTTACCGAGACCGAGTGGTCGATGAACTCCCAGACACAGCCTCCGAAGAAGGAGTCGTTGTCGTATATCGCCTGCCAGTATTCGCGCAGGTCGCCGGGACCGTTGCCCATCGCGTGGCTGTATTCGCAGAGGAAGAGCGGCTGCGTGTATTTCGGGTCGGCGCAGTAATCGCGGCACCACTGCGGCGTCGGGTACATATGGCTTTCGATGTCGACGACGTCGCGCTGCTGGACTCCGTTCGCGTAACCGCTGTGCGCGCCTTCATAATGGATGAAGCGGGACAGGTCGCGGCTCTTGATCCACGCGGACATCGCCTTGTGGTTCTTGCCGTAGCCTGACTCGTTGCCGAGAGACCACATAATAACTGACGGGTGGTTCTTGTCGCGCTCGACCATGCGGCGTGCGCGATCGACATACGCCTCGGTCCAATCGTCACCGTCCGACAGCTCCGACCAGTGACCGTCGCAGGCCATGCCGTGTGTCTCGATATCGGTCTCGTCGCAGACGTAGAGTCCGAGTCTGTCGCAGAGCAGTGTCAGGCGCGGGTCGTTCGGGTAGTGCGACGTGCGTATCATGTTGACGTTGTGCGCCTTCATGATGTAAAGGTCACGCAGCATATGGTCGAGCGGGGTAGCGTGACCGAGCAGCGGGTGGCTGTCATGGCGGTTGACGCCTCTTGCCTTGACCTTCTTGCCGTTAATGTAGACCACCTTATCGAATATCTCGAGGCGGCGGAAGCCGACGTCGAAGCAGATGACCTCGTTCTGGCAGGTCAAAACCAGCTTGTAGAGGTTCGGCAGCTCGTCCGACCAGAGCGCGGGCGACTCGACGTCAATCGAAAACGATTTTGCGTCGGTTCTGCCTTCAGCGACGACAGTTCCATCGGCAGCTTTTAACGTATATCCGACCTCGACTGTAGCATCCTCGTTGAAGTCATACTCGCAGACGAGCTTCGCGGACTTGAGGTCAACGTCGACCTGCGGCTTTACGAATATGTCGTTTATGTGAATCGGGTCGCGGTAGAGCAGGTATACCTCGCGGAAGATACCCGACGCGCGCCACATATCTTGATCCTCGAGATATGAGCCGTCGCACCATTTCAGGACTACGAGCTTGATGTTGTTCTTGCCGGCGTACAGATAGTCGGTGATGTCGATCTCGCTTGTGAGGTGCGAGACCTGACTGTATGCGGCAAACTTATTATTTATGTAGAGGTAGAAGCAGGAGTCGACGCCCTCGAAGTTGATATAGACCTTTTTATTCGCGAGCAGACCGGCGGGGACGGTGAAGTCGCGCGAATAGAGTCCGCAGGGATTGTCTACCGGCACGTGCGGCGGGTCGACCGGGTAAGGATATTCGACATTGGTGTAGTTCGGCGCGTCATAACCGCGTCCGAGCGCGTTCTGCCAGTTCATCGGGACGGTGAGCTTGTCGCAGCCGACAGCGTTCATATCAAAGTCGGGAGCGGTGAAGTCGCAGAGCTCGGCAGGGGACCCAAAGAATTTGAAATCCCAGTCACCGCAAAGGCTCTTGAAATAAGCCGACTTGCCGCGGTGCAGTGAATCGGCGTGTGATTCGCACTCGGCGGGGATATAGTAAGCCCGGGGATGCTCGCAGTTATAGTGCAGCACCGCAGTGGATTTGTGATAATTCGGGAGTGTGAACATTATATGTCACCTATAAAATCAAGCGTTGGCTTTTTTGGCTTCTTCAAGCTCAACTACGGGGTTTTTGCGGTGCGGACAGTCGGTCGGACGATTGATTACAAAATCGTTCGGCTTTGCCCAGTAAACCGCGTTGGTGAGAATTCTCTGGACATAAGGATTGTGGAAGGAGCCGCAGGTCTCATGACCGGGCTGGAAGTAGAATACCTTTCCGATTCCGCGGTAATATGTAAGACCGCTTCTGAAGATGTTTCCGCCCTTATACCAGCTTGTGAAGATAAGCTCGTCCGGCTGCGGGATGCGGAAAGGCTCGCCGTACATTTCTTCAACTTCAAGCTCAAAGTATTCGGGGATTCCGGCAGCGATCGGGTGCTGCGGAAGCAGATTCCAGACAATCTCCTGCTGGTCGTCGCCCCACGAAAGCTGTCCCGAGGTTCCGACAATGGCGCGGAAGGGCTTTGACATATGCGCGGAGTGCATTCCGATGAAGCCCATGCCCTCATTATAAACGCGGTTCTTGATCTTCTCGACCAGCGCGTCGTTTACCTCGTGATGAGCCATATGACCCCACCACATGAGAACGTCGGTATCATAAAGCAGCGAATCCGGCAGTCCCTGATCGGGATCGTCGAGCGTTACGGCGCGGACTTCTAAGTCGGGGTTCTTTTCGAGGAACGCCTTGACGGTGCCGTGAATTCCATTCGGATACATTTCCTGCGCCGCCTTGTTTGACTTTTCGTGACGACCTTCGTTCCAGACTGTGACTTTGATCTTTTCGGACATGATAATACCTCACTTTACAATGTTAAAATTCGTAATGCGGATGACCGCGGAAAAACTGCCCGCAGTCTGCGATTTTACAGTGTGGATGCTGTAATTTTCTCCATATAATATTATTACATAATAATAGCATAAAGTCAACCGCTTTCAGAAAAAATTCAAACTTTTTTTCGTCACAATTAATAGTTGCAAGAATCGTGATTTTATGGTATAATTTATCATATGCATTCTATTTGCAATGTATTATGTAAATAAGGAAAACAGGATCCGAAATGCACAAGAAATATATAAAGAATTTCACCGGCAGGCTTATCACGACCGCGGTAATCGCGGTATTGCAGATAATCGTCTTTATGGTTTCAGTGGCGCTGCTCGGGACATACGCGATACAGTTCAACCTGCTGCTTTCATTCATCAGCCTGATCGTCGTCGTCATAGTCATAAACCAAAGAAAGAATCCGGCGTACAAGCTGACCTGGGCGATATTGATACTGGCGATGCCGCTATTCGGCGGGCTGATGTATCTGGTCGCGATGTTCCAGTCGTCGACCTTTCGTTTCAAGAAAAAAGCCGCGCAGGCGCGCGCGGTGATAAAGCCGTATATGGTGGAAGAGCCGGGCGTCGCCTGCGAGCTGCGCCGGAATTCGCGCACAAAATATTCGCACGCCGCGTATCTTATGAACAAAGCCCGCTATCCGCTTTATAAAAACACGTCGGCAGTATATTTTTCGAGCGGCGAGGCGAAATTCGAATGGCTCAAATCTGAACTGAAAAGAGCTCGCAGATTCATCTTCCTCGAATATTTCATTATTCAAGAGGGCGTGATGTGGGACACGATATTGAAGATACTGATTGAAAAGGTCAAGGAAGGGGTAGAGGTGCGCCTTATCTACGACGGAATGGGCTGCTACGGAACTCTGCCTAAGAATTACCACAAGACGCTCGAAAATCTCGGCATCAAGGTCACAATCTTCAATCCGTTCATGCCGATCGCTACGATTATACAAAACAACCGCGACCACCGTAAAATCGTGGTTATCGACGGTCACACCGCATTTTGCGGCGGCGTCAATCTCGCCGACGAGTATATCAACGCCTACGACCGCTTCGGTCACTGGAAGGACGCGGCGATAATGCTGCGCGGCGACGCGGTGCGCAGCTTCACACTGATGTTCCTTGAGACCTGGTATATGTACAATGCGCCGGACGACAATATCGACGAATATCTGTATCACCCATCCGACGGAGAGTTCGTGATTTCAGACAAAAGCTGTGCCGGCTTCTGCCAGCCCTATGCCGACACGCCGCTCGACGGCGAGTGTGTAGGCGAGCTGGTCTATTTCAACTTGATCAACAAGGCCAAGGACTACATCTATATCACGACGCCCTATCTCATACCTGACAACGAGCTTATGACCGCGCTCTGTTATGCCGCGAAAAGCGGAATCGACGTGCGGATAATCACGCCGCACATTCCCGACAAGTGGTATGTTTTTGAGGTGACGCGCGCCTTTTACGGCGAGCTTATCGACAGCGGCGTCAAAATCTACGAATACACGCCCGGATTCATTCACTCGAAAATCTGCGTCAGCGACGACAGTCTCGCGGTCGTAGGGTCGATCAATCTCGACTACCGGAGTCTGTATCTGCACTTCGAGTGCGCGACGATGATTTACAACAACCCCGTAGTCATGGATATAAAGCAGGATTTTCTCGACGCGCTGAACGTGTCGAGCGAAATTACGCCGGCGGTATATAAGAGAATCTGCCGAAGAAGCGGGATTCTGATGAGTATACTGCGCATATTCGCGCCGCTATTTTGACAATAGATATGTGCGCGGGCACAGACCAGCCGCACGGCACCGACTGCCATAGACAGCGGCGCGAGCCTACCGAAATCAATACGAATTGGGATATTAAATGGATAAATACAAACGACTATTATCAAACACGGCGATACTTGGTATCGGCACGGTCACATCGAAGCTGCTGGTGCTGCTTTTGCTGCCGGTATACACCGAATGTCTGACTAAAGCCGAATACGGCGTCGCCGACATCATCACGCAGAGCGCGAATCTGCTTATGCCGCTGATTTCACTCGGTATCTGCGAGGCGGTGTTCAGATACACGCTTGACACCGCGAATGACCGGCGCGAGGTGCTGACGACCGGATTTGTCATAATTCTGTTCGGACTCGGCGTGATGCTCGCGCTTTACCCACTCCTTGACACAATCGAGTTTTTCGACGGCTATATGTGGCTGATAATATTATACGCTTTCTGCGCGAACCTGCACTCGCTGTTCGCGCAGTATATTCGCGCGCGCGGGATGAATACCTTCTTTGCGGCGCAGGGACTGATTGCGACGTCGATTATTATAATATTGAATATACTGTTTTTGGTGGTATTCAAAATCGGGCTTGTCGGCTATGTATTAAGCGTAGTGATCAGTGATATAATATCGTCGCTGCTGATATTCCGGCTCGTGCGGCTCGATTACGCGATACGACCGCGCTTCTGGAATCCGGCGTTGGTTAAGACTATGCTGCGCTACAGTGTGCCGCTGATACCGACGACCGTGTTCTGGTGGATTACGAATGTATCCGACCGATTTATGATAACCGGATATATCGGCGACGATGTAAACGGACTCTATACCGCGGCGTTCAAGATACCGACGATGCTGATACTGCTGTCGGGAATCTTCATTGAAGCCTGGCAGTTCTCGGCGGTCAGCGAGCAGTCGCCGACGTCGCGGCACGAGCATTCGATTTTCTTTGGCAAGGTGTTTGACAGCTTTCAGGGGATGCTGTTCATCTCGGCGGCCGGGCTGATCGCGTTTTCGAAGATATTCGCGTCCCTGCTGTTTGCCGATGATTATTACATCGCGTGGCAGTATATGCCGCTGCTCATCGCGGCGACTGTATATTCAAGTCTTGTCACCTTTATGGGCAGCGTATACCTGGTCGACAAAAAGAGTGTGCTCTCATTTGTGACGTCATTTGTCGGCGCGCTGGTAAACGTGGTGCTGAACCTATTGCTGATACCGACGCCGATGGGCGCGAACGGCGCGGCGCTCGCGACGCTGCTGAGCTACGTGGTCGTGTTCGCGATCCGTGCCTTCAACACACGCAAATTCATCAGCTTCGATCTGCACCCGCGCAAACTGATTATAAACACTGTTGTAATCGGTGTGCAGGTGGTTTTCATGATATTCGAGATATCCGGCTGGATACCGGTTCAGATTCTCGGAGTGATTATCATCTTCCTGATGAACTGCGGTCCGATTCTAAGCGGCTGTATGCGTATGCTGCGGCGGTTCTGACAGGAAGAAATCTGTCCGAATTACATTCAGACAGATTTTGTATTGGCTATTGACAAATCAAGCAATATATGGTATGATATTATATGTGCCGGTTGGTATGCGTGATAACTTATATTAAGAAGTCATTACATACGGCAGGCGGCATATAATTCATATGTTTCCGTAGCTCAGCAGGATAGAGCGACCGCCTCCTAAGCGGTAGGTCGGGTGTTCGAATCACCTCGGGAACGCCAGAAATTAAAGCAGCCGGAGCGCGACACGCGCTCCGGCTGCTTTATATAAAACAAACCGCGAAACCAAGTCTCACGGTTTGTTGTGTATATTCATATAGCTAAATAAGTCAGCCAGTACTGACCGTCCGGATTATCGAATCGGCGGCAGTGTGAAGCTTTCACTGTCATTCGTTTGCTGATCGCAGCATCCGCATTTCGTGCGCGTTAATCGCGTCGCGGTTCAGCTCCTCGGGGGAATAGAAGGTGGGAACTACACGCTTGAGTGCTTCCTTGACCGTCTCATCGTCCTCACTGACGAGAGCCTCGCGCAGAATATTCAGCTTGTTGTCGATGGCGTCGAGTGAAAGCGGTTCATCGCGCTCAATGAAAATCATACTGTTTTCAGTTTTGTCAAGCTCCTCGGTACGTATCAATAGCTCCTCATACAGCTTCTCGCCCGGACGCAAACCGGTTTCGATTATATTGATGTCACGGTAGGGTTCGAAGCCGCTCAAACGTATCATATTCTCGGCGAGCTCGAGTATGCGCACTGGCTTACCCATGTCGAGTACAAAAAGCTCGCCGTTTTTAGCCATCGCGCCCGATTCCAATACAAGCTGGCTCGCTTCGGGAATCGTCATAAAATAGCGTATGATCCGCTTGTCGGTGACAGTTACCGGTCCGCCGTTCAGTATCTGCTTTTTGAACAGCGGGATTACCGAGCCGGCGCTGCCGAGCACATTGCCGAAGCGGGTCGCGCTGTATACCGTGCCCGATTCGTTACGGCTGTGGCTCTGCACGATCATCTCGCACATACGCTTGGTGGCGCCCATAACATTCGTCGGGTTGACCGCCTTGTCGGTCGAGACCATCATGAAGCGTCCAACCTTGTATTTTTCGCAGAGCTGAATCGTATTGAGCGTGCCAAAAACGTTGTTTTTGACCGCTTCACAGATGTTGTGTTCGCATAACGGCACGTGCTTATGCGCTGCGGCGTGGATTACGATATCTGGCTTGTGTACCGCGAATACCTTCTCAAGTCCTGGATAATCGCAGACCGAGACAATCTCCACCTGAAGCTTCAGCTGCTTGCCATACGCGATGCGCAGCTCCTGCTGTATGTCATACGCGCCGTTTTCGTAGATATCGAGGACTACGAGCAGCTTTGGCTTCATCTTGGCGATTTGACGACAAAGCTCACTGCCGATAGAGCCGCCGCCGCCAGTTATCATCACAACCTTGCCGTTGTAATACGCCGTCGTCAACTCATTGTTGATTTTAATTGGTGAGCGAAAGAGCAGCTCTTCGATGTCAAACTCGCGCAGATGACGCTTACCACCGTCCGCGGTCTGCATGACAGGATAGTCGTAAACCTTAATTTTACAACCTGTCTTTTTATAAGTTTCGTACCAGCTCTTTTTCTTTTCGGGCGAAAGCTGCGGCAGAGCGAATACAATTTCCTGTATGCGGTATTTCGCAATCATCTCCGCGGTCGCTTCAGTTTCGGACAGCACCTGTATTCCGGCGATTTCGCGTCCGATTTTCTCGTGGTCGATATCAATGAAGCAACAGGGCTGATATGATGCGTGCGGATTTTTCATCAGCTCCTCCGCGAGCATGACACCAACCCGACCGGCTCCGACTATAGCTATGCGTATGCGAGTATCAGCAGAGACCTCGATCGGTTCATTGGGATTAGTGACTGCTGCTCCGGTCAACAGCGATAATAGCTTTGCCGCGAAGCCGTTGTTTACCTGGTGCTGCGAGCAGTAATCGTACAAGTACAGATAGACAAGTCGTATGCTCATCGCCAGCATCAGGTTGATTGAAATCAACGATACAGCGCGGATAAAGGCTACTTTTTGAATTGGCAGTATTGTTTCGATGAGATAATACGCACAACCGGCGAGCATATCCGCGAAAATCAGTCGTATATATGCCGATGCGCCGCTGTAACGCCAAACCTGTTTATATACATCGGTAGCAAACCGGAAGAAGAACACACAAACGACGGTGATTACCACGTGGCATAAAAATGAGCCCAAAGAAATCGGTGTAGATGAACTCGGTTTGAACCACAAAAATATGATATCGCAGATCAGAAGCAGTATTAAATCATAACCAATTAGTGAAATCCGCCGTTTATGAATATATGGTTTGTTTTTCTTTCCATAAGACTTTTCGGTCATGCTTCTGTCTCCTCTTCTGACAATGTGTAGAACAATTCAATTACCATGTCGCGCACCGCGTTTTCGTCGAGATGAAATTCCATATAAGTATCCCCCTTGACCGACTCACCGGCGAGCGTCAATACAGATTTTATCTCATATTGTCCGATCTTTTCATATAGCCGCGATAACTGATGCGCCGTCAGGTCAGTGTAAAAGTAAGGTGCGATGTCAGTGACGATATCGTAGGGAAGCTCGGATTGCTGTGACGCAAGGCGCGAACAGCTGTCAAACAGTCCCTTCATATATTCGCGCTGACGCTCCATGCGAGCAAGGTTCGAACTATCCTCAAGACCACCTCTCGCACGGACATAATCGAGTGCAGCATCACCTATTAGCGTTATCTCACTTCCAGCGGTATAGCTCGGGGCAAGCTCGGTCAGATCCTGTGTAAGGGTGATTGTAACGCCGCCGACAGCGTCATTTAGGTGAGAAACAGCATCCATTGTAAAAGACATATAATGCGCGATATTCTGCCCATACAGCAGATTCTCGATAGCTTTCACCGTGTTCCGGCAGCGCAGACTTTCGGTGTCGCCATATGTATGAGACAGCGCGAGCTGCGCGAAGATTGAGCCAGCGTCCTGACCATAAATATCGGTTTGATATATTTCGGTCAATGTGTCGCGGTTGAATTGCAGGAATTGTATTGACTCAGAGTTGTGGTCGATGACTGCCAGCACTATGAAATCCGCTTGCTGCGAAGAATCGGTCGATTCAATTTCACCGAATCGGTCGATACCTATAAAGAGAATTGTATCGATGTTATCCTTGGGTAAGTACCATTGCGAATTGTAGTATAAGCGGTTGTCGTCATAACGATTATATTCGTCATTATTCGGCGGATTATCGTTAAAATCGGTCTTGTTGACTAAAAGTATGGCAAGACCGATTATTATGACGATTATGATAAAACCGACAATGCTGACCGCGACTATCTGGCGACGGACATATCTGGATTTCATCGGTTATTATTTTTCTTTGGCTTTTCCGACCTTATAAATACCAATCATTGTGCAGCCAGCGGCGAGAATAATTGCGCAGCCGACAACCGGAAGGACATCGACGACACCGGTCTGAGGGGAATGAGGAGCGTCAGTTCCGGTCGACGGGGCAGCGCCGTTGTCAACAATAATTGCGAAAGGCGACAACGAGTCGACAGTGACGATGATATTGCCTGCTTCGTCGCGCGTGAAGTCTGCGGCTTCCCACAGAGCTGCCTCATAATTGTGGATGAGCATCATGCTCGTGTCAACTGCCACGCCGGGATTTTTAACAATAAATCTGAGAGTCGCGCCTTCGGGAATGGCATATGTAGTGTAAACGTCAAAAATGTATGCGACTACGGCGTTTTCAACCGGAGCGCCGTCGGTGGTGTCGGACCAGAGTGTTGAAAATCCGGGAAGGAGCGTTTCGATGTCATTAGCTTTCAGTTGGTCTTTCGCGTTTTTCAGATTGTTGTAGATCTCCTCATTCTGAATCACATCCTGATTCAGGACGGTGACAATAAGCTCGCCATCGGTGAGCTTATAAATAATGTTGCCAGCCGCGTCGGAAACCAATCCGACAACCGAGCTGCCATCTTCAAGTATCTCGGTGACTTCAAGTGTGACACCATTCTGCTCGATACTCGGGACAAAATCGATCGGAGCGGCACAGACTGCAAGTCCAAGAAAAATTGCCGCGGCGATAACTGATGCGAAAATGCGAAGCGTTTTCATAAGCGTTTCTCCTTGTTTATTTTAATAAATTTTTGATTACAGATTTGAAACAATGTCAGGGTATACTAAACTCTAACCGCCATAACAAGGTAACGCATATTAGCGTTGCCGGTCATGCAGGTTGAGAGTATTATAACCTGATCGCCGGTTTCGGGAAAATAGCTGTCGTCGAAATTAGCTTCGAGTGCGCGTATTTTCCGGATGCTTTTGAAGAAATTGTCATACCAGTAGTCGTTAGTAAAATCGTAGGTATATAATATATGGCTCGTGTCATATGGCACGGCGGCGAATACCTGGTAGGTACGGACTTCGTTATTTAAGTAAATCTTGATTTTACTGCATTCGGCAAAGCTCGTTGAGTCCGAATAGATCTCCTGCAAGCTGCCGAATAACGTGCCCGAACGCATCGTGTGACCATAAATGATAGTGACTCTGTCGTTAAAATCACGGCTGTTGTACTGATGTTCGGTGAATAATGATCCTCCGATGTAGTAGCTGCCGTCATATGCGGTGGTCAGGTACTTTGTGTCGTCGGTTGCGCTTTGCAATACCGGATAGTCTATAACTGTGCCTGGAATTTCAATCCACGCGTATATGTCGGGATTTATCTCCATCGCCGCGGTGAAATCGAGCGGCTGGTCAACCGCGGTGGTTTCCGGCACGGTGGTTTCAGGCTTTGTAGTCTCGGGCTCGGTAGTCTCGGGTTCAGTGACCGCGTCTGTTGTGGTCTCAGGTTCGTCTGTAACTTCAACTGATACCGGCGGCTCGCTGTCCGTGGTTGTCTCGGGTTCGGTTTCGGGTGTCATTTGCATTTTTATTGAATCAAGCGCCGACTCGAGATTGTATTCGTTATCAGCAACCTCTCGCGACAGCCGGAAGCCAACAATCAATATCGCGATTCCACCGACAAGCGCGATAGAAGAGAGAACAATTAACAGCTTTTTCATAGAATCGCCTCCCTGACTCGTATGCTTGGGTCGGGCGAAGTGCTTCCATGAAGTAACAACTTAAGACCTGCTTGGATAAACCTAAGGGTTTCCTCATCGCCAAGCGCTGACCGTATGCGTTTATAACAGTCTTGAAGCCCCGGGGGGCGTGTCGTGATGTTGTGGCAGTCCGAGCCGATGAGCATGATATATCCTGATTTCAACAATTCGAGCGCGCGACGCCTGGTGAAGAAATTGGTGAAGAAGCTCGCGTTCGATTGTATGATTAAGCCGCGGGAGCGAAGCAGGTCGAGCGCGCCGTCCGGCATAAAGGAAAGATAGCGCTCAATGTGTGCAAGCACAACATGGAACCCGGGGCGCTCGTTTACCGCGAAGATTTCGGTTAACATTTCGTCGGTCCAGCGCGTGAACGGCATTTCTATGAGTATCAGCTCGGTGCCGACGATTTTCAGCTTTTCAAGCTCGTCGGTTTGTGAAATACCATTAAAATACTGAACCTCCGCACCGACACGCAGTAATGGATAATTCTGAGTCATCGACGACTTTAGCTTGTCGAAAGCCTGGTTCCTTTTATATAAAAACGCGGATATTGAGTCGTGTGTCGGGTAAAAATGCGGGGTCAGCACCGAGCAGTATACTTGACTCTTGAACGACATATCGAGCATTTTTAAGCTTTCGTCAAGGCTTTTGCTGCCATCGTCAATGTTTGGAAGAATATGCGTGTGGAAATCGATATATCTGAATTGACCGTTACGGGAAGCGTTTGACTTATCAGTCCTGGGCATCCGCTTCATCGCTTTCTGTGCCGGAACGTTTTGTGTAACCGTATTTGTTGTAGTAGCTGTATTTCTTACGGTAGTATTTATTCTGAGCTTCGACACAGTTCAGTACAAAGCCGAGGATGTTGGCTTTGTGGAATTGCAGTTGTCGGATGGCGTTGTCAAGCGCGCGCTTGTCAGTATAGTTCTCACGTACGACTATTATCATGCCGTCGACATATTCGGATACAATCAGAGCATCCGCGACCGCGTCAATCGGCGGCAGGTCGATGATGATATAGTCATATTTAGCAGAGAGATTTTTTACAAGATGCTTCATTCGATCGCTTGACAGAAGCTCGCTCGGGTTCGGCGGAATATCGCCAGCGGTCATGACGTGGAATTTCGGGTGGATTCCTGACTGACGTATCAGCGACTCATTGTCCTTAGCGCCAACAAGAATATTGCTCAGCCCCGGCTTTAATTGAATATTTAAGAGCTTATGTATATTTGCGAGACGCATATCAGCGTCAATCAGCAATGTGAACTTGCCGGTCTCAGCGAGCGAGTTCGCGAGGTTGACCGAAGTTGTTGATTTGCCTTCGCCGCGCAGCGAGCTGGTGATGCCGATTACACGAGTCTGCTCGTCTCCGGCAAAGCTGAAGGTCAAATTGGTACGAAGTCGTTTATATGCCTCCGACGCCGCGAAGCTCAAATTCGGCGCAAGTGTGTTACGTGATACGGACGACGCATCACTTTTCTTCTTATTATAATTTAGTAGCATAACAGACCATTATTAGCGTTGTAATTTCAAGCGTTTTTACTGTTTT
>ERZ1643251.4308-NODE-4308-length-12484-cov-6.160753_pt1 | contig 12484 bp, 13 predicted proteins | sample MGYA00579261_ERZ1643251 | MGnify/ENA primary metagenome ERZ1643251 (study PRJEB29033, sample SAMEA4952267) | chicken gut metagenome | biome: Broiler Chicken; feature: Gastrointestinal Tract; material: Caecum | place: Ireland | collected 2018 | study: Broiler... | reverse complement strand
TAATTTCATATTGATTCTCACTTACGAGCGTTTACTTTTTAATTCAACCTTTTTTTATTGCAGTGGTAAACTTAATGTAGACAATGAGAGGGGGTATGTAGACAACTTGTATTTTTATTTTAAACTGTTTTATATTATTTGATATCTAAATTTATTTAATTAAAAAAGTAATTTTTTCACTTTTTAGATTTTTTATTTTTCCCAATATGCTGTAACTCCACATGGTAGGATAAGATTTGTATCTTTTAAAGGTATTCCTATTTCATCACTAGAAATTGTTCCTTTTTGTTTTTTTTTTATTGTTAAATTTAAAATGTTTTCTAAAACTGTTTTAGATAAACCTGTACTGTAAGAATTAATTAAAAAAAGTTCAAAATTGTTACTCATTAATTCTTCACAGTTTTTAATTAGCTCATAAAGGCTATCTTCAATGTTCCAAACTTCTTTTTTACTACCTCTACCAAAACTTGGTGGATCCATTAAAATAATGTCATATTTGTTTCCTCTTCTAATTTCTCTTTTAACAAATTTTAAACAATCATCAATTATAAACCTAATTGGTTTATCTTCTAAATGATTAACTAAAACATTTTCTTTAGCCCATTCTACCATACCTTTTGATGAATCAACGTGAACTACACTAGCTCCGGCATTTAACGCAACAACTGAGGCTGCGCCTGTATAAGCAAATAGATTTAAAACTTTTAAAGGACGATTAGAATTTTTGATTATTTTTTCTAACATATTCCAGTTAGTTGCTTGTTCGGGAAATAGTCCTGTATGTTTAAAACCCATTAATTTTAAACAAAAAGTTAAATTATGATATTTTACATAAAATGGAGTTTTTATTTCTTTTAAAATTTCCCAGGCGCCTCCACCACTTTTACTACGGTGGTATATCGCATCAACATTTTTCCATATTTCTTCTTTTTGAGTTTTTACTGGCCAGATTATTTGAGGGTCAGGTCTTACTAATGTATATTTTCCCCACTTTTCTAATTTTTCACCATTAGCCATATCAAGTAATTGATAATCAAAAAAATCATTTACTAATCTCATTTAATTTTTCCTTTCGTTAAATAAATTAAAAGATTTTCTTGTAATTCTATTACTCCATATAAAAAAGTGAAATATCCCAAAAGTAAAATACTAGTTTCTGAACTAAATGCAAAATTAACTGAAGTTAATAATCCGGCAACAAATAATAAGACAAGTAAAGAAATCTCTAAACACCAAACCTTACTTTTCTTGTCATGAAAATAATCTGCTTTTTTTATTTTAGAAAATGAAGTAAACAATAACCAAGCAATTAAAGTTAAAGCTAACGTTTTTGGCATTTCTGTAATGTTAAAAATAAAACTTAAAATTAAAATGATAATACTCGCTAAAAAGATTAAAAATGATGAATACTCTTTGTTTTGATATTGAAATAAAAATTCTAACAACGAAACTAAAGTAAATATTCCTAAAAATAATTTAAAAACTAAATCTAGATTAGTTATTGTTAAAAGTGGAAAAATTAAAAATAATATTCCCATTATAATAATACCAATACTACCCCATACACACCATAAAAATTTTTCTTTTTCCATAAAACACCTTCTATAAATTTATTATAAAGTTTTTTTAGAAAAAGGACAAGCAAAAGATATTTAACTTGTTAAATAATTACTAATTTTTAAACTGACATTTTTAGTAAAGGGATATCTATAATCAGTTGTATTTGTTAAATAAGGTGCTACAACGACAATGGAATAAGTTGGGTTTTCTCTTGGAAAGTAATAAGCTAGTGTTGAACTTATTACTTCAGTGTCTACTACTCCATCATTATTGCTATCATAAAATGTTTCAGCTGTTCCTGTTTTTCCAACAGCATTTAAATTTTTGTTAGCATAGCTTGTAGCAGTTCCACCATGGAAAACTTGATAAAAGCCTTCTATTATTCGATCATAATAAGTGCTATCTAAACCAACTTGATTTAAAAATACATTATAATCATTTTTTTTCAACCTTATGGCATAACGATTTCCATAGTTAGCTATCGTATTAATATATTGTAAAAGGCTAATAGGAGTATAAGTATCATATTGACCAATAGCAAAATTTAATAGTAAATCCCCTGCTATTTTTTGTCCTTTCATTCCTTTTTGTTCATTTGGAAAATCAATACCTGTAAAATTTCCTAATCCGTATGAAGCAAAAACATCACGATATTTTTTAAAGTTTTCTTCCGTTACATTAAAAGTCATATTGTATTTATAAGTTTGACCAGTTGATTTAATTGCGGTAATGAACTGATAATAATTTGATGATGTTTTTAAAGCTGTAATATCATCTACATAACCTAAACTTTGATAAGAACATTTAGATGGTTGGCTATATAATTTAACACAACTGTCTTTTATTTTTTTACCAACTTCAATCGCATTAGTTAAGTAACCTACTGTATTACTAGCACCTTTTACAACACTTCCCATTGCATAAGAAGAAGTAAAGGCTGTAATACTTATATCATTAAATTCATTTTCATTATTCAATTTTAATCCCGCTAGTGCTATAACCCCACCGCTTTTTGGATCTCCAACCATCGAGAATGCCTCATTAAAATAAACACTACTTTTTTTCTTTTTAGCTAAAAGCATTTCTTCTTTTAAAATATTTTCTAATTCCAATTGAATATCAATATCAATATTTAACACTAAATCTTCTCCTGGTTTTGCATCACTAACTTTTTCTAAAGTATTATCAGAATTAATATAATATTTAGCTTTTTCACCTTTTAAAATATCTTCGTATTGTTTTTCTAATCCACTAGTTCCAACAATATCATTAAGCTCATATCCATTATTTAAATAACTTTTTACTTCCTCTTTAGGAATACTCCCAATTGTTCCAAAAATACTTTTTAAAGTTTCACCATAAGGATATACCCTTTTAGCTTCAATAACTGATCTAATACTAACAATATTTAAAGCATTTATTTTAGCTAATTCTTCCTCACTAATATTTTTTAAAAGAATTTTATCATCATAAGAATAACCTTCATTCATTAAAGAAAATAAATAAATAACTTTCTTTTCTTCTTCATCATAATTAATCATTTCGTCAGTTATTCTTTCCCATTTCAAATCCTTTATATCATCATTACTAATTTTTCTTTCATCTAATAATCGCCACTCATCTCCAGTAATTAAATCATTTCCATTATTATTATTTGCCAAATAATAATTTTTTAAATTAGTAACTGTAACGTTATAATCTTTAAGATATGGAGTTAAAGACTTAGCAATATTTATTTCTTCTTGAATTGAAATATTAACAGGCTTATGATAAGCAATTAAAATAGTTCCAACATTATCTACTAAAACTTTACCATTTCTATCTAATATTCTTCCTCTTGTTGTAGATGATCCATAAACAATTCTTTCTGTTTTCATTTCTAATAAAGTTGTATAATATTCATGATTTGTATAATTAATTTTATAAATAACTATTCCAAAAGATAAAAAAACACAAAAAAGAAATAATTTTAATTTCATAAAAAAATCACCTATTTATAGTATTTAAAAAATAACTAAATTCATACTATTTATTAGGTGATTTTATGTATAATTTAATTAAAAGATATATGGACAATTTAACTATTAAAGAAGTAAATGATTTTGCCCAAAAAAATAACGTTTTTTTATCCGAAAGTGAATTAAATTTTACTTTTGAATTTATTAAAAAAAATTGGGAAATGATTTTTAGAAATCCCAACTTATTAAAAATAGAACGTTATAAAAACCAATTTTCTGAAGAAAACTTTTTAAAAATTCAAAAATTAATTAAAATGTACTATCAAAAATATGGTCATTTATTATAATAATTATTAATATCTTCTAATAAATTTTGATTAAATTTTTTATTTTTTAACATTTCTATTTCAAATTTATAAGGAGGATATATTTTTGTTTTGTCTTCCCAAGTTTGACCAACATAAGGTGTTTCTAATATTTTAGGGACATCTTTTAATTTTTCTTCATAACAGATATTCAAAAGATTATCAAAACCAATTGTTCCATAGCCAATATTTGCATGGCGATCTTTATGAGAAGCCAAAACATTTTTACTATCATTAAGGTGTACACATTTTATTTTATCAATTCCAATAATTTTTTCTACTATAGCTAAAAATTCTTTAAAGTTTTGCATTTTATACCCTGCATCATTTAAGTGGCATGTATCAATACATACTCCTATATTATAATTAACATGATCAATTATATATTTTATCTCTTCTAAAGAACTACCGCATTCTGTCCCCTTACCTGCCATTGTTTCTAATAAAATTTGACATTTATAATTGTTACTTAAAATATTGTTTAAAGCTAGTGAAATATTATTTAAAGCTTCTGTTTTTTCAAGCCCAACAGCACTTCCTGGATGCAAAACTAGAAAAGAAACATTTAATTCATCACATCGACTAAGTTCTTGTTTTAAAAAATTTTGACTAAATTGCCACTTTTCCAAATCTTTATTATTAGCTAAATTTATTATATAAGGAGCATGACAAATAACTTTTTTAATATCTATTCCTTCTTTTATCATTAGATCCTGTGCTTCTTTTAAAAGCTCTTCATCAATTTTTTGACGCATCGTATTTTGTGGTGCACCTGTATAAAACATAAATGTATTAGCTCCATAACTAATTGCTTCTTGCACACTTCCTAATAATTGCTTTTTTCCAAAAGATACATGACTACCTATAAGCATTATTTACCTTCTTTCTTTTAAAGATTATAACAAAATAAAAAGCCTATTACTAGACTTTTTATTAACTGCCACAGCTAGTACTAGCAGTAGCGCCGTTAGACTGTTGTATATCAGTATCAGTTGTTACATTTTGATCTTTTTCATTAATAATATATTTTGTACTGTTCATCCAACCTGTAATGGTATAACTACCATTTTTATAGGTAACTTTTACACTTCCATTATAGCCATCTTTCGCGTCATAATATCCATAAGTTTGGGTTAAATCCTGATAAGAATAGCATTTAGTTGGTGAACTAGCAGTAATTTTACCATTCATTACATCCATTTGACTAGCAAGCTGAGCTGCATTTAAAAAATCAATAAATTCGGTTTTAAAAGCACCTTTCTCAGCGTCATCTAATATTTTAAAAACATTTTGACCAGCAGCTAACATAATAACAGCTAAAATAACTATAACAGCTAATAATTCAACTAATGTAAATCCTTTTTTTATCATCCAAGGCATCCCCTACTCTAAAATAATTATACACAACCTTTAAAATGACGTCAAGCATAAACAAAAAAATTTTTTCTCATATAATATACCAGGTGATAACTATGAGAAGAAACTGTAATAATAATATTTTTACAATTTTTATTATTTTTGGTTTATGTATTTTAATTTTTTATCAACTAATTATAACTTTTATTTTGCCTTTAAGATTTAACATTTTTATTTTATTAATTGAAATATGTCTTTTACTTTTCTTTTTGTACCGAATAGTATGGCCTTATTAAATTTTCTGTTTTATATACATAATCTAATACTTCTCTAATATTTTTAACTCTTTTAAATTCCTTATCTTTTTCAATAAATTTTGGGGGAATTGAAATGACTATAAAAAACAACAATTTTTCTTCGTCACTCCATGGACAAATTTTAAAATATTCATTTAACAACACTTCAAAGTTTAAATCAAACCATGAACATTTATAAAAATTAACCAAATCCATAACTGGCGAATCTTTACGACTCTTTTCCCAACTAAGTATACAATCTTTTTGACACTCATGATAATGATCTAAACATAAATTATTATGAATTTGACATATTCGATATTTATGTAAGTCTTTTACTTTTACATACCAGTTTTCTAACTCATTAGTTGCAAAATTTAAAGACGCAAATATTTTAGAAATATTTCTTAGTAATAAATACTCACTTGGTGAAGGATAAACCTCTTTAAAATAAACTTCATAAAGATTTTCATAATAATATTTCAAATAATCAATTTGGCTTAAAATAAGATCATAAATTTGCTTAAAATCGTCTTCCGTTACCTCTTTATAATAAGTAGTTTTTTGATGCAATAATCCCACTACTTTCATAAAGTCCATTGCTTTTTGTTCTTTTGGCATATTAGTATCAGGAATATATTCAAAAATATTAATTCCTTCTCTTGAACCATCAATTAATTCAGGAAAATAATTAAATCCCCTACTTTTTAAATATTGATATAAAGAATTAATATCTTTTTCTTTTTCTTTTATTACAATATCACCACTAGTTGATTTTAAAATATGAGCTTTACCCGCTATAGTATAACGATATGGTTTATAAATTTCTTTAACAACATTTAAGCTACGACTATTCATTTTCAGATGGAATAATTAATTTATCGCCAGGAGTAATATTAGTTAAATCATTATAATCTGCTAAAATATTCATATTAGAATTATACATTGTACAAATTGTTTCAATTGTTTCCCCATCTTTATAAACATGAATATGATAAGTTGTATATTCGTTGTCATTATTAACACTTTGCAATATTAAATTTTCATTATCATTTTTTAATTGCTCATTTTGAACAGGAATTCTAGATTCTACATTCTCTTCGGAATCAACACTATCATTACGTTCGTTTTCTTTCTCCATATTATTTTTTTCATCACGTTCATTTTCTTTTTCTTCTTCTAGCATTTTAATTATTTCTTCGGAATCAACATTTACTTGAGATTCTTCTTTTTCTTCATATACGACTTCTTCTTCACCTTCTAATTCAAGCTCAATATTTACTTTTATTTTACTTTCATCAATCATATCATACGCAAAATCACTAATTTCAATTGTTACTGAATCCTTTTTTATATTATCTGGAATTTCAATAGAAAATGGTATTTTAAAAGAAAATGGTATGACATTTACACTAATTTCATGACTTTTATAATCTCCAGATACAAACAAATTACCATCAACACTACCATCTTCTACTTCAAACTCTCTTTCTAAAGAAATACTAGTTATTTCATTAACTTTGGCATTAAAATCCAACTCTTTTGTAAAAGGTATCACGCTTTTCATTTTATCATCCTCTCTAAAAAATGATATGCAAAGCAATAAAAAAAAATCACTATTAAAGTGATTCATTTAAAAGTTCAGGATGCTTTTGAAAAAATAAAGAAAAGCAATGTTTTATCTCATCTAAATTATCTAATTCTTCTAAAATTATTTCATCATCAATTATTTTTCTTTTTCTAACTAAAATATTTACCGGCTCATCTTTAGATGCTAAATATACAAAAACATCATTTTGATTTTTAATTTTATCTAAAACCAAGTAATCCTCTTGATTGTCTAAAGTTATAACATTCATCTCAATTTGATCATTCATCTTTTTAATCCTCCATCCCCAAAATATTTATCTTTAATTTCTTCTTTTTCTTTAGTTCTGTAAAGTTCATCTTTTATTCCTTTTAAATAATCTTCTTCTGTTTCATAACCTAAAGAATGAATATAATCAGTTTTATTTGTTTCAGTTGTAAAATCATCAGATAATGAGCTAACTATGCGATCATCATTGTTATAAGCGTTATCTATAGAATATTCTAAGATTGCACTTAATAAAGCATCTCCCTTTAATTGACCGTTTTGTGCTTCATAGTTTTCGATTGCTTTAGCAATTTTAGAATGCTGATATTGAGGTTGATATTCTCCTGACGCATTTTTAGCCATAACTGTATTATCTTCTACAATTTCACGTGCTAAATCTTTATACGGAGTATAATTTTGTTCAATTAAATAATTTTCCTTTACATCAGATACAAAATTAGTTAAATTTTTGCCAACACTGCCACCAAGAGCTAAACCTAAACCGCCAATCAAAATATATTTTTTTATTGCTTTTTCAATTTTACCTTTTTTTATTTGTTCTCTTCTTTCACGTATTACTCTATTTCTTTTTAAACCATGTTCATTTTTCTTTTCCCAACTTGCACTCATAATATCTAAACTATTTTGACTCATTTTCATCACCTATTTTAATAGTAATTCATTTTCTTTTTAATAGCAACAAAGTTAATACTTAATTTACATTATAATTGTTTAATTATAGACATTTTTATAGAATTTTGCTATTATGAATATAATATAAAGAGGTTGATAATAATGAATGAATCAATTTTTAAAGCCTATGATATAAGAGGCCGTTACCCTGAAGAAATTAACGAAAACTTTGCTTACACCATCGGTTTAAGTTATGGAAGTTATTTAAAAGAATATTTAGATAAAAATAAATGTGTAATTGGAATGGACAACCGTTTATCTTCACTTAGTTTAAAAGCAGCTTTAAAAAAAGGTCTACTAGATTCTGGAATAAACGTTATTGATTATGGCGAAATCACAACCCCAATGCATTATTACACAAGGTATATTGAAAACACTTATGGCATGATGGTTACAGCTAGTCATAATCCCAAAGATGATAACGGCTTTAAATTTTCTTTTGATCCTATAGCTAACGCTAGAGGAGAAATGATTGAAAATTTTAAAAAATATACATTAAAAGGCCAATTTTTAAAAGGACATGGCTTGGAAGAAACAAGAGATATTAAAGATTTATATTTAAATTATTTAAAAAATAATATTTCTATGGGTGACAAAAAAATAAGAGTTGTTTTTGATCCTGGAAACGGCGTTACCTGCACAATTATAAAAGAAGCAATTTCTAAATTTCCTAATATTGAAGCTCACTATATTTGTGATGTTAGTGATGGTACATTTCCAAACCATCATCCAGATCCAGCTATTGAAGCCAATATGGAAATGTTAAAACAAAAAGTTTTAGAAGTCAAAGCAGATATAGGCATTGCTTTTGATGGTGATGGCGATAGATTAGGAATTATAGATGAATTAGGAAGATTTATTATGGCTGATCAATATTTGATTGTGGCCGTTAGATCACTAATTAATCAAGTTAAAAACAAAACATTTTTATGTGATGTCAAATGTTCAAAAAGTTTAACTGATGAAATTGAAAAACTTGGTGGCAAAGTATTTATGAGTCGAACTGGCACAAGTTTTACCGAAGCAAATACCAAAGAAAACAATATTCCATTAGGCGGAGAATTATCTGGTCATATTTTCTTTAACGATCGTGGCCCAGAAATTTGCAGTGCCATTTATGCTGGCTTAAGATTTATCGAAATTTTATCAAAAACAGACAAAAAATTTAGTCAATTATTAGAAAATGTTACCCACTATTTCTCTACTCCAGAAATAAAAATAGCTTGTTCTAATGAAACAAAATTTAAAATAGTTGATAAAGTCAAAGATTATGTTAAACAACAAAATTATAATTATCTAGACATAGATGGTGTTAGAGTAAATTTTCCAAATTCATGGGCTTTAATTAGAGCTAGTAATACAGGACCTAATTTAACCTTAAGATTTGAAGCTACTACCGAAAAAGAACTATTAGAAAAACAAAAAGAATTTACTGAATTAGTAAATACACTAATAAAGTAAATTCTTTTTTATTTAATATTTTTAATTAATTAATTTATCTAAATCTACGTCACTACGATCATGTTTAATATAATCCCAATTTTCAGTCTTTTTAAAAATACAAATAATATTAATTGGAATCCATGTTGCTAAAAATAAAGCAAAGAAAATAATTCCAGAAAAAATATTTTTAGCACTTTTTTTATTATATTTAACAACAAAAATATTCATAGCTACATTTAACAAATAGAAAACAATAAAGAATATTAATCCTGAAGCATATAAATATGAGAAGAAATCAAATAATTCTACGCCAATCAAATTAAATATTATCAAAATAATTGACAAGAAAAAGCCTAAAACAACCATCAATGGTGCAGTATACATCATTACCATATCAAAACAAGCAATATTACCTGTTTTAAAGAAGTTTCTTAATAATTTTCCACCATAAATTTGTAAACAACTTAAGCATCCACTTGTCCATCTTTTACGTTGTTTCCAGCTTGCCCAGAAACTTTGAGGATGTTCATCATATGTAATAGCATCTTCAACAAAGGCAACTTGTATTCCTCTTAAAGCACATTGACCAGTAAATTCAGAATCTTCAGTTATTGTTTTTGTTTTAAATCCATATTTTTCAATAACACTTTTACGAACCATAAATCCTGTTCCGTTAATAGCAGCAGATCCAGAATAATTCATTCTTGCTCTATTAAAGAAGAAGTTTTGAATAAAGTAAAATAATGTATAAGAACCAGTTAACCAGTTGTCCCCCATGTTTTTAGCGTCTCTAAAACATTGAGCAACTTCCACACCTTCACATAAAGCATCATTCATGCGTGCTAAAAAGTCTGGATGAACTAAATTATCTGCATCAAAAATAACAAATGCATCAATATCATCTCTTTTAACTAATTTTTTAAAAGTATCTTCCAAAGCATCGCCTTTTTGTTTTACAGGAACATCACAATGAATTATAGTTGCGCCAGCTTCTCTAGCTACTCCTTCAGTATTATCAGTACAATTATTAGGTACAACAAATATTTCATACAATTTTTCTGGATAACGTTGTTTTTTTAAACTTTTAACCAAAGCTCCAATAACTTTTTCTTCATTACGTCCCGCTATAACAATTCCAAATTTATATTTAGGTTTATGTTTACCAAACATACTTTTATGATAATTTTTAAAACCAAATAAACCTGTTATAGCAAAATACATTCCATAAACAAATGAAATAGCAAATAAAATATAATAAATTGTTACTACAATACTTTCCATTTTTTTTCAATCCCTTCTAAAACAGAGCTTAATGATACTCCTAATTTTTTTAATTCTTTTGTTTCTAAAGTAATTGTTTCAAATGAATTATTTATTCTTTCTTCTAATAAAAGTTCTAAATCATCAGTTACAAACGTTCCTGCAGTCGAATTGCTTTTTATTAACTTTTGATTTTCTAATACTTCATAAGCTTTTTTTACAGTATTTGGATTTAAATTTAACTCCAAAGCAAGCTTCCTAATACTAGGCATTTTTTGCTGAGGTTTTAAATCACCAAGCAATATTTTTTCCCGCATATCATAAGCAATCTTTAAATAAACAGGAACTCTACTATTATAACCTTTTTCCATATAATTCCCCCAATTTATACTTTTAGTATATTCATATTTAGTATGTGTACTTTTTTAGAAAAATAGTACTACTAAAAGTAATACAATGACATTATAGTATATTTTGCCGAAAAATGCAATTACAATTTAGTAATTTATTTTTATTAATATAATTTTTAACCAATAAATAACACAAAAAATCAATTTTTACAATTTAAATAACAGTATCTTTATTAAAATCAACCATAATTAACTAGTTAATGTTATTGTGTAAAAATTAGCACTTCCGTCTTTATTAATTGCTACAGTTCCAAAAAAGTATATATAATATGCACCTGTATAAGAGCTTACATCTACAGTTAAAGTCATATCTAAAGTTGCTGTTCCTCCAGTTTTTAAAGCATATTTATCTAATGATGTATATGACGCTACTGCTCCAGAATTTGCTCCTAAAGATGGATTCGTCGTTATTCCTATGCCACATCCAGTTCTAGAACATTTGCCAGTAGCAGTAATTTGCTTATAACCTGTTAAAGATACTTTGTTTGTAGTTCTAGCTGCAGACCAAAATCGACCAGATTCTGGAACTGAAAAATGTATACCACTCGAATTATCATAATAATACCAGCTTTGTCCCGAAATAAATGTGCTACTATTGCCATCTAACCAAGTTCCCCTATTATAAAGGTTATATGGACTTACTATTGTTTTTACTGTAGCAGATGTTGTAACAACTGAGCTAACCCTTCCTGATTTATCAACTACTTTTACATATAAAGTATATGTGCCATCAGCAAGTCCCGTAAATGTATAGCTGCTTGAAGTACTGCTATACCAAGTACTATTATTTCTACTATATTGATAAGTTGCTATTCCACTATGTGCATCACTACTACCACTTGCACTTATTGTAATGTTGCTTCCACTTACTGAAGCACTTATTTTTGCTGTAGGGTTGGTTGTATCTACTTTGTATGTTCCAGAGCAAACAACACCACTTGTTCTTCCTGATAAATCGGTAACTGTTGTACATACTTTTTGGGCACTGGCATTACTTCCTAATGTTACTGTAAAACTATTACCACTTATTGAGGCATTTGTTCCTGGTGTACATGTTGATGCTGTAGTAACACAATACTTGGCACTTGATATACCACTTTGACTGTCACTTAAGGTCGCCTTTATACTTAATGCTTGATACCAACCATTACTTCCACTTGTACTACTATTTACTCCAAATGTTACACTTGGATTTGTTGTATCTACTTTATATGTTCCACTACATGTAACTCCACTTGTATTTCCAGTTTTATCTGTAACTGTTGTACATACTTTTTGGGCACTGGCA
>ERZ1643251.4307-NODE-4307-length-12488-cov-8.175099_pt1 | contig 12488 bp, 17 predicted proteins | sample MGYA00579261_ERZ1643251 | MGnify/ENA primary metagenome ERZ1643251 (study PRJEB29033, sample SAMEA4952267) | chicken gut metagenome | biome: Broiler Chicken; feature: Gastrointestinal Tract; material: Caecum | place: Ireland | collected 2018 | study: Broiler... | reverse complement strand
ATTTAAACTCATAGTTTAACTCCTTTCTTACCACAACCCAAAGAAAAGTTCTTCCAAATCATTTATAACCATCATGTCTATGTTTATAAACGTTGTACGGAAATCATTTAACCTCTTACTGAAACTTTCTCCACCGTTGCTGCCGATAACGCGTTCAAGATAATCTTCTGTATTACTTAATGTAGTATTGCTGTAACCGTCCATGCTGGAACTGTAATCACTATCATTAGAACCATCAACAGAACCATCTGTTTGCGTTTCGTTATTTCTGGTATTATCACTTGTTTGACTTGTGCTATCATGTGAAGCACCAGCAAAAGTGTTAGTAGCACTGTCCACCGTAGCGTTTGTGAGATATTTACCAGCTTGTAGGTCTGTAATAGCACCCTGTGGAGTATCAGAATACATATTAGTTCCATTACCGCTTGTATTTTGGTTTTGTGTTCCGTCTGCTGTTCCGTTTACACTTCCCTTATCCATGCCATTTTCAGTTACATCATTAGTACTTGTTTGTGAAGTATTTGCATGGCTTTCCCCTTTCCTACTTTCACCATTTTCAGTGTCTTTTGTTCCTGTTCCTTGTATTTTCCTTTCCCTAGTCAATTCTACATCATATAAAGGGTTAAATTCAATCAACTCACTTTTGTAAAGCTGATTATAAAACGGCATAATTTCATTAAGCTTAGTGTTAAGCTTTAATTTCCACAATCCTACTGTCTCTAACCCTATCTCTCTTGTGTAATAATGGCGTAAAATTTTAGTTTCAAGAACCGTTCTGTAACTTTCATCAAATATAGGAAAATTAAAATCAAATACTTTCGGAAGGCAGTTCTTAATCACCTGTTCCACATCATTGAAACCAACGCTTTCACTAAGTCCGGAAAAGTGTTCGCAAATATAACGCACTTCTGTTGTGTATTTACTCATTGTGACTTTCCCCCTCTCCATCACCCGTTTCTGTTTCGTTCACATATTTACCCATATCTTCATCAGTATAGGCTTGAATATCTGCACGATACTCAACGTCAATGTTAAGTCCGAACATAGCATTGATTTTCTTACAAGCTTCTTTACGCATTTCCAACCTTGTATATCTAGACGCAACAGTTGAACCCATGTTTCTGCTTACTTCATCGGTTATCATACGTTCTTTCTTAATCATACTAACATTACTGATACCTAGATATGTCATAGCTTCATTCCATATCTGTGTTTTGGTTTCATACACCTTATCAGCAACGTATGGCGCGCCAGTAACAATAGCTTGTATCTTTTTCATGTCAATGTCTTTACCGCCAAAGATGAACGGTTCGTTTCCATCATATTGTGCATAAAGATTTTTCATGGTCAATCTCTGGTTTTCATCACAGGTTATCATAACAGGTGTTTTCTGCGCTTTAAGATTAGTAATCATAGTTCTGTCGCACTCATACAGCTTGTAAGCAAACAATTCAACGTCAGTCAAGCAATTTGTGTGCAACATATTGTTAAAAATGATAACTGAATTTGTTTCATCAAGAGGCATATTGTAACCATTCACAGCGTAAGCTGTTCTATTCTTAGGTATTCTGTAAACGTTAAGATTTCCACCTATCATGGTTTGTAGCGCAAGGTACTTATCCATTACATCATCTTTAAAGAAAACAGCCATACCGTCAGAAAATAACGTAAGTTCCAGAAACCTAGGATCAATGCTGTCCGGTAAACCTGACCACTCAAACATGCTGATAGCTAGTTCTGTCAATCTGTTGTAATAGTGCTGGTAAGTGCGATCATTCAGATATACGCTTGTCCAAGGGTCACGATTTTTTCTTTTAGCCATTTAATCACCACCCCCTACACTGTTATCAAGTGAATAGTTTCCAACTTCATTTCCGTTTCTCCAAAATGTTATACCGTTATTGTAGCAAGCTTTAATCTTAGCCATATCGTCAGCCGGAACACTACCTACAATATTTACATCAATCGTTTTCACATAATTCCAGTGCCGCCTTGTTGAGATATTAGGCAGTTTTACCCTATGCACTGGATAACCATAGACGTTCCAATACTCGTCAATGATTTCAGCAAATTCAGCTCTAATGTGCATATGCATAAAAGCAAAGTCTTTCAGTCCTAAAGCCATCATAGCACTGTTTCCCTGTGCGTTTTGTGCCTGCATAGGTAAAGTAGCGTGTTGGATAACACCAGCAACAACACCAGCTACAGCGACTATACCAGTGACAGCGGCAAGAGGAACACCCCCTATTGCTAAAGCTGTTCCACCTGCGGCTGTTGTAGCACCTGCCTTGGCAACTCCACCAGCAACCGCCGCGCCACCACCAGCTAATGAAACAAGCTGTGATACACCAGTTTGTGCCAACCACGCCTTAAAAGCGTCCGTATTATAGGAACACTGCGGAAATCCATCAAGAATGATTTTCTCGTTGTAGTTAGCCGGAACCCCCTTATAGTTAGTAGGACATAAAACGATTTGTGGATTGCATGACATATCGCCGCTAATAGTAAATGTACAATTTGTTGGGTCTTTAAAATACTCATACGGGAAGGGAACGCCGACACCGTTTAAGTTTGTCACATACAGGAAATTGTATGGGTAAGTATAAAGTTTATTATTCTTAGGAGTGTACCCATCAATTTGCCCTGTAACTTTCTTACTTTTATTCACTTCATAGCTTTGTACATTACCACCAATTCTACCCACCATGCTTGTAGGCATCATAAAGATAGAAACGATACCACTAGCTTTGTTATCATTTACAGCGTCATTGATAAACTCGTTGACTTCTGCGTAGTTATCGAAAACGTTGTAATATAAACCAGAGTAAATACCGCTATATGTCCCACCAGGATTATCGTCTAAATCCTTGTCAAATGTAGCCGCTACTACAATGCTTTTATCGCCAAGCTTATTAGTTCCATCAAAATCGTCAGAAATATATTCTCCAAGTTCTAAATCATCCGGCACAAGGTTGTCACCAACATTGTCAGAAACAACGTGTTCTCTTTCGACAAAGCTTGGCCTAACGCTGTAATCAAAATACCACGTTTGCATTACGTCCAGTTCAAATGTGATATTTGAAGCTTCATTGTTCACATATTCCACATTGGTGATAAATGCATAAAACCATTTATCACCAAAAGAAGTGTTCTGGAACATAATGTAGTTGCAATCATATAAGTGGTCAGCTAAAATGCCGACACGCAGAATTCTTTCCTTGCGCTGATAGGTATAATTAGTGACAGTGTATTTAGCCAAACTAGCAAAATATGAAGCCTGTTCACTTGAACCATTGAAATGGATGGTGTGTTGATATGTGTTGTCTATTTTTACATTACGCAAAATACGTATTGTTGAGTTAGGTGCAATATACATAGTATCAACCTTTCAATTAGAGTTATCCACATTTTACTGTGGATAACTCATTAAAATTGTGGACTAAGCTGCTGGTGTTGAAACCGTAGCTGTCCCTTTCTTGCTGGTGTCGTAAGTGCTGGTAGCAGTCACGGTAATACTGGTAGAAGCAGGTGCTGATGAAAGAACAGTAACCTTACCACTGTTATCCACCGTAGCATGCTCACTGTTAACCGACCAAGTAACACTCTTAGGTGCAAAGTTGGTAGTGACAACTTCCGCAGACAATTGTACGGACTGACCTGCCGATACTGTAGCTGTTTTTGGTGTCACAGTAACAGAAGTTACACCGGGTGTGCCAGGAATAAACAGTGCGTTGTTTGCAAACGGTGAAACAGAGAACGTTTTCCAAACGTGATACCAGTAGTTCCAGTAAAGTCCCTCACCGTTGTACTGTTCAGTAAAGTTATAGAAGTTGTCAAAAATCATGAACCAATCTTTGTCAACTAGAATAGCCGGGATAGCGTCAAGGGTTTCTAACTCGTCAGAGCCGATTTCCTCATAAGTGCTGTCTCCTGCAAACAATTCAGCAAGTCTAGCCGTATCAAGTGAACCAAAGCTATCAACAAGGACACGTCTGCCGGAAAACTCTGCCTTATCCATGTTGAAAGCAGAAGCAAGAACCTCAACGTCCATAGTCGCGTCAAACTGTGAATTGATAAGCATATACTGGTCATTCTTAGCCGTGAAAGACTGTACACCTGCTAAATTGTAGTTCGGTGAAAGGAATGTAAACTTATTTGACACACCTTTTACAACAGAAACAATGGATTTCATGTTTGCTGTTTCAACAGTAGGAATTTCAACAGGGTACATATGCCCATCAAGAATGTGTCGTGCTAGCATATACTTCATCGTCTGAAACTCATCGTAGTTCGCTCCTGTGTACATAGCGTCCACAATCTTAGCGATAAGGCCACTAATACCCTGCCAGCTAAGGAAAGCCTGTCTAAGCTGGTCATTGCTGATAGTAGCCTTGTAATATTTCTGATAGTTCATAATGTGGAAAGCCGCTCTTACATCGGGAATTTCCCTCTTGAACACGTTAGTTTCAGCTACAGCCGGGTCAAACTGAAACGGTTTAGCAATATTTACAAAGATTTCCTCGACGCTTTCACCAAATTCCAGCAAGCCTTTCTTAAAGAACGCCCAAGGATTGTCGTACATTTTTGACGTAATCAGTACACGTCCGATACGGTTCACCAGTGCAGAAAGAAACTCATTCTGCAAAGCCGGATAGTCCATGATGATAGCGCCAATCTGTCTGATACTATCAGCGTCAGGTGTGGCTTTCGGAACGTAGTCACGATAGTTCTGTGTTGCGTTGTTTCTAATAGCGTTTAAAATGTCAACGCTTGAATTGGTTAGCGTAACAACTTTAGGTTTAGTAGCCATTTATTACCCCTCTCTTTCTGTGAATAACTCGTCAAAGGTTCTAGGTTCACTGTCATCTTTAATCTGTTCTTCCTGTTCGTCTTTGACTTCTTCACCTGTTTTGCCGGAAAACCTGTCCATGTACTTCTTACGCCAACTAGCGTCCATTTCATCATACTTAGCTTTCCAGTCTGTCTTGTCTGCTACTTTTGTTTCGTAGTCTGCAAAGGTGTCTGTCACATCTTCCAGTAATGAGATAGCTTCATCAGAAGTATCTTCACCGATACGTTTTCTGATAGCTTCCATGATTTCATCTCTTGTTTTAACAGCCATATCATTTCACCTCTTTCCACTTAGTCGTATCAAATAGTTCCGATAATCTCATGCTCATAGGGTGATTAGGCGAAAGCATAACCACACCATTCTGAACCATTACCGTGAAACCGCTTATGTGCTGATAAGTTCCATCTTTAAATGGCATATTATAACCTCCTTTTTAAGCATAGCCATATAGGCATTTTTGAACTCCACTCGCCACCGTTTTGAGGTGGATTTTCTGGTGGAACGTATGAATTGTTGTACCAATCATACCAGTATCTAGCATATTGCTGTCTTTCTGGATGGTCAGTTGAAGCTGGTTTTTCAAAGTTATACATAAAAGCGTATGCAAGATATTCTGGGTCTTGTTCGCTTACTTTGAAATCTGAAAATGATATATCATATTTTTCCGTCTTAATCCAATACCCCTGTCCGTCAATTAAATTTTCAAAAAGCCATTCCATCTGACCGTCGCCTGAGTCATTTTGATAACCTCTTGACTGTAGCCAATCAGTAATTATAGTTGAAGGCGTCCATTGTACAAGTCCGTAACCGTTAGAAACCACAGGGTTAAGTGACTGCCATATGCCTGGGTTTATTGTAGATTCCTGTTGCATGTTACCTAGCATACCAGCTATGGCGTTAGGTGTCCACCCATCGTTGATACACAGTGAAAATATTATTGTAGCGTTGTTTTGCATTTCTCCTATGGTTAAGTATCTGTTTCCGCTTATCCACTCATTTACTGCCCCATTCTCCCACCGCCATAATTGCAGCCAGTTTCCTCTGCTGTCATTAGCGTTGATTGATACCTGTTCGTCAAGAGTTACCTTTGCGGTGTGCGCTCCCATTGAGCGCGTGGCGTCAAAAGCCATTTCCGTGTGCCCTGTTCTAATAAGAATATCACCGGGGTTCCATTCAACACTAGGGTCATAAAGTGTGAAACCTAAAACTCTTAAACAAGCCGCTTCTGTTCCTGTCCAGAATGGATTAGAACTACCACCATTAGCCGCCTTAACATCAAAGCCACCAGCTAATAAGGCGTACCATATAAAAGAAGAACAGTCGTAGTAGGTTATGCCATTTACAGTTTGTTGATTTCTGTATTGCTGTGAATAACCTACATTTTCAGCGGCACAAGTTTCAACTGCCCAGTTATAAGCCTGTTGAATTGACGGCATATCAACCCCCGTATTTGTTGATGATAGGTAACAGATCATTTACACAATTCTGGACTGTTTGTGCGTCATAACCTGCTTTGGTAAGTTTTTTCTTTCTTTCTTCACCGTTTCCGAACTGCCCAGCGATAACTAAAAGTGCAACTGAAACAGTTTGCGGTAAATTGATAGCTGTTACATCCATGTTATCACTCCTTATCAAGTTTGTCTGATAGCTTAGTAAGCGCGATTGTGTTGTTATTAAGCGCCTCACTAAGCTTATCCATTTCTGTCTTGTGCTGTTCATCAGATTTTACCATTCTCCAAAACAAAGCTCCACACATAACAATAGGAAAACCTAAGCTACCTACAAGCTGAATAATAGTGTTTGCGTCCATGATGAAATCTCCTTTCTTTTTTATAATTATATCATTTTACTTGAAAAAAGTCAATATATATGTTATAATGAAAAGAGAAAGGAAGTGTTTTTTTTTTGGCTAGTGCTTATTATGATGGTACTAAGATACTCAGTATGTTAGACATAAATGGTAACAAACCAGAATTATATCTTATTACAAGCAATAGGTCTGGTGGTAAGACAACCTATTTTGGTAGGCTGTGTGTAAATAGGTTTAAGGAAAAAGGTGAAAAGTTTGCGCTTATCTATCGTTACAACTATGAGCTAGATGATTGCGCTGAAAAATTCTTTAAGGACTTGTCTAGCTTGTTTTTTAATAATAGTGTAATGACTAGTAAGAGAAAAGCTTCTGGAATTTTCCATGAATTGTTTTTAGATGATGAACCTTGTGGTTATGCTATTTCACTTAATAGTGCAGACCAATTAAAGAAGTATTCTCACTTATTCAGTGACGTAGAAAGAATGATTTTTGACGAGTTTCAAAGCGAAACTAATCATTATTGTTCTGATGAAATAAGGAAGTTCATTTCTGTTCATACAAGTGTTGCTAGAGGCCAGGGAAAACAAAGCAGATATGTTCCTGTATTTATGTTAAGCAATCCAGTGTCTATCATTAACCCTTATTTTGTGGAACTTGGTATTAGTGAGCGCTTGAAAGATGATACAAAGTTTTTAAGAGGGGACGGATTTATTCTTGAACAGGGTTTCATTGAAACTGCAAGTAGGGCACAGAAAGATAGCGGCTTTAATAAAGCGTTTTATAAGAATAGCTATGTTGCTTATAGTAGTGAGTGTGTGTATCTTAATGATAACAAAGCTTTTATTGAAAAACCAAAAGGTGTTGGTAGATATTTATGCACTATTAAGTACAAGGGAGTTGACTATGGAGTGCGTGAATATGCTGACGCAGGTGTTATTTACATTGATGATAGAAGTGATAATACTTTTAGGTTTAAAATAACAGTTACTACTGACGATCATGAAATTAACTATGTAATGCTAAAAAGAAATGACGCATTTCTTGCAACCCTTAGATTTTATTTTGAGAAAGGGTGTTTTCGTTTTAAGGACTTGCGCTGTAAAGAAGCGTTGCTTAAAAGTTTGAGTTATTAAGGTATCTGCTTTTGCTATACTTAATGTGAAGTTGTGGAACGCACAGGTGAAAGATACTGCCACAATTCATGTCGGTTAAGCGTGCCGCATTAAGTACCCAAAAGTTACAGATATAAAATGGCTTGCGAAATACCCGCAAGCCATTTCTACTATTCGATATAGTTATTATAAATACGCGCTACACGTTCGTCATAAATTACAATAATATCATGTTTTATATCAGTGCCTAATCTTAATATGTCATTCAACAAAATAAATGGCTTGCCGTTAATATTCTTAACATACTCTCTTTCACCATATTGTTTTTTAAACATTTCATAAGAATAATCATCATAATAAATGCAATCTTGTATAGCAATCATGTTTGTCTCCTATCTCATTTTGTAAGGCGTTTCTACTAATAGTATTCCACCCCTTATTCTTTTTGGTCTTAATTTACCCGGAACGCTTAGTCCTATGGTAAAATCTTCCAGTGTTCTTTTATGGCTTAAAAATTCTCTTTCTTCCTCTGTGTAATTATCGTCCCCCTCTGGCGGTTCAAACCCTTGCATTGATAATTCAAAAAGATTTTTGCACTTTTTTGGCATACCAGCACATTTAATATTGTAGTAGGGTTTATCAATATCTTGTAAATCTTCTTGAACAACATGCTCAATGTAGGTTTTCTGTCTTGTGAATATAGCAACGTCCCAGCAACTTTCTGGCTTCCAGCAACAGAAGTTTTTATCGTGTATTTTCACACCGATAACCATGTTCCACGGTATGTCACAGTGTATGCTGTCGGTGTCGGCATAAATAAATCCAGGCTTGTCTTTTCCATAGTAGTTCATCTGTGCGGCTCTTATTGTGAAATTTCTAGCGTAACTGGTGATAGCTGAACCTACTGGTATATAGCCGGGTTTTTTTCCGTTTTCTGAGCAAGTCATAAAGCCTATTGATTTATCTTCTTTTAAATACGCTACTTTGAATGAACTATCAGTACTACTTGCCATTTTACCATACAAATTATTAAGAAAAAGTTTTGCTAACTCTCTCAACGCACCTTTGTTGTTCATTTTCATTGTTTTGTATTTCTCCATGTAACTGTCAAATAACCCTATTTCTGCGTAAAACCAACAACCGTCTAGTATTTCAAAGTCCACCAGTTCATAGTGTTCTTTCAGAAGCTCAAAATCTGTCATAGTTAGGACTAATTCAACTCTAGTGTCCTTTACGTTTCCGTCAAAACCTATATAATATGGTGAGTACAAGCCTGTTTCTTTATTGAATACATCAGTTGTTTCCAAACATTCTGTTCCTTTATACAAGTGACTTGATTTTATTTGTATAAATGGTAGTTTATTTTTTTTGATATAAAATCTTGTCTTTATCCGTATAAAGTAATAACGTTGTGGTTTTAATGCTTCATCTGGAATAAGGTTTCCTGTCCACATGTGCGGTATTCCTACTGGATAATAGTTGCCGCTTTCACTTGACATCATTGATGGGTATAATGAGTTTACATCAAAAGTGCAACCATTGTTGTATATTTTACCCTCCTTTCCTTTAACCAAATAACACCAGCCGCCTCTGTATGATTTTCTTATATATTCACCAACATTATCATACCCGTGTTTATTTTTATCAATAGGCATTTCATATAAGTTTGGAAAAAACATTTTGTAATCGTCTTTACCAACGATTTTCTTGTATTCTTTCAAACAGCATGAACCTATTGTTAAATCTGTGTGCCCCTCATTGAACATGACTTCCAGTGCTTCTTTTACCACTAAAACGTCATTAGCTATGTACTGTTTTTCTTCATCAGTTATTTCACAACCAGCATAACGGAAACCTGTATATTCCATATCAAGTTTTTTATGCTTTGTTCCAAAACTTTCGCCTATTCTTTTAACGCTGAATGGTAACAATTTAAAGCTGTCTCTTATTTCAATAAAGTGTCCACCTACTTTTATGATAATGTTGTACCACTGTCCCCTATCTGAAATGCTGTATTTGAAAGTGTTATTTAACATTTCTTTTTCTTGCAACCACCTCACTTTAAAAGGGTTTTCAGCGTCTAAGTGTTCACATGCTTGTTGAAAACCTAAGTCGACCATTAAATATGACAACCAGAAAGACCCGTCAAATTTTAGATTTTGATAGTAAACTATAATGTTTTGTTTAAGTAATTTAAAATAATCAAATTGTTCGGATATTGAATGAAATATTTTTACATCTTCTGTGAATAACTCAACGCAAGCACTCGCCCAAACTTCTGTATTTACCTGACCTTTATATACTGTGGTTTCAAAATCGCCCATGATATACTTATATTTTTTGACTTTCATTCTGGATATTCCCAATCTTCTTCCATTTCAAGAGAGTCTATTATTTGTTGCTTTTCAAGGTTTCCTATTTCTGGTAAAAAATCAAGCATTTCAGATATTTTGTCATATAAAAGGTCGCTGTTTCTGCTTGCGTATATTATTATATCACTTAAAAGGCCTCTTTCCCGGCCAAACTCTAGCATTTTAGCTACATCTTCTTTTGTGTGCTGTGCTAGTGCATTATTTAAAAATCTTTCTAATACTTTACCAGCGCCCTCAGGATATCTACTTATAACGTCTGCTCTAAAGTTTCCTATTATAATATCTGCCGCACTAGGAAAAGTTTCATATTGCGGGTAGTAATATTCACTTTCACCTTGTTGCGCATTGTAACGTTTCTCTTTTCTTGTTTGCGCGGCTTTTTTAGCAGATTTATAGCGTTCTAATTTTCTAGCTTTTTCGCCTTTAATAAGTTCGCCAGTTTCAATGTCAATCCATTCAGCTTTTGAGTAAATGTCTTTTGTTGTAATTTTCTTTAAACGCTCAACAGATTTTCTTGTTATACGTTTTGGTTGGTTTGGTATAATATCATCGGGTATAATATAACCACGCTTTTCAGCACGTCTAACAGCTTGTTTTAACCGTTTTACTTGTTTTCTATAATCAAATTGTAACTGTGTGGGTTTTTTCTTTTTAGCCATAACTTTTTTACCTCACATTAGATAAAGAAAAAGTCCCACCCCCACCTTGTTAGTGGGGGGGACTTATTGGTTTAGCAAATAGTGCAGGTTAAGAACTCTTTGCCTTTATAGTTGTTGCTTTCTCTTTTATAGACTGTAATGCCCCAGTCCTCATTTTCGCCTTTCATCTCGTCCCAGATTTCCTTGAAACTGGAAAAGAATGGCTGTGAACCTGTGATATAGCGTTGTCCATCTTTATCGATAATGATATATTTTTCATAGTCAACATTGTCGGACTTTTCATTGTGAACGCTTGCTACAACGTAGCCGAAAACGTCAATCATAAGTTTGGGCGTTTCAGCGTTTACCGCTTCATCTAAAGCGATCATTTCATCAAAGTTTTTGAGCGAAATGCGCTCTCTTGCCGAAAGTTCCTTGCTACTGTCAATGATTTTTACTTCATAACCTGTCATTATTTTTCTCCTTTTCTTGTTTAGATTTACTGCTGTTCTGTTTCTTTTTTCACTCTAGCTGGTAAAACCTGTGCTTTCTGAATAAACTCCTGTTCAGTCATTCCATACAACGTTTCAATCTCTTCTGATTCTACGATATGTACTACTTTTACTCTGCCATTTTTATTCAGCATGTCTTCAACCGTTTCGTTTTCGGCCAGTGTATATTCTTCAAGCATTTCGTTTTCAATTACAGACGTAGCCGCTTTTAACATAGCCTTTTCGTCTTTGTATGTACCAGAGATAATTAGAGTTTTGTTAAACGGTTCTGCTGTGTCAATGTTGATACAGAGTGCGTTGACCTTAGTTGCTGTGATTGTTCTTGTTACCATTGGAATTCTTGCCATTTTTTAGTTTCTCCCTTCATTTTTTGTTTTTTAAATAGCACTTATTGTGCAACGGATAGGGTGGGAGTCGAACCCACAATTTCACATTTAATATGGTGCTTATCCCCCGTTGGCTTCCTATCCTAGCTAATATTTAATGCTCTAATACTGACAATACCATTATGGATAAGGTCTTCTATTTGTTGTGAATTGTATGGAAAAGTCGTGTCGACAAAAACCAACATACAATTTTCATTGTACATATACCAATACATTCCAGCAGAATAAAATGTGCATTGTGCCCCCTGTCCAATAAACTGTTCAAATATTACCTTTAGCATATTTTTTCACCTGCCCTTTTAGTGAGGATGGGCGACTGTTACGCCGCCCTTTAGCAATGGCTTGTGTATCTGTTACATTGTTACAGTTATATTGTAGTTGATAAATATGAACAAAGTATGAACAAATTGTAAACATTATTTAAAGAATTTATTCTTTATGCTGTTTATGTATGCGTACATAATTTGATCTGCTATGTGCTGTGAGGATAAACCCCATGATATATCTTGCTGTGTGAATTTTTCTGTGTAACGAAAGATATTATCTTTGTGGATAATATCACACACCAATGTGTCCCCAGCTGTTATGTGGCACGTTATTTTACCGCGCACTTTTGCTGTTAGTTTTGATTTTACGTTTTTTGCTATTATATTTAACATAATTTAATCCCCCACTAATATTACACCATCATAACCTAAACGTTTAGCTTCTTTTTTCAACTTCTTCCAAGTGTGCTACATAGGCTATAGTAGAACTTTCAATTACATACAATCTATAAGCTTCCATGTATGGGATATACTCTGCTT
>ERZ1643251.4306-NODE-4306-length-12490-cov-5.160193_pt1 | contig 12490 bp, 10 predicted proteins | sample MGYA00579261_ERZ1643251 | MGnify/ENA primary metagenome ERZ1643251 (study PRJEB29033, sample SAMEA4952267) | chicken gut metagenome | biome: Broiler Chicken; feature: Gastrointestinal Tract; material: Caecum | place: Ireland | collected 2018 | study: Broiler... | reverse complement strand
GTTCCCTGGAGATATTGGAATTGCAACTACAAGATCCTACGGCGAGTGGTGGATTTCCGCTTCCGCAAGTGAGGAAGAAATTCAGCTGGCGCTGGCATTTTTGGAGTTTATCAACTCTCCTGAGGAAATCGAGGCTTATTTGCTTGCAGAGGGCGGGGATGCTCCGAATCTCACATATTCTGAGAACTTTACAGCACAGCAGGCAGAAACACAGGTGCTTGCGGATCTGGGAGCGGATACCAATGAAAATACAGTGTTTGCACCCTGCATTCTTGATGTAATTCCTTCTTCTGTTGCAAACAGTGATTTCGGAAGACTGCTTCCCTCTTTGGCAGATGGAACCTACACTCCCGAGCAGTTCTGCCAGGAGCTGACAAACAGAGCGGTAGAGGCTACTGCTGAATAAAAAAAGAATTAACTTTTTAGCGGAAAGGAGCTAAGGGTATGCGAAGGAAACCAGGCTGGCAGGAACGAAAAAACTACAAATGGATTTATCTGTTTTTGCTTCCCACGGTCATTATATTTTTAATGTTTTATATGGTGCCCATCATTCAGGTGTTTGTGACTTCGTTCACCTCCTGGGACGGGTTCAACAGTCCAAAATTCAATGGCCTGAATAATTATATTAATTTGTTTAAAGGAGATGCTTTTTTAATCTCTCTGAAAAACCTGCTGGCCTGGGGACTTATCGCAATGACCCTGCACGTTGGATTTGGAACGCTGGTAGCGTTTATTCTCTATAACAAGCCGGTGGGCTGGAGATTTACCAGAGCGGTGTTCATGGTGCCGAATGTTATTTCGGCGGCTGCGTGGGCAATGATATACCGTTTCATATTCAACAATGATTTCGGCGTGCTGAATCGCATTATTCGCTTTTTCAATCCCGACTTCAATGTGTCATGGTTCTACAGTTCACCCTGGGCATTCTGGAGCATTACCCTGACCTGGCTGTTCTATGCAGTCATCGTCACCCTGGTGGTACTGGGAGATCTGATGAACATTCCTCAGGAATGGATCGAGGCTGCGAAGATTGACGGGGCTGAGGGCTGGAAGCTGGTGAAATATATTCAGCTTCCCCTGTGCAGAAATGCCATCGGTACCAGCGTGATCTGTTCTCTTACTGCCCGCATTACAATGTACGAGCAGATTTCCCTGACTACGGCGGGCGGCCCCGGGGATGATACAATGAGCTTGTCAATATTGCTGGTAAACAACCTTATGGATTACCGGTACGGTCGGGCAAATGCCATCGGAGTGATTATGTTTATCATCGGACTGATTGTTCTGGCAGTGATTAACAAAGCATTCCGAATGAACGAGTCGGATTATTGAGGTGAAGTGTATGAGAATAGTGAAAAAAACGCTGACAAGAATAATGATGTATGTGGTAATGATCTTTGTGATTGTGATTTCCGTGTTCCCCATACTCTGGGTTGTTATGTCTTCCTTCAAGACAAATGCGGAAATACTGGGAAGCCCTCTGGCGCTGCCTTCATCCTTTTCTCTTGAAACCTACATATATCTGTTCCAAACTTATAATTTTCCGATCTATTTTGCAAACTCGCTGCTGGCGTCGGTGGTCTCCACGGGAATTTCACTGTTTGTCTTTTCCATGAGCGCTTATGTGATTGCAAAATATAAGTTTCCGGGAAGAATGCTGCTCTACATGCTTTTTACAATCACACTCCTTGTGCCGGGACACAGCAGAACACAGCCTATTTTCACTCTGGTCATGCAGCTTGGACTGTATGACAATATCTGGGGACTGACTCTGGTGTACCTGTCGGCCGGCATGGCAATGTCCATGTTTCTTCTAAAGGCGGGCTTTATGGCGGTTCCCAAGGCCCTGGACGAGGCGGCGCTGATTGATGGGGCAAGCTTTATCAGCATCTTCGGCAGGATTAATCTCCCTCTGACAAAGGGAGCGCTTACAACAGCAGGAATTCTGATGTTTCTGGGCAACTGGAACGAATACTACTTTGCTTCCCTGCTGACGTCCTCGGATACGTCCAGGACACTGCCCATTGCGCTGTCCTTCTTTACCAGTGAATTTTCTTATAACTATACGAGAATGTTTGCTGCTCTGGCCATTGTAATCATACCCGGTATTCTGCTGTATGCCGTGGCTCAGGAGCAGGTACAGGCAAGCGTGGCGGCAACAGGAATCAAAGAATAAGGCTAATCAAAGAAAACAGTCAGGAAAGGGAAATATATCAACAATGGGAAAAGCATTGAATTACACCGCCGGCGTTGGGGAAAAAGCCGGCTGGGTGATAGAAGAAAAAATTTTTGACCCCTCCCATCTGGGAAAATGTGAAGCTATTTTCTGCCAGGGAAATGGATATCTCGGTCAGAGAGCGGCCTTGGAGGAGGCTTATGTGGGTGAAAAAAGAAACCTGTTTGTAACAGGCACCTTCGATAAATTTGACGCTGAGGAAGTTACTGAGCTTCCGAACCTTCCCGATCTTACCAATCTGGAGCTGACAATAGGAGGCTGCCGTTTCGGGCTGGACAGCGGACAGCTGAAAAGCTACAGCAGGCAGCTTGATCTGGAGGACGGCTTTTTAAGCCGACATGTAGAATGGGTGAGTCCTGCGGGGGATGAAATATCTCTGGATTTTGAACGATTTGTTTCCCTTGCTGACGAGCATGTGCTCGGTCAGAGGGTAAAGGTTTCCGCAGGAAACAGAGATGTGGAAATCAAGATAAAGAGTGGGATCAATGGTCGTGTGACCAATACGGGAACGCAGCATTTCCATGAGGGAAAAATGAGACTGCATAAGGGCTTCATCATGGAAATGTGCAGCGCCACCGTGCAGTCCGAGGTACTTTGCTGCGAGTACGCGGCGAATTTGTTTTATGTAGATGGGCAGAGGCTGGATCTTTATCAGCTGCCTGTGATAGACAGACGTTTTTTGGCCGTTTCCGCAAGCCTTACACTGAAGGCGGGGCAAACTCTTACGGTGGAAAAGCTGGCCTGTGTGCACACCTCCAGGGATAAAGTCTACGAAGGCGAAGAATCTGCAAAAGAGAAGGTAATTGCAGATGGAAGAAAGCATATGGAGGGCATTCTGGAAAGCGGTTATGACGCGCTGGCTGCGGCAAGCCGCAAAGCCTGGAAAGAGCATTGGGCTACGGCGGATGTACTCATTGAAAGTCAGGATTCCTATGACCAGATTGCAGTACGTTTTGCGCTTTATCATTTGAATATTATGGTGAAAAAGGACGACGATAGAGTGGGCATCGGAGCGAAGGCCTTGAGCGGCGAAGGCTATAAGGGTCACTCCTTCTGGGATACGGAGATTTTCCTTTTGCCCTATTATATCCTTACCGATCCGAATACTGCAAAAACCCTTCTTTCCTATAGGGGGAAGAGTCTTCCCGGAGCATACAGAAAGGCGAAGGAAAACGGCTTTAAAGGGGCTATGTTCCCTTGGGAGAGCGCATGGCTTGACGATGGGGAGGTAACGCCTCTGTGGGGCGGCGCCGACGTGGTAACGGGCAAGCCCATGAAAATTTTGACGGGAGTTCTGGAACAGCATATATCTGCTGATGTGGCTTTTGCCGTATGGCAGTACTTTATCGCTACGGGAGATCAGGAGTTTCTTGATCGCTATGGCTATGAAATCGTGATCGGCACGGCGCTTTTCTGGACGGATCGCGTGGAATGGAAGGATAAAGGCGCTGATGGCCAGAAATGCTATATTACCGATGTAATCGGACCGGATGAGTATAAGGAGCATGTGGACAACAACGCTTATACCAATTATTTGGTTCACTGGAATCTGGTTCTCGCTGACCGTATGATAGAAGAGCTGCAGAAGGAGAAGGGAGAGACCTGGAAAAAGCTGGAGGAAAAATTCCAATTGGAGCAGCTGCTGACAAAAATCAGAGAAACGGTGGATGGACTGTATCTCCCGTTGCCTAACGAGGATGGCATTATCCCGCAGTTTGATCGGTACTTTGACTTGAAGAAGATTGATCTGACAAAATACAAGGAATGTGATGTTGTAGGAACCATTTACAATGATTACAATATAGAGCAGATTAGCAGTTTTCAGGTATTGAAGCAGGCGGACACCATTCTTCTGATGCTGCTTATGGATGATGCCTTCGATACGGAGACGAAGGAGAAGAACTACCGTTTTTATGAGGAGAGAACGCTTCACGATTCCTCGCTCAGCAAATCCACCCATTGTATTATGGCGGCGGAGCTTGGCTGGACCAAGGAGGCATACCATTTCTTCAGAGGATGTCTGGATACAGATCTGGGACAGGTGATGACTACCTCTGACATGGGTATCCATAGCGCATGTATGGGAGGTATTTGGCAGAGTGCAGTATGTGGCTTCGGAGGTGTGCGGATTTTGAAGGACAGGCTGCGCATGAGCCCGCAGCTGCCTCAGGAGTGGAGCAAGCTCGCCTTTCATCTTGTATGGCAGGGATGCCCGCTGTATGTGACCGTGGAAAAGGGCGGAACAGAGATCAAAAACCTGGGGGAAAAAGACGTCTCATTCTACTGGGGAGAGGAAGAGATTAGCATACCGGCCGGAGAAAAACTGATGAAATAAAGGCTGTATAAAGGAGACAAAGGCTTTATGAAAAAGGACTATAAGGGAATTATTTTCGATTTGGACGGAGTAATCTGTTACACGGATCAATATCATTATAAGGCGTGGAAAATGCTTGCAGACAAGCTGGGAATCCCTTTTGACGAGCAGATTAACAATAGATTAAGAGGGGTTTCCAGAATGGAGAGCCTGGAAATTATTCTGGAAAAAAGTGAAAAAGCCTATACTGAAGAAGAAAAAGTAGAAATGGCGGAGGAAAAAAACACCAATTACCGGGAGCTGCTTGCACAGATGTCTCCGAAAGATTTGAGCAGTGAAGTAAAAGAAACGCTGGATCTTTTGCACGGTACAAAGCTATTGGCTATAGGCTCATCCAGCAAGAATACGGCTTTTATACTTGAGAGAATCGGTCTTGCAGGTTATTTCGACGCAGTAGCGGATGGAAACGATATTACAAGGTCTAAGCCGGATCCAGAAGTGTTTTTGATAGCTGCCCGGCGCCTGAATCTCAAGCCTCAGGAATGCTTAGTGGTAGAGGACGCAAAGGCTGGAGTGGATGCGGCTGTTGCGGGAGGCTTTGACTGTGCGGCGGTAGGAGACGCAGCAGGATACGGAGCGGCTACCTATTCCCTGAAGAGCGTGTGTGATCTGAAAGAATTGGCATGATATTCCCCATAGAATAAGAAAGTTTTACCAGACAATAAAAATATCCCGGTTGCCGGTTTTGGCATCTGGGATATTTTTGTTATAATGTAAATAGGAGGGGAACTTGAAAGAAGCTTTCAAGTTCTGAATAATTGCCCGCCTAAGCGGGCAGAGAGGTATAGTTATGAAAAAGAATCTATATGTAACCTGGGCCGACGACCCGGGAGAGTTTTTTGGCGAAGCTGACGGAACCCAAACCATTCTATAGCTTTGTAAGAACTCCACAGCTCCTTTGTATGTAATTATCATACTGGAAAGATGTGTCTAAAATTTGTACGTATTCTAAAATCCATCTTAATAATTTTCAAAAGAAATGTGAAATATGAAATAATCGTGCTATAATGAGTTATTATATGCGGGAAGGAAAAGTTGACATCAATGAATGTAGCCAGAATGGACCAGAAGGAAAAAATCGAATATATGCTGAATGAGCCTACAAAGCCTCTGATCTGCCAGATGGCGGTGCCCACCATTATCAGCATGCTTGTGTCCTCCTTTTATAATATGGCGGACACCTTTTTTGTGGGCAGAATCAACACCCAGGCCACGGCTGCCGTGGGAGTCGTATTTTCTGTTATGGCTTTTATACAGGCATTTGGTTTTTTCTTCGGACATGGTTCGGGTAATTATATATCCAGAAAGCTTGGAGCTGGGGACATTGAGGACGCCAACAGAATGTCGGCCACGGGCTTCGTATATGCCTTTCTGGGAGGGATTCTGCTGGGAGTCCTGGGGTTGATTTTTCTTGAGCCCTTGTCTGTAATGCTGGGTTCAACGCTCACCATTTTGCCATATACGAAAGATTATCTGGGAATTATCCTACTTGGGGCGCCTTTTATGATGGCTTCTATTGTACTGAATAACCAGCTTCGATTTCAGGGAAGCGCCTCCTATGCCATGGTGGGAATTGTATCGGGGGCGGTTTTGAATATTGGGCTTGACCCGCTTTTCATATTTGTGTTTCATATGGGCGTTGCAGGCGCGGCTGTGGCCACAACGCTTAGTCAGATTGTGAGCTTTCTGCTTTTGGCTGTCATGAGCCGCAGAGGAGGCAACATCCATATCCGGCTGAAAAATTTTACTCCCGGTTGGTATTATCTGAAGGAAATTATCAGAGGCGGAGTGCCCTCCCTGTGCAGGCAGGGACTGGGAAGCGTGGCCCAGATTTGTATGAATCGGGCGGCGGGCGTTTATGGAGCTGAGTTCGGAGACGCGGCCATTGCAGCTATGTCCATTGTCAATCGGGTAACTATGTTTGCAAATTCGGTTCTGATTGGCTTCGGACAAGGTTTTCAGCCGGTCTGCGGCATGAATTACGGAGCAGGAAAATATGAGAGAGTCCGGGAAGGCTTTTATTTCTGCGTAAAATACGCATTTGCCTTTCTGATTGTCATTTCGGCGGCAGCCTTTATTTTTGCCGAGCCCATCGTGATGCTGTTTCGAAAAGAGGACCAGGATGTGATTAGGATCGGAACCCTTGCGCTGCGCCTGCAGTGTTTGACCTTTCCTCTCAGCGCCTGGATTATTATGGCTAATATGATGCTTCAGTCCATCGGAAAGGCGCTTAAGGCGTCTGCAGTTGCGGCTGCCCGACAGGGACTGTTCTTTCTTCCCTTTATCTGGATACTCCCTCGGATATTCGGTCTTCTGGGCGTACAGATGTGCCAGACATGGGCGGATATATGTTCCCTTTTGCTGGCTCTGCCTTTGGGACTGAGTGTACTTAAGGAAATGTCTATTCAGAAAGCTGCCGGGCAAAATAGGGGTGAGTGAAGCCTCCGAGCCTTTTTCGGAAAATGATGGAGGAAGTACACGGAAAGAAAAGGTTATGGTATAATGACCTTACGCCAGGAAATTGTCTGCGGCAAAACGGCCGGATAGCTGCCCGGCTCCTGAGACTGATTGAATGAATGTCCGTTGAAGCGGACAGAGGGGTGCAAGCATGAAAATTGAAATGCCCAAAAAAGCGAAGCATATCATAGAGACCATCCAACGGGCCGGCTTTGAGGCATACATTGTGGGCGGCTGTGTCCGCGACTCGCTGCTGGGCCGTGAACCGGAGGATTGGGACATTACCACCTCTGCAAAGCCCTGGCAGATAAAGGAGATGTTTGACAGAACCATTGACACGGGAATTCAGCACGGAACTGTGACGGTAATGCTGGATAAGGAAGGCTTTGAGGTGACAACCTACCGTATTGACGGAAAATATGAGGATGGCAGACATCCCAGAGAAGTGATTTTTACGCCCAGCCTGATTGAGGATCTCAAGAGAAGAGATTTTACCATCAATGCCATGGCCTATAATGAGGAAGGCGGACTGATTGACGTTTTCGGGGGACTCAGGGACATGGAGGAGAAGACAATACGCTGTGTGGGAGACCCCAAAGAGAGATTCTCCGAAGATGCGCTGCGCATTATGCGGGCCATCCGTTTTTCAGCCCAGCTCGGTTATGGTATCGAGAAAAGAACCAAGGAGGCCATTCGGGTGATGTCCCCGGCCCTAAAGGGTATCAGCGCGGAGCGCATTCAAGTGGAGCTGGTAAAATTGATTATATCGCCGCATCCGGATTATCTGCGCGAGGCTTATGAGACAGGGGTCACAAAGGTGATTTTGCCGGAGTTCGATCAGGCTATGGACACACCCCAGAATCATCCTCATCATAAATACAACGTAGGAGAGCATACTCTGGCGGCTCTGATACAAACAGAACCGGATCGTATTCTGCGCCTTTCGGCGCTGCTTCATGACATAGGCAAGCCGAGCACGCTGAGCACCGATGAAAAAGGAGTGAATCATTTTTACGGGCATGCCTCTGTGGGAGCCCAAATGGCGGAAAAGATTTTAAAAAGGCTGCGCTTTGACAATGATACCATTTCTCAGGTGAGTAAGGTTGTACGGTATCATGACTATGGTAACGAATGGGATCCGGATATGCGCATGGTGCGACGGGCCGTAAATAAAATCGGTCAGGATGTTTTCCCTCTTCTGTTTCCTATAAAGCGTGCGGATATACTTGCCCAAAGCGGTTATCTGCAGGCGGAAAAGCTAGAGAGGCTGGAAAAATGGCAAATGCTGTATCAGGAGGTATTGAAGCAGAGGCAGTGTGTGTCCTTAAAGGATCTGGCCGTTACAGGCAGCGACTTGATTGCCCTGGGTATGAAGCCCGGCAGAAAACTGGGAGAGGCTCTGCAGGGACTGCTTGAACTGGTAATGGAGGATCCGGAATTGAATCAAAAAGAAAAGCTGTTGCAGGAAGCTGAAAAATACATTTAAAACACTTGTAGGAGCCTAACATACTTTCAAAGCTTCACTCATATGATAGGTTATGAACCGAAAAGAAACGAAAAGCCAGGTTCATAGGCTTGAATAGGAGGGGCTTTAAGTGAATGACAGGGCAGTCAGTTTATTGGAACAGTATGATATAGAGGTGCTTCGGACCAGGAAGGGAAGAGGGGCTATTCTATGTGATACGGATAAGGGTTGTCTGATTTTTAAAGAATATGCAGGAAATGAAAATAAAATTCATATACAGGACAGACTGCTTCATTATATACAGGACATGGGAAGAGTGCGGACGGAGATGATTTATCCAACAAAGGAGGGGAATCTTCTTGTCAGAGATATGGAGGGTGTTTCATATGTGTTGAAAACCTACTGTGAAGGGCGGGAATGCAATGTCTATGAAAAAAAGGAATGTCTGGAGGCGGTAAAGCTTCTGGCAAGGCTTCATCTGTGCATGGAGATTACTCCGGAGCAGGTTTTCTTTGAAAAAACTTCCGGCAGAGGATTTTCTGCGGGAAAGGAATATGAAAAGCACAACAGGGAGCTTAGAAGAGTCCGTAAATATCTTAAGCAGAAGGGCCAGAAAACCTGGTTTGAAATTTGTCTTTTGAACTATTTTGATTACTTTCTGGAACAGGCTCTGACAGTAACGGAAGAATGGACTCAGTATCGCTTGGGGGAGAATGAGGCGCAGGGGGAACAGATTCTTTTCTGCCATGGAGATTATCAGTATCATAATATTTTGTGGGATCAGGAAAACTGGTTTATTGTAAACTTTGAAAAATGCCTGCCCGATAATCCCATCAGGGATCTGTACTTGTTTATGAGAAAACTTTTAGAAAAAAGCAACTGGTCGGTTTCTCTGGGGAAGGAGCTGCTTTCCGCCTATGAGGAGGAACGGCCTATAACGGCGCTGAGCAGGATTGATCTGTATTATCGGCTGTCGTATCCTGAAAAGTTTTGGAAGATCGCTAATTTTTACTATAATTCCGGGAAGGCATGGATACCGGAACGAAATCGGGAAAAGCTGGAAAAGCTGGTAGCGCAGGAAAAGGAAAAGCAAGCGTTTCTGCATCAGGTATTCCGCAGTTTTTAAGAAGGAGTAAACAGTGAGAAAACACGATAAGGAGAAAAAAAGAAAGAGCAAAGGAGCGCTGCGCATATGTCTTACAGGGTTTGCGGTGGCAATGATTGCTGCGGGAGCCGTAGTTTTGACAGTGTTTGTAACGGCGCCGGGCAGAGAGGAGCAGGAGACGAAAAACATTACGCAGTCCTCTGCGGCGGCGTCAGCAGAGAGGACGGATACAGGATTTATTTTGACAGGTCCCGGCAACTATGACTCTGCGGACACACCCGTGGTAGCGGATGTAAATAAAAATGAGAATAGCGTAACCTTTTTGAATCTGGATCTGGGAAAGCGGTACACTTTGTCCATGGATGGAACCACCAGGCTTTATGACAAATATGGCGAGAGCATTTCTTTGGATCAGATAGAAACGGGAGACGTGGTAGACATCACCTTTTTGAAGTCTAAAAAGCATTTGACCAGCATGCAGCTTTCGCCCAGAGCATGGAGCTATGAAAATGTGGAAAGATATGAGATGAATATGGTAAGAGGAGAGGTATCCATCGGGGGAGAGGTTTATAAGCTCACTGACAACACACAGTATTTGTCCCAAGGGCGGAGTATAGAGGAAATGGAGCTGAACGCAGCGGATGTGCTGAGCTTTCAGGGGATTGACAGCCAGGTTCTGAGCGTGTCCGTGGAGAAGGGGCACGGTTATCTGAGACTGTCCAATGACGAGAATTTCATTGGGGGCTGGATTGAAATCGGACAGTCCATGATACAGAGAATAACGGAGGATATGCTATTGACTGTGCCGGAGGGAAGCTACCAGGTGAATATCAGCCATAATGGCGGAGGCGGAGTAAAAAGCGTTGTAATCAACCGGAACGAAGAGACAACTTTGGATATAGGAGACCTGGAGGTGGCTCAGGTGCAATACGGCACCGTGCTGTTTTCTTTAAATCCATCCACCGCCCAGTTATATATAGATGGAACAGAAGCGGACACTTCATCGCCCGTTACACTGGAATATGGCATTCATCAGTTGATTGCCCGTGCGGACGGCTATCAGTCCGTTACCCGTTATATCCGAGTCGGAGAAGAATCTGCGGGATTTGATATTGAGCTGGATAAGGTGGATGAAGGAGAAGAGGAGAGCACGCAGAGCACAAGCAGCACGGCGTCCACTCAGTCCACGCAGGCGGATACAACCACCAGCTATTATAAGGTATATGTGGATGCGCCGGAGGGAGCAGAGGTATATCTGGATGGCAATTATGTAGGAATTTCCCCTTGCAGCTTCCGCAAGACGTCAGGTTCCCATGTGATTACTCTGAGAAAAACCGGCTATGAGACCAGAAGCTACACCATACAGGTAGATGACGAGGAAAAGGATATTTCATATTCCTTTGCGGATCTGGTGCAGAGCAGCGCCTCCAACAGTAGTACATCCGGAACGGGAGCATCTGAAAGCAGTACATCCGGCAGCTCCGCATCTGAAAGCGGCTCTTCAACCGGAAGCACGTCCTCGTAAAAACAATAAGAAGCGGGTGAACAAATGAATAGCAAAAAATATAACTATGAAGATTTTTTAGATATTATAGAAACACTGAGAAGTGAGAACGGCTGTCCCTGGGACAGGCAGCAGACACATATGAGCCTGCGTCCCTGCATGGCGGAGGAGGCTGCGGAGGTGAATGCCGCCATACGGATTTTGAATGAGACCGGTAGCTTTGAAAATCTGCGTGAAGAACTTGGCGATGTGCTGCTTCAGGTAGTGATGCACGCTCAGATTGCCAAGGAGGAAGGACTGTTTGCCATGGAGGATGTGGTATCTGAAGTGGCTGAGAAGATGGTGCGCCGCCATCCTCATGTTTTTGGGAATCTTTCCGCAAAGGATTCTGAGGAAGTATTGGAGAATTGGGAGGAAATCAAGAAAAAGGAGAAGGAGGGCAAAAATCAGGCTGCCTTTCCTCTCAGAGAAATTCCCTTGGAACTGCCTGCGCTGACCAGGGCTCAGAAGGCTATCAAGAAAGCGGACAGACTGTATGAGCCTCAGCCCGGATACCGGGAAGCCGCGCGCCGAATTCGGGAAGCGGCGGACAGGCTGCTTGCATGCACGCCTGTTGATTATGATGTTGAAATTCAGGAGCTTTCCGGAGATATTCTGATGTCCTTGTCGAGGATTGCCGGAATCTGCAAGCTTTCTCAAGAGCAAATTCTTGCGGACCGGACAGAGGATTTTATAAGGCGTCTGGAGGGGCCGGAGAACCGCTAAAAATCCCGTAAATATGGGAAAATACCTTGACAAATACCATAAAACCGGATATATATATGTATAGACGTTTCTCAAGAAGCATCTATGTGAAATACAATCAACGAAAACTCATTACAGGAGGAGTTCAAAATGAACAAAACAGAATTAGTGGCAGCTATGGCTGATCAGGCTGGAATCTCTAAGAAAGATGCTGAAAAGGCTTTGAAGGCTTTTACGGATGTTGTTGCTGAAGAATTGAAGAAGGATGGAAAGGTTCAGTTGGTAGGCTTTGGCACCTTTGAAGTTTCTAAGAGAGCGGAGAGAGAAGGAAGAAATCCTCAGAGCGGCGAGCCCATGAAAATCGCGGCGTCAAAAGCTCCTAAGTTTAAGGCAGGCAAGGCTTTAAAGGATATGCTGAACGCATAAATCCATAGATCAGGACTGCTTCAGAGAACCTCCGAAGGGATGGTTCTCTTTTTTCATGATAAAGGAGAGAGCATGAGACTTGACAAATATCTGAAGGTATCCCGGCTAATTAAACGCCGCACTGTGGCAAACGAGGCCTGTGACAGCGGGCGTGTGCTGATCAATGACAAGCCTGCCAA
>ERZ1643251.4305-NODE-4305-length-12498-cov-63.933698_pt1 | contig 12498 bp, 11 predicted proteins | sample MGYA00579261_ERZ1643251 | MGnify/ENA primary metagenome ERZ1643251 (study PRJEB29033, sample SAMEA4952267) | chicken gut metagenome | biome: Broiler Chicken; feature: Gastrointestinal Tract; material: Caecum | place: Ireland | collected 2018 | study: Broiler... | reverse complement strand
TTGCGCTCGTTGCGGGACTTAACCCAACATCTCACGACACGAGCTGACGACAGCCGTGCACCACCTGTCTTCTGGTTCCCCGAAGGGCACTCCCTAATTTCTTAAGGATTCCATCGATTTCAAGTCTTGGTAAGGTTCTTCGCGTTGCTTCGAATTAAACCACATGTTCCACCGCTTGTGCGGGTCCCCGTCAATTCCTTTGAGTTTCACACTTGCGTGCGTACTCCCCAGGCGGGATACTTATCGCGTTAACTACGGCACTGCAGGGGTCGATACCCGCAACACCTAGTATCCATCGTTTACAGCCGGGACTACTGGGGTATCTAATCCCATTTGCTCCCCCGGCTCTCGTTCCTCAGCGTCAGTAATGACCCAGCAAGGCGCTTTCGCCACCGGTGTTCCTCCTAATATCTACGCATTTCACCGCTACACTAGGAATTCCCCTTGCCTCTATCACACTCTAGCCTACCAGTATCCAGTGCTGGTCCGGAGTTGAGCCCCGGTCTTTAACACCAGACTTAATAAGCCGCCTACGAACGCTTTACGCCCAATAATTCCGGACAACGCTTGCACCCTCCGTCTTACCGCGGCTGCTGGCACGGAGTTAGCCGGTGCTTCCTCTGTGGGTACCGTCATTGATTCGTCCCCACTGACAGAACTTTACACCCCAAAGGGCTTCATCGTTCACGCGGTGTTGCTGCGTCAGGGTTTCCCCCATTGCGCAAAATTCCCTACTGCTGCCTCCCGTAGGAGTATGGGCCGTGTCTCAGTCCCATTGTGGCTGATCATCCTCTCAAACCAGCTACTGATCATCGCCTTGGTGGGCATTTACCCCGCCAACTAGCTAATCAGGTGCAGGCTCATCCTTTAGCACCGGAGTTTTCAAGATAACCATTTCAGGCTAGCTCATATGGGGTATTAGCAGTCGTTTCCAACTGTTGTCCCCCGCTAAAGGGCAGATTTCCTACATGTTACTCACCCGTCCGCCACTTTCCACAAGAGCAAGCTCTTGCTTCTCGTTCGACTTGCATGTATGAAGCACGCCGCCAGCGTTCGTCCTGAGCCAGGATCAAACTCTCCATTGTCAGAAAGTTTATGTCCATCGGAAGCTTTCGCTTCCTGCTCGACTTTGCTTAAATCGTGTCCGTTAATTTTATTTGTTGTTGAATCAACAGGTATTGTCGTTTTTAGCTATTCTATTTTCAAGGTTCAAAATCTACTAAATAAACTCTTCAACTTAATTGACGGAACTTATTTAGCGGAAACTTTGTTTCAGATTTTAGTCAACCTTATTAGGTTTCCAACTCATCCTTCAAGACGTTACTTCATCGTAACACTTCATATTTTGTTGTCAAGTGATTTTTTAAATTTGTTATTAATTTAATTTTCAGCTTTTTCGTTTATCAAACCATTCCAAACAAGAATCAGTTTTTAAATCTTTTTCGGGTTCGCTTTAGTGAGTCGGGAAATTTTGAAACCCTTTAAGGTTTAACCCTTCTCTTTGGCGTTGGCCCCGTGGCCCGCTGACCACTCTATTAATGTATCCCAAAGATTTTTTTATTTCAAGCATTTTTTTTGAAAAAATTTTCAGTATTTTTATGTTTTTTTGAAAATCTTTGTGCAACAAGGATTTTCAGGTTTACATTTCTTTATAATTGTGTTTTTTTACTCTTGTTTTGAAATTTTTATTCTGATTTTCATGCTATTTTTCATGCTTTTTTGAATTTATACGCATGTTAGATGAGGCAGCATGCGGTTCTATTTTATAAAATATACATGTATCAATTAGTACGCATGTATATAAATATATAAAAAGGAGAATTCCCCAGATGAAAAAAAGTATTATTAACGCAGCTATTGTAGCAGCTACACTCGCAGCATGCCCGCAGCTCGGTTTTTGCGCTTCTGACATGCCTTACGAACCTGTATTTGAAAACGTGCCTATTACAGAGGCTATTACAACTACAGCCAGCACTCAGACTTCTACAACTCCGGCTGTAAAAAGCATTGCGCCCGCCTCCAGCACATCTGCTGCTAAAACAACAAGCACTTCCCCTGCTGCTTCTGCAACTTCTTTAGAAACAGGAAAATTGCAAAACGCTCTTATGCAGCTTGACAGTGCGCAGGTTGAAATAAGAAATCAGCTTATTCAATACAAAAGCGAATACGCCACGCTGGACAATCAGTACAAAACTATTAAAGAACAGCGTGCTGCAAAGGCAAAACTCGTAAAAGAAACTGAAAAGAAGATTAAAGAACTGGATTCTACAAAAGAAAAAATCAGAAAAAACATGAACTATTAATAATTAATATAGTCAGATATAAAAAGGCATGCCCGAAAGAGCATGCTTTTTTATTTTGTTTCAATGGCAGGGCGATAAAATTATAATATTAAAATTATAATATTTGATACAGATAATTATTAAAATCAGACCTACTGCTTCATTCAAACAGAATATAACTTTCACTCAATGCTCGGCAACTCGGCTGTTCAAACAGCCTCAGACACACCTCGCTCGTTGTTGTTCAAGTAATATTCTGTAATTCACTATGCAAAGGTCTTTTTTAATAATTATCTGTATAAATATAGCCCCGTCTGATTTCGCCCCTTGAAATCAGACGCTTCGTCCCCCTGAACGTGGGACTGCGCATGGGGCAAAGCCCCGTCTGATTTCGCAATAAAAAGGGAAACCCTCAATGGATTTCCCGTCGAATCTTTTTTGATTCCTCGTGTGTAAGTAAGTAGTAAGTGTGTAGGTTAGTAGTGTGGTAGGTCAGTGTATGTATGGTTATTGAAAATCTTTTCTCTCTTTAATTCTCTTTTTTATCTCTCGTATATATATAAAGTATTTACAAGTTAAATAATTGCCTTTTTGGTTTAAATTAAGTTAACATTTCTTAATAATGTACCAATATTGCAATAACTATATGTTGATACTACTATCTGTGGTATGAACATCAACTACGAATTTGAAACAATATCAGCAATCGCAACCCCTCTTGGCATGGGCGGGGTAGGGGTCATTCGTCTGTCAGGCGAAAAGGCCTTTGATATTGCAGAAAAAATGTTTTCCAAAACAGCTGACGGCAAAAAACATCTGGAATCCGGAAAAATTCACCACGGCTGGATACTGGACGAAAACCAAAAAATTGATGAGGTAATACTGCTTCCCTTCAAATCCCCCAACAGCTATACGGGTGAAGATGTAATCGAAATCCAGTGCCACGGCGGGCCGAAAGTTGTGCAAAAGATTCTTGATTTGACCATAAAAAACGGTGCAAGGCTTGCTCAAAAAGGCGAGTTCACAAAAAGAGCGTTTTTAAACAAAAAAATTGACCTTTCACAGGCAGAGGCTGTTCTGGACATTATCCATGCAAAGACCTCTGATTTTGCACAAAAGAGTGCAAACAATCTCTCGGGTGCGCTCGCAAAAGAGATAAAAAACATCAAAAGTTCTTTATTCACGCTGTATTCACGCATTATTGCGGCGGTAGATTTTCCGGAAGATGTTGCAGAGCCTGAGTACGGGTATCTTATTGAAGAAATACAAAAGAATCTCGATTATATAGATAAAATATTAAAGAACGCAAACGCCTCGAACATCATGCGTCAGGGCATAAAAATAGCTATTGCGGGCTGTCCGAATGCGGGCAAGTCCTCGCTTTTTAACGCATTATTGAACCTCGAAAGAGCGATTGTGACAGAAATCCCCGGAACAACGAGAGATATCATTCAGGAGAGTTTTGACCTCGGCGGAATCCCTGCGACGCTCATAGACACAGCGGGCATTAGGGACAAAGAAAACGTAGACAAGGTCGAGGCTATTGGTATTGATTACACAAAAAACTGTGTGAAAAATGCTGATTTGATACTGTTTTTGTTCGACTGGAGCAAGGGCTTTGATGAAAATGATGCTCTTATTTATGAAATGATAGAAGAAAAGCCGCACATAAAAATTGCCACAAAGGCGGACATTGCAGAGGTTCCGAACCCTGAGGCAATCAATATTTCTTCAAAAACAGGTTTTAACATAGAAGAATTGAAGTCAAAGATAAAAGAGGCTGTGTTGAACAAAGACGCAATGGAAACGGAATTTGTCACAAACCAGCGTCAGCAGGAATGTCTAAAAAACGCACACAATGCTCTGACAAATGCTCTCTATGCCGCACAAAACGGCGAGCTGCAGGACTTAATCTCTATTGACCTGAAGGCCGCTCTTATGTCGCTGGACGAAATCACGGGCGAGGTCATTACAGACGAGATTCTGGAAAATATATTTGAGCATTTTTGTATCGGCAAGTAATTTTATATAGTCAACTGACTCCGGCCACCTATAGAACCTGTGCATTTGGCAAGTCCGTTTTGTTAAACAAGCCCGGCACCTTTAAAAGTTCAGGGGGGCACTTTTGATAGCTTTTTCTTAATTTGCATAAAAAATATGTTTACAAAAAATCCTATACGGAGCTTTTTAGAACAACTTATCGAAAAAAACATCTAAGGCGAATGTGTTTGAGGCTGTTTTAACAGCCGAGTTATGAGCCTTTGGTTTTCGATTAGTTGTTTTTAAAGTGCAGTATCGAGATTTTGAGTAAACATATTTTTTTATTTAATATAGTCTACTGACTCCGGCTCAACCAATTATTTTTCCACAAATTTTCTTGCGCAGTTGAACATTGCGTCCACAAGAGCCTGATTTGTCTGCAGGTTCATGCCTGCAGTTTGAAACAGTTGTCTGACTCTGTCTTCCCAGAAAGGATAAATTTCTTCTTTGCTGATATCAAGAACCTGTGCAATGAGCGTAAGCTCTTTCCAGTCGAGCGGGATGGGTCTTGCTCCTCTTAAGATATCAACAATTTCCACACGTTTTTTTCGGGGAAAGCTTTTTAAAAGCTGCACGGTTGAGATACCTTTTTCTTTTTGTTTTTCTTTTAAAAACTCCACTGCCTCATCCATGACAATAGGTTCTTGAGGGATTTTGTACTCGACAAACTCCTCGGGTTCCACATCCATTACAGCTGCAATGCGCTCAAGGGTGATGCTTCTTGTAGAAAAAGGTATTGCGCTGTCTATCAAATTATATATATATGACAGGGTCACGCCTATCATCTCGGCAAAATCTTTTTTGTGCAGGTGATTGGATTCCAAAAAATTTGCGACCTTTTCACTGCTTTTAAGATTCACTATTGCTTTACTCTTGGTTGACATTAGTCCCCTCCGTCCCTAAAATATAAAAGTGTTTTTAAAATCGATTATTATATGAATTAAAAAATTTATATTATATAGATAAACGGTTTTAAGCTTTTTGTTATTGGTAAGATGAAGATAACATTCGTGGCTATCTTATTTTTTTAAAAACTTTAAACGGAAAGATAACAGATGAAACTGATTGCAGGACTGGGCAACCCGGGTGACAAATACAAATTTACAAGACACAATGCCGGATTTATGGCACTGGATTATTTGAGCTGTCAGTGGGGTTTCGAGTTTAAGTTTGAATCGAAATTCAACGCAGAATTTGCAAAAACAAACCACAACGGCGAGTCTGTACTGCTTTTAAAGCCGCACACTTTTATGAACCTGTCGGGTCAGTCGCTTATTGCCGTGATGAATTTTTATAAAATCCAGCAGCAAGACATAATAATAATATACGACGATATTGCGCTGCCGGTCGGCAAAATGAGGTTCCGTGCAAAAGGCTCTGACGGCGGGCATAACGGGATAAAATCCATAATACAGGTGCTGGGCGGAAATAACAGCTTTGACCGTTTAAAAATTGGTATCGGCCCGCAGCCGAATCTGCCTTCCGAAGTGTATGTACTGCAAAATTTTACGCAAGAACAGCTCGCTGAGCTGAAAGAGGAGCTTCCCCGCATAAAAGACGCCGTGGAAACTTATCTGGCAGAAGGGCTTCAACCCGCCCAGACAAAGTTTAACTAATTTTCATACAACATTTTGTTACTATTGATAATGTTTATTATGTAAGTTTTTGTTTTTAATTGTTGTTTAATATGTTCATTTCTTTTCTTTTTTGCTGTGAAATTTGATTTTTCAACATAAATATTTCATAGTTACAGATAATTATTAAAAATCGACCTGCTGTTTGGTTCAAGCAGTGAAATTTAATTTTTCAACCTGATACTACGCTTTTACAACAACTAATCAAAACTCAAGGCTCGCAACTCGGGCTGTCAAAATAGATTTTCTAACAAAAATAAAAAGTGTTTGTTATAATTACCCAGCCCTCAGACACACTCGCCCTGCAGATGTTTTGATAAGTTGTTAATTTTTATACGGCACACAAAAACTTCGTTTTTGGTTTAGCCTGCCTCTAAAAAACGATATTTAATCGTTTTTCAGAGTTCTTGTAAAAGGTTTCTAAATCAAATTTCACTGCATACAGATAATTGTTAAAAAAAGACCTTTGCAAAGTGAATTACAGAATGTTGCATATACAACTGCAAACGAGGTATTGTCCGAGGCACGGGGAAATTATTTGAACCACAAATAATATTTGTACTTTAGCAATTTTGACGTGCCGAGTTGCCGAGACAGGTATATGCTACTTTCTGTATGAACGACGCAGCAGGTCGATTTTTAATAATTATCTGTATTAAAATCAACACATAAAAAACAAAAACCTTACATAATAAACATTATCTAACCGCATTTACAGTATCATTGAAGCAGCTGTTTTATCACCCAGAAGCTCATAAAATACCCCGCAACCGCAGGCACAAAAGGCGTTGACCCCGGAGTGATTTTTGTAAACTCTATATGCTCGCCGTCTTTGGTTTCTATATTTTCTACAGTAGAGATTTTTTCCGTTACTTTTGGGGCTTCTTTGCTGCAAACAGCTGTGATACCGCTTTCTATGCCTCGTTTTTTCAGCTGATAGAGTACGTTTTTTGTAAAAGTGCATTTTTTGTTTTCAATATCTTTTATGTCGGCAATATAAAGCTGCGTGGGGTCAAAGCGGTTCCCCGCACCCATCGAGGTCACAACAGGGATGTTGTTTTCTTTGCAAAAAACGAGCAAATCAATCTTTGAACGCATCGTGTCAATTGCATCCACGACAAAATCAGGCTTTGTAGAAAAAAGTTCCTGCTCCATATTTTTGCTGTAAAAATCACAAATACAATCGAGTTTTAAATCAGGGTTTATATCAAGCAGCCTCGCTGCGAACAAATCCGCTTTTTTTTGCCCGATGACGGAGTTGAGCGCAATAATCTGACGATTTATGTTCGACTCTGACACAGTGTCAAAATCCACAATGGTGAGATGTCCTATCCCTGCACGGGCAAGCGATTCGACAGCAGTTCCGCCCACTCCGCCGAGACCGAACACGGCGACATGCCTGCCTTTCAGCTTGTTTTGATTTTCTTTGCCCCAGATAAGCTCGTTACGAGAAAAGTCCACTGCCAGAACCCGCCTATTTCAATGACATGCAGATGCCTTCCATGATATTTTCATAATCACTTTGAGGCAGAGTAGAGATTGTTTTTATAGCGACAGAGAGGTCGGGGTTTTTGTCATACCATCTGCGGCCTTTGTTGGATTGATACAGCCCGAGAACCCGTTCAAGCCCTATGCTCAAAGGGGCTGTGTCGTTTTCTCTGTGTACGGTTTTTATTGCACTGGCGACATTGATAATATCATCAGAGAGTTTGCTTTGTATGGTTTTGTGCAAATTCTTCAACAATTCAAGAGCATCTCTTGTTTCTTTGTGTCTGTCATACCATCTTTTGTTATAAGAATCTTCCATTTTTCCCCCTGCCCGTTTTTATTAATTATATTTTATATTTATTTTTGACAAAAAACAACCGGCAAAAAGTGGAGAAAAAGAACTATTGAGCTTTATTTTTTTAGCCTCAAAAGATTGTATTTAATAGATTAAATCGTAATACCCTAGCTCAAACGCTCCAGCAGCTTGTTGATTTTGTCTTTTTCTTCCTGCGGTATGTCGAATTTCAAATAGTCTTCGTAGTATTCTTTTGCATCGGCATTGTCGCCCCTTGCCATAAACAGCATCCCGAGCCTCTTGTATCCGAGAGGGAATTTGTCATTGACAGCGATGCTTTTCAAAAGGTTCGAGATAGCCTTGTCCACCTCATCATTGGCCTCATAAGCCAGTGCTGTCTGGTAGTAAATAAGCTCGTTGTCCTCAATGTATTTCAAAACTTCTTCAAAATTGGCGATTGCGCTGTCATAATCCCCGAGTTCAAAATAAACCATGCCCAAATCCCAGTTGGCATCATAGTTTTTCGGCGCAAGCTCCAGCACGGAATCCAGTGCATCTATTGCATCGTCATAGCGTTTGTCCTCGATATAAATCCTGCCAAGATAATGCCTCAACGCTGCATTGTCAGGGATAATCGCAATTGCGCCCTGCAAAATTTCTATTGCATCCCACAGGCGGTTTTCTTTGTAATACAAATCAGCCAGATTTATATAGGTTTCCACGAGTTTGTCATCTAAAAATACTGCCTTTTTAAAATACTCTTCCGCCTGCTCGTTTTGTGAAAGATGTGCGTAGCACAGCCCTATGTTGTTGTACAAATGTGCATTTTTATTGTCCTGCTCGAGCAGTGTGCTGAAAGTTTCCAGTGCTTTTTGATAATCTCTTCTTCTAAACTGATGCATTGCATCGTCGAGCTGTGATTTGTATTCTTTTTCTTCCATGATTTTCCCTGTTTTTGTTCAGTATACGGCTTAGACAATTATAACATTAAAATAAATAAGCTTGCCTCAAAGCGGCTATGGAACTCTGCCGAGCAAAAGAATCCGCTCCAGCTCCTCTATGCTGTGCGCAATCTTTTTTGCCCCGTGCGAAACCAAAAACGCCTCATCCTTGTACCCCCAGCACACACTCACACAGGGCAGACCGGCATTTTTTGCCGTTAAAATATCCACCTCGGAATCACCAACATAAACACAATCCCTTGTTCCGAGCCTGTCCATTACCGCAAAGACACCATCCGGAGCGGGCTTTTTGCGTACATCCTCACGCTCGCCTGCAGCCACCTCGATTAAATCGCCAAAATACCTCTTGCACAGCTCTTTTACCGCCGCATCGTATTTGTTCGACACAACAGCACAAACTATCCCCTGCTCTTTCAGTCTGCCCAAAAGCTCTAAAACCCCGTCATAGGGCCTTGTCTTTTCATACATTGTGCGGGAATAGTGAGCCTTGAACTCAGAAAGACATACTCCAAAATCAAGACTGTCCGCTCCGTCTGGCAAACATCTTTCTATGAGCTTTTCCACACCGTTGCCCACAAAGTTTCTTATTTCTTCAATTGTCCGCTCATTGTACCCGTGCTGTTTCAAAACATAATTTGCACTCTCAAAAAGGTTCTCCAGCGTGTACAAAAGTGTTCCGTCAAGGTCAAAAATTACTGCCTTCATTTGTTATTTCCTCTTTGCGCCTCAGCCTGCATAAGCAGGTCTGACTCAGACTAATTTCATATAGTCAACTGACTCCGACTACTTGTAGAACCTGTGCATTTGGCAAGTCCGTTTTGTTAAACAAGTCCGGCACAGGCAACAAGCGGAATCAGACGGGGCCTTGCCCCATGCGTAGTCCCACGTTCAGGGGGACGAAGCGTCTGATTTCAAGACAGTGCATGGGGTCTTCCTCTCATCAAATATGACATTTAGTCATATTTGATTCGGCAGAGTCGCAAAATGCTAGACTGGCTGCAACATCGGCTGAGCTAAAGCGAAGCCTGATGTTATGCCCCTACCTGGTGGCGTCACTCGCACTCCATGTACACTTCTACAAGCGAAGCCGCCTTAGACTATTTTATCACACAACACTTTATAAATCAGTTCTGTGCGGCCGGTTACGTAAAATTTTTTGTAAAGCGCACTCAGCCGCTTTTTCACCGTTGCCGGACTATAGCCCATTTCTTCTGCAATATCAATATTTTTGCGTCCTTTCATTACCAGATTTATTATGTTTTTTTGTTCGTTTGTAAGTTTCATAAAATCCCCCGATTCTTTTTTTCTTGTAAGTCTTACAATCGCCCCATACGTTTTTTCAGCGCAATCATCGAAGCATAAAACTCCGGCGGCGGCGGAACCCCCTGTTCCTCTTCATCCGCTTCAGACTCTTGAGGGAGAGCATCCTTCGTTTGTAAAGACGTGCTGCCTGACTTGCTCTCAGGCGGACTTTCCGAAGGACTTCCCTTCTTCGCATTCAAAGATTGTTTGCGCAAAAGATACCGCTCCAGCCGCAGATAATGCATATCCGGATACTCCGAATCAAAGTTCTGTTCCTTCTTAACCCCGATGTTGTAAGAAAGCTCGTCGATGACAGTGTCGGTCAGCGCCCGCCCGTAAAGAGAGGCAAGGGCGCTGTACCGTGACGGTGTAAGGCCGACGTTGCTGTTCTTTCCGTAGAAGACTATCTGCTCATTCTCCGGTTTTTCCTCGCTGTTTGTGTGTTTTATTTCTTTTTCTTTACTTTCTTCTGCTTTTTTTTCTTTTTTTTTATTTTTTTTCTTTTCTTTTTTTTCTTCTACTTTCTTTTCTTTTATAGCATTGCCTTCGCATTGCGACCGCAATGCGTTCGCATCGGGTTCAACCTCTTGCCATCTGCGCATTGCGGACTCTTTGGCTTTTTGACTTTTTTCTTTTTGAATTTTAATATTTTGCGCAATTCTCTTTGATGAAATCACATTTTTCTTTATTGAAAAAAGATTAAAATCGAACAAAACAGATTCGACAATTTCTTTTTCCACACCCAAATCGATTGCAAGCACATCGATTTCGTCAACGTTAATACTGTTATTGTTGTTGTGCAAAAATTCAACAAGCCCCCAGAACACGCCGTAGCCTGCCATTTTGTGCTTGTTTATGAGTTTTTTTATTTTCAGGTTTTCTCTTGTAAAAATATCGTGTGAAAAATATGGCTGCATGTCTTTTTCCTATCTAATAAAACTGTTCTCTATCCTGCGCAAAATTATTCAAGAAAAACTTGATTGCGCTAAATCGGCACTGCCGAAAATTTAAAACGCCGCACATGCTATACTGGCTACAAAGACGCTCTATACAAACCTTCGAACATCAGGTTCCTGCACAAATCCACATCCTCGCAGGCCGGGTCAAAATTTCCTCTGCGTGCGCACAAAGTGCAGATTTCGTTTTCGCAAAGCGCACTCACTGCAGTTTCCAGCATGCGAAGCAGCATTTTTTTTGTATAAATTTTGTTTTTTTGTTGCAAAGTATATATCGTAAATCTCCCTCTCTATAGGATTGTGTGAAGTATAAATTAAAAATGTTGCCTAAAAAGATTTTTTATGATACTTTAATAATTGAAGTATATATCTTGCCTGATCTCGGGGGTCAGGCATTTTTTTTTGAAACTTACTTTGTTCTACCTTTGGTTGACGCAAGGTCAGGCATTTTTTTTGAAGTTTACTATATCTGTTTTTTGTTGACGCAATGTCAGTCATTTTTATTTTGTTATTTACTTTATTAATATTAATTATAAAGATTTACTTTACATTTGTCAAGTAACAGATTATAATAAAACTACAGACAAAATGGAGCGTAAAACATCATGAAACTGTACGAAGCCATTGAAGAACTCACGGCAAAACTTCGCAAAAAGATTAGTTATACTGACATTGCAGCTGCTCTGGATGTAACAAGACAATATGCAAACCAAATTAAAGACAGAGAACTTTCATTTTCTCAACTTGCAAAACTCGAAAAATATTTTAAAGTTAACCTTACAAATGCAAACAAAATCATGAAAATCAAAACTGATGATGACTGCGTAACCATTCCTATTCTGGGCGAGGTATCAGCCAGCATGGGCTACGGTGTTACGGTTTACAACGAACAGCAGACAGCAACCTACTCCATCAGCCGCAAGCTGGTGCGTGACCTTGGCCTCACCAGCGGCGAAACAGAAATTATCTTTGCACAAGGCGACAGCATGCTCCCGACCATAGAAGGCGGCGACAGTCTGCTCGTTGACCACAACAGGCGTGAAATCTACGACGGAAAAATCTACTGTGTAAGAATAGAAGGCCAGCTATACGCAAAAAGGCTCCAAAAAATCCCGCCTCACACAATCCGTGTTGTGTCTGACAACGACAAGTACCGCAGTTTTGAAATAAATCTTGAAAAAGAACCCACCTACGATTTTGAAGTCATTGGCGAAATCCGCTGGTGGGGCCGTGTCGCCAGATAAATTTCATATAGTCAACTGACTCCGACTACTTTTTGAACCTGTGCAATTGGCAAGTCCGTTTTGTTAAACAAGTCCGGCACAGGCAACAAGCGGAATCAGACGGGGCCTTGCCCCATGCGTAGTCCCACGTTCAGGGGGACGAAGCGTCTGATTTCAAGACAGTACATGGGGTCACTTCCGATATACTTATGCTTTTGCGTCCTCGCTACCTCTCATAATTATATTTTTTTGGATGCCACCGGCATATTTACTCGGCAGAGTGTGTACACTTCTAGCTTGAGATGTAGGCGAGTTT
>ERZ1643251.4304-NODE-4304-length-12499-cov-5.656702_pt1 | contig 12499 bp, 12 predicted proteins | sample MGYA00579261_ERZ1643251 | MGnify/ENA primary metagenome ERZ1643251 (study PRJEB29033, sample SAMEA4952267) | chicken gut metagenome | biome: Broiler Chicken; feature: Gastrointestinal Tract; material: Caecum | place: Ireland | collected 2018 | study: Broiler... | reverse complement strand
TTCTGTGTGCTTCTATTATACCACTTTTTCGGAGTTTACACAATCTATTTTACACGGTCGTTACATTATCAAGGATGATGTTCCTTTGACCGTTTCGTAGCTCCTCTGTACATTTTTTTGGCTGTCTCTCGACGGTCTTTTTTGTCATGCCCTTTTTTATTCCCTTGATTTGTGGAACATTTCAAACTTTTTCCTCATATTATCTCAGTGAATTCAAGTCCCCCGATAAGGGTTATTGTAAGCTCATCCATGTTGTTTATTGTCATCCCGACAACGATTTCGTTGAACAGTTTCCCGTCGAATTCCTCAAGCGGCGCGTCAATTGCCTGTATAAGCGATTCCAGCTTTCTGACCTCTGACGCCATTCCGGTTATCTTTGACTCAAAGCTGTCCTGCCTTTCGGATTTCAGCTCCGAGAGCTTTTTCTTTATCTCCATCGTCTGGGATTTATAGACATCAGCGTCAAGATAACCTTTCGAGCGCAGTCCGTCGAGCATCACGAGTTTCGCGTTCAGCCCGGCGATGCTTTCGCTTATCTGTCTCGCGGACTTGCTGTTCCTTTTGTTTAACGCGCTGACCATATCGAGCTTCTGTAACGTCTGGCGGATTATCTGTTCCTCTCCGAATCTGAGTTTATTCACCATCGAAATGAAACCGGAATATATCCGCTCCTCGCTGTAGTAAAATGAGCGGCAGGTGTCCTTGTACTCGTTATGCCTTGAACACAGCCATATTATCTGACCATTCATGACCTTCCGCCTGAAATAAGCCCCGCACCCAGCACAGCGTATCTTCTTTGTCAGCGGGTATACTTTCACAACTGCTCCGGATTTTCCGAACTGTTCCGATCTTCTGCCATAGAGTTCCTGAACCCTGTCGAAAGTTTCCCTGTCTATGATGCCGGTGTGCGTCATTGAGGCGTAAAACATATCCGCCTCGCCGCGGTTCTTTGATTGCCTGAACGGCACCGTAGCCGACCTGAATGTCTTCTGGTATCTGCTGTCCCCGGCGTAACGCTCGTTTGTGAGTATATAGCCTATCCTTGCTGAACGCCACTTCTCTCTGCCGTCCTTTGTGGGAACGCGCTTTTCAGTCAGTGTCTTAGCTATCTCGCTTGTCGACTGACCCGAGAGGTACATATCATAGATCATCCGGACCACCTCGGCTTCAGGCTCGTACACCTCAAGCCGCTTGTCGGTCAGCCTGAACCCATACGGCGCGTTGCTGTCGATGAACTCGCCGAGTTCCATACGCTTTGTTATTGAGTGACGGAGATTCTGAGAGATCGACTGTGATTCCTCTCCTCGGCTATCGCTGAGAAAGTGCTTAACAGCATCTCGTCGCCCATTGACGTGGTGTTTATGCCTCTTTTTCGAAGATGACGCTGACTCCGGCGCGCCTGAGCTTTCTTGTGTATTCAAGTGCCTCCTTCACGTTTCTCGCGAAGCGCGACAGGGATTTGACGAGGATTATGTCGATCTCACCACGCTCACACACACTGATCATCCGCTGAAACTCTGGTCGGTTCTCAGCTCTCATGCCGGATATGCCTTCGTCAGCGAAAATATCCACGAGTGTCCAGTCGGGATTTTCGTTTATCATCTTCTGATAGACCCTTATCTGCGTGGCGTATGATGTCTTCTGGTCGGCGTAGTTCGTTGACACACGGCAGTACGCCGCTACACGCTTTCCGAGCGATTCCTTTGTGATCGGTGATATGAGTTTTGCCCGCGGCATGGTGGCTCCTTTCGGCTTTCTGAATCTTTCGCTGATGTTCTCGCGACACTATTATACATTGATTTTTTCCGATACTCCAGAGAGAATCGGAAGATTTAAGGAAATGTTATCATTTGGCTGTATGGCTTTTCATATTGTGTTCGGCGCAAAAATGTGCAGATACTAAATATATTCGCTCATTTTTTGTGAGTTCATCTTGACTATTCGCCGCGAATAGTGTATAATATAGATATACATGAAAGGACGGCGATACCATTGTACCTCAGAAGAAAGATCGACAGCTTTCTTGATAACTGGAAATCAGACCTGGAGCGCAAACCTCTTATAGTCCGTGGCGCGCGCCAGACCGGCAAGACTGAGTCCATCCTGAACTTCGCGAAAAAGAATTATGAGAGCGTCATAAACATAAACTTCGTCAGCGACCCGAAATACAAGATGATCGTCACGGACGGCTACAGCGCGGCGGATATTGTCAGGAATATCTCGCGCATAGATCCATCTAAGCGATTTATACCCGGCAAAACGCTCATTTTCTTCGACGAGATAACTGAGTTCCCGGATATCGCGACATCGCTGAAATTCTTCAGGATTGATGGAAAATACGACGTGATTTGCAGCGGCTCAATGCTCGGCGTTAATTACCGCAGTATCGAACACAACAGCGTCGGTTACAAGACCGACTACACAATGCGCTCGATGGATTTCGAGGAGTTTCTCTGGGCGAAAGGCTATTCAGACGACACAACCTACGAAATGCTCGGTCACATGAAGGACATGAAGCCGTTCAACGAGCTTGAAATGAATGTCTATCACTCGCTCTTCCTCGACTACTGCATTCTCGGCGGTATGCCAGCTGTGGTCAGCGAATATATAACGAGAGGAACATTCGAAGGCTCGCTTGACACGCAGAGGCAGCTCATCGAGGATTACAAGGAGGACATCCGCAAATACGCCGAAGGAGTAGATCAGACGCGCATTCTGAATATGTTCAACCGTATAGCCCCGCAGCTCGCCAAGGACAACAAGAAATTCCAGATATCAAAGGTTGAGTCGGGCGCGCGTTTCCGCGATTACCGCGGCTGCGCGGAGTGGTTGGTCGACGCCGGAATCGTGAATATCTGCTATTGTCTTGAGTTCCCCGAGCTTCCGCTGAATGGAAACTATGATCCGGACAAATTCAAGCTGTACTTCGCGGATACAGGGCTTCTCGTCTCGCTGCTCGACGAGGAGGCGGGAGACGATCTTCGCGCCAACCGGAACCTCGGAGTTTACAAAGGCGCGCTTTACGAGAACGTGGTCGGCGAGGCACTTGTAAAATCCGGCTATAACCTGTTCTATTACAAGCGCGAGGATTCAACGCTTGAGGAAGATTTCTTCATCCGCGGCAGAGACGCGCTGATTCCGCTTGAGGTAAAGGCGCGCACCGGAAAATCGAAATCCATGCGGACGCTTATTGAGTCGGATAAGTACCCGGATATAAGCTATGGCTTCAAGCTGAGCTTCAATAATATCGGTTACAGCGATAAGATATATACATTTCCATATTTCTGCGCGTTTCTGATGAAGCGGTTCATGGCGGAATTTGAGACGAGGGATGATGAGTGATGGGATTTATCCGGACAACAAGCTTCAGGTAGTACTTCCTCGTTCGCGAATACATCTTCAGAATTTTCACACACACTGTTGATTTCTCAAAAAATCTGTGCTATAATTTAATCACCCGGAATAAATCGGAATGAGGTGGCGGAATGATCGACTTTACCAATATCGAAAAATATAAGGAAAACAACCGTATCGAGGCGAAGAAGGCGGTCGGAGGGCTTCCGAGGAGCATATGGGAGACATATTCCGCGTTCGCGAACACCCTCGGCGGCGTCATACTGCTCGGTGTCGAGGAACACCCGGACAAATCACTGCATCCGGTTGAGCTTCCCGATCCTGAGCGGCTTGTACGCGAATTCTGGAATGTTGTCAATAACATAAGCAAAGTCAGCGTCAATATCCTCTCAGACAAGGATGTGACTATCGAGAAAGTCGGCGGCAAGCGGATTGTCGCTATCAATGTCCCGAGAGCGCAGCGTTCTGACAAACCGGTCTATATTGACGGCAATCCGCTGTCCGGAACCTATCGCCGCAATGGTGAGGGCGATTACAGGTGTACCAGGGAAGAAGTCCAGGCGATGCTGCGTGACGCGGCGATAAAGTCGCAGGATATGATCGTGCTTGATGATATGGGGCTTGACGTGTTCGATTACGACAGCGTCAGGCGTTACCGTATCCGTATGAAAACCTGCCGTCCGGGTCACGTCTGGGAAGAACTCGAAGACAATGAGTTTTTATACAAGCTCGGCGCGGTCGGGAGAAGCGGGAATGAGCTGCGTCCGACCGCCGCGGGACTTCTCATGTTCGGATATGAGTATGAGATCGTCAAGGAATTTCCAGCGTATTTCCTTGATTATCAGGAGCGGCTTGACCCATCCACACGATGGACCGACCGCATAGTCTCGACTTCCGGCGACTGGAGCGGAAACGTCTATGACTTCTACTTCCGCGTCTATAATAAGATAGCGCAAGATATAAAGATTCCATTCAGAATGGAAGGCGGAGACCGCATTGATGACACGCCGGTTCATAAGGCTCTGCGAGAGGCTCTCGCGAACTGCCTTATAAACGCGGATTATTACGGTCGGCAGGGACTTGTAATCATCAGAAAACCAGACGAAATAACGTTTTCGAACCCTGGAGGATTCCGTATCGACGTTGAGACCGCGAAAAGCGGCGGCGTCTCAGATCCCCGCAACAGCACGCTCATCAAGATGTTCAACCTGATAGATGTCGGAGAACGCTCGGGCAGTGGCATACCGAATATATTCAGCGTCTGGAACAAGCAGGGTTGGTCCGCTCCGATGATAACCGAGAGCTTTGAGCCTGACCGGATCACTTTATCGCTACACATCGGCGAAAGTAGCGATAATAAAGTAGCGATAAAAAGTAGCGACAAAAAAGTAGCGACAAAAAGCGGCGGTAAGACATCAAAAACAAAATCGTCAATACAGAAGCAGGCTATAACCGAGTACATTACCGATCATACATCGGCAAAGACATCAGAAATCGCCGCTCTTCTCGGCGTCAAGGATGCCCGCGCACGCAGGCTGATTTTGGAGATGATTGATGAAGGGATTGTCGTTCCGGAAGGTGAAAACAAGAACAGAACTTATAAGCTGAAAGCCTGATACGGCTTATTCCGTGGAACCCACGTTTCGGAGTTCCACGGATTTTTTGTGGTTTTGATTATCCAGCCAGTACTATATCCGCGCCGGTGAGCTTCAGGTAATACTTCTTCGCTCGCAGATATTCTTGTTCCGTGATGCTGCCGTTGTCACGGAGGTTCCGGAGTATCGTGACAATCCTTATAAAGTTGGCGTTTTTCGTTGTATTCTCGGCTACCATATTTCACTCCTCAAAGTATTCCTTCGACTTAACAGAATGGAAGAACTCTCTGATTTCATCAAGATTTTCAACTCCCGGATACTTCGACAGCGCCGCCTGAACCCTTTCGGAATACCCGCTTCTTACCGCCCGGGTGTCGAGAACCGAGATAAGCCCGGTATCGGTTTCACACCTGATGAGCCGCCCGACGCCCTACCGTAGTTTGATTAACATCTCGGGAACAGCGTATTCGTTTATGAACGTGTCGACATTCGCCGACGCCGATTTCTTTTCCTCCATCGCCGCCGATCTGAGTGGGAACGGCAGTCTGACGATAATGACCGACGAGAGCTTGTCACCGGCATAGTCCACACCTTCCCACATAGAGCCCGACGCGAACAGCACGGCGTTGTCCTTCTTCTTAAAATCCCTGATCGCGTTCCTGTTGCTCCGCGTCATACGGATGAGTTCATATTCGCTGATCTTGTCTTTCACTTTCTCATAGACCGCGTTCAGCATACGGTACGAGGTGAACAGAATAGCGGTATGACCATTGGTTGCCCTGATAAGCCCGACTATCCGGTCAGCTATCACCGAAACATATTTCTCGTCGCCCGCGTCGGACGGCATCGGAAGATCATCCGAAATGTATAGTCTTGTGTTTCTGGCATAGTCGAACGGCGACGGGGTTGAGGAATACTGCTTTCGGTCCTTTCTGACCCGGTCAACGCCGCTTTCCTTCTCGAAATATTCAAACGATCTTCCGTCGCTCATAGTCCCCGAAGTAAGGATATGGTGATGACCATTCGACCAGAGGTATTTATACATTTCACGCCCGACATTCTTCGGGCAGCAGCATAGCGTCACCGTGCCGTTTTCGTCGGTTTCAGCCCAAGTGAGAATCTTTGAGCTGCTGATGAGCGTGTCAAGCGTGTGGAGAATGTATCTGCCGTGAACAACGGATGAGTGATTCCGGCTAGCTTCAAGCGACTCGATTGTGTTCCTGAGTCGTCTTACAAGCGTTGTCATTTCTGTGTCAACTGCAAAGATAGTTCCGCGACCATCCTCGCGGTCGTCGCTTCGGATAAGACCTCGGATTATCTCAAACAGTCTCGCGTTCAGCCTTATCACCGCGTCCATGTTGTCCTTGTATATGTTCCGGCGATTCTCATCCGTACAGAGCGTCTTGACCTCGTTAATGTACTTCGGAATATCCCGCTCGCAAAGCCGTTCGCCGTACACATCGGCGGCGGCTTCTTTCAGTCTGTGCGCCTCGTCGATGATCACATATTCGCTCGGTTTAAGCAGATACATCTGATCCTTCGCACCCAGCTTCTCTGACATGAGATACTGATTGTGGTTCGTGACCTGAAAGTCTATGTCGGGATTACGTGCGTCATGATTTGAGTAACTGTAGTAACGGCAATCGTCGCGGAACTCGCACTTTCCGCATCCGCCGGATACACAGATTTTCTTTTTGACCGAACCGGGCAGTCTCAGCTTGTCTAGGTCGAACGCGTTGTTTTCAATGTCTGTTTCATTAAAAAGAGCGAGGATTTTCTCGTGCTTCGACGGATTCCGGCTCAGCTTCTCAATGAAATCCTCATGTCTGAACCGGCAGAAGAAATGCTCCTTGCCTTTCCGGACGATGGCTTTAAGCGGACGGTCTATAAATCCGGAGTCCATAAGTATTTCCGAAAGCCTCAGAATCTCCTTCTCAACCAGCGCGTTCTGAAGTTCTATCGTCGCGGTGGAGATGGTTATTGGTGTTGACAGACTGAAGTGTTTTCTCGCCACGACTCCAGCGACAAGGTACGCGAGAGATTTTCCCGTGCCGACCTCGGCTTCGCAGAGTGACATGTCATACGAGGTGAATCCGCGGAAGATCCGCTTGCTGAGTTCAACCTGCTCCTCTCTGACATTGAATCCGTATTTCGGTAGAATGTCGCGGAAGATTGAGTCTGTTATTTCTATCGGGTCAGATTCCATGACACTGCCGTATCTCCGGTCTCCGGTATATTTGATTGCGTCGCAGATATATTGAATGATCTTGTGCTTGTCCGCTATCCTGAGAAGCTTCTTACCGCGATACATGACTGAGCCGACCCCGGTCGTCATGTCGAGCGCGATGTAATGCCATTCGCCCATCACACGCGCGTGGTAGATGATGTATCTGCCCTCGAAAGTGAAGTCGTATATGCCGTCGTCATAAGCCATGCGCTTTACGATGTAGTCGGCAAGCTTTTCTTTGTCATTGTAAGTTGTTTCAAACATTTTTCGTCTCCTTTTCGTTTGGCGACAGAATGGTATGCGGAAGAAAGAAGATTATCTATTCTTCCGCACAGTAGTTCCATCGCCAAATTTTTATTGGTTATGAATTCACCGTATTTATCTCAGCCCCCGGTGACGGATAACACATTCCCTTGGGAAAGTGTTATCCGGGGAGACGCCGGGTACCTCGCAGTACGTTGTCCCGCGACTTATTTCGCTGAACCGAGGATCATATATGGCGTCGCGGGCATACATTTCAGCCCGGACCTCCATATTCCGCGCAATCGGCGGACCGCTGTCGCGGAAGTCTCATTATTCTCCGTCTGAAGTCATTGCCCGCGAAGCTTTGCTGAAAACACTTCGTCCGTAATCAGCTTTATCGCTCGTCCGCGTGAAACGGAGTCTTGGCGCGCTGATCCGGCGGTTCGTTCGGACGGGATCTTCCCCGGCGTCCCTATATTCGGTTGTCAACTGAGGGATTTGATTTTCCCTTCACCTATATAGTTTTTCGGGGCGTTCTGGAGCATATTTTTACGCCTCCGCGGAAAAATTTCTCAGATATTTTTTTATTTTCTTCCCGATCACCGCCATTCCGCGTGAGACAGTGGTATGCGCGACGCCCTCACGACGGGCGATCTCGCGGTCCGATATACCTTCGTGGTGCGCCATGAGAAACCACCGTTTCTGCTTTTCGTTCAGAGCGGCGTCAAGTATTGACATGGCGTTTTCGAGCGTCCGGTAATCCTCGACAGCGGTATCCTGACGCTCTACGTAGTCGTCCTCGACCGACTGAACGCTAAGAAGGTCTGTGTTTTCTAACTTGTCGATGTCGACATTCAGTTTCGTGACGTTCCAATCAGCGTTGAAGTCATTGCGGGTTTCTTCGGTGAGGAATTCCTTCATTGTGTCAAAGTCAGTGAGCTTCATTTCGGAGTCAGAGACTATTCGCTCTGAAATCTTGCTACCGGTTTCGGGATTGAGCGTGACCTCGGTCAGGTGAACGCTATCGTCATCAACGACACGTTTGATGAGAACGATCTCCTCATTGTGCGCGTAAGCAATCGTGTCGTGATCTTTCTGTAATTTCTTCATAAGTGCGAGTTGGTTGTCCATTTTGTGATCTCCTTAGATTTTTCTTGGTTTTGAATCCTGAAAAAATCATGAGATCACGGGTATTTAGCCTTATAACACTCCCAATTGCGCATAAAAAAATCCTTTCCGCCGGGAGGCAGAAAGGTTTTGAGAAGAAAAAAGAGCCGCGTGGGTAAAGTCGATGCCATACCGCTGAAACAGGGATACAATAATTGTATCTCTGTCTCACGCGGCATCAGGATGACTTCACCTTACGGCGGCTTCACAGCTCTGCTATGAGTATGTAAGGAAACGCTGAAATTCAGCTTAATTCCTATTGTTTCATATAAGTCGCTCACAAATTAATAACAGCGCTTTACGTCCCAGTGACCATTTCACTGAGTGATGTCGGTATCCCAACCATAACTATAAATGTCAGAAAGTAATTGTAGTGCGGGTCTTGCGGGTATTTACGAGGTCTACCAATACGACTTTCCCGCATTTGGCGCATTTTGTTTCAAGGTGACCTCTTGTGTCCTCGAAAATCTTCGCCAATCTGTGTCGGCAAAATGGGCATCTGACCTCGCGAGGTTTCTGCTCGGCGATCGCGTCTCTGGCTCGTCGGATTTTTACCATAAGTTCAGGTGTCGGATTGACGTTTCTGATTGGTATGCTGTTCATGTTGTGACTTCCTTTCTGAATTTCATATATCCAAGCTCAACAAGCCGTCTGACCGCGGTCGACATCGACACGCAGAACATTCCGCAGAAAACGCTTAACGTGGCTTTGTCCTGACAGCTTATTGAGTCGGCGGAACTTGACAGCGGCTTGCTCTCGGTCAGAAAGTACATTGCGCGGTCAACCTCGATTTTCGGAAGTAGTATCGCCGCGCCGAGGACATTTGCCTGCCACTCGTTCCAGTCCTCGCGGGTTTTGAGTTCGTACGGAAGATAGCTGCTCCGTGCTGAGTACGCGTTTGTACACATTTCCTTCTCCTTGTCCGACGCGAGCTGGAAGAGTATCTGGTGCGCGCATTCGTGCGCTAATGTGAATCTGCGACGCTTGAACAATCCGCTGTTCCTCTCACAGTTACGGAAACTCATATCGAGGATAACCTGATTTCTCTTGAGCTGAATCGCGTATGGTTGCTGGTCAATTCTTATCGTGTACGACGTGTCGGAATAAGACGTCAGCCCACAGATACTCCCATCAGGCGACAGCGGCGCGTATGAGACTTTGAGTCCGAGGTAATCCTTAGCGAGCGCGTTCATGGGCGTCGCGAGAACAAAGCGGTTAGGATTTTCAACCTCATCACCATAATAGACCTGAAAGAAATCCTTCGTAATCGCCGCGGCAACCGCTTCGAGGTCAAGCCTTGAAACAATCATATAACCGGAGCCTCCACGAACCACCTGTCCTCATCCCGGAAGATATACCGTTCATTAGCTCCGATCTTCACGGTGTAACGGATTCCTCTTCCGCCGACCTTCAGCGACGCGGCGGGGACAATGTGAAGCACACGGTCAATCGTGTAACGCTCGCCGTCCTCCCATACAAATGACCGCGGGAGAACCGTACCGTCGCGCCTCATCACGGCGAAAACGTCCACGTATACTTTCCGGTATTCTGGTTCATACATATAAAATTACCATAGCTTTCGCGCAGCGAAAGCTTCCTTTCTGTGGGAATTGGGGCTGGTTTTGCGAAGCAAAATCGCTGCTGCAAAGCAGCGAAAGCCACAAAACCTAGCGTGAAAAATTTATTTTTCACGCTATCACCTTCTTCAATCTTAATTTTCTTTTAATTAAACCGGCACGCCGTTCGGCAGAACTGTTCTCGCCGGGCAGTCAGGCGGCATTTTCGGGTTGCTTAGCAGACACGCGTTGAGGATAATATTCTTCCCGAATCTCCGCTGTATATCCTCGACCGCGTTGTCAAGCCTTTCTCGGCGGTCGATTTTCTCCGCGTCGATGAAGAAACTGAGCTGATCCGGGTAGTTCAGCGGCACGAGATTTATCGCCCGGACGGCGACCGAGCGTATCGGTTTCCGCCAAGTGTAGTTTTTGTTAAACAGTTCAAAAGCCGTCTCGGCAATGAACGACGGACTCTGCGTCGAGATTGCCGTCTGGCACTGCCATTGCTTTGTGAAAAGCTCGTTGTCCCGGATGTCTATCGCGATTCCGGTCGCTTACTTATTGTAGGTATAGAGTTTATGTCCGATCTTCTGACAGAGCGCGAGCATGATCGTCCAGACCTCGTCGGGATTTTCAAGGTCCTGCAAAGCCGTTGTTCCGTGCCCGACCGACTTGACCGGAACTTCATAGTCAACCGTCGTGACGCGGCTCTGGTCAAGCCCGTTCGCGAACTTCCAGATGTATGTCCCGCACTTGCCGAGCTTGTGGATCATGAGGTCACATGGAAGTTTCGCTATGTCGCCGATCGTGTTGATTCCGTTCGACCGGAGTTTTTTCGCGGTAGAGCGTCCGACCCCGAGCATATCCGACACGGGGAGATTCCAGACGATCTCCCTGAAGTGTTCTTTCGGAATGCAGGTTACCGCGTCGGGCTTCTTCATGTCGCTTCCGAGCTTCGCGAAGATCTTGTTGAATGACACGCCGATTGAGACGGTCAGCCCGAGCTCAAACTTTATCCGCTCTCGTATCTCGTTCGCGATCTTCTCGCCGCTTCCGAAAAGCATCGTCGAGCCGGAAACATCGAGCCAGCATTCGTCAAGACCGAACGCCTCGACCTGATCGGTGTAATAACCGTAGATCTCCCGCGCCGCCTTTGAGAATTTCATGTACTCCTCGTAATGAGGATTTACAACCACGAGGTCAGGGCATTTCTGTTTCGCCTGCCAGATTGCTTCTCCGGTCCGGACACCGAAGGCTTTCGCTTTGTAATTCTTCGCCAGCACGATGCCGTGCCGCTCCTCGACGTTTCCGCAGACAGCGACCGGATAAGGCTTGAGCTTCGGGTTCAGAAAGCACTCGACCGAGGCGAAGAAGTTGTTCATGTCCGCGTGAAGTATTGTTCTTTCCATAATAAATAATCAAAGGAAACGCTGATTTGAGGTTGTTTTCGCGCTAAAAAGACCGTAAATCCAAGCCTTTTTCGCGTGAAAACTCCAATTATTCACAGCTTATTCCAATTTTTTCTCCGTACCCCTTGACAAATCAGGGAAATGGGTGAATAATATATACGCAATAGTGAGTGTGAGTATATTATACACTCGAATATGCGATTTATCAATAGGTAAACGCAAATATGAGAAAAATATTTTTTTGGAGGACGAATACATATGAATTTCGCGGAAAAACTCAGACAGGCGCGGCTCGACGCCGGATTGTCACAGCAGCAGCTCGCTGACAAGAGCGGAGTGGCGATGAGAACAATTCAGAACTGGGAAGGCGCGGAGCGTAATCCCTCAAACTTCGCGAAGGTTGAACAGCTCGCGAAGGTTCTCGGCGTCAGCACAACTGAGCTTCTTGATGACGGCGATTCCTTTGTCGCCGAGGCGGGAGAGCAGTTCGGTACGAGGGGAACACGTGAAGCGAAGCGTCTTGTCGCTGACATAAAAGCTCTCTTCACTAACGGTGAGATGGCTGACTCGGACATGGACGCTTTTATGAAGGCGGTTCAGGAGACCTACTGGGAAGTCAAGGCGATCAACAGCGACAAGTTCAACCCGTACAAGAACGGCAGTCGCCGGGTAAAAAAGAAGACCACCGATCAGTGACCGATGATCAATTATTCAAATGGTACTGTAAAGTACCGTATGAAAACAGCAATTAAGTGGACGCAAGAGCCAAGCAGGACAATTGCCCGAAGTGAATAAGGATTTGCCATTTGTCCTGCATCAGGTTAGCGGTATCCAAAGGCTGAAAATGATTGAGCGTCTGGAAACGACCGCGAAAGGAATGAGGGCGAAGGGAAATGACAGTGTAAAATAGATTGTGTAAACTCCAAAAAAGTGATATAATAGAACCAC
>ERZ1643251.4303-NODE-4303-length-12499-cov-15.371665_pt1 | contig 12499 bp, 10 predicted proteins | sample MGYA00579261_ERZ1643251 | MGnify/ENA primary metagenome ERZ1643251 (study PRJEB29033, sample SAMEA4952267) | chicken gut metagenome | biome: Broiler Chicken; feature: Gastrointestinal Tract; material: Caecum | place: Ireland | collected 2018 | study: Broiler... | reverse complement strand
ACCGTGCCCAGGATGAAGCAGAACTTCATGATGGCGTTTTGCTGCACCGTGGCGCTTACACCGAAGTAATCGGGATAGTTTGCCAGGATCGGCACCGTCACTGCCCGCAGGATCGGCACCTTCATGGCGGCCTCCAGGCCGAACCACGTGCCGGTGAGCGCGCCCCAGACGATGGTGGCAATGCTCAACACCCAAAGGAGCATGGTGGCGTCGGAGAGCTTGTGGGATTTTACGGTGAGAATGACAGCGCCGATGAGCAGAAGCACGCCGTAGCCGGCGTCGCCCAGGATCATGGCAAAGAACAGGGAGAAAAATGCCAAGAACCAGAAGGAAATATCGTATTCCCGGTAGCCCGGCACCACGCCCAGAATGTCAAAGATGGGCACCATGAGCCGGGTGACCTTGTTGTAGCGCACCTTGGTGGGCACCAGTTCGTCGTCGTCCGCCGGATCGTCCATGGCCCACGCCCAGCGGTGTTCCGCGGCGGCGGCCTTAAACGCATCCACATTGTCGGCGGGGACGTAGCCGGTGAGCCAGGTGAGGCCGCCCTCGGAGGCGGCGGTGTTGCGCACCGCGGAGTATTCCATGGCGTTTTGCGCTTTCAGGATCTGCGCCCGGAAGCTGGGAAGCTCCGCTGCCGCCCGGCGCAGCAGCGCTTCGCCGTCGGCGGCCTGCTGATCCAGTTGGGCAATCTCCTGTCGAAGTTCGTCCAGGCTCTTGGCGGGAACCTGAAATTCGTCGCCGGAGATTCCCTCGGGCAGGGGCGACCACAGCGCCACCACTTCCATCTTTTCCACCTGCTTGAGGCGGAGGAAGGGGACGGTTTCTTCCGCCCGCAGCCGCGCCAGGGTCTTCTTATCCATGCGGTAGATGTGGAGGTCTAAGCCGTGGCTTCGCAGGAAGTCGAAGTCCTCCGGGGAGAAGCTGCCCCACTTTTCCAGCGCCTCGGCGCGGGCGGCCAGGGCGGCGCGCTGGGTGCTGAGGGCTTGGCGGTTCTCCAGGGCTGCCTTGGCGCCCTGATAAAGGGCTTCAAAGTCCTCGTCGGAGAGAAGCGCCTGGGAAGGCGTCTCCGGGGCGTACTCCTGGAGCGCCAGCTCCACAGCCGAGAGGTCGGAAATCCGCTGGAGGCACCCAGGATCGGCGCCCTGCTTTTCACGGATGTGCAAAAGCCCCAGCTTTTTGAGACCGTCCAGCAGCGCGTCCTTCTGGGAAGCCTGGGCAACAATGGACACGACCTTCATTTTTTCGATCATGTGGCCGCACCTCCCAGCTTATTTTTCGCGATTTTGCCCCGCACCACGGCGGCGGTCTGCTGGTCGCCCAGGTAGATACCGATGACGCGGATGTTCTCCTTGGCCTCGGGGATCTTGACCTTTTCAAAGAGGTTGACTCGCTGGGAGGTCACCCGAAGCTCCTGCTCCAAGAGCTCTGCCCGGCGGCGGAGGGTCTTGGCCTCGGCGTCCAGCCCGGCAATCTCCTGGAGCTTCACCACCGCCGTGTCCACCCAGAGGGGGAATTCGCCGGGGTCGTAGTCGATCTCCCGGAACTTCAAGGCGCGGAACACCGGCACAATGACGCCGGCGATGTTCTCCTCGCCGCAGATGACGCTCTCCGGTTCCACCAGGGTATCCAGCTTCCGGGGAAGAGCCTTGTTCTCGGAGAACACGGCCACCCAGTCGTCGAGACCGTCGATGGCGGCATTGCGCCGCGCCTCCAAGGCATCCAGCTGGGCGCTGAGCTGGAGCATCACCGACTGAAGCTGCTGCTTTTTGAGCTGCAGCGTCGGGAGATATCGCTCAAAGCGCTTTAATGCGTCCTTTTGCGCCTTCAGCTCGTTTTTTGTCAGTTTCACAGCCATAGGCGTGTCCTCACGCTAGGGCGTCCTGCTTGGGCCAGTGTTCCTGCAGGAGGCTGGTCTTGAGGCCGGTCTCGTTGGGCTCAAAGCAGTCGGCCAGGATCTTCCATCCGAGATCCAGCGCCTCCTCCAGGGGAATGTTCACCGAGAGATCCATGAGCTTGCTCTCGAAGAGCTCGCCGTACTTGAGGAGCTTGTCGTCCCACTCGGACATCATAAAGCCCATGGAGCGCTTTTCCTGGCTTTCCTTGTAGGAGCTATAGAGCCGGATCATGCAGTCCATCAGCGCCCGGTGATCGTCCCGGGTCTTGCCGTTGACGTTCTGCTTCAAACGAGACAGAGAGCCGAAAGGCTCGATGCGGCCGTTCTTTAAATAGTACTGTCCCTCGGTGATATAGCCGGTGTTGTCGGGCACAGGGTGGGTCACGTCGTCGCCGGGCATGGTGGTGACGCCCAGGATGGTGATGGAGCCGGCGCCTTCAAAGTCCACGGCCTTTTCATACCGGGCGGCCAGGACGCTGTAGAGGTCGCCGGGGTAGCCGCGGTTGGAGGGCACCTGTTCCATGGTGATGGCCATTTCCTTCTGGGCATCGGCGTAGTTGGTCATGTCGGTGAGGAGCACCAGCACCTTCTTGCCCTCCAATGCGAACTGCTCGGCCACGGCCAGGGACATATCGGGCACCAGGGTGCACTCGACGATGGGGTCGGAGGCCGTGTGGACGAACATCACGGTTCTTCCCATGGCGCCGCCCTTTTCCAGGGTGTCGCGGAAGAAGAGGTAGTCGTCGTATTTGAGCCCCATACCGCCCAGAACAATGACGTCGACCTCAGCCTGCATGGCGATCCGCGCCAAAAGCTGGTTGTAGGGCTCGCCGGACACCGAGAAGATGGGCAGCTTCTGGCTCTCCACCAGGGTGTTGAAGAGGTCGATCATGGGGATGCCGGTGCGGATCATGTGCTTGGGCACAATGCGGCGGGCGGGGTTCACCGAGGGGCCGCCGATGGGGATCATGTTCTCGGTGAGGGCAGGGCCGTTGTCCCGGGGAACGCCTGCGCCGTCAAAGATCCGCCCCAAAAGGTGCTCGCTGAAGGACACCATCATGGGTCTTCCCAAAAACCGCACGGGGTCGGTGGTGCTGACGCCCTGGGTGCCGGAGAAGACCTGGAGGGAAACCTTGTCGTGATCGAGCTTGATGACGTTGGCGTAGCTGTCGCCCACCAGCGCCAAGTCGCCGTTGCGAACGCCCTCGGCGCGCACCGTCAGCACGTTTCCCACAATGGATTCAATTTTCGTATATACTTTCTTCATGTTTCGTCTCCCATCTGCACTTCAAATGGAGCGGCTCAGACCGCTTTGGACAGATAGTAATCGGTGAGCTTCTTCTGCTGAGCCTCAAAGGCCTCGGTCTCAAACTCGGTGTTGTGCCAGTCCAGGAATTCCTGGCGAAGCTGGTTGAAGAAGCCGCGGATCTCCCGCTTGTCGGTCATCTTGTACTGCCGCATAAGCACGTCGTAGATGACCGCGAACACGCGCCTTTGCCGCTCAGGGGAGCAGGCCGCGTCGATGGGGTCGAAGGAGTTCTGCTGGAGGTATACCGCGTCTAAAAGCTCGCCCTTTTGGTAGATGATGTAGTCCTCGGCGGAGGTACCCTCCTCGCCCACGACCATCATCATCTGGTTGACTTCGATGCTTCGCCGCAAAATGGCGCGCGCCTGGTTGACCTTGTCCATGTCCACGATGCCCTGGTACTTTGACCAGGAATCGATGGGATGGATGGAGGGATACTTTCTCGCGTCAGAGCGCTCTCGGGAGAGGCCGTGGAAGGCGCCGACGACTTTCAGCGTGGCCTGGGTCACGGGCTCGTCGAAGTTGCCGCCGGCCGGGGAGACAGTGCCGCCGATGGTAATGGAGGCAGTTCTGCCGTCGTGGAGGCGCACCTTGCCGGCGCGCTCGTAGAACGAGGCGATGACGGATTCGAGGTAGGCCGGGAAGGCCTCTTCGCCGGGGATCTCCTCCAAACGGCCGCTCATTTCGCGCATGGCCTGCGCCCAGCGGCTGGTGGAGTCGGCCAGAAGCAGCACATCAAGACCCATCTGCCGGTAGTATTCGGCGATGGTCACGGCGGTGTACACCGAGGCCTCGCGGGCTGCCACGGGCATGGAGGAGGTGTTGCAGATGATGATGGTGCGCTCCATGAGGGAGCGGCCGGTGCGGGGGTCGATGAGCTCGGGGAACTCCTTGAGGACTTCCACCACCTCACCGGCGCGCTCGCCGCAGGCCGCCACTACCACCACGTCCACGGCGGCGTTCTTGGCTTCCATGTGCTGCAACACCGTCTTGCCCGCGCCGAAGGGACCCGGCACGCAGAAGGTGCCGCCCTTGACCACCGGCAGGAAGGTGTCGATGCAGCGGATCTGGGTGACCATGGTCTCGTCGGGACGCAGCCGCTCATCGTAGCAGTGCACCATCTCCTTGATGGGCCAGGAGAAGACCATGCTCAGTTCTTTCGTCTCACCCAGGCGGTTTTCCAGCACCGCCACGGTGTCGCGGACGGGATAGGAGCCCTTGGGCTTGATGGATTTGACCACCCAGCCCTCATCCTTGCAGCCGAAGGGCACCATGATCTGGTGGGTGAAGAGCCCCTCGGGCACGGTGCCCAGGGTGTCGCCGGCCTGGACGCTGTCGCCCACCTTGGCCACGGGGGTAAACTCCCAGGATTTGTCGGGGATGGGGTCGAGGTAGACGCCGCGCTTCAGGAAGAAGCCGCACTGCTCGGCCAGCTCCGGCAGGGGGTTCTGGAGGCCGTCGTAGACCTGCCCCAGGAGGCCGGGGCCGAGCTCCACGCTGAGAAGCTCACCGGAGAGCTCCACCCGGTCGCCCACCTTGACGCCGTTGGTCATCTCATAGACCTGCATGCTGGCCACGCCATTGGTGATGCGGATGACCTCGCCCTTGAGCCGCTCGTCTCCTACGATGACGTAGCAGACTTCATTTTTCTTAACCGAGCCGTCAAACTCTGCCGTAATGAGGTTGCCGTTGACGCCGGTTACAATACCTGTTACCTTTTCCATATGCTTCTCACCCGCTTATAGTCGATAGATTTTCTGCTGAATTCCGTCCAACAGGGACTTGAATTCCGCCTTACCGGCCTCAAACTGGAAGCCGTAGAGCCGCGAAAGGAGCTTGAGCTTCAGCGCGTAGCCGAAGAGCGCCACGTCGTCAAAGACGTGAAAGCCCACCAGGGCGTCGATCTGGCGAAACTCCAGTTCCAGCAGCTGCTGCTCCCCCAGGAGAGGGTTCTCAGCGGCCATGGCGGCCTGGACGGCGGCAGCGGCATCGCGATCCTCCGGCGGCTGGCAGGACTTTCCCAGCCGGGTCATTCGCTGATAGCGGAGCTCTTCCCGAAGGCGCTGGTAAAAGCGCGACCAGGGCTTGAGCAGGGCGCCGCGGTCGGAGTCCACCGTCAGTTCTTCCAGGGCGGTATAGGTGGCGGGGCTGACGCTGGAGCGGCACATCGCAAGAAAGGCGGAATATTCCAGGGGGGGCGGCGCGCTGGCCGTGAGCATAGGCAGGCTGGAGAGCAGATAATAATAGGAGGCCACGGCGCACCTCCCTTTAAAGCTGGATATCCCGGAAGAAGGGCATCAGGATCTTCGAGATTTCCTCGTCGGTGCAGTCAAAGAAACCAGAGCCGTCCTTGGCTGCCAGGCGGAAGCCGGCGCGTACGGACTTGGACGGGCGGATTTCCAGCCCTGCCTTGAGCTGCTGGGCAAGCTCCGTGCGCAGCCCGTCGCTGACGGCGTGGACTTCGGCGGCATAGTCGCCGGGGTTTTCTCCCTGCAGCGCGGCAGCGATGAGCTTGGCCAGGGCTTTCTCGTCCATGGCCTTGCCCACATCCTTTGTGAGCAGCTGCTCAAACTCGGCCTGGACGGCTGCCTTGAAGGCCAGCATGGCGTCGCGCTTGGCCTGCTGGGCGCTGAGCGTGGCGCTTTCCCGATAGCGGGTCACATCTTGCTGGGCTTTTTCCCGCAGGGCGTCGGCTTCGGCGCCTGCTTTGCGCAGAATGTCCTCCGCCTGCTTTTTCGCGTCAGCCAGGATGGCGTCGGCCTCCTGGGATGCCTTCTCAATTCCCTCGGTGCGAATTGAGGAAAGCAGGTCTTGAATTTGAAGCTCCATTTGAATCTCTCCATTCCGCCGCCATATCGTTGTGGCTTCGAAGGCGTCAGGGGTTGCCGGGGGGCGATCTCCGTGGGCGGCCCAGGGAGATGACCGCAAGACGCCTAATATGCTCGGGCATCACATCCCCCAAGGCCGCCGGGGCGTTTCCTTAGCGGGACATTAACAATGAGATTATTATAACACGAATTTCTCATTTGTGTAGTACGTTTTATGGAATTTGCACAACCTGTCGAAATTGCAGGAAAAAAGCGCCGTACATGCCGTTCCCGGTGATTTTGGGGACGAAATGTACGGCGCGGGTGGATTACTGCTCCACCTGATTGTCCTTGATGTACTGGCGGATGTCGATGACGCCGGTGTAGAGCTTGTCTCCGGCGGCAGAGCGCACAATGAGGGTGGGCGCCTGGGTGATGCCGTAGTGCTCTACCAGGTCGGGATACTCTGCGGCGTCCCGGGGCTCATAGGCGATGTGAGCGCGCTCGAGCATGGGCTTGACGATGCGGCAGTTGGGGCAGGTCTTGGTGACGATGAGAAGCCGTTCCACTTCGCCGCACTCCTGCTGGGGCGCTTCCTGCTGGGACTCTTTCACCACCGGGGCGGTCACCTGGAAGCCGCCGGGGGCGGCCATGGCCGCGTAGGTCTTGCGATCCTTGAACTCCTGGGCTTTGCCGTCGTTCCAGTTCTGCACGGGGCGGTAGTAGCCGGTGATGCGGCTGTATACCTCGGTCTTCCGGCCGCAGATGGGGCAGGTGTACTGCTCGCCGCTGAGGTAGCCGTGGTCGGCGCAGACGGAGTAGGTGGGGGAGAGGGTGTAGTAGGGGAGCTGGTAGTTCTCGGCGATCTTCCGCACCAGCGCCGCCGCGGCCTTCCAGTCGGGGAGCTTCTCGCCCAGGAAGGTGTGGAACACCGTGCCGCTGGTGTAGAGGGTCTGGAGGCGATCCTGGATGTCCAGCGCCGTGAACACGTCCTCGGTGTAGCCCACGGGGAGGTGGGAGGAGTTGGTGTAGTAGGGGGTGCCGCCCTCGTGGGCGGTGATGATGTCGGGGTAGCGCTCCTTGTCGTGCTTGGCCAGGCGGTAGGAGGTGGACTCGGCGGGGGTAGCCTCCAGGTTATAGAGGTCGCCGTACTGCTCCTGGTAGTCCGACAGGCGCTCACGCATGTGGTTGAGAACCTCCACGGCGAAGTCCTGGGCTTCTCGGTGGGTGAGATCCATCCCCAGCCACTTGGCGTTGAGGCAGGCCTCGTTCATGCCCACCAGGCCGATGGTGGAGAAGTGGTTGTCAAAGCCGCCGAGGTAGCGCTTGGTGTAGGGATAGAGCCCCTCCTGGAGGAACTTGGTCACGGTGGTGCGCTTGATCTTCAGGCTCCGGGCGGCGATGTCCATGAGCCGATCCAGGCGGTGGTAGAAGTCCTGCTCGTCCTTGGCCAGGTATGCGATCTTGGGCAGGTTGATGGTCACCACGCCAATGCTGCCGGTGGATTCGCCGCTTCCGAAGAAGCCGCCGCTCTTTTTCCGCAGCTCCCGGAGATCCAGGCGCAGGCGGCAGCACATGCTGCGCACGTCGGAAGGCTGCATGTCGGAGTTGATGTAGTTGGAGAAGTAGGGGGTGCCGTACTTGGCGGTCATCTCGAAGAGGAGGCGGTTGTTCTCCGTCTCGCTCCAGTCGAAGTCCTTGGTGATGGAGTAGGTGGGGATGGGATACTGGAAACCGCGGCCGTTGGCGTCGCCCTCGATCATCACCTCGATGAAGGCGCGGTTCACCATGTCCATTTCCTTCTTGCACTCGCCGTAGGTGAAGTCCATCTCCTTGCCGCCCACGATGCACTTCTGATCGGCGAGATCAGCGGGCACCGTCCAGTCCAGGGTGATGTTGGAGAAGGGCGCCTGGGTGCCCCAGCGGCTGGGCGTGTTAACGCCGTAGATAAAGCTCTCGATGCAGTGCTTGACCTCGGTGTAGCTGAGGTTATCGGCCTTCACAAAGGGAGCGAGGTAGGTGTCGAAACTGGAGAAGGCCTGAGCGCCGGCCCACTCGTTCTGCATGATGCCCAGGAAGTTGACCATCTGATTGCAGAGGGTGGCCAGATGCCGGGCGGGCGCGGAGGTGATCTTGCCGGGCACGCCGCCCAAGCCCTCCTGGATGAGCTGCTTCAAGCTCCAGCCGGCGCAGTAGCCGGTGAGCATGGAGAGGTCGTGGAGGTGAATATCGGCGTTGCGGTGGGCAGCGGCGATCTCGTCGTCGTAGATCTCGCTGAGCCAGTAGTTGGCGGTGATGGCGCCGGAGTTGGAGAGGATCAGGCCGCCCACGGAGTAGGTGACCGTGGAGTTTTCCTTCACGCGCCAGTCGGCCACGTTGAGGTAGCCGTCCACCAGACCCTTGTAGTCGAGGATGGTGGAGCTCATGTTGCGCAGCTTCTCCCGGTTGCGGCGGTAGAGGATGTAGGCCTTGGCCACCTCGGCATAGCCGGCGCGCTGGAGCACAGTCTCCACGCTGTCCTGGATGGCTTCCACGCCGATGAGGTCGTGATCCACCTTGGGGGCGAAGTCTGCGGTGACCCGCAAGGCCAGAAGGTCGATGACGTCGGGGCTGTAGGGGATGCCGGTGGCGTCGAAGGCTTTGGTGATGGCGTTGGAGATGCGGGTGATGTTGAAGTCCACCGAGCGGCCATCGCGTTTGACAACATTGTACATGGGTCTCTCTCCTTTTTCTAAATGCCGCGTAGCTTCGCCCCGGGGATCTGGGGCAGGACGGCCTTTAAAAGGGCGCCCAGCTCCTGCGGCGAAAGGGGTGCGGCGCCCCGACCCACCAGCGAGCCGGAGTCCACGAAGGGCTGAATGAAATACTTTGGTGTGCCGGAAAGCCACCGGCCAATCTCGGCCAGCTCCCGGGGGGTGTGATAGGGATGGGCAACGGTGGTGCGGAACTCATAGGGCACCGTGCCCCGGCGCAGGAGCGCCACGCTCTTTTCTACCTCATCCAATACGTCCGCCCCGCAGGTCTCGGCGTAGCGGTCGGGGGCGTTTTTGATGTCCATGGCCACATAATCGAGGAGCTTCTCATCCAAAAGCGCTTTGAGTGCCTCCGGCCTTGTGCCGTTGGTGTCGAGCTTGACGAGAAAGCCCATGGCGCGGATTTTGCGGATGAGTGCCGGCAAGTCCTTCTGGAGCGTGGGCTCCCCGCCGGTGAGGCACACGCCGTCGAGCTTACCCCGGCGGCTCTGGAGGAAGGTTAGCAGGGATTCCTCGGTGCGGGGCGGCGGGGAGAGCCCCGGCAGCACCAGGGCGGCGTTGTGGCAGTAGGGACAGCGGAGGTTGCACCCGGCAAAGAACACCGTGCAGGCAACCTTTCCGGGGTAGTCCAGCAGCGTGAGGCTTTGAAGCCCGGCAATTTCCATGGTGCAATCTCCTTCTCTTGCGCAATCCTTCCATAGTATACCCGCCCTGTGGCGGAAAGTCAAGAGCTGAGATACAATATCTTGTGGTAGTCCCATAAATGAGACACAGCATCTTGTCAATTAAGAAAAATGCGGAAAACCGTGGGAATGCTGCGCTTTTGCCTGCCGCACCGGGAGAAAAGTGCGGCTGGACAGTTGAAGCCGGGGAAAAAGCATGGTATGATGTGTTTAACACATGGAGGAGGCATACAATATGCAGTATGATTTTGACCGCGTGGTCAGCCGGGCGAAGAATTTCTCCGCCAAGTATGACGAGCGCGTAAAGAATTTCGGCACCGATCAGGTGATCCCGCTGTGGATTGCCGACATGGATTTCCCCACGGCGCAGCCCATCATCGACGCGGCGGTGCGCCGCGCCCAGGAGGGGATCTGGGGCTATACTTCCCGGCCGAAAAGCTATTTTGAAGCCGTCTGCGCCTGGCAGCAGCGGCGCCATAGCTGGAGCCCCGACCCGGCGCTCTGCTCCCACGCCCTGGGCGTGGTGCCGGCGCTGGCGGCGCTGGTGCGGCTTTTTACAAAGCCTGATGAAAAGGTGCTCATCCAGCCGCCGGTCTACGGCGAATTTGCCGAGGTCACGGAGTTTCAGGGGCGGGGGTTGGTGCGCAATCCCCTCATCGAGACGGCGCCGGGCAAGTGGGAGGTGGACTGGGCCGATCTGGAGCGGAAGCTTCAGGAGGCCAAGCTCTTCCTCTTCTGCAGCCCCCACAATCCCCTGGGCATCGTCTGGAGCAGGGAAGACCTCATGCGGATGATGGAGCTGTGCCGCAAGTACGGCGTTTTGGTGGTCTCCGACGAGATCCATGCCGATCTGGTCTTCCGGGGTACCCATATCCCCACGGCGTCTCTCTCTCCCGAGATTGCCGCCAACACCATCACCTGCATCTCCGGCACCAAAACCTTCAACCTGGCCGGGCTCCACGCCTCCACCACGGTCTTCCCCAATCTGGAGATGAAAAAGCGGTTTGACGACTTCTGGATGTCCTTCGACATCCACCGCAACAACGCCTTCAGCCTGGTGGCCATGGAGGCTGCCTTCCGGGAGGGTGACGAGTGGCTCGACCAGCTTCTTTCGTATCTCGACGGGAACCTCCATTATATCAAGGAATACCTGGATGTCAACATTCCCGAGATCAAGACCTTTCTCCCCGATGCCACCTATCTCATGTGGCTGGACTGCCGCGCCATGGGGCTTTCCCAGGACGCCCTGGCGGATTTCATGATCCACAAGGCCGGGCTGGGGCTCTCCAACGGCAAGGCCTTTGATCCCAGCCTCACGGGCTTTATGCGCCTGAACGTGGCCTGCCCCCGGTCGGTCTTGGAGCAGGCCATGGGGCAGCTTAAACGGGCAGTGGACGCCTGGCGGGAGGAAGGACGATGAAGTGGATGATTGCCTCCGACCTCCACGGGTCGGCCTACTATACGAAAGAACTTTTGGAGGCCATGGAGCGGGAAGCGCCCGACCGTCTTCTCCTGCTGGGGGATCTTCTCTACCATGGACCTCGCAATGACCTGCCCCGGGACTATGCGCCCAAGGAGGTCATCGCCATGCTCAATCCCCTGGCCGAGAAGCTCCTGTGCGTGCGGGGGAACTGCGAGGCCGAGGTGGATCAGATGGTGCTGGATTTCCCGGTGATGGCGGACTACTGCGTCCTCCCAGCGGGCAAGCACCTCATCTACGCCACCCACGGCCACGTCTTCACCGAGACGAAGCCCCCGAAGCTCTGCGTAGGGGATATTCTCCTCACCGGCCACACCCACGTGCCCAAGTGTGTGCACTATGAAACGTATCATTATCTCAATCCCGGCTCTGTCTCCATCCCCAAGGAGGGAAGCTGGCACGGCTATATGACCTGGGAGGGTGGCCTTTTCCAGTGGAAGGAGCTCTCCGGGGCGGAGCAGATGCGCTGGGAGCTAGCATAGGAGGAGCGCCATGATCGTCTATTTTTCCGCCACCGGCAACAGCCGCTACTGCGCCCAGCTGCTCTCCGACCGGTTGGGAGATTCCCTTCTCAATGCCGGCGCGCAGATCCGCCAGGGCGTGGCGGCGGACTTGCAGTCTGAGACACCCTGGGTCTTCGTCAGCCCCACCTACGCCTGGCGGATTCCGCGAATCTTTGCCCAATGGATCCGCCGGGGGAGCTTCCAGGGCAGCAAGGACGCCTATTTTGTGATGACCTGCGGCGGCGAGACCGGCGACGCCCAGAAGTACCTTGCCGACCTCTGCGCGGAAAAGGGCTTGACCTATCGGGGGCTTTTGCCCATCGTCATGCCGGATAACTATCTTGTGATGTTTGAGACGCCCACCGACGCCGCTGCCCGGGAGATTCTCAGCGCGGCGCGCCCTCAGATGGAGGAGGCCGCCCGGCGGATCAAGTCCGGGGAGACTGTGGAGCCTTTGCCGGTGAAGCTCCTGGACAAGGTCAAGTCCGGCATGGTCAACGAGGGCATGTACCGCTATTTTATCAAGACCAAGCCCTTCCGCGCCACGGATCACTGCATCTCCTGCGGCAAGTGCCGGGAGGTCTGCCCGCTCAACAATATCTCCCTGGTCAACGGCCGTCCCCAGTGGGGGCAGACCTGCACCCACTGCATGGCTTGTATCTGCCTGTGCCCCCAGGAGGCTATCGAGTACGGCAAGGGCACCCGGGGCAAAGCCCGTTACCACTGCCCTCCCTACGAAGGCTAGCGAAAAGCCTGTAGGGGTCGATCTCCGATCGACCCACGGGCGTGGTTGTGAGCCGCTTCGCGGCACGAGCCGATGTGGGCATCGGCTCCTACGCACCTGGCCGCCCGTACTGCACCCCCGATTCCCGCCCAGGTACGCCGAACGCGCCGTACCCTGTAGGGGCGGATTAAATATCCGCCCGTAGGGCACCCGCGATTTCCGCAAGGCTCTGTAGGGGTCGATCTCCGATCGACCCGCGCCAAAAAGAAGGATGCAGTTCTCGCTGCATCCTCAGACTGTCAAAAAACCTCGTTGAAAACTTGTGCGATAGAGCAGCGGGGGGTGT
>ERZ1643251.4302-NODE-4302-length-12502-cov-5.244155_pt1 | contig 12502 bp, 14 predicted proteins | sample MGYA00579261_ERZ1643251 | MGnify/ENA primary metagenome ERZ1643251 (study PRJEB29033, sample SAMEA4952267) | chicken gut metagenome | biome: Broiler Chicken; feature: Gastrointestinal Tract; material: Caecum | place: Ireland | collected 2018 | study: Broiler... | reverse complement strand
GAATCCGGCAAACATGGCCGCCTCCCAGACCTGTCCTTCCTCAATTTCCCCATCTCCCAAGAGCGTATATACGCGGAAAGCTTTTCCATCCATTTTTGCTCCCAGAGCCATGCCTACGGCAGCGGAAACTCCTTGTCCCAGGGAGCCGGAGGACATATCCACACCGGGGATATGCACACAGGGATGTCCCTGAAGATAGGATCCAAGCTTCCTTAAGCTAATCAGATCTTCCACCGGAAAAAATCCCCTGTGAGCCAGAGCCGAGTAAAGCCCGGGAGCAGTGTGCCCCTTTGACAGCACAAAACGATCCCTATCCTCCATAGCCGGGTTTTGGGGATCGATATTCATCACTTCGAAATAAAGAAAAGTAAATACGTCTGCCGCGGAAAGGGAACCGCCGGGGTGTCCTGCCTTCGCACTGTGAACTGCGGTTATAATGCCCTTGCGAACTTCATTCGCCTGCTTTTGCAGCTCTAAATTGTTCATCACTTCCTCCATTCTGCCGTAAGCCAGCCTACGGCCCTCACTCTCTGTCTTCCGAAAATATACTAGCATAAACCCTTTGCCGCGTCCAGCACTATCCTCATTCCCTCCCCTGTCCATAGTATGCGTCCGCCCCATGCTTCCGGTAATAATGCTTATCCTGCAGCTCCTTGGGCGCCGGCAGTATCTGAGGATTGATGATTTCCGCCCGGTAAGCCATTTTTGCAACCTCCTCCAAAACCACCGCATTTTGTACCGCCTCTTCAGCACTTTTCCCCCAGACAAAGGGACCGCGATTTTTGCAGAGCACCGCCGGTGTTTTCACGGGATTTTTCCACATTCGGCGCAGCTCATTTACAATCAGATTCCCTGTATTCTCCTCGTATCCACTCTCAATTTCTTCAGCCGTCAGACATCTTATGCATGGAACCGCTCCGTAAATATAATCCGCATGTGTGGTTCCATAGCAGGGAATGTCTCTGCCTGCCTGCGCCCAGCTTGTGGCATAGGAGGAATGAGTGTGCACGATGCCTCCAATTTCGGGAAAAGCATTATACAGCACTAAATGAGTGGGCGTATCGGAAGACGGATTATACCTTCCTTCCACCTTCCTTCCCTCAAGATCCATTACCACCATGTCCTCAGGCTTCAGCTTCGCATACTCCATACCGCCGGGCTTGATTACGACCAATCCCTTTTCACGGTCAATTGCGCTCGCATTTCCCCAGGTAAAGGCTACAAGTCCATACCTGGGCAAAGACATATTTGCTTCATAGACCAACTGCTTTATCTCTTCCAACATACTCCGATTCCTGCCTCTCTCAAAATCAAAGCTCTGACATAGCTTTCCATAAATTTATTAAAGCCCTTCCGGTCTGCCTCCCGTGGAGCTATGGCAGTTCCCGGCTGCCCTGAAAATATCTTCTCCAGCAGATATTTCCCAAAACTCTGTTCCTCACCCTTCCTTTCATAAAAGAGGCCAGCACCGCCGTTCCCCCATGCGCCGCCCTCACTTGCAGTGTCCATTACCAGCACTGAAACTCCCAGGGCTGCCGCCAGCATCTGTTGACCTGGGACCGGGGTTTTGAACAGCCCTCCGTAACCCTTCAAAAAATCTACGTTGATAAAGTTCACCAGTGTAACCGTGCGTTGGGAGTTCCGGCGCTCCCTTCAGGACTTCCCTATACAGCGTTCCATTATAATTCCTCCTCACTTCTACGCTGTTCTTCATATTTTATAAAGACTTATCCAGGAAAATCTACTGACGCAGCGCCCGCGCAGATCCTCCTGGAACGTCCACCGATGCCCGCTCCACCACCTGTGTCCCAAACTCACAGGATTCCCCTTCTGTGCTGGTTTCCAGCATCTCAATCAGGGTCCGAGCTGCTTTTTCTCCCAGCCTCTCCTTTGGATGGGACAGAGAAGTAATACCCACCTCTCCGTGTGTCGCCAGGTCTGAATCGTCAATGCTGATCACTGAAATATCCTGAGGGATGCAGATACCTTTGTCCGTCAATATACGGATTAGCTGAAAAGCCACCTGATCATTATAACAGAACAAAGCCGTGCATTCTCGGGTTCTCTCCAAAATCCTGTCCGCGCAGCTCTCAAGCCTCCCTGCTTCCCGGGTGTCAATCCACACAAGGCAGGAATCCATAACCCTGTATCCCACTTCCTCCATAGCCTTTAAATATCCCAGATACCGCAGCTTTCCCTGACCATCGTCCAGTTTAAGCACTGCTCCTATCCTTTTGTGCCCCCTGGCAGTCAGATAATGCACTGCCGTCCGGGCCGCTTCCACATCATCCAGGCATACATGAGGCGCACTCAGCTCAGGATAATAAGCATTGATGAACACGATGGGCACCTTACGCTGCAAAAGCTGCCTGTACAGCGAAAGGTTTGGATTGGGAAGACCGCTCTTGGTTCCCTCCACAATAATACCGGCCACATCCCTCCGCTCCAGCAGATCCTCCAAAATTCCCTTTTCCCTCTCCAGCACATTATTTGTAAAGGAAATATGAGCGGAATACCCCTTCTCAAACAATATGTTTTCAATTCCCTGAATGATTTTGGGAAAAATATAGCCGTCCACACAAGCAGCGACCACCGCAATTCTGCTGCAATGTTCCAGATTCTCTTTTCTGTCATAGCTTATATAAGTGCCGCTTCCCCTGACTCTGCGCACCACGCCTCTTTCCTCCAGCAGTCCTATGGCTTTGCGAACAGTCTGGCGGCTGATGTGAAACATCCGTGCCAGTTCATTCTCCGAATACATTTTGTCTCCGGGATGCAGCTTTCCTTCCCGAATCAGATTGTCAATATAATCTACCAAATATTGATATTTTCTTTGCTTCTCTTTCATTTCAGTCTCCGTCTCCAGTATAGTAAAGTTGTTTTTTGCTGTCAATATACAGCGGCAGCACTCATAATACATTTTATAAAGTTGTACGCAATACAATTCATACTTTTTTCCCTAGAGCATATATTGAATCAACATACATATAAGGGCGGCTTCGCAAATTTTGAAAAATCATTCTCGTATTTCCCGCAAGCATCTCATACCTGCTATTATTTTTCTGGCGATTTTCGCAGGACTCACTCTGTTTCTCTTTACCTACAAACAGGATGAGAAGCAATTTTCCCATATTACCTCACAGCTGTTTGCAGACGAAATGGTCTCCAGCACGCTAAACATGCACTATACTCTTGCGTATCCGGTAAACTTTGGTATTTATGACTACAATCCGGTTCTTCCAATCTACAGCGCCCAGAGCTCGCTTCGGGGGCAGGCCTCCGCCGAAAACACCGCCGCTGCTCTAAGGTCCATCCGTCCGGATAAACTTTCTCCTTCCGATAGTTATACCAGGACGCTGCTTCTGAGGTCCTTTGAAAACGCTTTGAAGTCTGGAGACTTTTTATACTATGAGGAGCCCCTCTCTCCTTCCTCGGGAATGCAGTCTCAACTCCTTATCCTTCTTGCGGAATACACCTTCCGAACAAAGCAAGACGTAACAGATTATCTTTCCTTATTAGATCAGACCGATGAGTACTTCACCTCTCTCCTTGTCTTTGAGCAGGAAAAGGCTCAGGCCGGCCTTTTGATGCCTGCTTCCTCGCTGGATAAGGTCAAGGAGCAATGTGACACTATCGTCACAGAGGAATCCCTGAGGGAAGGCACACATTTTCTCCAAACCACCTTTGAGGAAAGGATTTCCGCTCTGTGCCAGGAAGGCGGAATTTCCTTGGAGGAAGCCCGTCAGTACCGGGCGGAGAATGACAGACTGCTGAAAACGGTTCTTCTCCCCGCCTATGAAACGCTGGCGGACGGCTTGTTTTTGCTGGAGGATCCTTCCATACCCCTGGCCGGCCTTGCCTCCAAGCCCGACGGCGCTGCCTACTACGAATACCTGCTCATTTCCGAAACAGGCTCCTATCGGCCCATTGCGGAGATACAGGAGCTTCTGTTGGCAAAATTACAGGAGGAGTATCATGCAATCCGGGAAATTGCAGCCAGTGAACCTTCTATTCTGGAGCGCTTATCCTCCGACGAATATGCCGTCTTTCCCTATACGGAAGCGGAGGAAATGCTTCTTGACCTGCAAACAAGGATGTCAGGCAGCTTTCCAAGCCTTCCTCAAGAATCCTCTCCGGATGAAATTCAAACTGTCGGAGAACTCCCTTCCGTTGCGGTCAAAACCGTTTCTCCCAGCCTACAGGACTACTGCGCCCCTGCCTTTTACCTGACTGCTCCGCTGGATGATACCGACAGCAATGTCATATATATAAATGAAAAAAATTCTCCCGGAGGACTGGAGCTGTATACCACACTTGCCCACGAGGGTTACCCCGGGCATCTGTATCAGACAGTTTACAGCAATCGCTATTTCATGGAAAATGGGGAAAACAAAATCCGCCAGATTCTCTGGTACGGCGGTTATCAAGAAGGCTGGGCCATCTATGTGGAATTTATAGGATTTGACTACGCTTCACAGATCATGAAGGAACAGGACCGCTCTCTGGACGCTCTTTGTATACAATTAGAAAAGCATAACCGCAGCCTGCAGTTATGCCTCTATTCTCTCTTAGATATTATGATACATTATCAGGGCGCGTCCTACAGTCAAGTAGCCAAGGTGCTGCAGAATTTCGGCGTTACCCAGCCCGATTCCGCAAAGGCCATTTACACCTATATTGCGGAGGAGCCCTGCAATTATCTGAAGTATTACTTGGGCTATCTGGAAATTCTTTCTTTGAAGGATGAGGCTCAAAGGCAGTGGGGAGACGCTTATTCCGATTACGCTTTTCACACCTTTTTCCTGAACTGCGGCCCCTCGGACTTTGTCTCTTTGAGAGAACGCCTGGAAGAAAGTTATCCCCTGCCCGATTCCACATCCTCGCCCTGAGCTCCTCAGACTTGCTTTTCAGCTTCAGGGATGCCCAGATCCTAAGGCTTTCTGGAAATGTTTCGGAAAAACTGATTCAGATTCCCCAGAGCTTTTTCCAGAATTTCCTGCTCCTGACCGTTTAAGCCTTCCACCACTGCTCCGATCATCTGTTGATGAAAGCGCTGATGCTGTGCGAAGGCTTTCCTTCCCTTTTTTGTCAGAGATACAAGCACTACCCTCCTGTCCTTTTCGCTCCGGGTCCGCTCCACAAAGCCTTTCTTTACCAAACCGTTGACGGAGATAGTCAGGGTTCCTGTGGTAACAGACAGAGCTCTGGCCACAGAGGTCATATTTTTAGGCTCTTTTATATCTATCGCTTCAATGACATGCATGTCATTTACAGACAGTTCCTTATACTCACCGGTTTTTATCGCCTGTTCTTCAATTGTGATAATGTCACGAAAAAGCTTTACCAGCACTTCGTTCAGAGTTGAAGTAATATCCACTGTGTACTCCTTACTGTAAACGCTTTGCCCCAATGGGACAGGGGCTTTTATTCTTCCAGCATACTTTCTAAATAGCCCCTGTCCCATAGGAGGATTTTCAGTTTGCGGGCGGCCTCCACAGCCGGAGCCGTAAAATACTGATTGGTGAGGACAGCTCCCACCATCCTGTCATAGTAGTCTCTTCCCGCATAGGCTTCCTGTATAGCCTTCACCCCCACCGGTGCACCGTAGCATTTACACTGAATGGCGTAAGTAACACCATCCTTTTCCGCCAAAATATCAATTCCATAGTCTCCGCTTCCCTTTGTGACTTCAACCTCCAGAAAGCCATGCTTTTCCAAAAGCCGGGCGCAGAAGTATTCAAAGTCATGACCTTCCATCCGATCTATGCTTGCCGTTCCGCGTCTTCTAGCTCGGCAAAATATCCAAAAGATGGTCAAACCCAGCGTCAGCAAAGCCAATACTATTAAAAAAATCACAGTAGGGGAAATCGTATTCATGGAATCATTTTACCATAGGTACCTTCCTTTTTTCCACAATAAAATGCAGAGGCACATGGATAAAAGCCTGAATACCTTCTCCAATGTGCTTTGCTTATTTTTTATGATAAATCAATTCCGTAATGCCGTTGCTGCTTTTGACTGTGGCAAGGCGTAGTTTGATTTCCTGCTCTAATATGCCAAAAAGCCGGGTACCATTCCCCAAAATTGTCGGAATAACTGAGATATGATAGGTATCAATCAAGTTATGGCGCATAAGCTGATGAGCAATGTCGGCACCACCGCATATCCAAATATCCTTGCCGCTCCCGCCTTTTAATTCACTCACAAGCGCGCATGGATCTGTTGAGACAAAGGTTATCTTGTCTGTGGATGGGCAATGGCGGTGTGTGATGACATAGCTGTGTAGATTTTCATACACCCAATGATCCGGGGACAACTTCGTTGTCACCTGGTGATAGGTTGTCCACCCCATAATAACAGTATCTATGGTTTTTTCAAATTCAGCATAGCTGTCAACGGTTTCCGCGCCGTCATCCTGCCCGACAAGCCAGTCAACATTGCCGTTTCTATCAGCAATATAACCGTCAAGGCTTACAGCTATAAATAAAACTGTTTTTCGCATTTTTAATCTCCCATCACACATAATTCACGGGAATATTTTACCATAATACAATGCCTTTTAAACCACATTCTTAAATATATAAAAGCTTAGGGCATCAATACTGCAATAACTCCCAACTCTCCTTGACAAAAGAAGATTACCGTATTATATCGATAACAGCGTTAGTATACACTGTTATCACACCGAAAACGGATATATTTCATAAGTAAATCAGATATTATCAAAGGAGGTAAGCGTATTGGCGTCGGACAAAGAAACGCTGTTCAGCCCCTGATCACTTGTATATCCTTTACCGATGACTTAGGAAAGCTCAATACCATTATCAGCGAAGTTACAGGCATACTCACCCAGGAAGAGATGGCCCGTCCTGAAAAGAATAAGGCGCAACCCAAGGATTACTCTATTACCCTTAAAAACGTGCACTTCGGGTATCGCCGCAAGGAGGTTCTGCATGGAATCAGCATAGAAATTCCTTCCGGCTCTGTCTGTGCCCTGACAGACAACAGGCAGAAGGCATACGTGTCCCAGGATAATTATCTTTTCGACGATACTGTGAGAGAAAACATACGTATGGGCCGTACGGGGGCTTCGGATGCAGAGGTGGAGGTGGCAGCCAGATTCTGGTGGTGGATCACGGAAAAATCGTTCAGCAGGGAACACATGCAGATCTCATGCAGCAGGAGGGTCTTTACCGGAAATTTGTAAATGCCAGAAAAATAGCTGCCAGCTGGAAGCTGTGGCGGCGCCGCGACAATTTTTTTGACACTCCTACATCCAAGGCCACCGTAGAACTCACATCTGCCCTTGATTTTTTCGTGCCCACAGTGTATACTTTTTAATGTAGCATGAAGCTGCCCACAATAATGCAGAAGCATTTTTTGATTCAAGTTCATAGTACCAATATTTTATGAATCGTATGCTAGGAAAGCACACATGTCCTCAGAAGGGGAATTGGGTGCTTTTTTTATTTTACGGAGGTGATGATTTGACATTACAAGAATTTTTTGTTCTGCATCCAAGAACGGCGATTGCTTTTTCAGGGGGCGTGGACTCTTCATTTCTTCTTTATATCGCAAAAAAATATGCTCAAGAAGTACGGGCCTATTATGTAAAATCAGAATTTCAGCCGCAATTTGAATTGAATGATGCAGAGCGTCTGGCAAAAAGCCTTGGCGCCGATATGAAAATCATTTCTTTCAGCGCATTGTCCGCTCCGAATGTAAAAGAAAATCCCTTTAATCGCTGCTATTACTGTAAAAGAGCCATATTCGGAGCAATTTCTGAGTCAGCGGAGGCGGATGGCTTTTCGGTGCTTCTGGATGGAACAAATGCCTCAGATGATGCGCAGGACCGGCCGGGAATGCGGGCATTAGCTGAGATGTCGGTTCTCTCCCCCCTGCGTGAGTGCGGTCTGACGAAATCTGAGATACGCCGCCTGTCCAGGGAGGCGGGACTGTTCACATGGGACAAGCCTGCTTACGCCTGTCTTGCCACAAGAATACCCACAGATGAAGTCATCACCCCCGAAAAGCTGACTGCAACGGAAATCGCGGAGAATTATCTGTTTTCCCTGGGATTCACTGATTTTCGGGTCCGTTCACAGAACCGCCACGCCAAACTGCAGCTTCCTGAGGCTCAGCTTGGGCTGTTGCTCACACACCGCAAGGCAATCCTCGCAAAATTGAAGGAGCTCTATAAAAGTGTGTCACTTGATTTGGAGGTGAGAGAATGAGCAGCGAAATCAGACGGCTTTTGGAGGGCGTCAGCAATGGCACCGTTTCAGTGGAGGATGCCGTTTTGAAGCTTAAATTAAAGCCCTTTGATGACATCGGTTATGCCAAGGTGGATATGCACCGGAAATTACGCCAGGGCGCCGCAGAGGTAATTTATGGTGCAGGGAAAACCCCCGAGCAGATGGTGGGAATTGCACAGACCATGTTAAAAAACGGACAGGATACCATTCTGATTACCCGCCTGTCAGCAGCATCCGCTTCAGCAGTAAAAAATGTGCTTCCTCTCAATTATTACGCAGATGCACGCTGCGGAATCATCGGACAGCCGCCTGTCCCCGATGGCATTGGAAAAATTGTGGTAGCCACCGGGGGAACCAGCGACATTCCCGTTGCAGAAGAAGCTGCCCTTACTGCTGCCGTACTGGGCAACGAGGTGATCCGTCTCTACGATGTGGGAGTTGCAGGGCTTCACCGGACGCTGGCGCATCTGGAGGACATCATGAACGCCAGCGTGATTATTGCCATTGCCGGTATGGAAGGCGCTCTTGCCAGCGTGATTGGCGGTCTTGCGGACTGTCCTGTCATCGCCGTTCCCACAAGCGTTGGCTACGGCGCATCCTTCGGGGGACTTTCTGCCCTTCTGTCTATGTTAAATTCCTGCGCCAGCGGCGTGTCCGTGGTAAACATTGACAATGGTTTCGGCGCAGGTTATCTTGCAAATATGATTAACCATATGAGTGCGAAAAAGGAGGCATAAAATTGCGCGCATTATATTTGGACTGCGGAATGGGAGCCGCAGGAGATATGCTGACGGCAGCCTTGCTTGAGCTGCTGCCCGATCCCGATGAATTTGTGAAAGAGCTCAATGCGCTGGGTATCCCCGGCGTACTGTTCAATAAAGAGTCATCTGTAAAATGCGGCGTCACAGGAACACATATTGCGGTAACGGTCAATGGCCGGGAGGAAACAAATCATGAGCATCACCATCATGAGCATGCACATCAGCGTCTTCATGACAGCCATGAGCATCATCACGGCCATCATCACAGCGGGCTGCATGACATTGAGCATATTGTACGGGAGCACCTGACTCTGCCCGAAAATGTACAGAATCAAGTTATGGCGGTCTATGGGCTGATCGCGGAAGCGGAAAGTCATGCCCATGGCGTTCCGGTGACGGAAATTCATTTCCATGAGGTTGGAACAATGGACGCCATCGCGGATATTACGGCAGTCTGCATGTTAATGAATCGTCTGTCTCCCGATAAAATTATTGTTTCCCCCATTCATGTGGGCAGCGGCCATGTACGGTGCGCCCACGGTATCCTTCCCGTTCCGGCCCCCGCAACAGCATATATTTTAAAGGATGTGCCAATCTACGGGGGAAATATAAGCGGCGAGCTGTGTACTCCCACAGGCGCTGCGCTACTTAAGCATTTCGCCACAGACTTCGGCAGCATGCCGCTCATGAAAATCCAGGCAATCGGCTACGGCATGGGCAAAAAGGAATTTGAAGCGGCAAACTGCGTCAGGGCTATGCTTGGCGAAACGCCCGATACAAAAGATGAAATCTGTGAGCTGAGCTGCAATGTGGACGACATGACCGGAGAGAACATTGGTTTTGCCATGGAACAGCTATTTCGCGCAGGAGCTCTTGATGTATATACCACTCCTATCGGCATGAAGAAAAACCGTCCGGGCGTCCTCATCCATGTAATGTGCCGCGAAGCTGATAAGGAATCCCTCATTCTTCATATTTTCAAACATACCACAACCATCGGCATCCGGGAAAGCAGATGCCACCGCTATGTTCTTGACCGCCAAATTGAAACTTTCGACACACCCTTCGGCGCCGTGCACCGTAAAGTTTCCTCAGGATACGGCGTGGAACGGACAAAATATGAATACGGCGATGTTTCGCGTATTGCATCAGAAAGAGATATAAGCATTACGGACACTCTTTCTCTTTTGAATGATTCCATCGGCGCTTGTCCAAAGGTAAAGCCAATCCAACGAAAGGATAAGGGATTATGAATTCCAGAAATTGTTTCGCCCCGTTTTTGACAGTCGGCTTGATTTTTACCATAACTGCCTGCGGAACCCCCAGCAACGCTTCCCTTGAATCGTCAACAGGCATTGCCGAAGAGGCGAGAACCGAAGCAAAGGACAGCGTGGTGATTGCCATTGGCTCTGAGCCGGAAACCCTTGATCCCACCCGGGGCTGGGGACACGGAAATTCCCCCATTGTACAAAGCACTCTGGTGACCTATACCTCCGATCTGACCTTTGAAAATGATCTGGCTTCCGACTATGGCTTGTCGGACGATGGTCTCACATGGACCTTTACCCTGCGGGACGATGCATACTTCACGGACGGAGAAAAAGTTACTGCCTCCGATGCGGCCTTCACTCTGGAAACGGCAAAAGCAGCGAAGGGCTCCGTTGACCTGACCTACATGGAAAGCGCTTCTGCGCAGGACGAACAAACCCTTGTGGTGACTCTGTCAAAGCCCACTTCTATTTTCCTGAATACCCTTGCATCCATCGGCATTGTGCCGGAGCACGCTTACAGTGAGGATTACGGTCTAAACCCCATCGGCTCAGGTCCTTATAAATTTGTTGAATGGAGCCCCCAGGAGCAGATTATCTTTACTGCCAACGAGGATTATTACGGCGGCGTTCCCCCAATCAAGAATGTCACGGTTGTATTCATGTCCGAGGATGCCGCGCTGGCGGCTGTTCAGGCAGGAGAGGTAGATGTTGCGTATTCCACGGCAACCCTTGGCACAACAGAGGTCGACGGTTATCATATTGAGTCGATTGTCTCCACGGACAATCGAGGATTTACCCTTCCGGTTTTACCGAATGAAGGAAAGACTACAGAAAGCGGCGCGCCCATCGGAAACAATGTAACATGTAATCTTGAGATTCGCCAGGCCATCGCCTACTCCATTGATCGGCAGATAATTGCAGACGAAGTGCTGAACGGCTTTGGCAGACCCGCTTACTCCGAAAATGATGGTATGCCCTGGAACAATCCCGAGATTGTTATTGAAACAAATGTTGCATACGCAAAACAACTGCTGGCAAATGCGGGGTGGGTTGATACCGATGGTGATGGCATCGTTGAAAAAAACGGTCTGAAAGCAGAATTTTCCTGCATATATCCCTCCGGCGACTCTGTACGGCAGGCAGTTGCCATGGCTGCCGCCGAACAGGTAAAGGAAATCGGCATTCAGATTCATGTGGAAGGCACCAGCTGGGATAATATTACACAGCGAATGTTTTCTGAAGCCGTAATGATGGGCTGGGGTTCCTCCACTCCCAATGAAACTTATTACTTATACCGTTCCAGCGGCGCTCTCCTGGATGATTTCTACAATCCTGAAGGCTATATGAGCGATGTAACCGATGGTTATTTGACTGCAGCCATGGAAGCGCTGACGGTTGATGAGGCTAACGAAAACTGGCAGAAGGTGCAGTGGGACGGCGCCACCGGAACCGCTATGAAGGGTGAATGTCCCTGGGTGTGGATAGTCAATCTGGATCATGTTACTTATGTCCGCGATGGCCTTTCCATCGGAGAGCAGCCCATACACGGCCATGGCCACGGCCTGCCCTTAATACAAAATCTGAGCGAATGGCGCTGGACCGAATGATTTCATGATCACAAAAGCTGAGGATATTTATGAAGGAAACCATCAAGCGGCTCGCCCGTATCTTTTTTATTTACAGCATTCGCATTATATCTTTGTTATTGGCTGTGACCATCGTTTCTTTTCTTTTGGTCAGCGTATCTCCCATTGACCCGGTACAGCAGTACATTTTAGGACTTGGAACTGCCATCTCACCGGAACAGCGAGCGGAAATCGAAGACTACTGGGGGATAAACAAGCCGCCTGCTGAACGCTATTTCAGCTGGCTTTCAGAGGTTCTTCAAGGTAATCTGGGGGAGTCCGCTCTGTACCGTCGTCCGGTTGCGGACATCATCTGCGAACGGTTTCTGAATTCTCTGGCGCTCATGCTTTGCTCCTGGATGCTGTCCGGCGCCATTGGCTTTGCCCTTGGCTGCGTTATGGGAATGTACCGAAACAGATTGCCGGACAGGCTCCTCAAAAAAATATGCTACGTGCTCAGCTCCCTCCCTGTTTTTTGGCTGGGGCTGGTGCTCCTTCTGATATTTTCCGTGTGGCTGAAATGGTTTCCTGTAGGTTTTTCCAGTCCTATTGGCGTCCGAAACGAGGATGTAACCATTTGGCAAAGATTA
>ERZ1643251.4300-NODE-4300-length-12504-cov-14.433609_pt1 | contig 12504 bp, 9 predicted proteins | sample MGYA00579261_ERZ1643251 | MGnify/ENA primary metagenome ERZ1643251 (study PRJEB29033, sample SAMEA4952267) | chicken gut metagenome | biome: Broiler Chicken; feature: Gastrointestinal Tract; material: Caecum | place: Ireland | collected 2018 | study: Broiler... | reverse complement strand
TGCTCTTTTTAATTTAGATATCACCTAATTTTAGTTTTCGAACAACTCTAATAATTTCTAATCAAGAATAAGTAAAGAAAATAAAGTACTTATTCTTTTTTTAAAAAGGAAAATAAAGTTTTCTTCGTAATATATAAGTAGGAGTAAACTTTATGAATGAAATTATAGAAGAGTTAAAAATAGAAAAGATGATTTATGAAATAAGAGGAAAACAAGTGATGTTAGATAGTGATTTAGCTAAGCTTTATCAATGCAAGAATGGTACTAAAGAAATTAATCAAGCTGTTAAAAATAATCTAGAAAAATTCCCAGAAAGATTTTCTTGGAAATTGACAGACGAAGAAGCAAAATATTTTTTGGTCAAAAATTTTGACCAAAAAACAGAACGGCGTGGTGGAAGGTATAAAGAGCCCAGAGTGTTTACCGAACAAGGAGTAGCAATGCTAGCAACTATTTTGAAATCTAAAATTGCAATAGAAGTAAGTATACGAATTATGGATGCCTTTGTAGCTATGAGAAAATATATTGGGAATAATTTGATTGAGCAACAATATATTAATCATTTAGTTATTGAACATGAAGATAAGATTAAACTTTTAGAGACCAGTTTTGAAAAATTAGAAACGAAGAAAAATGAGATTTATTTTAACGGGCAGATTTATGATGCATATTCAAAAATCTTAGATATATTAAGTGAAGCTAAAGAAGAAATTATAATTATTGATGGTTATGCAGATAAAAGTGTATTAGATATGATACGAAATACTAAAGTGAAAGTAATCCTTGTTATCAAAAACTGTGGAAATTTAAAAGAACAAGATATTATAAAATATCAAGAACAATACGATAATTTAAAAATAATCTATGACACTTCCTTCCATGATAGATATATCATTCTAGATAAAAAAGTATTTTATCATTGTGGAGCTTCATTAAATCATGCTGGAAGTAAAACTTTTTCTTTAAATAAATTAGAAGATAAAATAGTGAAAAGAAGTCTTTTGGAAAAATTGCAAAAATGAATTAAAAATTTATATAAAATAATTTTTTTGTTTTAAGAATAAGCTTTATTAGGTGATTATATTGCAAAGTCTTATTCTTTTTATAAAAGGTTTTATCATTGGTATTGGTAAAGTTATTCCTGGCGTTTCAGGGTCTTTATTAGCAATAAGCTTAGGAGTTTACAAAAAGGCTATGGACTGTGTAAACTCCTTTTTTAAGCAAAAAAAAGAAAGTCTTACCTTTCTAATACCCTTAGCTATTGGAGTAGTGCTGGCCGTTTTACTAGGAAGTAAAATTATTCTTCATTTTATCACCAATTATTATGTCTTTACAGTCGTTTTTTTCATTGGCCTAATTGTTGGAACAGTTCCATCGATTGTCAAAGAAAATAAGATGAGCTCAAAAGACTATTTTATAATATTATTGATTGTAACATTTTTTTTCTTCTTAAATCGCTTTGTTTACTTAGAAGAATTCGTTCCATCAAAAAGCCTTCCATCCTATATTTACATTTTCTTCTTAGGTTTTTTAGATGCCGTGACGACAATTTTACCTGGAGTGAGTGGAACAGCAACGTATATGATGTTAGGAAGCTATTCCTTTATTTTAGAATTATTTGCTAGTCCCTTTTCTCAATTATTTTACTGCATTTTATTTGGTTCGGGTTTGCTTATTGGCTTAATCTTAATGGTTAAATTTGTTAGCTTTTGTTTTACGAAATACGAACATCTTACTTGGGTTGTTATTATAGGTTTCTTATTTTCTTCCATTTTATCCTTGTTTTTAGATGTCATTGATTATATAAATCAAACAAACCTATTTTCTTTAATATTACTTTTTCTAATTGGTTTTCAAATTTTATCTCTATTAGATAAAGAAAAATAAAGAAGAGATCACTTTAAACTCGTGATCTCTTCTTTAGCTAGGCCTGTCGCATCGATGATGTCTTTAATACTCATCTTTTTCTTTAACATCCATTTAGCCGTGTCTAGTTTGTTCTGATGTTTTCCTTGTTCAATGCCTGTCTCATAAGAATCGTTGATTTGCCATTTATGTTTTTCTTCTAAATCATAGTAGCCCATAAACTTTTCATCTTGAGTTAATTGTTCAATCTTTTTCATTAGTTTTTCATACACCTCATTTCCTTTGTATTTTTCTTTAAGCTCTTTAAGTGTCGCTTTAGTATGTAATAGTTCCATGAATGTTCTTGTCTCTTCACTTATATTATATAAAGAGTTCTTATAATTCTCAAGAATTAAGTGGTAAGAGATAATAATTTTTGACTCCTCATGTTCATCCTTATCACGCATTAAAAAATCTAATAATGGTTTATCGGTATGAAATACATTAAAGGCATCAAAATTAATCAGAAATGTTTTGTCAAGATGTGATTCTCTAGTATTCCAAGCATAAGCATATTGTAAATTCTTATCAAAGATTTCTTTGGTATAAAATTGATTCATTTCTAAGATAATTTTGACCGTCCCAATTTTGACAACCACATCAGAGATTTTTCCTTTTTCATTAATATGCGCCTTAGGAATTTCACCACCCATAAACTCTGCTTTTTGTAAAAGTTCAAAAGAGATTTGAGTTAAATCTTGGATGAGATTAAGAACAATACTTCTTGCTTCAGGACTACGAACTAAGCTTTTAAACATGGCGTCATTCGCTAGATTAATAATTTTATTTTCATTGTTCATGAATTCCTCCTCTCATATACCGACTCTGTCGGTGCGATTGTTATAACATAAGAGAGTAGAGGAGTCAAAATGCCAATTTAACAAAATAAGGCAAAAAAGAAGCCTAATATTGAAAATTAGCTAAGCCAATTTTAAAAAATGGTTATTCTATTCTTACTAATTTTTCAAAATAGTATAAATTTGACTTTTTTGAAAAAATTTACACTTATTTTACACATGAGACTATCGGTAACAACATAAATCAAATAAACTGTTTAAAAACACGAATGATTTTATTTGACAAATAGAATGGAATTTGATAGGATTTATTTTAATTACAAGAGGTGGATGTGGACAACAGGTGAATGTTACCTGTTTTTTTAGTAGTATAGGGGGAGTTCTATGTTGGAGTTACATGGCTTAGAAAGATTTTCAGAATCAGAAAGAAAAAAAATAAAAAAAGCATATGATTTAGCTAATTCCTTGCATGCTGGTACATACCGTAAAAGTGGTGAACCTTATGTTACTCATCCTATTGCTGTTGCCCAATTTTTAATAGATGCTCAAAAAGATTATAAAACTGTTTGTATGGGCTTATTACACGATACGATCGAAGATACGGATATTACTTATAATGAATTAGCTAAAGAATTTGGCCGTACAATTGCCAGAGGTGTAGATGGCGTTACTAAAGTGAAAGATATGTCAAATGCCACTGCAACGAAAGATCAAATCGTTTTAGCTACTGATCGTAAATTTATGAATCATCTTGCCAAAGACATTCGTATTATTGATGTAAAATTGGCAGATCGGTTTCATAACATGCAAACGAAAGAGTATTGGTCATCGGAAACCCAAAAAAGAAAAGCTCAAGAAAACTTTTCGGTATATGCTCCCGTTGCCAAAAGTATTGGCGCTTGGCGAATCAAAAACTTTTTAGAGGACACTTCTTTTGAATCTTTAGAGCCCGATATCTATCGCTTACTTCAAAAAGAACGTCAAAATTTAATCGCTCAACATCTAGAAGAACTTAGAAAGATTGGTGAAAATATTAGTGACACACTTCAAAGTCGCTGTGGAATAACTTCTTGTGAAATAAAACCACAGTTTAAAAATGTGTATGGTCTATATGAAGCAATTCAAATTAGAAATCAAAAAATATTTCAACTCAATGACTTGCTTTCCTTGAAAGTGGTTTTAGAAAAACCTGTAGATTGCTACACGGCTCTAGGTATTACCAACGATCTTTATGCCAATAAACAGGTAGTAGACTATATTGGAAGCCCTAAACCTAATAGTTATCAATCCATTCATGACATAATCACATATCAAGATAAGCAAAAACAAAGTCAGGATATTCTTGTTAAATTCCGGACAAAATTAATGGATTTAAAAGCTACCTATGGCATGAGCGTAGAAGATTACCGTAAAAAAGGTGGCCAAAAACTATTTCAAGGAATCTCATTGATCGACCAAACTAGTTCAAACGATGAAACCTTTATGGAACGTGTTCAAAAAGAAATTTTTGGCGATAAAGTGACTGTTTTTACTCCAAGTGGCGAGCGATGCGAACTAGCGAAAGGTGCAACAGTAGTCGATTTTGCTTTCTATATTCATACCAAACTGGGACTTTATATGAGAGGTGCTTCAGTAAATGGTATGTTAGTGCCAAATGATTACGAATTGCAAAATAATGACACAATCCATATTATTCGAGGCGAAGAATTAATTAGTAAAGAAGTTGCGCATTGTGCTCAAACCTTTTATGCACGCCAAATGATCGAAAATGAAGTAGTTCGATCTAGAAAGTTGAAATGATTATGAAAAATGGTGTTTTACTTATAAATAAACCAGAAGGTTGGACAAGCAGGGCTGTTGTAAATAAAGTTGCTAAGATATACCAAGAGAAAAAAGTAGGGCATACAGGTACATTAGATCCCTTAGCAACAGGCCTCTTAATTGTATGTATCGGTAAATATACGAAATTAGTTGAGTCACTTACAAATAAACAGAAAGAATATGTGGCTGTGATGCATCTCGGGCTGAAAACAGATACAGGGGATATTACAGGAAAAGTTATTGAAGAAAAAAAAGTTTCTCTTTCAGATGAAGAAATAAAAAAAGCTTTTTTAGATTTTCCACGTGAATACGAGCAAACTGTTCCTATATACTCAGCTGTGAAAATAAAAGGCAAAAAGCTATATGAATACGCTCGTGAAGGTCAACAGGTAGAACTACCTAAAAGAAAAGTTGTGATTGAAGAACTAGAGTTTTTAAAAAGAGAAGGAGATAGAATAACCTTTAGAACTGTTGTCTCTAAAGGAACGTATATCAGAAGTTTAATCGAAGACATTGCAAGTACCCTTAAAACCGTCGCGACAATGGAAAAATTAACAAGGACGCGTCAAGGAATATATTCTCTTGAAAATTGCCAAGATCTAGAGAATATTACTTCACAGACCCCTTTATTGACACTAGAAAATTTATTTACATATCCTAAAGTAGAAATTGATGAAGAGACCTTAAAACGTGTAAAAAATGGTAATAAAATTTTCATAGAATGTTCTAGTCCTAAAATACTTATTAGTTATCAAGAACAAGTCATTGCTCTTTATGAAAAAGATGGTAACAGCTATCGCTATCTTTTCGGAGAATAACAATGGCTTTTTTCTTTCTTCAATTCGCAAAATTTAGTTTTTAAGAAAAAATAAGGGATTTTATGAACAAATATGTACTAAAAACTTATATAAGTTAATGAAAATTTAGTATGATTGGCTTCTGGTTTAAAATAAAAATTAGTGAAATTTTCAGTTTTTTTACATTCAAAATATTTTTATCCCTTTATTTTCCTAGATTTTTTAACAATTTATGAATTTTGCGAATTGAAGTTTTTTCTTTTAAAGAACATTGACAAACAAATGTATGTATAGTATACTTTGGAAGTCAGGTGGTTAATATGCATGATATATGGAGTCCATGGCATGGGTGTACTAAGATAAGTGAAGGATGTGCTCATTGCTACATGTATTTTCTAGATAAAATTCACGGGAATAATGATGGAAGTAAAATTTATAAAACGAAGAATATGCGATACCCATTAATGAAAAACAAAGATGGAACCTACAAAATAAAAAGTGGGGAACAAATTAGAGTTTGTATGTCTTCAGATTTCTTTTTAGCTGAAGCTGATAATTGGCGAGAAGAAGCCTGGGATATCATGCGAATTCGCAAAGATGTTATCTTTTTTATCCTGACCAAAAGAGCGGATAGAATTGAAAAAAATCTTCCGAAAGATTGGGGCGATGGTTGGGAAAACGTCTTTTTAAATGTAACCTGTGAAAATCAAGCAAGAGCTGATGAACGTATTCCAATACTTTTGTCGGTTAAAGCCAAACATAAAGGAATTATGTGTGCTCCTTTTATTGGACCAGTATCCATTGAAAAATATTTACAACGAGGTGATCTAGAGCAAGTCATTGTTGGTGGTGAAAACTATGATGGTGCTCGTCCTTGTGACTTTACTTGGGTTCAAAATTTAAGGGAAGAATGTGTGAAATACAACGTAAAATTTTGTTTTATTGAGACGGGAACAAAATTTATTAAAGATGGTAAAACATATACATTAAAAGATAAAAGTTTACAAGCCAAAATGGCTTTCAAATCACAGATGAATTTTCCAGGTAAACCGCTTCATTGGAAACTGTATGATGAATTTTTAAATCCTATTCCAGAAGAAGAATTATACAAACCCTTTTTTTGGTCGAAATGTCATGAATGTGGCTCGAAACCAATATGCAATGGCTGTAGTAGATGTGGAAAATGTAAAATTTCTTTAGATAACTAAATTTTAGTGTTATAATGAAAAAGGAAAGAAGGAAAATTTATGTCAAGAATAATAGACGTACACGCTAGAGAAGTCTTAGACTCTCGTGGCAATCCTACTGTTGAAGTAGAAGTATATACAGACTGTGGCGACTTAGGTCGTGCCATTGTCCCAAGTGGAGCTTCCACTGGTGAAAGAGAAGCATTAGAACTAAGAGATGGAGATAAAACTCGTTATTTAGGAAAAGGAGTTTTAAAAGCTGTTGAGAACGTAAATGATGTTCTTTCAGAAGTTGTTATTGGCATGGATGTAACGGATCAAGTGGCTATTGATCATGCCTTAATTGAAGCCGATGGAACAAAGGATAAATCAAAATATGGCGCTAATGCCATTTTAGGTATTTCCCTTGCTTGTGCCAGAGCTGCCGCCAATCATTATGATATGCCTTTGTATCGTTATTTAGGCGGAATGAATGCGAAAAAAATGCCTGTACCAATGATGAATGTTTTAAATGGTGGTAGTCATGCTGATTCTTCTGTTGATTTCCAAGAATTTATGATCATGCCTGTCGGAGCACCATCTATTCGTGAAGCTATTCGCATGGGTAGTGAAGTTTTCCATCATCTAAAAAACGTTTTAAAAGAAAAAGGCCAAGTAACTGCTGTTGGTGATGAAGGTGGATTCGCCCCTAACTTAGAAGATAATGAAGCTCCATTAAAATGTATTATGGAAGCTATCGAAAGAGCAGGTTATAAGGCTGGAGAAGATATTTGTATTGCTATGGATGTAGCTGCCAGTGAATTCTATAATAAAGAAACAAAAATGTATGAATTGAAAAAGAGCAATGGAGGAGCTAAAACAACCGAAGAGATGATTACTTGGTACGAAGAACTTGTTGCTAAATATCCAATCATTTCAATTGAAGATGGCTTAGGAGAAAACGATTGGGAAGGATGGAAAAAACTTACTGAACGTCTTGGTCAAAAAGTTCAATTAGTTGGTGATGATCTATTTGTTACAAATACAGCTATTTTACAAGAAGGCATTAATAAAGACATTGCTAATTCCATTTTGATTAAAGTAAATCAAATTGGTACATTAACAGAAACATTTGATGCTATGGAACTTGCTAGAAGTCATGGTTATACAGCAGTCGTTTCTCATCGCAGTGGCGAAACGGAAGACACAACAATTGCTGATATTGCTGTTGCCTTTAATGCTGGTCAAATCAAAACAGGTTCTCTATCAAGAACAGATCGTATTGCTAAATACAATCAATTAATGCGTATCGAAGAAGAACTAGGGGATGATGCTATCTATCCTGGACGCCATGCTTTCTATAACATTTACAAAGACTAAAAAAATATCCCTTACAATCGGGATATTTTTTTGACGGTTATTTTGGTAACAAGTAAACTGACGACAACAGTAAAGAAAAGAGAAATTATGACAGTAATAGGTTCAAATAAAATAGATGGAACTTCTAAAAATATTTTTTCAATATTTTTCTGATTAAAGTACTGAATAGCGATACTCCAACCAATCAATGAACCAACGAAAGCGACTAGGGCAATAACTCCAGTTTCAAGAGCAAAAATTTTAAATAAACTCTGCTTAGAAGTTCCAAGACTTCTTAAAATATTAATCTTTTTTTGACTAGCTTGAATCGTACTGGAAATAAGATGAATAAATAAAATAAACGTAAAAAGGACAAAAATAATTGTTAAAATAAGATAAAAAATACGGGTGTAGTGATAAGTATAAGTAATATCTTGAACATCATCACTGTACTCATTAATCAAAAGATAAGGAGAAACGTCAATTGTGTTAAAATTAGTAATGTTGTTTAAGACATTTACTTGGTCAATAAGCTGTTTAATTTTCTTTTCATCAGGTTCATAAACTAAGAGTGTTTTTAAATCTCGATTCATAAATTTACTCGTAAACCCTCGACAATAAACATACATTTGTAAATAATTTGTATTTTTCCACTTCTGAGTATCCGGAGTATAATAGCCATTTTGATATGCCTCAAGATATCTATCACTCGTGGCAATTCCAACAATATAAACCGTTTCATTTTGAAGTTTTAAAGGATGATGGTCACGAATCAGTTGGTCGCGACTTTCGGGTTTGTACAACTCATTTTCTGTATCATAAACACCATAGGCAATCATATAATCAGCAAGATACTCACTGATAACAAGCTCATTACTAGCCCTAGGACTTCTTCCCATTAAGTGCTCAAAAACCGTATCATCTTCTAATTCAATAAATGCGGTAATATTGGGATAAACATTTAGCTTAGTGTAATATGTATCAGCCTCACCATAAGAAAAATTAATATTTTGATAAGAATCATAAATAAAATAACCTTTATGATAAGTAGTATTAGCAATAGTCTTTAAATAAGCTAAATCCTCTTCATCAATTGTTTGACTATCCGCACTATACAGTGTATATCCATAAAAATCTGTAGCCTGTTCATATTTCATTTTATAAATTTCAAATATATAGTGTTGATTTCTTGTAATGGCCTCAAAAGCTAAATCATCTGCATTCATAAACAAAATATTCAACGTATAATTCATTAAAATAAGGGAGAAAATCAAAAGAAGAACCGTTATAACGAGTTTAAAAGGTTTCAACTTTAAATTGTGTAAAGCCATCCTGAAAATATAAGAGAAGGGGATGTGTGCATCTTGTAAAGTAAAAGAACCCTTGTTCTCGCTTTGCCATTGCTCACCGGTATCACTAAGAATTTCTCCATCGACAATCGTAAGTATTCGATCGGCATATTTTCTTGCTGACTCTTCATCATGCGAGACAACAACAACTAAATTTTGTTGGCTAATCTCTTTTAAAATGTTAAATATTTCTTGACCACTTTTTTGATCTAAATTACCTGTCGGTTCATCACAAAGTAGTAACTTAGGTTGTTTCACTAAAGCTCTTGCAATCGCCACCCGTTGTTTTTGGCCACCAGAAAGCTCATTAATTCTTCTTTTCTCTAAACCTTCCAAATCCAAAGACGTTAAAAGTTGACTAATTAAATGATTCTCATCTTCCTTTTGTTGTAAAGCTAGGGCTAGTTCAATATTTTCATAAACATTATAATCCTCCAAAAGATTAAACTCTTGAAAGACAAATCCCACAAAGCTATTGCGATATCCATCCAAATCTCTCTCCGTAAAATCCTTCATACTTTTTCCTTGAATGAAAATCTCTCCTGAAGTAGGTTTATCAAGCCCACCCAAAAGATTTAAAAGCGTAGACTTACCTGAGCCACTTTTCCCCAAGATAAAAACCATTCCTTTATCTGCTAAGGTAAGATTGACATTTTTCAAAGCAATCGTATCCACGCTTTTTTTTGAACGATAAATTTTACTTACTTCTTTTAACTCAATCATAATTGTTATTCTTTCCTTTCCTTTTTATTTAAAATGGTATTTGCTGGTGTCGCATTACTTACCGGTTTTATAATGAAAAATGTAATAAAAACACTTAAAAGAAGACTATAACAGAAAACAAATATAGAAGTAAGAAAAGAAGTATCAAAAGGATAAACCTTAAATCCCATTGCACTACTAAGTAGATGATGTAAGAACAAAGTGATGAAATACCATAACACATTAGCTAAAACAGCTGAGAAAACTCCGACAATCATAACTGTTGTTAAATAAATATATAAAATATCTTTGCTACTTGCTCCTAAAGCTCTTAAAATACCAATTTCTTTTCGGGCTTCCGTAATAACTTGACTAATATAATGAACAAACAGTAAAAGGGTAAAAAGACTAAAGGCTAAAGTAAGAAATAAGAAGAGTTTTCCAAAAGTTGTATATATTCCCTGATATCCATTTGTTGAACTAAGAATATCTGAAGAAAGAACATAACCATAGTTTCCAGTAACATTATTCGTTAAAAGATCAATTTCTGTTAAAAGGCTTTCGAGTTTTTGAGAGTCATTTTCGTAAATATATAAAGAAGAGATTTCTCTTGTCTTATAGGAAAAGTTTTGGCCAAACGCCGGAGTAATATAATAAACGTTATCAAAATTTACACCTGTAACTTTGAGAAAAACTACTTTTCTTTCACCATTTTCCTGATAAGATAAAGAAATTTGCAAATCTTCTTGACTCAGATAGTCTTGGATGAATTGGTTTATTTCCTCCTCTGGCTTGCCTTGCTCTAATAAGCTTTCATATTGATTTTTAAAATCTTCTTTTTGGGTAAGGTAGTATTCTAGTGGAACAATGATTTCTTCTTCCGTTAAAGCATCTTTAGAGGTTAATCCTTCACTTGTAATAACATTGACTGGTTTTTCTAAAAAACGTAAGTTCTTTTGAAAAGAAGAAACACCGAGGATCATCGAATCTAAAGGAACGTCTTTATCCGTTTTTAAAATGGCATTTTTAGCAAAGTCCTGAACATAAATAAAGGGAGCCATCTGATAGTAATCAGAATCATAAAATTCATTGATAGCCTTTAAATTTCCGTATAACTTTTCTGTCGTATATCCATCACTATCATCCATGACAATTCCGACGACAAAAACTTGATTGTCACCTAAAGGCAAGCCATGTTCTCCATTTAATAACTCCTCGTAACTTTGAGACTTATAAACTTCTTCATTCTCCGTAATTCCATATTTAATGATGTAATCGGCTAAATACTTATGAATCACAATTTCATTATCGTTTGTAGGAAGGCGTCCCATTAAATTTTCGATCAGACGATTATCTTCCAGTTCAATAAATTCTAAAGGATAAGGTCGGTTTAAAACCCAATCGTTGATGTCATAAGAAGCGTAATTGAAGTTTAATTCTTGATTATTATCATATAAATCATACTGACGATTAATCGTAACATCGGCGATATCTAAAATAGCCTCGATATCCTCGCTTTCAAAAGGAACATAGCTATACTCAAAAGCACTTTCTTTCTCTACTTTTCGAACTTGTAAAACGTAATCTTGATTAGCATTCATCGTCTTAATCGTATTATCAACTTGATTATATAGAATAGTTGTTAAAGTGGTGTGCAAAAACAAAAGCGAAAAAGTTAAAAGAAAAATGATCATGACAAGTTTAAAAGGTTTCAACTTTAAATTGTGTAAAGCCATCCTGAAAATATAAGAGAAGGGGATGTGTGCATCTTGTAAAGTAAAAGAACCCTTGTTCTCGCTTTGCCATTGCTCACCGGTATCACTAAGAATTTCTCCATCGACAATCGTAAGTATTCGATCGGCATATTTTCTTGCTGACTCTTCATCATGCGAGACAACAACAACTAAATTTTGTTGGCTAATCTCTTTTAAAATGTTAAATATTTCTTGACCACTTTTTTGATCTAAATTACCTGTCGGTTCATCACAAAGTAGTAACTTAGGTTGTTTCACTAAAGCTCTTGCAATCGCCACCCGTTGTTTTTGGCCACCAGAAAGCTCATTAATTCTTCTTTTCTCTAAACCTTCCAAATCCAAAGACGTTAAAAGTTGACTAATTAAATGATTTTCATCTTTCTTTTGTTGTAAAGCTAGGGCCAGTTCAATATTTTCATAAACATTATAATCCTCTAGAAGATTAAACTCTTGAAAGACAAATCCCACAAAGCTGTTACGATATCCATCCAAATCTCTCTCCGTAAAATTCTTCATACTTTTTCCTTGAATGAAAATTTCTCCTGAACTAGGTTTATCAAGCCCACCCAAAAGGTTTAAAAGCGTAGACTTACCTGAGCCACTTTTTCCCAAGATAAAAACCATTCCTTTATCTGCTAAGGTAAGACTGACATTTTTTAAAGCAGTCGTATCCACACTTTTTTTTGAACGATAAATTTTACTTATTTCTTTTAACTCGATCATACTGCTCAAACTCTCTTCCTATTATTGAAAATATTGTATCATAATTCCTAAAAAATATATAGGTTAAAAAACCAGATTATGCTATTGCATTCTAAATACATAAATAAAAAACAAGTTTTTAAATAATTATA